>Ga0153956_1002895_pt1 | contig 11888 bp, 13 predicted proteins | sample TSFL040MetaG_FD_104704 | JGI IMG/M metagenome (GOLD analysis project Ga0153956, IMG submission 104704) | Attine ant fungus gardens microbial communities from Florida, USA - TSFL040 MetaG | ecosystem: Host-associated > Fungi > Mycelium > Unclassified | place: USA: Florida, Wekiwa Springs...
CAGCGAGATAGCCGTCGAGACTCGCGACATCACCGGCATCTCTTCTAAGGCGATCGACACAATGCTGGTGGCAGGCGCCGAACGGAAATCATTGCTGCAAGCAATGGACGACAAGACCATCCGCGAAGCTCTGCCGAAAATGGCCAGTTCGGCGAAGCGGTTCGGCTCCGTTTGCACCGGCGCATTTATTCTGGCTGCGCTCGGGCTGCTCGACGGTCATCGCGTCGCGACCCATTGGGATGGATCCGTTCCGCTCGCGAACGCCTTTCCCGCTGTGAACGTCGAGCCGGATGCGCTTTACGTCGAAGACCGGCAGCTATGGACCTCCGCCGGTGTTAGCACCGGCATCGATATGGCGTTGGCGATGGTCGCGCGCGATCTCGGCACGACAATCTCCGGCGAGGTTGCGAAGCGGCTCGTGCTCTATGTCCGCCGCCCCGGCTATCAATCCCAGTGCAAGCGCAAGTGAAGGTCGAAAGTCCCTTTGCCGACCTCATCGGATGGATTCAGTCCAACCTCGATGCACCGTTGGACGTGCCGACACTGGCCGCTCGCGCCGATCTTTCGGAGCGCACCTTCCACCGCAAATTTGTGGCCATCATCGGCGAGACACCGGCACGTTTCGTTGAGGCTGCACGGCTGGATGCCGCACGCATGCTTCTATCGCGAGGCTCGTCGCTCAAATCGGTCGCCGCTCAAGTGGGACTGTTTCCGGCGTCGCGTCTTGCCGACGCATTTGAACAACGCCTCGGCATCTCGCCACGGCTGTTTCGTGAAATGCACGCCGAACTATGATCAGCAAAAGATGAGTCTTCACCTAAATTAGCCTCTCACCGCTCGTCCTGCATCTCCATCAGCTTCGCCCTTGTCACGGAAGATTGGAGAGGCGAAGGCAGGCGACCGGACTACACGACGACCAAAGCACTGAAATGACGACATCATCCTTATGGTAACGCTCCGTCTAGGGCAACTCGACCAAAATCCTCTCGGTGCGTCGAGCAATTTTAGGGAGATCTTCACCAAAAAAATTGTCGTCACCTGCCCCTGATCCCTCGCCTTCGCCGCACTCTAACCCTGGCACTCCCCGGCCTGACCCCGGGCTTCGATTCTTCCCAGTACATGTACCCCTCACGTTACGTTGAGGAGCGAATCGAACAGCTGCCCCATCATCGCCGCAATTGGGAGCAACCACATTAGAAGTTATGTTATAACATTTCTATTCTGGAACTTAGGGGCGATTGTGGTACCTGTAAGGAGATTTTTCGTGGCCGGTCATGCTGATCCGTTGCTGGAGTCTGTCATCGCGAAATCGGCGGCTGGTCGCGTGGCGCTGATGGCGTGCGTGATCGGATGTCTCTGGCTGGCGATCACCTGGGCGGCAGCCCTGCCATGACGCCGTCCGCAATCCAGCTAAATGACGTCTCTATCGCGTATGATCGGCATCCCGCCGTTCATCACCTCGACGGTGCATTCGCCCCTGGTAGCCTGACCGCGATCGCCGGGCCGAACGGCGCCGGCAAATCCACGCTCCTGAAAGCGCTGATCGGTGAACTGTCACTGACATCAGGGATAATCAACCTCGGTGCATTGGCCGCAACGGATATCGGATACCTGCCACAAGCGGCCGAAATCGATCGCCGCTTTCCGTTGACGGTTGGTGAGACAGTGCTGATGGGAGCCTGGCGGCAAGCCGGAGCGTTCGGTGCTGTCTCAGGCAAAAGCGCGTCGGAGGCACGCCGCGCGCTTGCCGCAGTCGGTCTCCCCGGTTGCGAACGGCGTATGATCGGCTCGCTGTCGGCGGGTCAATTCCAGCGTGTTCTGTTCGCGCGCCTGCTGTTACAGGATGCCAAGGTCATCCTGCTCGATGAGCCCTTTACATCGATCGACGCCCGGACCACCCGTGATCTCCTCACGCTCCTGCAGGCCTGGCATCGCGAGGGGCGCACGGTGATCGCCGTGCTGCATGATTTCGAGCAAATTCGCGCACATTTTCCGCAAACGCTGCTGCTTGCGCGGGAGCCGATCGCCTGGGGACCGACCGCATCGACCATGACCGCGGATAATCTCCAGTGCGCGCGGGCGATGGCGGAAGGATGGGACGAGGATGCGCAGGTCTGTGCCCAGACCAAGAGCGCAGCATGAACATCTATCACCTGCTGTTCGCTCCCTTTGCCGATTACGGATTCCTGCGCCGGGCACTCGTCGCCTGCGTCGCATTAGGGATCGGCTCGGGCCCGGTCGGCGTTCTGTTGATGTTGCGCCGCATGAGCCTTGTGGGCGACGCCATGAGTCACGCCGTTCTGCCGGGCGCGGCCGTCGGCTTCCTGATCGCAGGCAGTCTTTCACTCCCCGCCATGGGGCTCGGTGGACTGATCGCAGGTCTCAGCGTCGCATTATTGTCGGGGCTCGTGAGCCGAACGACGCCCCTGCGCGAAGATGCGAGTTTCGCCAGCTTCTATCTGGCGTCCCTGGCGCTTGGCGTTCTGATCGTCTCGCTGCGCGGATCGAATATCGATCTGCTTCATGTGCTGTTCGGAACCATCCTGGCAATCGATACGACGGCCCTTTACGTCATCGGTGCGATCACCTCGTTCACCGTCATAGTTCTGGCAGTGATCTATCGGCCGCTGGTCGTCGAATGTTTCGATCCCGGATTCCTGCGGGCCATTGGAGGGCGCGGGCCGCTCTATCATTTCACGTTCCTGTTTCTCGTCGTTCTCAATCTGGTCGCCGGCTTTCAGGCGCTGGGGACGCTGATGGCGGTTGGGCTGATGATGCTGCCTGCCGCCGTGGCCCAACTATGGGCGCGCACCCTCCCCGGCATGATCCTGATCGCCGCCGGCACCGCGACGCTGTCGGGTTTTGTCGGGCTCATCATATCGTTTCACCTCGGCGTCGCATCGGGTCCAACCATCATCCTGACGGCCAGCGCGATTTACGCCGCGACGCTTCTTCTCGGTCCCGCGTCTGCCGGCCGCCGTTTCTTTCCTCGTCCACATCTGACGGGCTAATCCACAACCGGAAGACCTCCATGAGACCTGTCCAATCGCTTTGGGCCGCACTGACTATCACGCTCTTGGCGAGCGCACCCGCCGCGGCAACGACCAAGCCGCTACATGCCGTTGCCAGTTTCAGCGTGCTGGCCGACGTCGTACGTCAGGTCGGCGGCAAGCACGTCGATGTGAAAAGCCTCGTCCCGCCGAATGGCGATCCGCACCAGTTTGAGCCTTCGCCGAACGATGCCCTGAATTTGAAGAATGCCGATCTGACCTTCCTCAGTGGCGAAGGTCTCGAACGCTGGTTCGAGAAGCTTGCAAAGGCGTCAGGTTACCAAGGCACACCGATCGTTGTCTCCACCGGGATCAAGTTGCGTGAACGCCAGCGCAAGGGGCAAATCTCCGACGATCCACATGTCTGGAATAGCCCGCTCAATGTTCAGGTGTGGGTTACGAACATCGAACACGCGCTGATCATAGCCGACCCTCCGGATGCGGTCGAGTACAAGGCGAACGCAGATCATTATCGCAAGGAGCTACGGCAACTCGACGCCGATGCACATGCCAAATTTGACCCGATACCGCAGGTACGACGCAAGATCATGACGAGCCACGATTCCTTCGGATATCTGGGCCGTGATTATAACATCGCATTCCTGGCGCCCTTGGGCCTCTCGACCGAAACCGAGGCATCCGCAGCCGATGTCGCCGCGCTCATCGATCAGGTCAAGAGGGAGAACGTGAAGATTTACTTCATCGAGACTTCCAACGATCCGAGGCTCGTGCAGCAGATTGCAACGGCCACGGGAGCCCACCCCGGCGGCAAGCTATACGCCGAAGCCCTGTCGTCACCCGACGGACCTGCGCCGACTTATCTGCGGATGTTCCGTTACAACATCGATCAGCTCGCCAAGGCCATGACAGGCGAATGAGGACTGCCCGTCAGAATAGCCTTCGCAACCATGCCCTTCTCGTTGCGCAGATCGCCTCATCATCCATCCGAGACTTTCTCCATGCTGAATAACAACCGACCGTTCCGGAATGCGGGTGTCGCTTTTGCGGCCTGGTTGCTGGCATCACATGCATCCGCAGCCTCGCCCGTACGCATCGGGGTTTCGGATCGCGTCTATGAGGATTTGGCAGAGCAGATCGGCGGGCGCGCGGTGAGCGTGTCGCTCTACCAGCATCCCGTATCCGCGCTTCCGGCCTTGGATATTGTGATTTGCGATTGCTCGCGAAGAGATTCCTGGCTGGCGGAAGCACGGCATGGGACCCAAGCCCTTGTCATCAAAGCATCGGATGAAACCGCCAACCTTGAGCCCCCCTGGTACGACGTTCAGGGAATGGCTCACCTGACCAAAACGCTCGCGGCGGAATTGACGCGGCACGCACCCGCCGAAGCACAATACATTGCCACCAATACCGCACGCGCGATGACGGGCTTTTCCGCGCTCGACCGGCGGATCGAGGAGGTCGCGAAAGATTATGCGAACTCTGACGTTCTTTTGGCCGACGAATTGTTTCGCGGCTTGATTGGGCGTTTGCAGTTCAAGATCCGCGATGAGCATTACCTCAAGAGTCTCAAACCTGGGACACAGCCTTCACCACAATCAATCGTCACCTTGAGAGATGCGATCCAGCGGCGGTCGGGAAGCATCTTTCTTTACGACAAGGATGCGGCAGGCCCCGCCCTCCAGGAAATTGTGTCCCTGGCGAATGACGGCGGCATCCCTGTCGTGGCCTTGCACGAGCACCCCCCGAAAGGTTTGCATTATCAGCAATGGATGCTTCGACAGATCAATGCCGTTCATGGCGCACTCAACGAGGCCTCTCCATGACGCATAGATCCTGCCACCATCGCTCGCGATCGACCAAAACCACGCGCCAATGGTTTGCCATGGCGTTGCTCGCCTCCGTGATCCTCGGAGCGGCATCCCGGCCAGCGAGTGCGCACCCCCATATTCTGATCGATGCGCATGCCGAAGTTCTGTTCAATGCACAAGGCCAGATCGTCGGCGTTACAAATGTGTGGGATTTCGACGACGCTTTCTCCGCATTTGCAATCCAGGGCTATGACAGCAAGAACGACGGTAACCCCACAAGAGCTGACTTGCAGCCTCTCGCCGACGTCAATCTCAAGTCACTTGCAGAATATGGATACTTCACGCAACTCAAAGTCGACGGCGTGGCCGTCGCCGTTGGACATCCCAAGGACTATTACGATGTCTTCACAGATGAGAAGCTGACCCTCCATTTTACACTACCACTCGCGAAGCCGCTCGACGTCCGCGGCAAGACGGTGGAACTCGACGTTTACGACCCCGCCTATTTCGCGGCGATCACTTTCGCCAAGGGAACACCCGTCCGGCTTATGGGCCATAGCGCGGGCTGCGAAAGCTTCGTGCATCGGCCCGAGCCGCTTGATCCCGCCATCGCCAGCCAACTCGCCGTGATTCCCGCAGACCAGCGCACCCTTCCGCCGGAACTGTTCGCAATCACGAACAAGCTCGTCAATGCCACAAGGTTAACCTGCAAATGACAGCCCGCCACCATCGTATCGTTGCCGTATCGTCCTGGCGCTTCTTCGCTGCCATAGCCGTGATGTTGATGCGCCCTTCTATCGTCTGGGCCGCAGCACCCGGCAGTCCATTCGGCGCAGGCCTTCCCGACGGCAATATCCCTGGTGGAACATGGTTTCCGCGCCTCGCCGGGACATTGGTTTCCATTCAGTTCTACTTCAATCAGCACATCACCGCCGCCGTTCGCGCCATGCGACATGACGGCAGTGCGTTCTGGACACTGATGGCGCTGTCGTTCTTCTATGGCATCGTGCATGCGGCCGGTCCCGGCCATGGCAAGGCCGTCGTGTCGTCCTATGTCCTCGCCAACCGGCAAACCCTGCGCAATGGCGTGCTCCTGGCTTTCATCGCATCGCTTGCACAGGCCCTTTGCGCGATTGTGCTTATTCTCGTCGCGTCAATGTTGCTGCATCTGACCAGCGTGTCGATCACGAATGCGACCTATCAGTTCGAGATCGTGTCGGACATCCTGGTCATACTGCTCGGGATCTGGCTGGTCTGGAGCAAGATCCTGCGGCCTGCCCGATCCCTGAAACTCGATTTCACGCCGGTCACGGTATTGACCCAGCCTCAGCGGTTTCTCAATCGCGATATGCAGACGCCACGGACGGCATTTCAGGCTATCGACGCGACGACACCCGCGATCAATGCGACGTACGCGAGAACCGCGATCATGGACGCGCATCACCCTTCGCAGAGGGATGATGACGGGCATGAACACAACCACGGTTGCGCGTGTGGTCATCTTCATATGCCGGATGCGCGCGTTGCTGCCGGCTCTCTGGACTGGCGGAAGGCGTGGACGGTCGTCGCATCGACCGGTCTGCGGCCTTGCACGGGCGCGCTCATTGTCCTGGTGTTCTCGATCTCGCAGAAGTTGCTGTTGGCTGGAATCGCCGCAACGCTGGTCATGGGGCTGGGGACCGCAATCACGGTCGCCTCGCTGGCCGTTCTTGCCGTCTCCGCGCGCCAGACCGCATCGGTGCTGACCAGCGCCGACAGCCCGCTCGGGCGCCGGATCATTCGCGGTGTGGAAGCCTGCGGTTCGATCACGGTCTTGCTGTTCGGCATCCTGTTATTGGCTGGAAATCTCTTTCTCTGACGCATTCATCATGATGATCGGCAATTGCAAAGCCGACCACCAGAATGAGAGCGGCGTCCTCCGGCGAAGCGATTGAGCGACGGGGCTAAAGCGCATGTCGAATAAAAATTTAATGGCTTGATTTATTCCTTCACCGCTCCATTAAAAGACAGTGGCACAACGTATCGAAGTCTGGAGCACCATCAAGGCGTCGTTTCCGAAATGCGATAGCCTATTCCGGGCTCTGTCAGGATCAACTTCGGATCATCGGGGTTCTCCTCGATCTTTTGCCGGAGCTGGCCGATATAAACGCGAAGATATTGCGTATCCTCGACATGAGCCGCCCCCCACACTGCCGCAAGAATTTGTCTGTGCAACCGTCGCGGTAACGAATATGTCGTAGGAGTTGGCTTCAAGGGCGGGCTTCAGGAAACACAAGATGGCGGCTTCATCATCCACGATCAAAACGCGGATCTTGCTGATCATGGCTCCGCTCCCTCACGTGGAAGACGCAGGATGAAGCGCGTTCCGTGTCAGTCAGCCACCGGACTCTGTGCCTCGACGACTCCTCCATGCGCTTCCGCAATGCCTTTGGCGATCGCAAGTCCAAGGCCCGTCCATGGCTGCCGTCTGCGCTCGATGTGCCGCCAAGCGAAACAAACTTCTCAAAGATACGCGGCAATGCATCCGCCGGAATACCGGGGCCGTTATCCATGACAGCTAGTTCGGTCTCGTCCTCTTTCACTGTTCTCACCATAATCAAGCAAGCTGCTCGCCGAGCCGAGAATCGACGACAGCGGGGTACGGAAATCATGCGATATCGAAGCAAGCATGGTATTGCGCACTCTCTCCGCTTCCGTCGCGGTTTTCGCGCTAACCATCTCCCGCGACAGCATAGCGCGGTCAAGTGCAGAGGCCGTTTGCTCGGCGAGCGTATCGAGAAGAGCGAGCGCCTCAGAATCCAGATCGCGCTGATTTAGCTCCCGCGCAACACCGACAATACCAAGCATCTTGTCGCCGAAACGCAACGACTGCTGTGCATCTCGCTCACCGCACCTTACGCAACAGCGTCCAGTGTCGCGAGACCTGAGAGCCGCCGGGTGAATTCGTAGAGACGTCGCATCGCGCGCATGCGAGCAGCCGACACACCCGCCTGATACCGGGCCCGGCCCGCAACGGCTGACGTGATCATCGCGACCAACAGAAAGATGACGAGCGCGAACAGCTCGTATGGCTCCGCGATCGTGAACGTGTAAAGTGGCGCAATGAAAAAGAAATTGTAGGCGGCGAACGAAAGCAGCGAGGCGTAAATGGCCGGCCAGATACCGAACCTCACCGCGATCAGCAGAACCTCTTTTGCCGCTTCAATCTTGCCGCTGATAGTCGGGGATCAACCCTCGAGCCTTCATTCGTTGTCCTTCTGAACGAAGACAATCGGATTACCGGCAGTAGCCGCGGCGCGATCAAGCCCCGATCCACCCCAAACCGTATGGTCGATGCCGGCTTTCTTCTATTTGCTCGCCTATGCCGCTCGTCGGTCCTGTCAGCACAGGTAGATGATCTGCGCTGTTAGCCCCACGAGTAGCCTCACAGGACTCTCCTTTGAATGACGCTCATGTTGCGAAGCTGGTGGAGCGCGAAAGCGCGTCCCAAACGGTGCGTTCAGCCTTCATTGCTTCAAGCTTCTGATCGACCAGCCCCAACGCATCCGCACCCAGGAACAAGCGGACGGGCGGATTATCGGCCTCGACCAAGGCGAGCAGCGCCTGCGCGGCCTTTGCGGGGTCGCCGGGCTGATGGCCGCTCTTGGCCTGCCGCGCTACCCGGATAGGATCCATGACCCTATCATAATCGGCGATGCTGCGCGGCGTGCGGTCCATCGATCGTCCGGCCCAGTCGGTGCGGAATTGGCCCGGCGCAAGCGCCGTCACCCGAATGCCGAAGCCCGCCAGCTCCTTGCCGAGCGATTCTGAGATACCTTCAAGCGCGAACTTGCTACCGCAATAGAAGCTGATCCCTGGCATGGTGATGAAGCCGCCCATCGAGGTGACGTTGACGATATGGCCGCGCCGCCGTTCTCTCATACTAGGCAGAACGGCCTTCATCATCGCCACCGGGCCGAACACATTGGCAGCGAACTGACGCTTGAGATCGTCCATGGATGATTCCTCGAGCACGCCCTCATGACCATAGCCGGCATTGTTCACCAGCACGTCGATCGCACCGAACTGCCGCTCCGCACCGGCAACCGCCACCGGGATCGCCGCGTAGTCGGTAACGTCGAGCACCAGCGGATGCGCGCGATCGGGCGCAAGCGCGGCGAACGCCTCACCGTCGCCGCTGCGCCGCACAGTGCCGATCACACGATGGCCGGCGTCTAGCGCGCCCACCGCGAAGGCCCGTCCCAGCCCCGAACTGACACCGGTAATGAGGAAAGTCTTGAGGGTAATAGCCACGACTGCCTAACTCCACACTTGGGTTTTAACTATATCATGATATAGATACGGCATGACGGATATCAAGGTCCCAGCCTCGTCTTCCAGCGCACGCGGCGCGCCGGTACGGAATCGCATCATCGACACAGCGGAGCGCCTGCTGCGCGAGGGAAAGGCGGAATTCACGATGCGCGATCTCGCCGCTGAAGCAGGGGTCAGCTTCGCGACGCCGTTCAATCATTTCGGCAGCAAGGCCACGATCATGCACGTCCTTTCGGCGCGGCGGATCGATACGATGATTCAGCGTTTCACGGGCTCGCCGCCGCTTCTGGATGCGGCCGACCGCGTGCTACTGGCCGTCAGTATTGCAGCAAAGGTGATGCTTGAAGAACCAGACGTGAACCGCGCGGTGATGGGGTGGCTTGGAACGGCCGGTCCTTCGCATGGCGCGGTTCTAGCGCATTCAACGTCGCTGTGGGCGCAAGCGCTGGGCGATGGCGAAGGCTTGATCGAACGCCGGTGGGAACAGGCGCAGTGCTATCTGCCGGAGCAATTCGCCTTCGGTTTTCGCGGCGTGCTATCGTTCTGGACCGCAGGCGAACTGCCGGACGCGGCCCTCGCCGCGCAAACGCAGGAGATGGCCAATACTTTGTTGCTGGGCTTTTCCGAACGGCAGCCAGACGATCGCAACCGCAGGAAGAAACGATGAGAGTGAACAGTCCGATGTGCGGTGTAACTACGCCACGGCGGGGCTCGCTTTCAGGGCGCATGAAATTTCATATAGAGGAGAATGACATGTGCATTAGTGCCCGGAACCAAATCAAGGAAAAATTGTTGAAGTGAGTGACTCAAGTATGCGACTACGTCACATGTCTGCGTCGATGTTGGTGGTAGTCAGATCATCACTTCATAGCCCTGATCGAATCCGCTGTTGTAGATGCACTTGACGATGGCGCCCGCTTGGCCTCCGGTCGAGCTGTTAGCCGGAAGCGGGCTTAGTTCGTGGCCACAGGCCGCCGCCAACTCGGCGAAGATCGCCTTGTCCGCGTTCTCCTCGAGCTTCAGTGTGTCGTAAGTATCGGTTGCGGTTGGTCTGAGCACAAACCTCGACCGCGTCGTGATCCATAAAACCAGTAGTTTTGCATCCGAGGAGATGAACGGCTTCAACCAGGCGGCCAAAAATCGCGTTGCCACCATCGACTATATCTGGCTCTGGCCAACCTCATTCCGTGTCATTCACAAAGGTCTCGAAGAACCTTGAAGAACCTCGTCACGGCACGCTCAAAGACCAATCGCACCTCTTCACAAGTGGGTATATTCGTTAGTGGAATGAGTATCCCGGGATGCATATTCCCGCGCCGAGCAGAATAAAACTGCGAACTCATGTACCATTGAAATAAATATATAATTTTACAACGCAACCTTCGATAGCTTCTGGAGGCTCGGCCTCAAGTGGGCCGCCATTTCAACAACCGGTTCTCGATCACAGTCACCACTGCATCAAGAATGAGGGCCGAGATAGTCAAGATCGCAATGCCGGCAAACACGGTGTTGACGTCGAACACGCCCTCGGCCTGAAGGATCAGGTAGCCGACCCCGGCCGACGAGCCGAGGTATTCTCCGACCACCGCGCCGACGAATGCCATGCCGACCGAGGTGTGCAAGCTGGAAAAGACCCAGCTCGTCGCCGACGGCAGATAGACCGTTCGCAAAAGCTGCTTACGCGTTGCACCCAGCATCCGCGCATTGGCCAACACCACGGGGCTCACTTCCTTGATGCCCTGATAGACGTTAAAGAACACAACAAAGAAGACTAGCGTTACGCCAAGCGCAACCTTCGACCAGATGCCAAGTCCGAACCATAGCGCAAAGATCGGCGCCAGAATGACGCGCGGCATCGCGTTCATCGCCTTGATGTAGGGATCGGACAGCACCGAAGCCGTTGGGCTCAGTGCGAACCACAAGCCGCAGATCAGAGCAAGAATGGCGCCGATGAAGAAGCCAAGCACTGTTTCAACAAGCGTGATCCCGAGATGATAGAAAATCTCACCAGAAACCACCCAATCGATCATCGTGTGAGCCACCACAATCGGTTCACCGAAGAAAAATTTCGGCATGACACCCGTTTCGGTCAGAGCGTACCAAAGACACAGCAGGCCCACGAACAGCAGAACCTGAAAAACTCTGAGCACAAACGGCGAGCGATCCGCCAAACTTAGCGACGACTCTACTTCGTTTTTAGCGTTTGCTTTGAGCATAGCCCTTTAGAACCTCTTCTTTCATCACATCCCAAATCTCGCGATGAAGATCGACAAATTGTTTAGTGTGACGGATCTCCGATACGTCGCGCGGGCGCGGCAGATCAATGGCGAACTCGGCAATCGGATGCGTGCCCGGACCTGCAGACAGAACCACGACGCGGTCCGACATCGAGATTGCCTCCTCCAAATCGTGGGTGATGAAAAGTACCGATTTTCGGTTCGCTGCCCATAGAGTGAGCAACTCATTTTCCATCAGTACACGCGTCTGCGCATCAAGCGCGGAGAACGGTTCATCGAGCAGCACGATCTTGGGATCGAGAACCAGCATCTGAGCGAGCGAAACGCGCTTGCGCATGCCTCCGGACAATTGATGCGGATAGCGATCTTCGAAGCCTGCGAGACCGACAGTTTTTAGCCAGCTCACAGCACGTTCATGCGCTTCTTTTTTGGGAACGCCACGGTATTCAAGACCGATCATGACGTTATGCAGAGCCGAGCGCCACGCCATCAGGGATTCGGCCTGAAACATGTAACCG
>Ga0153956_1002896_pt1 | contig 11886 bp, 9 predicted proteins | sample TSFL040MetaG_FD_104704 | JGI IMG/M metagenome (GOLD analysis project Ga0153956, IMG submission 104704) | Attine ant fungus gardens microbial communities from Florida, USA - TSFL040 MetaG | ecosystem: Host-associated > Fungi > Mycelium > Unclassified | place: USA: Florida, Wekiwa Springs...
CAGTTTGATATCCTTAATGTCCAAGATCTTTGAAAACAGGTGATTAGAATTAACCACCAACGCTGCAAACTGCGCCAAGCGCACCGTCGGGAAGTTAAGCGGGCGCATCCGCATAAATTTCCAGAGATGATTGTCTATAGGTGTAAGGCCGAATTTCTTCCGTAAAAAATCATATTCAGTTTTTAACTTGCGCGGATACTCATCCTGCAAATCATCGCCCAGAAAACCCGCCTGTCCAAATATCAGGGCCTCAATTTGCAGCGCGCTATTTTTATGCTTCGCCAAAATGTTTTGAGGCAGCGATTTAGCCATTAGTTCAAAGGGCAGGGCGTTAACCTTAAAGCCAAAGTTAGCCGCCATAAACTGATAAAAGGTTTCCTCCCAATCACCGCGGTTCAGTTCAAGTGCTTTAAGCACCGTTTCTGATTTCTTTTCCAACCGCTCAATCAATATGCGCGTAAACCAGGTTTTTAAGGTAAAAGCATCCAGTTTCCCAATGCTGCTTTCGCAGGGGATCACCGTCTGATTGCCGTAGACTAATTGATGGTAACGGCTATACAGATCATCAGGAATGCGGTTATTAAGTTCAAGCGTAGGTATGGGCCGGCCTCTCGTGTCGCTCACCGGTTCGTCATCGCGGTAAACTACGTGCAATATTACGTTGTCGTAGGCCTGATCTGTGGTATGGTTATGCTTTTTCCAGTCGGACGAAGACAGATGCAGCTCAACATTGCCCGCCCACATGGTGTCGCCAATTTTAATGCGCGCATTGGCAAAGTCGGGCCCCGAATTGGTATTGTGCAATCCCGCCGAATGCACCTCGATCAGTTCGCCGGCGGTAGTTCGCAAATCAGCCCGGTCAAACAGCCTGAATTTCCAGATATAATGCAACAGGTCTTCGGTAAAAAGCATGAACTAATGTAAGCAGATAAATTATGATATTGAATAATGTAAAAAAAATACTTTAGGCTATTCCGAACTTGTTTCGGTATCCCATATATGCTGGGTTGATGACTGCTAACTTCATAGGATATAGAACAGGTTAGAGATAGCGGGCGGAGAGATTATTTTATTTTTTATAAATTCACCAACATGCAACCAATTATATCCACACCAATACAGCCCCAAACCACAACACATCGCATCCGCTCCATCATAGGCGGCTCGCTGGGCAACCTGGTTGAGTGGTATGACTGGTATGTGTATTCGGCTTTTACCTTGTACTTTGCAGGTGCTTTCTTTCCTGAGGAAAACCAAACGGTGCAACTGCTTAACGCTACAGGTGTGTTTGCGGTGGGATTTTTAATGAGGCCCATAGGTGGCTGGATAATGGGTACCTATGCCGACAAATATGGCCGCAAAGCTGCGCTGACCATGTCGGTGATGATGATGAGTATCGGGTCGCTGGTGATTGCTATTTGCCCGGGGTATAAGCAGATCGGTATTGCCGCACCCATCATCCTTACCTTGTCAAGAATGATACAGGGTGTAAGCGTAGGGGGCGAGTACGGCACCAGTGCTACTTATTTAAGCGAGATGGCAGGCCGCAATAGACGCGGGTTTTATTCAAGTTTTCAGTATGTAACGCTGATAGCGGGGCAACTCATTGCTTTGGGTGTTTTGGTGTTACTACAGCAAACCCTTTTAAGCGATGCCCAACTGCACATGTGGGGCTGGCGTATTCCGTTTGTTATTGGTGCGGGCCTGGCTGTTTCGGTCATGTACCTGCGTCGCAGTCTGCAGGAGTCGGTAATGCTGGCTAATCGCCATCAACCCATTTCAACCCGCGGGACGATCAAAGAACTGGCCAGGCATCCCAAAGCTGTATTTACCGTTGTCGGCTTAACGCTGGGCGGTACGGTGGCTTTTTACACGTTTACCACTTATATGCAAAAGTTTCTGGTTATCATCTCGGGTTTTAGCAAAAGCCAGGCAACGCTCATTTCTGCCCTTACTCTGGTTTTATTTATGCTGCTGCAACCGGTGTTTGGGTTGATATCTGACAAAATAGGCCGCAAGCCCATGCTTATGGCCTTCGGCATATGCGGTACATTGGCTACGGTGCCCATTTTAATAGCTTTGGGTAATACCAAAGATTTTTGGATGGCTTTCTTGCTTATCATGGTAGCGCTCATCATTGTAAGTGGTTACACGTCAATTAATGCAGTAGTAAAAGCCGAGCTGTTCCCCGCGCATGTGCGTGCCCTGGGTGTAGGCTTTCCGTACGGACTGGCCGTTTCCATTTTCGGCGGTACGGCCGAGCCGCTGGCCCTGGTGTTCAAACAAGAAAATCATCAGGAATGGTTTTACTGGTATGTTACCGGCTGCATATTCTTGTCGCTGGTGGTTTATGGGATGATGCGCGATACCAAACGGCATTCAAAGATTGAGGAAAGCAATCCGGCCGGCCCGACCCCTCCTAAATCCTCCCCAAAGGGAGGTCTTTAAATTATAATTTCAATATAGCATAAAGTGGCGTGTCAAAAGTCCTCCACCTTTGGGGAGGGTTTAGGAGGGGCGGACTACACTAAACTTGACACTACATTAATACTCAACGCTACTATAGCCGTATTGAAAGCGAAAGAAATCAAAGCGTGCATCAGCGCCAGCCGGCGTATCTGGCGCGATGATATTTCGATGTCAGATACCTGGAACGTCATGCCGATAACAAAGGAGAAGTAAACAAAGTCAAGATAATCGGGTTCCTTTTCATCACCGGGAAACTCAAGGCCTTCCAGTTTTTCGCTGGAGTTATTTTCGTCGGGACTGTAATACAGGTGCGCATAACGCATGGTAAACAGCGTATGCACCAACCACCACGAAACAATAACCGATGCCATCCCCAGGAAAATATGACCAGTAACCTGGGCTTCTGAATGGCCCTTGGTGGCTTTCAGCAAAAATAATATCGCCCCTAAACTTACAAATGAGGCTGCAATAACAAACAGAAATATGAGCGCGCGACTGGAATCCTGCAGCTTGGCAATTTTGCGGATCTCGCGAGGGTGAGCGTTCAGGATGATCACCCAATCCATCACAATAATTGCCATTGCCGAAGCCAGCCAGGTTATCAATACTACTACCGGCCAGCTAAATTGTGTTCGGGCCAGCAAAAACGCGGCAATGCCGGTTACCAACGAAATTATAATGCGGTAATGCGCATCAAATTTAAAGAAAACGTTGTTGGGTAGTTTGGTTATTTTCGGGACGGTTCTTTTTGCCATGGGTGAGCGGTATCAATGGCAATATACAAACTATTCTTCGTCCACAATAAATGCCACGCGGCCTATCTGCCCATCGTCCAGCCGTACTTTAATACCGCGCGAATGGTATGACGCGCTGGTAAGCAAGTTTTTAACAATGCCGCGGGTTAGTTTGCCGCTGCGCTGATCCTTTTTCAGGATAATGTCAACCTCAAGGCCGGGGTATATGTCTTTTCTGTTTTGTCCGTTCATGATAGTATCAAAAGTGGGTGTTATGCTGAAGCTCTCGACGCATAAGGAGAGGCCCTTGCTGGCCCTTCGACAGGCTCATGCTGACACCCTTTTGGAATGCTTTATTTCCTCGTCGCTCGTGGAGAACCTTGCGATGCAAATTTTTATTTCACCAACTCACTCACCGCTTTTTCCACCGTATCAAACCTAAACTGGCCGATAACCTTATTCATAGCCTCGGTGATCTGGGCGTTCATCAAGTTGCCAATGCTGCCTTCGTGAGTGTGGTTAACGGTTTTGTCAGGGTTAAACCGGCCCTGCTCAATGTCCAGGCCAACCTGTTTGTAAGCATCGCGGAAAGGTGTGCCCTCCACCACCATGCGGTTAACCACTTCAACACTAAACAGGTAAGCATACTTAGGGTCGTTCAATATATCGGTATTAACGCTCACGTTTTGCAGCATAAAGGTGGCCATGTGCAGGCAGGTTTTAATTTCGGCAAAGGCCGGGAAGAGCAATTCTTTCAGTAACTGCATTTCGCGGTGATAGCCCGAAGGCAGGTTGGTGGTCATCATGGCTACGTCGGTAGGTAAAGCCTGCAGGCGGTTGCATTTACCCCGCATAATTTCCCAAACGTCAGGATTCTTTTTATGCGGCATGATACTGCTGCCTGTGGTCAGGGTATCCGGGTAGCTTACAAAGGCAAAATTCTGACTTAGGTACATAGCCTGGTCCATAGCCATTTTGCCCAGTGTAGCAGCAATTGATGATAACGCTTGCGCGATGATGCGTTCGGTTTTACCACGGCCCATCTGCGCATAAACCACATTGTAGTTCAGGCTTTCAAAACCCAGTAATTGCGTGGTCATGGTACGATTAAGCGGAAACGACGAACCATAGCCCGCCGCCGAACCCAGTGGGTTTTTATTGGTGATTTTATAAGCTGCCAACAGCAGCTCCAGGTCGTCCACCAAACTTTCGGCATAGGCACCAAACCACAGTCCGAATGACGATGGCATAGCAACCTGCAAGTGGGTATAGCCCGGTAATAAAACGTCTTTATATTTTTCGCTAAGGGTAATGAGCTGATTGAACAAGGTATGGGTTTCTTCAACCACCTGCTGCAGTTCGTGTCTGAAGAAAAGCTTCAGGTCTACCAAAACCTGGTCGTTACGTGAGCGGCCGCTATGGATCTTTTTACCGGCGTCGCCAATGCGCTGGGTAAGCAGCATTTCAACCTGCGAGTGCACATCTTCAACACCGGCTTCGATAGTAAAATTACCTTTTTGTATATCGGCATAAATGTTTTTAAGCTCGCGCTGCACCAGGTTTAAGTCTTCGGCGCTCATCAGGTCAATACTTTGCAGCATGCGCGTATGCGCCAACGACCCCAACACATCAAACGCCGCCATTTGTGCGTCAAACTCGGTGTCGCGGCCAACGGTAAAACTTTCTACCAGCTCATTAACATTCGTGGTTTTTTGCCATAGTTTGCTCATGCTGCAAATATGAGAAATATTTTCAGGATGATGTTAGCTAACGCGATATCTATAAAGCGCGTTTTAAACCTTCCCATTTAACCACCCATTGGCCGTCTTTCGGGAAGCCCGGTGCATTGCCTGAGGGGGCGCCATCCCAACCGGCAGCCATCAGTGCCACAGCATATAACAAACCTCCGTTGCCCGGGAAATATGGAAACGGACCGCCACCGCCCACCAAACCATGTTCTTCCAAGTCAAAGCTTTTATAGTTTAACAGGTAATCAATCGCCTTGTCGCCATGGCCTAAACGGGCAGCACACATAGCCAGCATTGGGAAATCCCAGCCCCAGGTACGGTTAAAGCGCCAGGTTTCGCCTACTTTAGTAAAAGTTTTTTCCATGGTAGGTATGTCAACGCCATCGCCAGGTAGCAGGCCGTAGGCACCGGTTAGGGCTGGGTGCTCAAAGTTATATTTGGTCCACATGTCGGTTATGTTTTCCCATGACTCATATAACCCGTCTTTAACCGGAAGTTTTGATAGCTTGGCCAAAACCTCTGCATATTTTGGATTGGCAGGCATTCCTGATCGTTTTCGCCATTGTTGCGCCAGTTTTAAACCGGTGCGCCAGTAACTCAACTCAAAAGTAGGGTTGTAGCAAGTACGCGGGTCCGCATTTTCTGACACCACCTGTAGCGGATAGCCCAGTATGTATCTGTCCTGCTCTTTGTTATAGTATGGATATGATGCCATGAAGTCGGCGGTTTGCATAACTACCTCGCGCCATTTGTCGAGTGTTGCTTTTGTCGGGTTGGTGCGATAAGCGAGTTCGGCAAAGAAAATAGGGTGCGGTTCCTGCCATATCAATAACGGGTTAATTTCATTCGGCCATTCCCAATGCTCGTCGTCGCCTACGGTTTTTGGCCAGCGTGCACCTTCATAGCCCTGGCGTTTAGCCCGCTCTTCAGACGTTTTAAGGTTGGTCTGATAAACCCGCATGCTTCTGTCCATCAATGGCAGGCGGCCCCATAGCGCATAATGCGCCTCGTGCCACCATATCATTTCAAAATGGTATTTACCAAACCAGCCGTTGTTTACCAGGCCGCTCTCTTGCGGTGGTGTTTTACCGGCCTCATTCACGGCCATAATGTATTGCGATAGTACGATACGACGTTCAAGTTCTTTCCACCGCGGGTCCTTACTGGCCGACAGGTCAATGGCCCCACCGCTCTGCCAAAACCCGGCCCAGTGTTTTATGCTGGCTGTTTTAACTGATGCAAAATCAGGAAGCGGCGTTTTGATGGTTTTGTCTGAAAAAGTCAATATCACATCCAGTTGATTTTTGCCTGTAGGCATCAGCTCATAACGATGCGGTTTGGTATTTTTAATATTCGCACCGCCTGCCCATTTCAGGGCGACGTCAAATTTGGTATCATCCAAAGTACGATGAAACAGCGCACCGCTACCATTAATAAACGCCTGTGTTTGGTGTTTATCAGGACTTTTAAAATCGGCACCATTATCAAATTCTCCGTGCGAGGCATAAGGGAACTCGAGAAACACACCAACCTGCCCATCATTCAAATCGGTCGCCTCAATATGTACGGCAATACCATCCTGGTTCGGGTTACCTATGGTGATCACTTTTACTTGTTTGCCATCAACCTCAAAAGTACTGGTTGCAACTCCGGTCCACATATCCAGTGTTTGAACCGGGTTTTGCAGATCATTCAGCAACACAGCCGAGCCATCTTTTTTCTTCAAAATCAAACCCAATCGGCCCAAATTAATGCGCTGTGGGTTGCCCCTCATCCAGTTGGTTAACTCCGGCTGCTGTGGGTTTTGAATGTCATAACGCACCATGTGGCCCTGCGTATCCCATTGCTGTCCCTGGAAATCGGCAGGTGTTTCGCCTTTGGACTCGGTAAATTTGTGCCAGCCCCAGTCAGACATGGTGTTTGCGTTATCCTTCTCAAAAGTTTGCAGGCCGGTAATATCAAAGCCAAACGCAAAATGGCCGTTGCCTACCTGGGTAGGGCCGCCCAGATTACGATCAGTAATAGTGAGGTTATGGCGGGTTACCAAAGCCTTACGGTCTATTTTAGTAGCCGGTTGAGCGTTGACTAATAATACCGAACCGGCAAAAGCCATAAACAAGGCAATAACTTTTTTGCACATACTCATTCAAATTAAAGGGCCGTAAAGGCGCTGGTTTTACAGGAAACAGGTAATTGGTTATGAAATGCTAACCTAAAAATAAAATAAGGGGTAGCTGTCCTGTACTGTCTGTCGGGGAGGGGGAAAAGAAAGGACAGTATAAATAAAAATTGTCATTCTGATTTTTAAACTATCTCTTCCAGCATCTTCACATAAAGCTCAATGCCTTCGCGTATTTCGTCTACATACACAAATTCATCGGCTGAGTGTGAGCGGGCCGAATCGCCGGGACCTACTTTGATGGATTGGATATCAAGCAGCGATTGGTCGGAAGTGGTGGGCGAGCCATAGGTAGTGCGGCCGAGGGCAATACCTGCCTGCACAATAGGGTGGTCAAGATCAATTGATGACGGTTTAAGGCGGATGGAACGCGGATTCACGTCGCAGCTTACATGCTGGCGAATGATCTCCAGAACCTCCTCGTTACGGTAAGCGTCCGTCACCCTCACATCTACCACAAAATTACAGCTGGCAGGCACCACGTTGTGCTGCGAGCCGGCATTGATCACGGTTACCGACATCTTGATGGGCCCGAAAATATCACTCTCTTTAGGGAACTTAAAGGTGCGAAACCACTCTATATCTTTCATGGCTTTATAGATGGCGTTGTCACCTTCCTCGCGGGCCGCGTGGCCGGCTTTGCCGTGTGCTACACAATCCAGCACCATCAGGCCTTTTTCGGCTACGGCCAATTGCATTAGGGTTGGTTCGCCTACAATACCGAAGCTCAGCTCGCCCAAATCAGGTATAATGAGCTCCAGGCCGTTAACACCAGATATTTCTTCCTCGGCTGTTGTAGCCAGGCAAAAGTTATATTTCAAGTCGGTTTTGTCGTAGAAATACAAAAACACCGCAATGAGCGATACCAGGCATCCGCCGGCATCATTGCTGCCCAGGCCATACAGCTTACCATCTTCAATAACTCCATCATAAGGGTCGCGGGTATAGCCCGAATTGGGTTTTACTGTATCATGGTGCGAGTTAAGCAGGATGGTAGGTTTCGACGCATCAAAATGCTTGTTATAAGCCCACAGGTTGTTCATTTTACGGTGCGGGTTTATGCCGTGCATTTTCAAAAAATTCTCGATCAGGTGCGCCGTGCGGTCTTCTTCTTTACTAAAAGACTGGATAGAAATTAATTGCTGTAAAAGCTGTACAGCCTGCTGATATAGTGTGTTGATGTCGTTCATAAATATATGCGATTGGCAAAATTACAATTTTTTCGCATAAGCAATTGGTAATAGCAACCCGTTAACAAACACTTAACAGGTGCTTAACAAAGACAATCAACCCGAGCTAAAGTTTAATGCCAGCGGAAAAATAGAATTAACCAAACAAGCCCTTATCCGGCTCAATAAATTGCGGGCGGCGCAGGCTTAAGCCCAGAGCTTCATTAAGGCGTTGTGCCGTATAATCAGCCAATACGGGCGAGTATTGCTCGTCATGCTGGTGCATAAAGAACCAGCAGGTTTGCAGCCCCATGTCGCGCCATTGTTTAATGCGCTCAACCCAGGCATCAACACGGGCGTAATCGCTGGGTGTAAGGCCGTTGCCTACGTAGCGAATAAATGCGTGCGGAGTGGGCAAAGTCATGTGCAGGCAGTCGCGGCGGCCTGAGGCGTCAGTAATTACCGCACCCAGGTTTAAATCGCGCAGCATATTAAAAAGGTTGTCGCGCACTTCGGTGTTGGCAAACCATTCTTTATGCCGCACTTCCACATAAACCGGTACGTCGGTTGGTAAATGCTCCAGGTAGGCTTTCAGTTCCGGAAAACTTTTGGGTGTAAAATTATCGCTCAACTGCAAAAACAACGGACCTAATTTTTCGCCGAAGGCGGTAATACCTTCGTAAAAAGCAGTGGTAACCTCCTCAGCATTCTTAAGCCGTTTTATATGGCTTATGCTTTGCGAAAATTTAGGGCAAAACTTAAAGTTAGGGTTGCTATCGGCCTTTTCTTTCCATTTGGCTATGGTAGCCGGCGGATATACATTGTAAAAGGTAGCATTAAGCTCAATGCAGTCAAAATGCTTTACATATTCGTCCAGAAAGTTAGCGTCTTTGGTTTTTTGGGGATAGATTTGCCCAACCCATTCCTTACGACCCCATTTTGCACAACCTACGTGTACCTGCAACGGCTGGCCGTTTTTTGCCGAGGTAAGGGTGGCAACGGTTAAAGGGGTGTCTGGCGGCAGGGTAAAATCTATATCCGGTAATGTTTCGGGGCTAACTCGGCCAAATTCCATAATGTTTATGTTTTGTGATGATGGCATCATCGTTGTAACAAATTTAAAATAATAAACGTTGAACCCGGCAGCTAACCTTATATTTATCTATTTATGATTAAACTATAAGCCATTAGGCTGTCTATCTATTAAATTATGACCGTACGCCAATCCAGGTATTCTGTATTTTTGGTTTTGCTGACCGCGATGTTGTTTTATGCGTGTCGTGGCAGTAAAAAAATATACCTGAGCAATTGCGATGTTAGCATGGACTTTAAAAAGGTAAGCTACACGCACCTGATGGATAGCCTGAACTACTACGATAAAAAATACATAGAGGTTGAAGGCAAGTACCAGGAAGGCAAACAAGAGTCGGCCTTGTTTGATGATAGCCTGTATATACCAAAACCCAATACCGCACTCTGGGTTAATTTTAGTCAGGACTGCCCTTTGTACCTAACCGGAACCCACACCGGTTTTTTTCAGCTGGATGGCGGCGGGTACACCCATATCAATAACAAAAAGATACGTATTCGAGGAAAGCTTGACCTTAATAATCACGGATATCAGAAGCAATACAAAGCCTGTATTGACCATGTAAGCTTTATTGAGCTTTAATTACCTTATAATAATACAACCATCTTACACGGTGTATTACAGGATAATACAATAATAACTTATATATTAAATTTAAGGCCGTCATAAGCCAGCTTAATGCCTGACGGTAATTCGGGCTCAATATCGGCATGTTTGCCCAGTCGATGACTGATGTGGGTAAAGTAAGTGGTTTCAGCCCCAATTTCCTGCGCGAAGCTTATCGCCTCGTCCAACGTGAAATGCGAGATGTGGGTTTGTTTTTGCAGGGCGTTAATCACCAGTATTCTGGTGCCTTTTATCTTTTCTTTCTCCTGGTCTGTCACCGTCTTGGCATCGGTGATATAGGTAAAGTCATTGATGCGGAAACCCAACACCGGCAGCTTGTAATGTAATACCTCGACAGGGATGAAATGGATGCTGCCAATATCAAAAGGTTCCAGCCCGATAGGGTGGATGTTTACCTGCGGAATACCGGGATATTTAAACTCGGCAAATACATACGGGAACTCGCGCATCAGCGCGGCCTGCACGCGGGCATCGGCATAAATGTTCATGGGTTCCTGCTGTTTAAAGTTAAAGGCGCGTATATCGTCCATGCCGGCCACGTGGTCTTTATGCTCATGGGTGTAAACAACAGCATCCAGGTGTTGCACGTTGGCGCGCAGCATCTGGTATCTGAAATCGGGCCCTGAATCAATAGCAACCGTTTTATCTTCGGCCTCAATAAGTATGGATGAGCGTAACCTTTTATCGCGGGCATCGGCCGAGGTGCAGACTTCGCAGCCGCAAGCAATTACGGGTACGCCTTGTGAGGTGCCGGTGCCTAAAAAGGTTACTATCACAGTTGCAGCTTGGTTTGTTTAAGTTGTTGTAAAAAGGCAATCTGTTTATCGTCAAGCAAATTATGATCTACCTCCAGTTCGCGCAACAGCTCGGCCAGCGACAGGATCTTGCTCTCCAGGTTTGAAAAACGGTTTACCACAATCATTTTGCTGCTTTGCAAAAGGCATGCCCCGGTTTTAAAGTTGCCTTTTTCATAGCGCACTTTATACCCCGCCGACTTTAACAGTAGTTCCATCTTCTCGAGCGTATGGGTTGTGAACGTGAGCATTCTCCAAAAATAAGGATATTGAAGGAAGGAAAAAGGGGAAAGGTTAAAAAGAGATTGATCAAGCTGTATTATTTACCTTTTTAGTTATGATGGTAAGCATCTGCTTCCGCCTTAATTAATGGCAATAATTTGGATAACCATGTGCTGCCATTAATAGCCGGACCGGCTACATCCTGAGGATTATGTAATTGTTTTCGCCAAACACCCTCCGGGGTGTAAAATACAAAATCAAAAATCGCTACTTCTGTATGCGCGGTCTTTTCATAACGGATATTCTGATGTGCCAGGTCATCGCCATGGTTTATTAATAGCTTAACCAATGGCTGGTTAATTATCTTTATCGGTTTATATACGTTGGAACTGTTAAACTCCTGTATAAAAGCTTCTTTATCTGTTGCCCAAACCAGTATTTGTTTAGAATCGATAGTGCCGGGTCCTAACGCGGCGGTAATAGGGTCTTTTATTTCAAATATAGTATTACCGCGCGGCCGGGTACGCCAGGTAAAAATACAATTGGTGCCTTGCCGTACAAGTTCTTTTACCTTCTCTTTTAGTTTAGAGCCATCATCTCCGTATTCCACACTTACATAAACAGCCGTTTTATCGTCAGTGTAAGGATAGGCCTTGATGTGGTTTTGCTGCGCCGCTAATGATAATTTAAGCCATTGCTCATCTGTTATCTTTTCATCGTAATTAACTACCAAATCAACAGCTTCGTTATATAACGGCTCAGCTTTTTTGTATTCCCCTTGTTTGCGGAGGGAGTCGGCCTGGTATTTTAAGGTTTCTACATTCTGGGCATTGGATAAGAAAGGCAGAATAAGA
>Ga0153956_1002897_pt1 | contig 11879 bp, 10 predicted proteins | sample TSFL040MetaG_FD_104704 | JGI IMG/M metagenome (GOLD analysis project Ga0153956, IMG submission 104704) | Attine ant fungus gardens microbial communities from Florida, USA - TSFL040 MetaG | ecosystem: Host-associated > Fungi > Mycelium > Unclassified | place: USA: Florida, Wekiwa Springs...
ACGCCGTGCCGCTCGACGCGCTGCAGCTGTGGGTGGCGCTGCCGGAGAGCCGTCGCCACGGCGCCCCGTCCTTCGAACGGCACGAGGACCTCCCGGTCGTCGGCATCCCGGAGATCACGGGAGAGGATGCCACGGGCACCGTCGTGCTGGGGGCGTTCGCGGGCGCGACGTCGCCGGCGACCGTCTACACGCCCATCGCGGGCGCGGAGGTCCGCATCCCCGCGGGGTCGCGCGTCCGGCTCCCGCTCCGCCCGGACTGGGAGTACGCGCTCGTCGGGATCGAGGGCGAGGCGGATGCCGCGGAGGTCGCCGTCGGCCCGCACGAGCTGCTGTACCTCGGCGTCGCGCGCGACGGCGTCGAGGTGTCGTCCCCCTCGGGCGCGACGCTCTTCCTGATCGGGGGCGAGCCGTTCGAGCACGAGATCGTGATGTGGTGGAACTTCGTCGCCCGCACGCACGACGAGATCGTCGCGGCGCGCGAGGCGTGGGAAGGCCCGAGGAGCGGGCGGTTCGGCGTCGTGGCGGGCCACGGCGACGTGCGCGTCCCGGCGCCGCCGATGCCCGCCGTCCGCCTCACGACCCGTCGCCGCGGCGTGTGACCGGGCCGGGTCCGGCGAGCGGGAGGAGGCGATTCTCCGAGCGGGCACGGCCACTACGCTGATCTGGTGGCATCCCGATCCCGCCTCTCGACGCGCGTCCTGCTGATCTGCGCGGCGATCGGCGTCGCCACGGGGATCGTCGGAGGCGTCGCGGGACTCATCACGCCCTGGCTGCTCGTCGTGGCCGCGCCCCTGTACGGCCTCGTGCTCGGGGCGCACGTGCTGCCCGGCATCGTCTCGCAGGAGCTCCTGCGGCTGCCCTTCGTCGCGATCATCACGCACCTCATCGCGGCACTCGTCGCGAGCGCGTTCGCCGTCGGCTTCGCCCCGCGCTTCCTCGGCACGGCACTGCTGTTCGGCGGCATCCAGGAGGGCGTCGCCGCGCTCACCCGCTACCGGGCGTGGGGCGCATGGCGCTTCTTCGTCTCGGGCATCGTGATCGGCATCGTCGTCGCGGTCGTCGTGGGCTTCGCCGCGCACCTCAGCGCGCTGGCGTGGTGGGCGCAGATCCTGTACTTCGCCGTGTCGGTGCTCGGCCCTGTGGCGTGGACCGCCGTCGCCCTCGGCATCGGCTCCGGCCTGCGCCGCGCCGGCGTCGCCCGCGGCACGAGCCCGCGCTGAGACCGCACGCATCCCTGGGCTCCGCGCCCGGTAGGCTGGAGGGTTAGGAAACCCTAAGCTCCCGCTCCGAAGGGCACCCGTGACGTCCGTCGATCCCGACGCCTCCGCCGCGCCGGCGGCGCCGTCCGCGCCCCTGCTCCGCGTGCGCGACGTGGCGATCACGCACGAGGGGGCGGATGCTGCCACGCCCCGCGCCGTCACGTTCGACGTGGCGCCCGGCGAGGTCGTCCTCGTGCTCGGCCCGAGCGGCTCGGGCAAGTCCACCCTCGCCCTCGCGCTGAACGGGCTGATCCCGCACGCCCTGCCGGCCCGCGTCGACGGCGACATCACGATCGGCGGACTCGCGGCGGCCGCCACGTCGGTCGCGGTGCTGAGCACGCGGGTCGGGATGGTCTTCCAGGATCCCGACGCGCAGCTCGTCACCGGGACCCTGCTCGACGAGGTCGCGTTCGGCCCGGAGAACCTGCGCGTGCCCGCCGGCGAGGTGGTGCGGCGCGCCGAGGAGGCGCTGCGACGGGTCGGCCTGTGGGAGCGCCGCGCCGAGAACCCCGACCGGCTCTCCGGCGGCGGACGGCAGCGGCTGGCGATCGCGTGCGCCCTCGCGATGGCGTCGCCGCTCCTCGTGCTCGACGAGCCCACCGCGAACCTCGACCCCGCCGGCATCGAGGAGGTCTACGCCGCGCTCGCCGACGTCGTCGCGGCCGGGGATCGCGCGATCGTGCTCGTCGAGCACGACCTGGACGCCGCGCTCGGGTTCGTGGATCGCGTCGTGGTGCTGGACGGCGAGGGATGCCTCGTGCTCGACGGGCCGGCGCAGACCCTCCTGCGCGAGCGCGCCGAGGAGATCCACGCGCTCGGCGTCTGGCTGCCGGTGTCGACGCTCGCCGCGCTGCGGCTGCGGGCCGCCGGGTACGCGCTCGACCCGCTGCCCCTCACGCCCGCCGAGCTGCGCGCCGCCCTGCAGGCCTCGGCCACGCAGCCTGTCGCACCCTCGGCATCCCTCGCCGCCACGGCCCCGGCCCAGGAACCCCGTGCCGAGAACAGGACGATCGCCCCAGAACCGGCCGCCTCGCGCGAAAAGGCCCTGCCCTCGGTGACATCCCCTGTTCTCGGCACGGGACCCGTCCTCGGCACGGGCCCTGTTCTCGGCACAGCTGGGGAGGGGGACCGCGAGGCGGGGCTCATCTCGGTGCGCGACCTCACCGTGCGGCGCGGACGGCAGGAGGTCCTGCACGGCGTCTCGCTCGACGTGCGCCGGGGCGAGTTCCTCGCGGTGGTCGGCGAGAACGGCGCGGGGAAGACGACGCTCGTGCAGGCGATCGCCGGCGTCGTGCCGCCGCCGCGCGGGCGCGTCGCCGTCGACGGCATCGACCCCGGCCGCGCCGCGCCGCGGGAGCTCGCCCGGCACGTCGGGTTCGTGTTCCAGAACCCGGAGCATCAGTTCGTCGCGCACACCGTCTTCGACGAGCTCGCCCACGGCCTGCGGCTGCGGCACGCGCCGGCCGCGGAGATCCGCGAGCGCGTGGGCGACATGCTCGCGCGGTTCGGGCTCGCGGGCAAGGCGCAGACGCATCCCTTCCTCCTCTCCGGAGGGCAGAAGCGGCGGCTCTCCGTGGGCACGGCGCTCATCGCCGGCGCGCCCGTGCTGGTGCTCGACGAGCCCACCTTCGGGCAGGACCGCGAGCGCGCCGACGAGCTCCTCGGCATCCTCGACGACCTCCACCGCGACGGCACCACGGTCATCGTCGTGACCCACGACATGCAGCTCGTCGCAGAGCACGCGACGCACACCGCCGTCCTCTCCGACGGCCGCGTCGTCGCGCACGGCGCCACGACGGACGTCTTCGCCGACCGCGCGCTCATCGAGTCGGCGGGCCTGCGGCGGCCCCCGCTCGCGACGGCGCTGTCCGGCCTCCCCGCGCATCCCGAGCTGGACGGGATCGTGCGCCTCCGCGACCTCCCCGGGGGCGACGCGTGAACGAGACCCTCGCGACGCCGCAGCGCGCCGCCTTCGACCCGTACGCCCCGGCGCCGCCGACGTCCGCCATCCGCTTCCTCTACCGCCTCAATCCGCTCGCGAAGCTCGCCGGCCCCGTCCCGGCGATCGTGCTGCTCGTGTTCGTCCGCGACCTGGTGACACCGGTCGCCTTCGTCCTCCTGGCCTGGGTGCTCCTCCTGGTCGGAGCCCGGCTGCGCCCGCGCGCGATCGCGCTCCTGCTCCTCGGCATCCCGGCCGCGGTCGCCGTGCTCGGCGTCGGCTTCGCCCTGTGGATCGACCCCTCGACGATGCTCGGGAGCGACGGAGCCCGCGTCGACGAGACCGTCGTCGCGTGGCGGATCGGCGGCTGGACGATGTACGGCGGGGCGCTCGCCATCGGGCTCGCCACGGCCCTGCGACTCGCCGCCATCCTCGCCCTCGCCCTCGTCGCGGGACTCACCACGACCGGGCCCGACCTCGTGCGCTCGTTCGTGCAGCAGCTGCGGCTGCCGTACCGGATCGGCTACACGGCGATGGCGGCGTTCCGCTTCGTGCCGCGGTTCGGGCACGAGCTCGACGTCATCCGCTCCGCCCATCGGGTGCGCGGCTCGCACGGCGGGCGCGGCCCGTTCGCCGCCGTCGCACGCTGGACCGGCTACGTGGTGCCGCTGCTGGCCGGCGCCATCCGGCACGCGGAGCGGGTCGCACTGGCGATGGATGCCCGCGCCTTCGGCGCCCACCGCGATCGCACGGAGCGCTACCCCGTGCCGTTCCGCGCCCGCGACGTCGTGTTCATCGCGCTGTTCTGGGCGGCGTCGGCCGCGATCCTGTGGCTCTGCTTCCCGTGGCGGCTGGACTGAGGCCCCCTCGACGGGCTCGGGGAGCGGGACGGGTTCGGGGAGCGGGACGGGCTCGGGGAGCGGAGGTCAGCGCTTGCCGACGATCTGACGGCTCACGATGTCGCGCATGATCTCGTTCGTGCCGCCGTAGATGCGGTGCACGCGGGCGTCGAGGAACGCGCGCGCGATCGGGTACTCCGTGATGTAGCCGTACCCGCCGTGCAGCTGCACCCCGGTGTCGAGCAGCTCCCACTCCCGGTCGGTCGCCCAGAACTTGACCTTCGCCGCCTCCTCGGCGGTGAGCTTCTGGTCCTTGTAGAGCATCATCGCGCGGTCGATGTACGCCCACATCACATCGACCGTGGTGGCCATGTCGGCGAGCTTGAAGCGCGTGTTCTGGAAGTCGGCGATCGGCTGGCCGAACGCCTCGCGGCTCATCGTGTAGTCGCGCGTCCACACGAACGCCGCCTCGCCGGCGGCGGCCGCCGCGACGCCGATCGAGAGCCGCTCGAGCGGCAGATTCATCATGAGCTGGACGAAGCCGAGGCCCTCCTTCCCGCCGATGAGGTTCGCCTCCGGCACGAAGACGTCGCTGAACGACAGCTCCGCGGTGTCCCAGCCGTGGAACCCCATCTTCTCGAGCTTCTTGCCGTGGTCGAAGCCCTCCATGCCGTTCTCCAGGATGAGCAGGCTGAAGGCGTCCGGACGCGTGCCCTCCCCCGTCTTGACGAACGTCACGACGACGTCGGCGGTCTTGCCGGACGAGATGAACGTCTTCGCGCCGTTGACGAGGTAGCCGCCGTCGACCTTCTTCGCGGTGGTGCGGATGCCGCGCAGGTCCGAGCCCGCTCCGGGCTCCGTCATCGCGAGTGCGCCGAGCACCTCGCCCGTCGCCATCCGCGGCAGCCAGGTCTGCTTCTGCTCGGGCGTGCCCATGTGCGCGAGATACGGCACCGCCAGGTCGTCCTGGATGCCGAGCGCCCCTGCGAGCGACCCGTAGCCGGCGCCGATCGTCTCCTCGAGCACGATCGCGCGGAAGCGGTAGTCCTGCAGCATCCCGGCTCCGCCGAACTCCTCGGGGACGGAGAGCCCGATGATGCCCGCCTCGCCCGCGGCGCGCATCGTCGCCCGGTCGATCTCGCCGGCGGCATCCCACTGCTTGCGCTTCTCCTCCGAGGCGTAGCGCTTGATGAACTCCCTGACGACGTCGCGGAAGGCCTCGTGGTCCTCGTCGTAGATGTCGCGTTCCATCGTGTTCCCCTCTTCGGTGAGACTGCATCCCACGGAACATAGTACTGAGTGTCACCCGTGGGATGTCGCGTCAGTCCCCGTAGCCCGGAGCGGCGGGCAGGCCCCAGAACTCCTCGAGGGTGTGGAAGCCGCCGTCGTGGTACGCCTTCGCGAGCGCCGGGCCGACATAGCGGATGTGCCAGGGCTCGGGGGAGTATCCGGTGACCTTCGTGCGCCCCTTCTCGTAGCGCACGACGAAGCCGTACCGCCACGAGTTCGCGGCCACCCATCCGCCCTGCTTCGTGCTCCCGAAGTGCTCGATGCTGCTGCACCCGCCGCTCCCGCAGGCGACGACGTCCGCGGCGAGCCCGGACTGGTGCTCGCTGTAGCCGGGCCGCGCGCTGACCTCGTCGGCGCTGCTGCGCCCCTTCGTGGCGATCTGGCTCCGGTACTGCCGGGCCTGGTCGCCGTACGAGCGGAACCCGCTCGTGATCGCGAGCCGCCCCGCGCCCTCCTTGCTCGCCGCCGCGAACATCCTCGTCATCGCGGCGCCGGCATCCGTGCGCAGGATGCCGGCGTTGAACACCCTGATGCCACGGACCCGGGCGAGCGAGGCGGGCTGGAAGTCGATGGGGACGTACGGCCGCGTCTTGTCGACCACCATCCACACCCGCGCCGGATCGCGGAGGTCGACGCAGGGCGCGTCGCCCGCGACGACCGCCTGCCGCATCGCCTCGCCGCCGCCCATCGCGGCGATCGCGGCCTCGTCGTCGCCGGCCTGCAGCGCGGCGATCACGCTCTGCCGTTCGCACACCGGCAGGAGCCGCTCGATCGGCTCGGGGGCGGAGACGAGCGCCGGCGGGCGCGGCGCCGGGGAGGCGGTCGGCGACGGCTGCGCAGCGGGCGGGGCGGCGACCGCGGACGTGACCGCGACGCTCGCCGCCACGAGCAGCGCGGCCGCGAGGACGCCGCCGGCCATCCACCCCGGGCCCCGCCCGGAGGACCGCGCGTGCCGGGCCGCGGGCGTCGCCGCGACGGACGCGGCGGCCTGGCGCCGTGCGCGTGCGGACTGCTGCGGACCCGGGAGCGTCATCCCTCCCATTCTGCTGGACGCCCCTCCGAGCCCCCTGGAACCGCCCCGGGAGACGATGCGGATCCGATCGTGTTCGATACTAGCTTCGCCATAGATTGACTTTTTCTCGTAGATTTGTTCTACTCTTCTCATGCGTTGGCGGGGTCAGGAACTGGGTGTGGCGGATGCCGCGGCCCTGCCCGGCCTCGAACGCCTCGACGGCCTCGAACGTCTCGACGGCCTCGTGCGCTCGGTCACGACGCCCGACTTCGCCGGCGTCACCTTCCACGAGGTGATGGCCAAGAGCGCGCTGAACCACGTGCCCACGGCGTCCGCCATGCCCTTCGACTGGACCGTCAACCCGTATCGCGGCTGCAGCCATGCCTGCGTCTACTGCTTCGCCCGCGCCACGCACGAGTACCTCGACCTCGACGCGGGGCACGACTTCGACTCGCAGGTCGTCGTGAAGGTCAACGTCGCGGACGTGCTGCGCCGGGAGCTGGCGCGGCCCGCCTGGGAGCGGGAGCCGGTCATGCTCGGCACCAACACCGATCCGTACCAGCGCGCCGAGGGCCGCTATGCGCTCATGCCGGGCATCGTCGGCGCGCTCACGGAGTCGGGCACGCCGTTCTCGATCCTCACGAAGGGGACGCTGCTGCGCCGCGACCTGCCGCTGCTCGCCGAGGCCGCGCGGCACGTCGAGGTCTCGCTCGCGATGTCGATCGCGGTGTTCGACGAGAGCCTGCAGAAGATCGTCGAGCCGGGCACGCCGACCGCGGCGGCGCGGCTCGCGACCGTGCGGGCGGCGACGGCGGCGGGCTTCCGCGTGACGGTCTTCCTCATGCCGGTCCTGCCGCACCTCACCGACTCGATCCCCGCGATCGACGACGCGCTCGCGCGGATCAGGGATGCCGGCGCGCACCGCGTCGTGTTCGGGGCGCTGCACCTGCGGCCGGGGGCGAAGCAGTGGTTCATGCAGTGGCTGCGGGAGCAGCATCCCGAGCTCGTCTCGTCGTACCTCGGCCTCTATCCGGGCGTCGCGGCCTACGCGCCGAAGGCGTACCGCTCGTGGCTCGCGAAGCGCGTGCGGCCGCTGCTGCGTGTGCACCGGCTCGACGGGCGGGCCGAGGACGACGCACCGCGCGGGGCGCCCGTGACGGGGCTCGCGGCCCGCTCCACCGCCGCCCGCGTCGTGACCACCGCGCGGGGACGCACCGTCGCCCGCGCCCCGCAGGGCGCCGACGACCCCGCGCGACTGTTCTGATCGCCGCGAGATCGGCCGTTCGGCCGATGCCGGCGACGCGCCGGCCGCACAGGATCGGGGCATGACCGCATCCGCACCCGCCATCCGCCCCCGCTCCCGCACCCGCCCCGACTGGCTCGTCCCGGCCGGTCTCGTGCTGCTGAGCCTCGTGCCCGTCGTCGCCGGCGCGTCCCGGGTGGCCTCGCTCGCGATCGGCGTGGAGACGACGCCCGACAACGCGCGCTTCACCGGGATGCCGGCGCCGGTGATCGTGCACGTCGTGGGCTCGACCGCGTACTGCCTGCTCGGCGCCCTCCAGTTCCATCCCGGCCTGCGGCGCCGCCGCCCGGCCTGGCACCGCGTCTCGGGCCGCGTGCTGGTGCCGATGGGCATCGCCTCCGCGCTCTCCGGCCTGTGGATGACGCAGTTCTCCGCCCTCCCCGCGCACGACGGCGGCCTCCTCCCGCTCGCCCGGTGGGTCTTCGGCCTCGGGATGCTGGCGGCCCTCGTGCTCGGGTTCGCGGCGGCGCGGCGGCGCCGGTTCGCCGCCCATCGGGCCTGGATGATCCGGGCCTACGCGATCGCGCTCGGCGCCGGGAGCCAGGTCTTCACGACGCTCGCCTGGCTCGCGGTCGGCGGCGATCCGGAGACGACCAAGGCCGTGCCGATGATCGCGGGATGGGCGATCGACCTCGCGGTGGCCGAGTGGGCCATCCGGCGAGGCCGCACCTCGTAGGATGCAGCCGTGACCTCGGCAGCACGCGTCGCGTGGGACCTGCCCCGTGCGCCGCACGCCCCGCGACGCACCTGGCGGGACGGGGCGCTGGTCGGGACGCTCGCCGCGCTCGCCCTGCTGGAGGGCGCGCTGCGCCCCGCCGCGCCCGCGCTGTGGCCGATGGTGGCCGTCGAGCTCGCCCTGATCGCGACGCTGCTGTGGCGGCGGGCGCACCCCGGCGCCGTCGTGCTCGTCGCGTTCGGGACGGTGCTCGTCGCCGACGCGATCCGGTGGCTCGCGGACCTCCCCGCCGTCGAGCTCTTCTCTATGGCGTTCCTGCTGATCCTGCCGTACACGCTGGTCCGCTGGGGATCCGGGCGCGAGATCGTCCTCGTCGGCGCCCTCATGCTGGTCGCGATGGCGCGCTCGCTCCTCGTCGGTCCCGCTCCCGTGCCGGACGTCGTGGGCGCGGTCGCGGTCGTGGCGGCCTCGCTCACCCTCGGCGCGGTGTTCCGGTACCGCGCGGCCGTGCGCGTCGAGCGCGTCGAGCGCGCACGGGCGCAGGAGCGTGAGCGGCTGGCCCGCGACCTCCACGACACCGTCGCGCACCACGTCTCCGCGATCGCGATCCGCGCGCAGGCGGGCCTGGCGACGGCTCCCGGCGACCCGGATGCGGCCTCCGACGCGCTGCGGGTCATCGAGTCGGAGGCGCGGCGGACGCTGGACGAGATGCGCGCGGTCGTGCACGCGCTGCGCGGCGACGATCCCGCCGGTCGCACGCCGGCGCCCGTCGCGGCCGATCTGCGCGCGCTCGCCGACCCCGCCGGCCGGCCGCCCGTCTCGGTGCGCGCGGACGGCGACCTGGACGGCCTGCCGGCCCCCGTCGTGTCGGTGCTCTACCGCATCGCGCAGGAGTCGATCACGAACGCCCGCACGCACGCCGTGGCGGCGACCGGCGTCGACGTGGAGCTGACGGTCGCGGACGACGGCGTCCGCCTGCGCGTGCACGACGACGGCGCGGCGGCCGTGGCGGGCGGCGAGGACGGGTTCGGCCTCGTGGGGATGGCGGAGCGCGCCGCGATGCTGGGCGGCACCTGCTTCGCCGGGCCGGATCCGGCGGGCGGCTGGACCGTCTCGGCCCGGCTGCCGCCGAGGGCGGGCGCGCGATGATCCGCGTGCTCGTCGCCGACGACCAGCACATCGTGCGCACGGGGCTCCGCATGATCCTCGACGCACAGCCCGGCATCCAGGTCGCCGCGGAAGCCGCCGACGGACTCGAGGCGGTGCGGCTCGCGGAGCGCCTGCGGCCCGACGTCGGGCTCTTCGACATCCGGATGCCGGGACTCGACGGGATCGAGGCGACCCGGCGCCTCGCCGGCCCCGGCGTCGCGCGCCCGCTCGCGGTCGTCGTCATCACGACGTTCGGCCTCGACGAGTACGTGCACGCGGCGCTCAAGGCGGGCGCCCGCGGATTCCTGCTCAAGGACGCGGGCCCCGCGCAGCTCGCGCAGGCCGTGCACGCGGCGGACGCCGGCGACTCGCTGATCGACCCCGCAGCCACGCTTCGGCTGCTCGCCGCCTTCCGCGAACGGCACGGCGACACGCCGGCCCGCCCGGCGGAGCCGCTCACGGCGCGCGAGGAAGAGGTGCTGCACGCCGTCGCCCGCGGGCGCACCAACGCCGAGATCGGCGCCGACCTCACGGTGAGCCTCGGCACCGTCAAGGCGCACCTCGGCAGCATCATGCTCAAGCTCGGCGCGCGCAACCGCGTCGAGCTGGCGATGTGGGCGTACGAGACCGGCCGCGCGGGCGGCTGAGCTTCCCGTGCCGGCACGATGCGCCGGCCGCGTCCCGCCACGGCACACTGTGGATGAGCGACGGGGAGGCCGGGATGTCACGGTTCCTGCTGTCGCGATGCTTCACGGGCCACGTCGCACCGCTGCGCGCGGGTCGCGACGGACCCTGGGCTGCGCGCGGGCGCGGCGCGGATCGGGGCGCAGCTCAGGGCGCTCGGCGATGCCACGAGGGCGGCCGAGCTGATCGAGGGGCTCGCCTAGATGTAGTGCCCAGGCAGGTTGTTTGAGATCCGGCTGATGGGCGGGAGCTTTCCGATGGCGGTGTGAGGCCTGTGGTGATTGTAGAAGTGCAGCCAGGCGGGAAGAGCGGCGCGGCGGGCTGACTCGGAGTTGTAGTGCTTCGAGTACGCCCAACCGTCGGCCATGGTGCGGTGGAAGCGCTCAATCTTCCCGTTGGTCTGCGGCCGGTAGGGGCGCGTCTTCTTGGGGCTGATGCCGAGCTCATGGCAGGCATCGCGCCAGGCGTGGGACTTGTAGGCGGAGCCGCTGTCGGAGAGCACACGTTCGACGATGACGCCGCGGCTGGCGAACCATGATGTTGCTCGGCGGAGCACGCCGATCGCGGTGAGCGCGGTTTCGTCGTCGTGGATCTCGGCGTAGGCGACGCGGGAGTGATCGTCGATGACGGTGTGGACGTAGGCGTGACCGATCAGCGGGCCGCGTTGGGTACCCTTGCGCCGGTTCTGGTCGGTGGTGGCGCGGTTCTTGTCGCCGTGCTGCCGGCCGACGAACCGCCAGCCGCCGCCGGCGGGAATGTTTCCGAGCTTCTTCACGTCGACGTGGATCAGCGATCCGGGACGATCGTGCTCGTAGCGGCGCGCAGGTTCGCCCGTTGCCACGTCGACGTGCGAGAGACGATTCAGGCGGCAGCGGACCAGCACCGCGTGGACCGTCGAGGCCTGCATCCCCAACCGTCCGGCGATCTGGACCGGCCCCAGGCGCTTCTTGATCCGCAGATGCACGATCTGCTTCACGACAGGCTGCGGGGTCTTGTTCGGGTGCCGGTGCGGCCGGCTTGACCGGTCTGCCATCCCCGCCTCGCCAAGCTCGACGTAACGCCTCGCCCATTTCGCCGCGGTCGGATACGACACCCGGAAGTACCTTGCTGCGCCCGCGACCGGCCAACCCTCGTCAACGACCTGCCGAGCCAGCCGGAGTCGTTGGCGCGGCGTCAGGGCCGCGTTAGCGTGGGACACGAGAACCTCCTCGGTTCAGAGCGGAAGCGGTAGCAGCTCCACTCTGCCTTGGAGGTTCTCGTCACATCAGGGCATCCAGATCAAACAACGTCCCTGGACACTACACCTAGCGGCTCCTAGCCCTCCCGGAGCGCCTCGAGGACGTCGTCGCCGGGGCGGACCTCCTCGAACGGCGCCTCGATCTCGGCCCGGTCGAGCATCTCCGTCATGCGGCGGCGGCGCGGACGCGTGATGAGCGTGACGACGGTGCCGGAGCGGCCCGCGCGACCGGTGCGTCCGGAACGGTGCAGGTACGTCTTGTACTCGTCGGGCGGGTCCGCCTGGATCACGAGGCCGATGTCGTCGACGTGGATGCCGCGGGCGGCGACGTCCGTCGCGACGAGCACGTTCACGCGGCCGGAGGTCAGGCGCTCCAGGTTGCGCGAGCGCTTGGCCTGGTTGAGGTCGCCGTGCAGCGCGACCGCGCGGATGCCCGCGTCGTCGAACTGCTCGGCGAGCATCTCCGCGTACGCGCGCGTGCGGGCGAAGAC
>Ga0153956_1002898_pt1 | contig 11870 bp, 14 predicted proteins | sample TSFL040MetaG_FD_104704 | JGI IMG/M metagenome (GOLD analysis project Ga0153956, IMG submission 104704) | Attine ant fungus gardens microbial communities from Florida, USA - TSFL040 MetaG | ecosystem: Host-associated > Fungi > Mycelium > Unclassified | place: USA: Florida, Wekiwa Springs...
GAATGGTGAGGGAGTCAGTGGCTATCTACAACACGGAACGGCCGCACTACGCGTTGAGCTACAGAACGCCCGATGCAGTGCATCGGGCGGGGGTAGAAAGTGTCAACTTATTTCAGGACTAGATAGGTATGGGGATTTTTAGTTCGGAAGGGTGTTTGAATCGGAAACGCGAATACCGCAAGCGGACATCATCTCGCTTGTGTTTTCACGGTGGCTTTCACTATATTTTCGGCTAACCTGTCGATTTTACAGGTGTACTTGGTGCCCGGGGTCGGACTCGAACCGACATGTTGTCACCAACGGCGGATTTTGAATCCGCTGCGTCTACCGATTTCGCCACCCGGGCAGGAGGGGGGATCGAGCGAGCGGCGATTATAACAACCGTTCTCCTCAGGTCAACATAATTGCGTGGCGGTTGGCGCCGGATGCCTGATTTTTGGCCATTTCCGGTGGAGACTTGCCCGGCTTTGCTATACCCTTGCCACCCGTTCCCATCGATGCCGCCTGCCTTTCCGCACTCAATTTATGAAGTTGTCCGATTTTCATTTCGATCTGCCCGACGAGCTGATCGCCCGTTATCCCACCGAGGAGCGCACCGCCAGCCGTCTGCTGGTGCTCGACGGCGCCACCGGCGCCTGTGCCCATCGGCAGTTCACCGATCTGCTGGATTATCTGCGGCCCGAGGACATGCTCGTGTTCAACAACACGCGGGTGTTGCCGGCGCGCCTGTTCGGTCACAAGGCGTCGGGCGGGCGCATCGAGGTGCTGGTCGAGCGCGTGCTGGATACGCGTCGGGTGTTGGCGCATGTGCGCGCCAGCAAGGCGCCCAAGCCCGGTTCGCGGCTGCAGTTGCACCGCGAGCCCGACGGCGATCGGGCGCAGGCGGTGGCCGAAGTGGTCGGCAAGGCCGACGATCTCTATGAGCTGAACTTCACCGAGCCCGCCGACGCGCTCGCCGCCATGCGCGACATCGGCCATATGCCGCTGCCTCCTTATATAGATCGCGCCGACGAGCTGGGCGATCGCGAGCGTTATCAAACCGTGTACGCCGCGCGCGAAGGCGCGGTCGCCGCGCCCACGGCGGGACTGCATTTCAGCAACACTTACCTGGAGCGTTGTCGCGCGCTGGGCGTGGATTTCGGTTTCGTTACCTTGCACGTCGGCGCCGGCACCTTCCAGCCGGTGCGCGTCGACGATGTGCGCGAGCATCGCATGCACGCGGAATTCGTCGAAGTCGACGCGGCCCTGTGCGAGCAGGTGCGCGCCACGCGCGCGCGCGGCGGCCGCGTGGTGGCGATCGGCACCACGTCCGTGCGCGCGCTCGAAAGCGCGGCGGCATCCGGCGAGATCGAACCTTTCGCGGGCGATACGCGCATTTTTATTTATCCGGGTTACACCTTCCGCTGCGTGGATGTGCTGCTCACCAATTTTCATTTGCCGGAGTCGACGCTGATCATGCTGGTGAGCGCGCTCGCCGGGCGCGAGCCGGTGCTGGCGGCTTATCGCGAGGCGGTGGCCCGGCGCTATCGATTTTTCAGTTACGGCGACGCCATGCTGGTGTTGCCGCGCCCGGGGGCGCTTCAACGCTGAGTTGTTCGTTCCGGAACTGTTTTTTGCACCGAAGGTAATGCATGAATCGTAATTGTTTTCTCCAGTTCGAACTCGATGGCCAGGATGGCGTGGCACGGCGCGGCCGCCTGCGTTTTCCACGCGGCGTGGTGGAAACGCCGGCGTTCATGCCGGTGGGCACATATGGCAACGTGAAGGCGATTTTGCCGCGCGATATCGAGGCCATCGGCGCGCAGATCATTCTCGGCAATACCTTTCACCTGATGCTGCGGCCGGGCACCGAGGTCGTGCGCGAGCACGGCGACCTGCACGATTTCATCGGCTGGCAAAAACCGATTCTCACCGACTCCGGCGGTTTTCAGGTGTGGAGCCTGGGCGAGCTGCGCAAAATCACGGAGAAGGGCGTCGCCTTCAAATCGCCGGTGGACGGCAGCCCGGTATTTATCGATCCGGAAACCTCCATGCGCGTGCAGCGCGAACTGGGCGCGGATATCGTCATGATTTTCGACGAGTGCACGCCGTATCCCGCCACCGAGGCGCAGGCGCGCAGTTCGATGGAGCTGTCGCTGCGCTGGGCCGAGCGCAGCAAGCGCGCGCATGGCGAGAATCCCGCTGCGTTGTTCGGCATCGTGCAGGGCGGCATGTATGCCGGATTGCGGCGCGAATCGCTGGCCGGTTTGCAGAATATCGGCTTCGACGGCTATGCCATCGGCGGTTTGTCCGTCGGCGAGCCGAAGGAGGAAATGCTGCATGTGCTGGATTCTCTGGCCCAGCACATGCCGGCCGACAAGCCGCGTTATCTGATGGGCGTGGGCAAGCCCGAGGACATTCTGGAAGCGGTGATGCGCGGCGTCGATATGTTCGACTGCGTGATGCCGACCCGCAACGCGCGCAACGGCCATCTGTTCACCGAACACGGCGTGGTGCGTATCCGCAACGCGAAACATCGCCACAGCACGCAGCCGTTAGACGCGTCCTGCGATTGCTATACCTGCACGAATTTCAGTCGCGGTTATCTGCATCATCTCGACAGGTGCGGCGAAATGGTCGGCGCGCAGCTCAACACCATTCACAACCTGCGTTTTTACCAGCGTCATATGGCGGCGATCCGCGAAGCCATCGAGCAGGGGCGTCTGACGGAGTTCGCGCGCGAATTTTATGAGCGACAAAAGCGCGAGGGACAGGGAGAGTAACTGTGTACAAGCTCTGCGTGTACGTGCCTCAAACCCATCTGGAAGTGGTCAAGCAGACCCTGTTCGATGCCGGCGCGGGCCGCATCGGCAACTACGACAGCTGCTGTTGGCAGGTGGCCGGCCAGGGCCAGTTCCGGCCGCTGGCCGGCAGCGATCCCTTTATCGGCAAGACCGGCGCGGTGGAAACCGTGGTGGAGTACAAGGTGGAGCTGGTCTGCGAGGATGCGCTGGTCGCCGCCGCGGTTGCGCGCATGAAAGCCGCGCATCCCTATGAGGAGCCCGCGTACCAGGTGTGGCGCCTCGAGGATTTTTGAGGTGGGCGGGTTTTCCTCGCCGCAGGGCGCGCGGTTCAGCGGCGCGGATGAAAAACGAGGATTTTGGCCGATGGCGCGGCCTTCGGTTCCGGGCCGCGGAGGGCGCGTTGCAGCTTGTCCAGGGCGCTGTGCATCATGCCGGAGATGGCGATGCAGGCCGCCACCGGATTGGGCGCGAGGCGGATGCGCGCTTCGATCTGGAATTGCAGGCCGCGCAGGCGTTGGCGCGAGGTTTCCGGCGAGCGCGCGATCAGTTGTTCGGTCAGGGTCCGGCGCAGCCGTTCCAGGCGCTCCGGGTCGTGCTCGGCGAGATAACGCAGGGTTTCGAAGGCGGGTAGTTCGAGCTTGATCATCATCTGACCCTCCCGTTGGCGGCGGGGCGGTGGCGGCGCAATCCATTGGCTAGCCATGTTACTTAACGCCGCCGGATCGGTATATTGTTTGTCACACGGTCATCGATGGAGTTACGGGTGGAAAAACCGTTGGTTGAGCGCTTGCGCCAGTGCCTGGATCCCATGCCCGAGCTGGATGCGTCGCGCCGCCAGGCCGCGGTGGCGCTGGCGATAACGGATGAGCCGGAGCCGCAACTGCTGTTGATCCGGCGCAGCCTGCAATTGGCCCTGCACCCCGGGGAAATCGCCTTTCCGGGCGGCAAGCTGGAGTCGGGCGACGCCGATCTGCGCGCCGCGGCGCTGCGCGAAGCCTGGGAAGAGGTGGCGCTGCCGGCCGCGCAGTTCGAGTATTGCGGCAGCCTTGCGCCGCGCGTCAGCATGTCGGGGCTGGCGGTGGCCGGCTTTGCCGGCGTGGTGCCGCCGCGCTTGCCGTTGCTGGCCAGTGCCGACGAAGTCGAAGAGATCCTGTACGTGCCGCTGGCCCATTTTGCCGACTCCGGAAATTTGCGTGTCGACCGGATCTGGCGTCATGGCGTGCCGCGCCGGACCCCGCGTTTCGAATATGGCGGCTACACCATCTGGGGCATGACGGCGGGTTTCATCGTCGATCTGGTCAACCGTCTCTACCGCGCCGGCCTTGTGGTCGATGCGCGCCCGCCGGCCGTGTCCGCTGTTACCAATGAGGGGAGGAGTAGCGCATGATTTACCAACTGGATGAACGCAAGATCAAAATCGCCAGCGATCGTTATTTCGTGGCGCACAACGCCACGGTGATCGGCTCGGTGGAGCTCGGCGATAACGTCAGCATCTGGTACAACGCCGTGCTGCGCGCGGATACCGATGTCATCGCCATCGGCGACGACAGCAATATCCAGGATGGCGCCGTGCTGCATATCGACGCCGGTTCGCCGCTGACCATAGGGCGCGGCGTCACCGTCGGCCACAAGGCCGTGGTGCACGGCTGCACGGTCGGCGATTTCAGCCTGATCGGCATCAATTCCGTGATCCTGAACCGGGCGCGTATCGGCCGGCATTGCATCATCGGCGCCAATGCGCTGATTCCCGAAGGCAAGGACATTCCCGACGGCTCGCTGGTGGTGGGTTCGCCGGGCCGGGTGGTGCGCAGCCTCAGCGACGAAGAGAAAAAAGTGCTGGAAGGCATGGCCGCGCATTATGTGGAAAACGGTGTCCGCCACCGCAACGGCTTGCGCCCCGATCCGCGCTTTCACGAATAAATACCGTGCCGGAAATCGTGCTGTCGCCCTGCGTGAATGTGTGCCGCCTCGACGCGGACAAGATCTGCGTCGGTTGCCGGCGCACCCTGGCGGAAATCGCGGGCTGGCGCGATATGAGCGCCGCGCAGAGGCGGGCGGTGCTGGCGCGCCTGCGCGCGCACGGGGGACGCGCGGGCGGACTGAGTTATTGATCCTCGTCGTCGTGCTCCGGCGCCGATGCGCCGAAGGCGCGCACTTTCTTGAGGACCTTGCCCTGGGCTTCCAGGGTTTCAAACGTGTAATTGCCCACGCGCAGGCCGACGGCGCCGTCGGGAAACGCTTCCAGATGCTCGAGCAGCAAACCGTTCAGGGTTTTCGGGCCGTCGGTGGGCAGGTTCCATTCCAGCGCGCGATTGATCTCGCGGATCACGGTGCCGCCGTCGATGGTGTAGGAGCCGTCGGCTTCGGCGACGATTTCATCGGAGCTGTTGGTGAGGTTCGAGGTGAATTCGCCGACGATTTCTTCCAGGATATCTTCGAGCGTGACCAAGCCCTGGATGGCGCCGTATTCGTCGACGACCACGGCGACGCGGCGCTTCTCCTTCTGGAAGTTGAACAGCTGCGTATGCAGCGGCGTGCCCTCGGGGACGAAATAAGGCGGCTTGATTTCGCGCATCAGCGCGTCGCGGTCGAAGGCGCCGGCGGCGTTCAGCAGGCGCGCTCCCGCGCGCAGGTGCAGAATGCCGACGATGTTGTTGATGTCTTCCCGGTAAACGGGCAGGCGCGTGAATTTGCAGGCGCGCAGTTGTTCGAGCAGGCTGGCGTCGTCGTCGCCGAGATCGATGCCGAGCATTTCCGTGCGCGGCACCATCACGTCCTCGACGGTCATTTGCTCCAGGTCGAGGATGCTGAGCAGCATGCCCTGGTGCCGCTCCGGGATCAGCTGGCCGGCCTCGTTGACGATGGTGCGCAGTTCCGCCTGGCTCAGCGGTTCCTCGGGGCGTTTGGCGGGATTGATGCCGACCAGCCGCAACAGGTTGTTGGTAATGCCGTTGACCAGCAGCACCAGCGGATAAAACAGCCGCAGCAGCGGTTTCAAAATGTGGCTGAGCGGAAACGCGATGCGTTCGGGATAGAGCGCCGCGATGGTCTTGGGCGTCAGCTCGCCGAAAATCAGCAGCAGCAGGGTGAGAAGAATGCCGCTGACGGTGACGGCGAGACCGCTGTCGCCGAGCAGGCGCAGGCCGATGACGGTGGCGATGGACGCGGCGAAAATATTGACGAGGGTGTTGCCGATCAGGATGAAGCCCAGCAGCCGGTCGGGCCGTTTCAGCAGCCAGCTGGCGCGGCGGGCGCTGCGGTTGCCGTTGCTCACCAGATGTTTCAGGCGATAGCGGTTGAGCGACATCATGCCGGTTTCGGCGCTGGAGAAGAACGCGGCCAGCGCGATGAGCACGGCCAGCAAGAGAAACAAGATAGCTAGCGGGACGTCGTCCAAAAAATCAGGCCTCTGAGGCGTCGGCGGCGGCGAGTGGTCCGGCCGCTCGTATAGTCGTTATGTCAATTAGCCATTTATGTCTGCGCGATGGTGTCAGTGCCGTATCCATCGCCGGAGCCAATGTCCGCGAATCGTGCGCGCGGCTCTGTCCGGTGCGGGACAGAATGTTGATCAGGTGGTCCGGTGCAGGATCAGTTCCAGGACCAGTTTGGTGCCGAAATAACCCAGTACCAGCGCGCTGAATCCGACCAGCGTCCAGCGCACCGCCGTATGGCCGCGCCAGCCGAGCCGGTGGTGGCCCCACAACAGGCCGGCGAAAATCAGCCAGGCGATGATCGAGAACACGGTCTTGTGCACCAGATGCTGGGCGAACAGGTTCTGGATGTAAAGCGCGCCGGTCAGGATCGACAGGCTCAGCAGGATCACGCCGACCCAGAGCAGTTCGAACAGGATCGCTTCCATCGTTTGCAGCGGCGGCAGGGCGTTGAGCACGCCGGTCAGGTGGCGGTGTTTCAGCTGCCGTTCCTGCAGCGCCAGAATCAGCGCCTGCAGCGCGCATAACGTCAGCACGCTGTAGGACAGGATCGATAACAGAATGTGGCTGAACACGCCGGTGGTGATGGGCTGCATATGGGTATCCGGGCCGCGCACCAGCAGGGACACGATCAGCGCGGCGCTGGACAGCGGAAACAGCAGTGCCAGCGCGTTGTCGAGCGGCCGGCGCAGCGCGCCGATCAGGCCGATCAGGCACACGAACCAGGAGATCAGCGACAGCACCCGGAAAAATCCGAGGTCGATGCCGTGCGGCGTATAAATCGTTCCGACCGCGCTGAAGCCATGCGCGAGCACCGCGACGGCGCCGAGCGCCAGAAAGCGGCCGCGCACCGGCGGGCGTTTCGGATTGTAGAGGTAGAGGCCCTGGTAGGTGGCCGCGGTGAGATAAAACACGACGGCGATAATGCTGGCGACAGCGTGGATCATCTCGCGGGGTGGGTTCCGGTATCGGGTTCTGGCAACACGGATTGGAATCTTCCACTCTTTGAATTCGCCGCCGGGTTGGGTCCGTAACGAAGGCTGGCGAAGTCACGGTTTACAGCGGCACCGGCGACGCGGCCGGATGGAAAGGGTCCAGTCCCGCGCATGCGGCTGAATAGCGTCACCGCATTTGGCGCTTTCCCGATCGCAACAGAGCGATTCAGGCCGCGACGCGCCAAATCAAAAAGTGTCAACAGGTCAAATCGTGTTAACAGGCCCTAGTGGTTGGGAAATTATCGAATCCGGTATACTTCAACAGTTTGTCATTGAATGCAAGCGCGCCCCGCGCTGCCCTGCTGAGTTCATCCCCTATGTTTGAGAATCTGACCGAGCGTTTATCGAAAACCCTGCGCCATATCACCGGGCAGGCGCGGCTGACCGAGGACAACGTGCAGGAGGCGATGCGCGAAGTGCGCATGGCGCTGCTCGAAGCGGATGTGGCGTTGCCGGTGGTGAAGGATTTCGTCGAGGCGGTGAAGCTGCGCGCCGTCGGCCAGGAAGTGAGCAAGTCGCTCAGCCCGGGCCAGATGTTCATCAAGATCGTCCAGGACGAGCTGGAGCGGGTGATGGGCACCAGCAACGAGCGCCTGGAGCTGGCGGTGAAGCCGCCGGCGGTGATCCTGATGGCGGGCTTGCAGGGCGCCGGTAAGACCACGTCCGCGGCCAAGCTGGCGCGCTACCTGAAAGAGAAAGAGAAAAAATCCGTGCTGCTGGTCAGCGCCGATGTGTACCGTCCGGCGGCGATCAAGCAGCTGGAAACCCTGGCGGGCGAAGTGGGCGTGGGTTTCTTCCCCAGCTCCACCGAGCAGAAGCCGGTGGATATCGCCCGCGCCGCGGTCGATGCCGCGCGCATCAAGTTCACCGACGTGGTGATCGTCGACACCGCCGGCCGCCTGCACATCGACGCCGACATGATGGACGAGATCAAGGCGTTGCACGCGGCGGTCAACCCCGCCGAAACGCTGTTCGTGGTCGACGCGATGACCGGCCAGGACGCGGCCAACACCGCCAAGGCGTTCAGCGATGCGCTGCCGCTGACCGGCGTGATTCTCACCAAGGCCGATGCGGACAGCCGCGGCGGCGCCGCGCTGTCGGTGCGCCATATCACCGGCAAGCCGATCAAGTTCCTCGGTGTCGGCGAGAAGACGGTCGCGCTCGATCCTTTCCATCCGGACCGTATCGCTTCGCGCATCCTCGGCATGGGCGACATCCTGTCGCTGATCGAGGAGGCCGAGCAGAAGATCGATAAGCAGAAGGCCGAAAAACTCGCCAAGAAAATCAAGAAGGGCAAGGGCTTCGACCTGGAAGACCTGCGCGACCAGCTGCAGCAGATGCAAAACATGGGCGGCATCACCAGCATGCTCGACAAACTGCCGGGCATGGGCAATCTCAGCCAGATGGCGCAGCAGCAGATCGACACCAGGCAGTTCACGCGCATGGAGGCCATCATCAACTCCATGACGCCGGCCGAGCGCCGCGATCCCGAGCTGCTCAACGGTTCGCGCAAACGCCGCATCTGCCAGGGTTCGGGCACCGATATCCAGGATCTGACGCGCCTGCTCAAGCAGCATAAACAGATGCAGAAGATGATGAAGAAGATGACTTCCAAGGGCGGCCTGACCAACATGATGCGCGGTCTGGGCGGCGCTCTGGGCGGCGGTCGCGGCTTCCCCGGCCGCTGATTCGCGGCCCCGGCGGCGGGATTGTCAGGCAAAGGTTCCCAAAGGGGTGGCTTTCCCTTATAATTCGCCGCCTTTCTGACCAGAGGCATCGCGCATGGCGTCGATACCCTGGGCAAATGCGCCACGGCGGGCATTGCGGACACAGAATACCTAGCGATGAGACCGGGTCCGCCCGCAGCGGGCGCGGCCTTTATTTGAACGCTTATTTTCAGGAAACGATGTAATGGTAACGATTCGTTTAGCGCGTGGCGGCTCCAAGAAGCGCCCCTTCTACCATCTGACGGTCACCGACAGCCGCAGCGCCCGCAGTGGCCGTTTTCTGGAGCGTGTCGGTTTCTTCAACCCGGTTGCCCGCGGTGCCGAAGAGCGCCTGCGCGTCGACCTCGAGCGCGTGAACTACTGGGTCGGCACCGGCGCGCAACTGTCCGAGCGCGTTGCCAGCCTGCTGAAAGAGGCGCAAAAGGCCGCTGCCTGAGCCGGTCCGGTTGCATCGTGACGACAGCATTGATTGATCCGGTGGTCATCGGCCGCACCGCGGCCGTCTATGGCGTCAAAGGCTGGCTCAAGGTGCGGTCGTTCACCGAGCCCATGGAGAACTTCCTGGGCTACGAGAATTGCTTCATCCAGCGGCAGGGCCAGTGGCAGCCGGTGGTGATCGAAGCGGGCCGCGAATACAACAAGGGCCTGCTGATCAAATTGCAGGGAGTGGATTCTCCCGAAGAGGCCCGGTTGTTCTCGGGCTGCGACCTGGCGGTGGCGAAGACGGATTTGCCGCCGCTGGAGGCGGATGAGTTTTACTGGAATCAGCTGGAAGGCCTGCAGGTATTTACCGAGCATGCCGAGCGCGGCCGTTTGCTGCTGGGGCGGGTCGACCACTTGCTGGAGACCGGCGCCAACGACGTGCTGGTGGTGCAGGGCGACGAGCACAGCATCGATCGCCGTGAACGACTGATTCCCTATCTGCCGGAGCAGGTGGTGCTGGCGATCGATCTCGAGGCCGGCACGATGCAGGTGGATTGGGATCCTGATTTTTAACCGCCGCCGGGTATTTCCGGCCGGTGGGATCGAGTAGAGCGCGTCATGAAAATCGGTGTGGTGACGCTGTTTCCGGATATGTTCGACTCGGTGATCGACTACGGCATCACCAGCCGGGCGGTGGATCAGGGATTGCTGGCGCTGAACTGCTGGAATCCGCGCGATTTCACCAGCGATCGCCACCGGACCGTGGACGACCGGCCTTATGGCGGCGGCCCAGGCATGGTGATGAAGATCGAGCCGCTGCGCGCGGCGATCGGCGCGGCGCGGGCGGAGCTGAACAGTGCCCGGGTGGCGTACATGTCGCCGCAGGGCCGGCCGCTGGACCAGCGGGGCGTCATGGAACTGGCGGCCCGGGAAGAATTGATTCTCGTGGCCGGTCGCTACGAAGGTATCGATGAGCGCCTGATCGATACCGAAATCGACGAGGAATGGTCGATCGGCGATTACGTGCTCAGTGGCGGCGAACTCGCCGCCATGGTGATGATCGACGCGATCACGCGTTTGTTGCCCGGTGCGCTGGGCCATGAGCAATCCGCCGTGCAGGATTCCTTCACGGCGGGCCTGCTCGACCATCCGCACTATACGCGGCCGGAGGAATACGCCGGCCTGCGCGTGCCGGACGTGTTGCAGGGCGGCAATCACGAGGCGATACGGCGCTGGCGCCTGAAGCAGGCGCTGGGGCGAACCTGGCTGCGGCGGCCGGATTTGTTGTCGGCGCTGACGCTGGACCCCGAACAACAGGCTTTGCTCGAAGAGTTCAAGCGCGAGCGGAGCCAGTGAGCTAGCTGTGAAGCTATTGACTAGGAAGTCGTTTCATCAATGCCGATGGCGGCCTGGAGAAAACCGCATCGGCGCCAGATGCATTGATGAAATGACTTCTGCAAATTTGAATGTTTAGGAGCTGGTCATGACCAACAAAATCATCGCGGAACTGGAAGCCGAACAAATTAAAAAGGATGTGCCCGAGTTCAATCCCGGTGATACCGTGATTGTCCAGGTGAAAGTAAAAGAAGGCGAGCGCGAGCGTATTCAGGCGTTCGAAGGCGTGGTTATCGGCAAGCGTAACCGCGGCTTCAACTCGGCCTTCACCGTGCGCAAGATTTCCCACGGCGTCGGCGTCGAGCGTACCTTCCAGACCCACAGCCCGCTGATCGACAGCATCTCCCTGGTGCGTCGCGGCGACGTGCGCCAGGCCAAGCTGTACTACCTGCGCGAGCTCAGCGGCAAAGCGGCCCGCATCAAGGAAAAACTCAACTGAGTTGCGACTTGTTGGGTATCGGAAAAGGCAGCTTCGGCTGCCTTTTTCGTTTCCGCGCCCGACACCGGATATCCCTGCGCAAACGGCGATGGCTGGCGGGATCGTGCCGGCGGGGTAGCGGCGCGGTCTTACACATTCTGGTATGGTGTGGCGCTGGTGCCGGTTTGTTCACGGGATTGCCACGCGGTCGCGGCATCCTGACGAGGTGAATGAACGATGGCCTTGCCGTGCGGTTCTAAGCCCGTGGAATTGCCATCGATCCGCAGCGAGGCGGATGATGGTGACGCTCAAACTCAACCCTCGCAAGTGAGAGTCGTGATGAAACAGCTGAAACAAAAAGCCGCCGCGTTTGCCGTTGGCGCGATGGCCGTGTTGGCTATGGGCGTCGCCCTGGCCGCCGATGCGTCCAACGCCCAGGAAAAACCGGAAGCGGCCATCAAGCGCTCGCTGGAGTCGGCCCGCCAGGATGTGAAAGTGGCCTCGGTGGCGCCCAGCGAAATTCCCGGTGTCTACGCCGTGCAGGTTCAGAATGGTCCGATGCTCTATGCCAGCGCCGATGGCAAATACTTCGTGGTCGGCGATCTGTTCCAGGTGCAAGCCCAGGGCTTCGTGAACCTGGCCGAACAGCGGCGCAGCGGCGAGCGCGCCAAGGCGATGGCCGCGATCAAGCCCGAGGA
>Ga0153956_1002899_pt1 | contig 11860 bp, 13 predicted proteins | sample TSFL040MetaG_FD_104704 | JGI IMG/M metagenome (GOLD analysis project Ga0153956, IMG submission 104704) | Attine ant fungus gardens microbial communities from Florida, USA - TSFL040 MetaG | ecosystem: Host-associated > Fungi > Mycelium > Unclassified | place: USA: Florida, Wekiwa Springs...
CAAGGGCAAGAAGCAGAAGTCCAAGGGGCAGGGGAAGCACTCCAAGTCTCAGCAGAAAGGCAAGAAGGGATAGAGGGATTTCCACCTTCTCGGCCTCCCTCCCTGGCGGCCGGAAGACGGGCGTGACACCGACTCCCTGGTCGTGTCACGTCTCCTCGCCCGCTGGCTCTCCCTGACCCGGCGGTCGACAACACCGAGAGGCCTCCCGGGCGCCGGCCACCCTCCGGCGCCCGGGCCTCTCGCCTGCGCCGTCGCGGTCCGCGGGGGGCGAGAATCCGGGCTAAGCCCACGTCTGATGCGTCTCGTGCAGATGGCGCGTGCCTTCGACGTCGCCCTCGCCGCGCTGGGTGACACGCTCCGCTCCGCGCAGTTCGAGGCCCGCCTCGATCTCGAGGCGCCAAGCGCCGCCGAAGTGCGCCTCGGTCTTGCCTCCCGGCAGCTGCGGCTGCTTTCCTATCTCGCTGGCAATCCGATGTTCTGGAAATACCCCGTTGCAGATTATGTGCTGCGGCCGATGGTCGACTCGCGGATCCTGACCGCCTGGTCGCCACTTTCGGCCGAGCACCACGGCGAGTGGCAGCCATTGGAGGAGTGGGACCTCGCCCCCTCCGGGGATCCACTTCATCAGAGACATCTCTTCGGCACTTTCCAGGAGACCACCGAAGAGCGTGTCGCTATCCAGGTTGTGGCCCATGGCTTCTACTTGATGGCTGACTCGGTGGCCGAAGTCTTCAAGAGTCTTGAGGTCGATGTCGTCTCCGAGCTTGAGGCCTGCGAGGATGCGTTGACCGCCGCTGTGGCGACGGCCCGAAGGGAAGCCGAAGCCGCGTCGACCACTGGCGAGTCACCGCCTGGGCAGGACCGGAGGTGAGTGAGGCTGGCTCAACTCCGAACGAGAGTGAGGCCAGGCTCTATGCGCGAAGAGGAGTTCCGGCGCCTGCCGTCCAGAGGTCGCTGACGAATCTCGCTTTCGCGGCGAAGTCTCGCCGATGCGGCTAAAGCTCGGCGGGCGTGATGACGAAGCCAAGTCGGTCGGCACCGCGGCGAAGGCGAGTGTCCAGCGTGACCAGGCGGCAATCCAGCAATCTCGCAAGGGCAACGTACTCGGCGTCGTAGGTCCGGCCCCAGCCGAATTCCTCGGCGAGTCGCCAGGCTTCTCTTCCTAGCTCGGGCGGATTGACTCGGTCGACCGGGCAGGTCTCAAGGCGATCGTGGATGATCTCGCCGTCCTCTCGCCCGATTTCGCCTTTAAAGAGAGCTAGGTGGAGGCTCGCCCGCGCCTCCGACCACATCAGCGGGACGCTGACCAGCTCGTCGCCGAGCAGAGCGAAGCCATCACTTCTCCGCCACACGCCGCTCGCGCGACGTTGGCGTCGATCACGAGCATTAACGGCCTCGGCGAGCCTCGTCCAGTGCGGCGACCCAGTTGGGTGCGGGTGCTCCAGAGGGCAGGTGCCGCCAAGCCTCCGGCAACTCGGCCATCTCGGGCTCGGCACCTTCTTCGTGCCGGACCTCCAGTTGCCTAACGATCTCGTCAAGTTCGGCGTCCGACAGCTCATCGAGGAGCGCGTGGGCTTTCTCCCGGGTGGTCATGAATGCAAATTCTACCGGCAGATTTTGCGGTGCAGGCTTTTTCCCGAACCACAGGTCCCGTCTCGATCCGCCGAATTCCTGGATTGCCTCTGCTCGGAGCGACCTCCAGGCTGGGTCTCCGCCGGTTGCGCCCTGCTCGACGCGAGCACCGATTCCCGGCTGGAGTTCTGGGAGGCGATCGACCGCTTGAGGGACGCCGCTCGGAGTCGCGGCAAGGTGCAGCGGGTCGCCCTCGAGTTCACCGAACCGACGCCCTTGCTCTTCTGCGCGGTCGTCGGTCCCGACGAGGTGCGACCGACGCTTCTGGCATCGCTCCAGGCGAAAGTCGTGGAGAGCCTCGATCAGTTCGGCGCGCAGCGTGTCCTGGCGCTCGGCTCGGTCGTCTCGAGTGACCGCGCCTTCGACGCGTTGACCGTCATCGACGGCCTGTCGTCGAGATGAGCGACGCCACCTAGTTGGCCAAGTTGGCCAGGGCGCTATCCTCTGAATCCATGACCCACACGTTCACCATCGGCGAGGCGAAGACGAACCTCTCGAAGTTGATCGCCCTGGCGGAGGAGGGCGAGACGGTCGAGTTGCGCCGCGGCAAGGAGCCCGTCGCCCGGCTGGTGGCGCTGCCGCGGGCCGGCGGCGCCCGTCGCCGTCCCGGCGCCCTGGCGGGGAAGGTCGTCCTCGCCGATGACTTCGACTCCTGGCCCGAGGACGTCGCCGCGGCGCTCGGGGCAGGCGGCTGAGACTCCTCGCCGACACGCACGCCGTCCTCTGGTGGTTGGCGGACGACCCGCGCCTGTCGGGGACGGCGCGCGAGGTGATCGCCGGCGCCGAGGAGCCGATGTTCGGCGCCGGGACCCTCTTCGAGGTCGCGATCAAAGCCTCGCTCGACAAGCTCGAGGTCGCCGATGGATGGGCAGAGGAGCTCCTCTCGGAGGGCTTCTCCCTGCTGCCGATCACCCCGGCACACGCCGCCGCCTATCGGCGCCTCCCCTATGTCGAACATGGCGGCAGCCTGCAGCGTGACCCCTTCGACCGCCTCTTGGTAGCCCAGGCCACGGTCGAGGAGGTGCCGCTCGTCAGTCGCGACCCGGGTGTGGCCGCCCACGGCGTGGCCACCCTGTGGTGAGCGCCGGGATCGCCGGAGGGATTCGTCGGCGCGGCCGTGCAGGTCGTCTGGAGGGCGAGACAAGCCCCACCCGGACTGCCCGCGGTAATCCAGGCTGTCGGGTGGAAGAATTCTCGACAGGGGTGACCCGACGGACTGACCTCCGCGCCAGGCGTCCAGTGGAACAGCGCCGTAACCCCAACCCGACTGAGCACCTCGAGCTCGCCGACCGCGGCCACTCGCTGGTCATCGACGAAGGCTGGCGAGAGGTGTGCGACGCCAGCCTCGAGTTCATCGGCCGCTTCGTCCCGCCGTCCGCCCCGAGCTCGGCCTGAGGCGCGACCGCTCCTTGGCCATCGCCTCACCCGCCGCCTCCGGCCCGACGAAGACGACGAGGATCGAGAAGAGGATCTCCGGCCCGAGCTCGGGCAGGGTGGCGGTCGCCCCGGCATGGATCCTCTCCATCACGATCGCCTCGGCGGCTCCGACCGCCAGCATCTCCGCCGTGCGCGGCAGCTCGACGTCACCGGCCAACGCTCTGCCCGGGGCCAGCAGCGGTGCCAGGCTTTCGACGAACTGTTGGTAGCGGGTCATCGCCGCCGGGCCGATCGCCGGGAACGTGTGGGCCACGGCCTCGGCGACCGTCGCTCGCCGGGCGAGTTCGGCGAGCAGCGCTCGCAGGCCGGCGGCGACCCGGTCGGACCAGGTGCCGGCGGCGCGAGAGCCGCCGGCGATCGCCGCCCGCATCTGACCGCTCAACTCCTTGAACGCCTCCAGAAGGCAGGCGTCCTTGTCCGGGAAGCGATTGGACCATTCCTCACCACTCAGATGGGCCCGATGGACGGCGGCCTCGACTTCAAACGCTCGGTACCCCTTTTCAGCCAGCTCCTCGAGCGTCGCCTCCAGCAGGCGCGTGCGCTCGGGTCGTGCGACGGTACTCATTGCGATCCACCTCGTTCTCACCCGCCATCTCTGATGAGCTCCCTGGCCAGCTCCGCGTGACGCAGCGCCTCTTGCTGGTCGAGAAAAGGCACCACCGTCCCATAGGTGATGTCCGGTAAAAGACTTGGAAGGCGATCGGCGCGACCGGCGATGAGTTCGCGCCTGATCAGGATCTCCGCGCCGCCGAGTGCCCCTCGGGTCGCGGTCGGCGGCGCCATCGAGGAGGCGAACGTGCGGATGCGGTCGATCAGCGAGCTGAGGATCCGCAACCCGGCCGCGTACCTTTCGTACGCCTCGGCCGGCATTCCGTGACGCGCCTCGATGCACGCCAGGCGTGCGTAGGACGGCCGCGCGGCGAACAGTTCGAGCAGCGCCATGGTCGCCGCCAGCAGCCGCTGCCATTCCGGCAGGCCGGGCCGGTCGGCGTCCAGCACCGCCCGCGCGGTCTCGGCCAAGATCTGGTCGACGACGGCGAGGGCACAGTCCTGCTTGTCCTGAAAGTGCCGGTCGAACGTGGCGCGGTCAAGGCATGCGCGGACGAGGACATCGGCGATCTGAACTCGTCGGTAGCCGACGGCCGCGCACTCCGCGGCCATTGCTGCAATCAATCTTTCGCGCTCAGAAGGTGCCGCAAGAACGGTCGTCCCAGGCGGCCGGCTGTCGGGCCGGTCCGTTCCCCCAATTCCCATTGGCGCGGAAATATCGCACTTCGATGCAGCCGTGGCAACGGTTACACCGGGAAGTGTTAAGTACTCAGTACTAGGGTATAGCGGGGACGATGCCGGGGCCCTAGCCCCGTAGCTTCTGCATCTCCGCGCCGGCTCGAGCGGGGCCGATGAAGGGCACGAGCACGGAGAACGCGATCTCGGGCAGCAGGTCTATGAGGCCTGCCGCACGGCCCGCGACGATCTCCTCGAAGACGATCGCCTCGGCCGCTCCCACCGCCAGCGCCTCCACTTCGCGAGGCAGCTCGGCGTTGGCATCGGCCGCCTCGCGACCGCCTTCGAGCAGCGGCGCGAAGCTCGCGGCGAAGGCCTGGAAGCGGGCCTGGGCGCGCTGACCGAGCGCGGGGAAGGCCTGCACCAAGACCGTGGAGCGGAGCGAGTCGCGCGACAGCTCGGTCAGCAGCGCGCGTAGACCCGCCTGCACGTGCGTCTCCCAGCTGCCGTTCGGTCCTGTCTGACCGCAGGCGACCCGAACGATGGTGTCGAGTCGGTCGGTCAGCGACGCATAGGCCTCGAAGAGGCACGCCTCGACGCTCTCGTAGTTCGCGGCGAAGTCCGCCGCCGGGACTCGCGCCCGCTCGAGGACCAGATCGAGCCGGATGTCATCGAGCCCCCGAGTGCCAAGCTCGGCCAGGATCTCTTGATGGAGACGCTCGCGCGCCGCGGCGTCGATCTCCGTGTTGTTCATCATCCCCGTAACTCCCGCCGCTTTGCTTCCCCGACTTCCGGCGGGCCGGGATAATACATGGACAGTTGAAGGAAAGACAGCGGTTTCATACCGGGCTCTATCCTCACTCCGATGGAGGGATCACTTTCGCGGCTTTCCCAGGTCAAACCGGGTGGCCACGCTCTCCGGCGCGAGGTGGTCGTCCACCATCAGCGGGAGCGAATCCTCGCCGCGACCATCTCGCTCGTCGCCGAAAGGGGCTATCGCGCCGTCTCGGTTGCCGCGATCGTCTCCGCGGCCGGCGTCTCGCGACTCAAGTTCTACGAGAATTTCGGCTCCAAGCAGGACGCTTTCCTGGCCGCGTTCGATGACGGTCTCGAGCAGACCGCGAGGCGGATCTCTACGGCCTGTGAGGGGGCAGGCAGCGATCCTGCCGCCCGAGTCGCCGCCGGCACCGAGGCGTTGCTTGGATTTTTCGACGCCCGGCCCGATCTGGCGCGGGCGCTGATCGTGGAGGCCCCTTCGGTCGGCTCCGAGATCGCAATTCGCCGGGAGCGCACAGCGGCCGCCTTCGCGCCTCTGCTGGACGGCGTCCGCGCGGCCAAGGGCGCCTCCAAGCTTCCCGCCGTGACCGAGGAATCGGTCCTCGATGGCGTGTTCTGGCTTCTCTATGACGCGCTGCTTTCGGGGAAGCCGCAACCGATCAGCGGCCTGCGCGCCGCCCTCATCGAATTCGTCCTTCTCCCATTTGTCGGCGCGGCCGCGGCCCGCGCCGCCGCAACGGCCTGAACCGACGTTCCGGCGCCCTCGCCCAGCGCGCCCCCGAGCCAATATCCTCGCCTCGTGTCAAGCGATCCACCGGGAGACAGCCCCGAGCAGCCAGATGACCTGGCGCGACTCCCGCACGGCCGCCACGGCTTGCCGGCGGAGTTCGTCGAACGCAACCAGCGCCAGCGGCTGCTCGCCTCGCTCGTCCGGAGCCTCGCCGAAGGCGGCTACAACGCGACGACGATCACGGTGATCACCGACGGCGCCGGCGTGACGACCCGCACCTTCTACAAATACTTCCAGTCGGTGGAAGAGTGCTATCTCGCCGCCTTCGACATGGCCGCCGGCGAGTTGGGGGAGAGTCTCGCCGTCGCCTGGGGCGATGGTGGGGACTGGCCGCCGCGGATCCGCGCTTCGATCTACGCCGCCCTCGAGTTCTTCGCCGCCGCCTCGGGGCTCGCGGCCCTGCTTCTGACCGAGCCCTTTGTCGCCGGCCAGGCCGTCTCACGCCATTACCAGGATCAGCTCGCCCGTCTGGCGCCTTACCTGCGTGAGGGGCGGACCCTCAGCGAGTCAGGGGACGACCTTCCCGAGACGACCGAGCGCGGGTTGCTCGGCTCGCTGGCCTCGCAGATCGGTCGCAAGGCAGCGGCGGGCGAAGCCTCGACGCTCCCCGGCTCCCTCGGCGAACTGACGCAGTTCGTGCTCACCCCCTACCTCGGCTCAGCCGAGGCCAGGCGAGTGGCACTGGCGAAGAGCCCCCGCTAGCCGCCCTCTCGCCAAGCCTCTGGTCGCGTCGGGGAATGCCCGAGCAGATTAGTCCATAAAACCGTTGCTTTTCCTTGAAATAGACATTCTCCTGTGTTTAAAATGCCATTGGCTTTTGGGATAGAGGCCATGCGTTAGTCAGGAAAAGGGAATCCGGCGAGGCAGGGGCCCAGCCGGACAGAGGAACGTCCCGAAGGGGACGTGTCGGGGAAGACCGGCAGGGACAGGAACACATGGGAAGCAGGGGCTTTCACCAACTTCGGGCCGCTCGCGCCATCGCGACGCTCACACCAGATCAGCATCGGCAGCTTTCCCTGGCGGCCGACGCTGTGCGCTTCATCCTCGTCTCTGACGATGAAGCGTTGGCGGGAGGTTCCCTGACCCCTCGCAGCAGGCGGGGCGGCGCGTCTTTCGGCCGCCGCTCCGCCGCAACTTTCGATCGCACACAACCAGCGTCGGCAGGGAGCTCCCGCGACGCCTCGCGTCAAAGGAGGACGTAAGTGATCTCTCGTATCCACCAGAAGCTCGGGACCGCCGGCTTCATCATCTCGATCGTGGCCCTGGTCGCCGCACTCACCGGGGGTGCCTACGCCGCGAGTGGCGGCCTCAGCGGCAAGCAGAAGAAGGAAGTCGAAAAGATTGCCAAGAAGTACGCCGGCAAGCCGGGTGCTCCCGGCGCGGCAGGTCCGGCGGGTGCCAAGGGTGACCCCGGTGCCGCCGGCGCGAACGGCACCGATGGTGCGAGCGGCGACAAGGGAGAAAAGGGTGACCCCGGCGCGAAAGGTGCCCAGGGCGACCCAGGTGAAATCGCCAACGTCGTCGAACTCGCTCCCGGCAACGGTGAACACTGTGAAGCCGGAGGCGCGAAAATCTTCAACAGCAGCGGAACCGCGTACGCGTGTAACGGTGAAGGCGGCACCGGCGGCGGAAACGGGACCCTGCAGCCAGGGCAGAGCGAGATCGGGTATTGGAACGTCCTCGGCCAGTCCGGCAACGTCGTCGAATTCGCCGAACCGATCGGAACTGTCTCGGTGGCGTCGATTACCTACCCCACTCCCCTGAGTGCGGCGCCGACCGAAACCATCTTGCTCTCGTTTTCGGCGACTCAGGAAGAAAGAGAAAAGTGTCCGGGCAGTGAAGTGAACCCCGAAGCTGCCGGTGGGGTTCTATGCCTCTACCCGTCGATCCCTGGCGCGACGCTCAAGTTCGCCGGCCCACACACGTTCGGGGCGGTCCTGTTCTTCACCGAAGACAGCAACGCGATCGGAACCTGGGCTTACACCGCCCCCGTCGCGCCGTAGCAGGACCGCCTGAGGCGACCAGAGACACGACCAGACGTCAGGAGCGAGCCGATGCGAGCAGGAAATCGAATCACGGCGGTACCGCGGGGTGGACTGCTCGCCCTATGGGTCTCATGCACGGCTCTGCTCCTGACGTTGTCACTGGCGCCATCGGCGCGCGCGGCGGGATGCCCGAACGAAGCGATCCGCGCGGAACAGGGCGCGGCAGGTCTGGCTCTGCCCGACTGCCGCGCCTATGAGCTCGTGACCCCCGGCAGTCCGCCGTTCATCTCGACCGATGGTGGAGTCGGAGGCGCTCGGGCCTCAACCAACGGAGATGGCCTCGCCTACTTCACCCGCTATCCCTCGGATGCGGCGAACCGCAGCGGCTACCGGTATCTGACGACCCGGGCGGCATCGGGTTGGTCGACGGAAGACCTCGGTCCGCAGGACACCCCGTGGAGCTCGTTGACGATCGACTGCGAACAGGGATGGGACTTCTCCCCAGACCTGTCGAAGAGCATCCTGGCCGACGGTTGGAAAGCCTCCGCAGGTGACGGCGAATGCGGCGAAAGCGAAGAAGTTTTGGCCCCGGGGGCACCGAAGGGCTACGCGAACCTCTACCTGCGGGAAGGTGGGCCGGGGACTCCGTTCCGACTCGTCAACGCCACCCCCGAAGGGGCGGCACCCGCTAACGCCATCCTAAATGGGTACACCCCGGACCTGAGTCACATCCTCTTCAGCGAGGAAGCGCCGCTCACCCAGGGTGCCCCATCGGGCAACGCACTTTACGAGTGGAGTGCGGGCACGCTCAAGTTGGTCAGCGTCTTGCCGAGCGGTGAACCGGTGGCCGGCAACCTCGCCTACGGCGAAAGCGGAACGGGCGAAAACAACATCACGCCTACCACCCACGCCTACTCAAACGACGGCGAAGAGGTGTTCTTCTACGCCAACGGCAACCTCTATCTGAGGAGGAACGCCACCCAGGCGCCAACCGCAAGTGGCAGTTGCACTCCTGTCGAACCACACAATGCCTGCACGATCCAAGTCGACCTGAAACAGGGCGGGACCGGAACGAGCGGCGGGGGCCTCTTCTGGGCGGCCACCGCGGACGGGTCGAAAGTGCTCTTCAGTGACGAAAGCAAACTCACCGCCGGCGCGGGCGCGCGGGCCGGAAAACCTGATCTCTACGAATACAACGTCACGAGTGGGTTGCTCCGAGACCGTACCCCGGTGAACGGCGAAGAAGGCGGCAACGTACGCGGCTTCAGCGGGATGAGTGAAGATGGGTCGGTTCTCTACTTCGTCGCATTGGGGGTGATCGCCGGTGCCGGTGCGAATGGCGATGGAGAGTTGGCGCAGCCACGGAGCGCCAACCTCTACCGCTTGAGCGGTGGCGAAATCAGCTTCATCGCGACCTTGGACCAGGAAGCGGACTTCGCGGACTGGGGAGGGTCACCCGCCGGCAGCGCCATGCTCGGTGGCGTTCTTACGGCGACGTCTCCCAGTGGGCGTTACCTGGAGTTCGCCTCGGTCGTCAGCCTGACCGGATTCGACAACGCCGCGAGAGATCCGCGGGATTGCGTCCGCAGTGCGTGCCGGGAGACGTTTCTGTACGACGCCCAGGCCAAGGGCCTGGAATGCGTCTCGTGCGGCCCGACCGGCACCGTGCCGGCCGGTGACACGGAAATCCCGGCGCCCAGCACCTTCACGAGCAAGTTCGAAGGCGGTGTGGCCTACTACACGCGCCAGGTATTCGACGACGGCCGGGTCTTCTTCACGACGCCGAACGCCCTCGCTCCGCAAGACGCCAACGGGACGGGAGATGTCTACGAGTTCCAAGGCGGCCAGTCGCGGCTGATCAGCTCGGGGACGGGGAGCGGAGAATCCGCCTTCGTCGATGCCGACCCCGGCGGGGCGAACGCGTTCTTCGCCACCTCTCAGGGCCTGGTCCGCTCGGACACGGACAACCGGCTCAGCATCTATGACGCCCGGGTGGACGGCGGCTTCTCCGAGCCACCGCCGCCGCCGGCCTGCGAAGGCGAATCGTGCCGCGGCGAAACGCCGGCCGCACCGACCCAGGCGACGCCCGGCTCGGCGAACTTCGCCGGCGCCGAAGAAGGGCCCAAACACCCGCGCGCCGCTTCCTGCAAGGCCGGCTACGTGAAGCAGAAGGGCAAGTGCGTGAAGAAGAAGAGCTCGCACAAGAAGAAGAAGCGCTCGCACAAGAAGAAGAAGTCGAAGCAAACGAAGAAGCACGGCACCAAGCACGCCGGCTCGAAGCGGAGGAACGCGAAATGAATCGGATCGGCCGTCTCATCCTCGCCGGGTTGCTCGGCTGCCTCTGCCTGGCGGCAGTGCCGACGCTTGCCCTCGCGGCAAACCACATTCAGGCCGAGTTCGCGATCCCGCGGCTCGAAGGCGCCAAGCTCGAAGCGGAGATCAATCCCAACGGGGAAGCGACCACCTGCGAAGCCCAGTACGTCAGCGAAGCTGACTTTCAGGCCTCGGGGTACGCCGCGGCCACGACGGTGCCGTGTGTCCCGTTGGAGCTCGGCGAAGGCACCGGCACCGTGACCGCATCGGTCTCCCTCGCGGGCCTCGGCTTCGACGCGACCTACCACTACCGCTTCCTGGCCGACGGCGAGCAGGGTGCCGACCAGACGTTCACGACCTACAGCGCCGCGGACTTCGACTTCGGGATCGCGAACTTTGCCTTCGCCGCCCTCACCAGGACCGGCGAACCGGCGGCGAGGGCGGGGAGCCATCCCGATTCGCTGACGACCACCTTGACCCTGAAGACGACGCAGGCCGATCGGAGGCTTCCCCTGCCCACCGGCATCGTCGAGGACGTCTTCACCGAACTGCCGCCGGGGATCTCCGGCAGCGCCGTCTCGGTCACGCCGTGCCCAACCCGGTTGGCCGAAGCGCAGATATGCCCCGGCTCGAGCCAGGTCGGCACGATCAGCATCGCCACCGGAGGAAACAAAGAAAACGGGCCGAATCCGCTTTACAGCGTCACGCCGCCGAATGGCGTGGCCGCGCGCTTCGTCGCCGTGGTCAACCTTTCGACCGCGGCGTTCATCGACGCCTCGGTCCGCACCGGCGGCGACTACGGCATCACGGCCGGCTCGCACAACATCACGCAGCTCGCGAACCTGTACGGGGTCACGGTGACGATGTGGGGGGTTCCCAACAGCCCGCTCCACGATCCGGAAAGGGTCTGCCCGACCGGTGAAGGCCACAACACGGAAACCGGCTGCAGCTCGACGGCGCCGGAAAAGCCCCTCCTGACCATGCCGACCTCGTGCTCCGGCCCGCTCACGGTGCGCGCCAAGGCGGACGCCTACGCGCGGCCCGATCAGGCCTCCGAAGCCACGCAGGAAATGCCGGCGATCACCGGTTGCAACGCGCTGCAGTTCGAGCCGACCATCGAAGCCCGGCCGACCACCGACGTGGCCGACAGCCCGACCGGGCTGAGCGTCGACCTCCACGTCCCGCAACCCGTCGATCCGGAACCCTCGGCGACGCCCACGCTCAGCTGCGACACCGGTGTCTGGGAAGGCGCGCCGAACGAGTTCACCTTCCGCTGGCTGCGCAACGGCACGCCCGTTCCCGGGGCCGAAAGCTCCACCTACACGCAGTCCGGTGACGACGCCGGCAGCGTCCTGCAGTGCGAAGTCGAAGCCGACAACGGAGCGGCGGGCCCTGGCCTAGCCGCGAGCCAGGCGTTCTTCGCCAGGCCGATCCCGGTTCCGGCCCCCGCGGCCCTGGGGTCGCGCGGGAACGCGGTGGATCTCACCCAGGTCCCCGGACCCTCTGGGGGTACGAAATTCACCTGCAAGCCGAACTCCATCACGAACGCCGGCAACCCGCCCGTCCCGACCTACGCGTTCCGCTGGTTCAAGGATGGCGCGCTGGTTGCGGGCGCGGCCGAAGAAACGCTGACGCTCGCGGCCGCGGAAGCGCCCTACAACGTCCAGTGCGAGATCCTCGCCGGCCGCAGCGGCGACGTCAC
>Ga0153956_1002900_pt1 | contig 11859 bp, 11 predicted proteins | sample TSFL040MetaG_FD_104704 | JGI IMG/M metagenome (GOLD analysis project Ga0153956, IMG submission 104704) | Attine ant fungus gardens microbial communities from Florida, USA - TSFL040 MetaG | ecosystem: Host-associated > Fungi > Mycelium > Unclassified | place: USA: Florida, Wekiwa Springs...
CCGATAGCGAGGTGTCATAACGGAGAAACGCGCCAAGGCGCGTGGCATGGCGCGCGATGTCCGGGCTCGCCAGCCAAGCCATCTCATGGTTCGAGACGGCGCTACGCGCCTCCTCACCATGAGGGCTGGGGGTTACCGCTCGATCTCCGCATCATGATCGCCGTCGCCGCGATCACTTGCAGCGCCATACACCCATAAAATGGAACCGTGTAGCTGCCCGATATATCGCGCAGCCAGCCGACGATACCCGGGCCGAATGCGTAAGTGATCTGCGTGATCGCCGTAATCAGGGTCACCAGCACGCCGAACGACCGCGGATCGAATTCACGCTGCACGATCAACGCCGGCAACGTGATCAAGTTTCCAACCGAAAACCCGAACAGCGCGCAGGCGAAGAACAGCAGCGGTTCGCGATGCGTATTGATGACGATGGCGAGCGCCACCGCCTGGCTGAGAAAGGACAGCGACGAGGCCAGGCGCTGATTGAGCCGGTCGATCACCATCGAAAACAACACCCGGCCGACCACCGCCATGACCGTCATCAGCGACACGGCCGCCGCCGCACGCTCGCGGCCGATCACAGGATCGAGAAACGAGATCAGGTGCACGATGAATCCGACCTGCGCGAACAATGTGAGCGCGAAGGGGACCGTCAGAGAAAGAAACGCGGGATCGCGCAGGGCCTGCGCGCGAACGCCCGGTGGCGGCGCATTCAGGATCGCCATGCCCGACGCTCCGGCACTTGCACGATGCGGCGGATGACCGACGAACAACACGATCACCGGCATCAGCAGCACCAGCATCACGACCGCCGCCGCGATGGTCGCATGGGCGAAGCCGAGGGTGTTGCTTGCCGCCACCATCAACGGCACGCCGACGATGCCGCCGAAGCTCGCGCCGTTCAGCGCGAGGCTGATCGCCATGCCGCGCTTCTTGTCGAACCACATCCCGAGCGTATTGGTAATGGCACCGAGGCTGGTTCCGGCCCAACCGACAGCGAGCAATGCGTTGACCGCATAGAGCTGCCAGGGTGCGGAGATCTGGCCGAGCAGGATGGTGGCGAAACCCAGCATGCCGACGCCGGCAAGCAGGCAGTTGCGCGGCCCGAGCGCGCGCATCGCCTCGCTGACGAAGGCAACGAGCGAGGCGCCGACCAGATAGAAGAATGTCGTTGCCGTGGCGACGGTGGAAGCCGGCCAGCCGTGGATGCGCTGAAGTTCCGCGAGATAGACGCTCTGCCCATAGAAGCCGAGCGCCCAGCCGAAGGTGGCCAGAACGAAGCAGACCCCGACGATCCGCCAGCCTTCATAGCGAAACGACGTTTCGTTATTCGTCGGATGCGCGGTTGCGTCCATTCCGGATCTGCTTTCTTGCGTTTTCTCAGTCCGCGCTGCTCTGCGACAACACGCCGCGCAGATGTAGCACTGTTCCGCCGATTAACCACCCGATTTGCCGGGAAAACGCTTGCGTTCTTGAACGTCGCGACAATCACGCTCTTGGCAGATGAACTTCGCAGCGCCATATGCTAGGAGTTATTGCAGATGGAGGACTTGAGACTGTGACCGTTCTTGCCGACGTGACCGAACAGGCCGACCGCTCGCTCCTGATCGTCGAGGACGACAAGCCGTTTCTGGAACGCCTGTCACGCGCGATGGCATCGCGCGGTTTCACGGTGACGTCCTGCGATACCGTTTCGGAAGGCCTCGCACATATCGGTCAATCGGCACCCGCTTTTGCCGTGGTCGATCTTCGTCTCGGCGATGGCAACGGCCTCGATGTCGTCTCCGCCCTGAAACAGCAGCGCCCGGATGCGCGCGCCATCGTGCTCACCGGCTACGGCAACATCGCCACCGCCGTAACCGCGGTGAAGATGGGCGCGGTCGATTATCTGTCGAAACCGGCCGACGCCGACGACGTCGTCAACGCATTGCTGGCGACCGACAGCGAGAAATCGGAACTGCCGAGCAATCCGATGTCAGCCGACCGGGTGCGCTGGGAACACATCCAGCGCATCTACGAAATGTGCAACCGCAACGTCTCCGAAACCGCACGACGCCTCAACATGCATCGCCGCACCCTGCAGCGCATCCTCGCCAAGCGCGCCCCGCGCTGAGCTTTGATCGATTGTTCCTTCTTATCCCCGCTTGTTTCTAAGCTCTCCCCGCTTGCGGGGAGAGGTCGACGCTCACATGCGAAGCATGTGCGCGTCGGGTGAGGGGGACTCTCCGCAAGCTCCGACGCAAATGGAGACTCCCCCTCATCCGACCCGGCTTGGCTACGCTTCGCCGGGCGGCTTTCTCCCCGCAAGCGGGGAGAAAGCCGGAACTAAAACTCGTTCGAATAGATGCCATGGCCTTGCGGGTCGTGCAGCCGGTTGAGCCGGTGCGCGGCGGTCATCGCGAAGCGCAGCATCATCGCCTTGCGTGTCGGAGCCGACAGCCTGTGCTCGGGCGCCTCGCACTGGATATGCGCGCCATAGGCATCCGCCACGATCTGCCCGGTGTCACCCGGAAATATTTCGCACGGCAGATCCTGCGTGAATGCGAAAAACAGCCGGTCGCAATGCGCGCGATAGTCCGGCCATTTCTGATCGGCGCGCAGATCCTCGACCGATGACTTGATCTCGACGATCCAGATTTCACCCTTCTCGTTCAGCGCCACCAGATCCGCCCGCCGCCCCGACGGCAGCGGCAGTTCGCCGACGCATGAAAAGCCGAGCGAGCGCAGCAGGCGGATAGTTCCGCGCGCGATCGCCAGCGCCGTCTCGGACTGGCGGCGATCCACAATCGGCACGGGGCTTTGAACGGCGATCGATTCCATGACGACGAACTTAGCCGATCTCGGCGGGGTCGCCCATGAATTCCATTGGTAATTCCATCGGTGGATTCCGCCCGCACCGGCCGCACGGCTGCGGCACGCAACGCGCGATGAAGCGACATTATCGGAGAAGTTCCATGGCTTTAGCCCGTATCGGCCGCGTGATCCTGATCGCCGCCGCCGCCAGCCTACCCCAGGTTCTTTGGGCATCGTCCGCCCATGCGAAATCGACCGTCGAGGTCGCTTTCGTCCTCGATACGACAGGTTCCATGAGCGGCCTGATCGAGGGCGCCAAACGCAAGATCTGGTCGATCGCGACTTCTATCCTCGACAGCAATCCCGATGCGGATATCCGCATGGGGCTCGTCGCCTATCGTGACATCGGCGACGATTACGTCACCAAGACCTTCGACCTCACGGCCGATATTCAGGATCTCTATGCCAATCTGCTGCAGGTCAAGGCAAATGGCGGCGGCGACTGGCCGGAAAGCGTCAACGAAGCGCTCGACGTCGCCGTCAACAAGCTGCAATGGACGGGGGCCGGCGATACCCGACGCATCGTCTTTCTGGTCGGCGATGCACCGCCGCACATGGACTACAAGCAGGACACCAGATACGCGACGACGCTGAAAGTCGCGCGGCAGAAGGACATCATCGTCAACGCCATGCTTGCCGGCGGCGCACGCGACACCGAACGCGTCTGGCGCGACGTCGCCCAACGCGGCGACGGCCGCTTCATCGCGATTCCGCAGGACGGCGGCGAAGTGGTAATCATCGAAACGCCGTATGACGAGGATATCATCATCCTGCAGAACGAGATCAACAAGACGGTGATCCCGTATGGTCCTCCCGTGCTGCGGAAGCATACGGAGGACAAGACGCGTCAGGTGTCGAAAGTGGCCGCTGCCGCGCCGTCGCTGGCATCGGATATGGCGAGCTATATCAACAAACGGGCGAAGATTTCGTCGGAGGCAGTGACCGGGGGCGGCGATCTCGTGAGCGACGTGACATCGGGCACGAAAAAGCTCGACGGCATCAAGGACGACGAATTGCCGGATTCGCTGAGCAAGCTTTCGATGAAGGATCGTGGCGACGAGATCGACAAGCAGATGGCGGCCCGCAAAGCCTTGAACGAAAAGCTGACCGCATTGGTCGCGAAGCGCGACGCCTATGTCGCCGCCCAGCGCGACAAGGCACCTGCCCAGGCATCATCCTTCGACCGCGAGGTCGAGGCGACGTTGAAGCTGCAGTTAAAGAAGTAGCTCCGCTTCGGAACTCCCCCTCACCCGCCGCGAAGACGCGGCGACCTCTCCCCGGTGGGGAGAGGTAAAGAGGGAGCTCTTTCTTCACCTCTCCCCCCGCGCGAAGCGAAGCCGGGCGGGTGAGGGGGAAGCTGCCACACGAATTTGCATCACCGCTCCCCTTTCCTCTCCAGCAAAAATCGGCATTGTGGCGCGATGACAGACAACACCCCCAAAGCCCAGGCCGGCGGCACCATCATTCCGGTCACGCTGTTTCAACAGAACTGCATGCTGCTGTGGGACGAAGCCACGCGGCAGGCGGTGGTGATCGATCCCGGCGGCGACGTGCCGCTGATCCGGGAGGCGATCGGCAAAGCCGATGTGAAGGTCGAGCAGATCTGGCTCACGCACGGCCATATCGACCATGTCGGCGGCGCCGCCGAATTGCGCGACGCCCTGAAGGCGGACATCATCGGCCCGCACCGCGCCGACCGGTTCCTGCTGGATCATGTCGAGGACAGCGGCGCGCAATACGGCATGGCCGGCACGCGCAATTTCCTGCCGGACCGCTGGCTTGAGGAAGGCGACAGCGTCAGCGTTGGCGGATTAAACTTCGACATCCTGCATTGTCCCGGCCACTCGCCGGGCAGCGTCGCTTATTATTGCCCGGCCATCAAATTCGCCCATGTGGGCGACGTGCTGTTCGCCGGCTCGGTCGGCCGCACCGACCTGCCCGGCGGAAGCCACGAGACGCTGATCAATTCGATCATGACGAAGCTGATCCCGCTCGGCGACGATGTGGGATTCATCTGCGGCCACGGTCCGGGATCGAGCATCGGCCAGGAACGAATGACAAATCCCTTCCTCACCGGCATGGCGTGATGGTTCTATAAAACGAGATACCCCGGTCGCGCCGTCAGCCGATACGGTCGGGATGAACCCAATCCTCGATCTGCGAAGCGCCGATGGTCCGCTTCGGCTGGTGCGGATTCAGCGTTCCTGCTGTCGCGGTCCATCCCTTCGCCACGATTTCGCGTGCGAAAACTTTGGCATCGATTTCGGATTTGAAGGTTTTGGTAATACGCGCAGTCCCCGCGGCGCGCGTGTCGGACTTGATCGTCCGGTCGGGGCCAAAGGCAACATACCAGGTGTCGAGCTTCGTCATCATGGCGAACCAACGCCAAATATGACGAAAAGTTGCAGGAGTCGTGACGACTTGAGCGCTTTTTACCGCAAACAGCGAACGCTATTCGCGGACCATCGCACGGATACGGCGCGACAGCACATCGAGATCGAACGGCTTGGTGATCATTTCCATGCCGGGCAGCAGAAATCCCTCGGCCATGGCCACGCTCTCGGCATAGCCGGTGATGAACAGAATCTTGAGAGCTGGCCGCGTTTCGCGCGCCTGATCGGCGAGTTGGCGACCGGTCATGCCGGGCAGCCCCACATCGGTGACGAGCAGATCAATCCGCGCTTCCTCACGCAATCTTGCAAGGCCGGAGGAACCGTCCGGCGCTTCCAGCACCCGATAGCCCTCATCCTGCAGCATCTCGACCACAACCGCGCGCACCACGGCTTCATCCTCGACGACGAGCACGGTTTCGCCCGCAGACATGTGGCCGTCGCGCGGATGTTCCGCCGAGACTTCGACCGCGCTTCCCTCGTGGCGCGGCAGATAGAGATTCACCGTGGTGCCTGAATCGAGCCGGCTATCGATGTTGACATAGCCGTTCGATTGACGCGCAAAGCCGTAGATCATGGACAGGCCAAGACCCGTGCCCTGCCCGATCGGCTTGGTCGTGAAAAACGGATCGAAGGCCCGCGCCAGCACATCCGGCGCCATCCCCGTGCCTGTGTCGGTGACGGCGATACAGATGTAATCGCCTGATATCAGCGCCTGCATATCGGCCGCGATTGCGCCGACATGGATATTGCGGGTGGCGATCGACAACTTGCCCCCATTCGGCATGGCGTCGCGCGCGTTGATCGCAAGGTTGAGCAACGCGCTTTCGAGCTGATTCGGATCGCAGAGCGTGAACCAGAGATCGGAAGCTGCCACAATCTCCAGATCGAGCTTCTCACCGATGGTCCGGCGCAGCAGATCCTCCAGCGACGCCACCAGTGCATTCACATCCACCGATTTCGGCACCAGCGGCTGCCGGCGCGCAAAGGCGAGCAGGCGATGCGTCAATGCCGCCGCGCGATTGGCCGAGGTCATCGCGGCATCGATATAGCGTGTCAGCCCTTCGATGCGACCCTGCCCGAGCCGCGCCTGCATCAGATCCAGCGAGCCGACGATGCCCGTGAGCAGGTTGTTGAAGTCGTGCGCGATGCCGCCGGTGAGTTGGCCGACGGCTTCCATTTTCTGCGACTGGCGCAGAGCGTCCTCCGCCGCCTTCAATCGCTCCGCCGCGGCCCTTTCTTCGGTGACGTCCCGCGCCACGCAATAGATGCGATCCTCGTCCGGCACCGCGGTCCAGGACAGCCAGCGATATGAGCCGTCCTTGTGACGCAGGCGGTTTTCGAAGCGAACGGTCTGTTGGCCGGACGCGAGCCTTTCGATCTCGGCGATGGTTTTGGCCTGATCATCGGGATGTTCGAACCAGCGCGAGGTGCGATCGAGCAGATCGGCCTCGCTCCAGCCGAGTATCTGCGTCCAGGCAGGATTCACCGTCCGCCAGACGCCGCTGTGATCGGCAACCATCAGCAGATCGCGGGATACATTCCAGATCCGGTCGCGTTCCCGTGTCTTGTCGCGCACGCGCTGCGCCAGCGTCGCGTTGAGTTCGGCGAGCTTGATCGCCAGTTGGCGCGTTTCCTCCTCGCGTTCGCGCAGCGCGATATTGGCCTGCTGATCCGCCGTGACATCGCGGCAGATCACCATCACGCCGCCGATGCCGTTGTCGCCGTCCAACGGGCTGAAGCTGTAGGTCCAGTAGCCGTCGGTCAGCTTGCCGTTGCGCGTCACCGGGATCAGGTGATCCTCGTGCCAGGTCGGACCGCCGCCGCTCATCACCTGATCGATCTGGGGGCCGATGATGCTCCAGATCTCGTGCCAGAATTCACGGCCGCGCGCACCGAGCGCACGCGGATGTTGCTCATCATCCAGCGTCTGGCGGTAGGCATCGTTGTAGAACTGGATGAGGTCCGTTCCCCACCAGACGAACACCGGATAATGCGTATTGAGCATAATGCGAACCGCGGTGCGCAAGCTCTGCGGCCACGCAGCGGGTGGGCCGACGGGAGACGCGGCCCAATCGTAGGCACGCATCAGGGCGCCCATCTCGCCGCCACCGGCGAGAAAATCGATGTGGTTGTTGGTGCGATCCGCCGACATCACGCGAATTTAGCGGCCGCTCGTCATGCGTGCAAATCGCATCGCGGACAGGCGATGCGCAACGCGGCTATTTAATCAGACCGACGGCGGTGAGCGCACGCGCGATCGCGCCGGAGACATCAAGCGCCGCCCGTCGGCCGGGCGGCATCCGCGATGCCGTGGAGCGATCCTGCTCGACCCGCGACTGGTGGGCGCGCCCGGATGATTGCCGGTGGCGTGGTTCGTCGACGGCCGCCGCGCGAATGGGCGCCTGGCTGGTGAGGCCGAAGAACTGCGCAATCCGGTACGATGACGCGATGCCGGCATCGATCAGGAATTTTGACGCCACCCCGTAGGGATCGTCATGGCCCGCGATGGCCAGCGGCGTGCCGTGGGCCATGCCGGTGATGGTGATGGACTCCACCATCGTCTCGCCCTTGCCGTTCCACCAGACCTCGCGTGGATAGCCGTCGACATCCACCGCCGACATCGGCCCTGCGGGCAGACCGTGCAGATCGCACCATTGCTTGACGATCTCGCCTGCGTTGGCGGGATTGACCGTGCGATCGGCGGAACCATGCCAGACCGACACCCGGGGCCACGCTCCCTGATGCGGCGACGCCTTGCGGACGAGATCACCCAGCTCATGCGCGGTGCGGGCCGGCGCGCGGTACATGCCGGCAAGCGCTTCCTGCATGGAATGGGCGACACCGTAGGGCAGGCCGGCAATGATGGCGCCGGCGGCGAACACTTCGGGATAGGTCGCGAGCATCACCGACGTCATGGCGCCGCCGGCCGACAGGCCGGTGATGAAGATCCGCTTGGCATCGACGCCGTACATGACGGCGGCATATTCGACCATCTGCCGGATCGACAGCGCTTCGCCGCTGCCGCGCGCGATATCGTCGGAACTGAACCAGTTGAAACAGGTGTTGGCGTTATTGGCGCGCTTCTGCTCCGGCATCACCAGCACGAAGCCGTGACGCGCGGCGAGCTTCGACCAGCCCGTGCCAATGTCGTAACCGGCTGCCGTCTGCGTGCAGCCGTGCAGCACCACCACCAGCGCCGGCTTCGGCGCCAGCCGCTCGGGCGCATGGACGAACATCTTGAGATTGCCGGGATTGCTGCCGAAGTCGCTCACTTCGACGATCGGGCTGCCGCCGTCCGGCAGCCGTGCCGCGCCCATCCCGCTCCATGCACTGTTTCCAGGCATTTTCGGCAGGTGGCGCAGGAATTCGATGTTGTCGGCGAGAGACACGGCAGCTCCTGGGTCGGCGGTGCTTATTCGTCAGCACTGGCGACATATAGTTGCTGCACTGCAAAATAAAAACGTTTTAGTCTCGAAATATCGATCAACGAAATGCGATCTTTCAAAAACACTTTGCAAGAAAGGTATCAGAAGAAGCCCCGCATGCAGGAACCATGCGGGGCGACGCAGATGATGGCGAAATCTAGTTCTTCTTCATCATATTGTTATCTTTCTTCATATTGTCCTTGTGCATGTCGGATTTGTGCATGCCATCCTTCTTCATGCTGTCTTTCGCCATGCCCTGCGTGCCCGACTGCCGCGCGTTCTCGTTTTTCTGCATGGTGCCGGTTCCGGTCCTGGTTGAATCCTGACCGGACGGCGCCGTGGTCTGAGCCAGGGTCTGAGCCATGGCGGCAAACGGCGTGGCACCGATCGCAGCAACACACATCGCGGCAAGTATGGTCTTCTTCATGATCGTTCCTCCAGAGTGGACGGTTCGGCCCAACGCCAAGCGCTCCGAAACGTTCCTGCCGATCGATACGTAAGACAAACTGTGTCGTTACACCCGCGGACCATAGAACTGTCGCAAATCCGTTGCAGGAAGCATCGAGTCATTTTCTCCATCAAGCTCAGCTTGCTTTAGCCCCATGGGCCGCGACGCTGACCGCCATTCCACGGGCCGTGTGCAACCCGAGCCTCCGAACGCGGCGATAGCGAGGAGCGGCCGCCCATCTGCCCCGCCAGCTGTTGCAGAGCCGCGATCCGGTTCGCCGTCGCCGGATGCGTCGTGAACAGGTTATCCATGGCACGGCCCGACAACGGATTGATGATGAACAGATGCGCCGTGGCGGGCGAGCGCTCGGCATCCTCGTTCGGAATGTGATGCGCGGCGTTCTCGATCCTGGCCAACGCCGAAGCGAGCCACATCGGTTGGCCGCAAATCCGCGCGCCCATCTCGTCGGCGGCATATTCACGCGTGCGGCTGATCGCCATCTGCACCAGCATCGCCGCCATCGGTGCGAGGATCATCAGCGCGATCCGGCCGATGACACCGGGACCGTTATTGTCGCGGTTGCCGCCGAAGAACATGCCGAACTGCGCGATCATCGAGATCGCGCCGGCGATGGTCGCAGTGATGGTCATCAGCAGCGTGTCGTGATGCTTGATATGCGCAAGCTCGTGCGCGACCACGCCGGCAAGCTCCTCGCGCGACAACTGCTGCATCAGACCGGTCGTCACGGCCACGGCCGCATGCTCGGGATTGCGGCCGGTCGCGAACGCGTTCGGCTGCGGGTTGTCCATGATGTAGACCTTGGGCATCGGCAGTTGCGCATTGTTCGCGAGTTCGCCCACCATCCGATAAAGGTCGGGCGCGTTGCGTGCATCGACCTCCCGGGCGCCGTGCATCGACAGCACCATGCGATCCGAATTCCAGTAGGTGAACAGGTTCATGCCAGCCGCCACCACCAGCGCCAGCAGCGCCCCCTGCGGGCCGCCCATGAGATAGCCGACGCCCATGAACAAGGCGGTCATGCCGGCCAGCAGAATCGCGGTCTTGACGTAGCTCATATGCCCTCCTGCCCGCGGGTGGATCGACGCTGCGGTGCGACCTTCACATGGTGACGGTACCGTTTGTTCCGCAAGACGGCATTGTGCGGCAGCGGGTCGCGGCCATGCAGCGGATTGCATTGAACGGCGGCGCAAGCGCCTCTAGGCTGGCTGCAGTCAAATAAAATGACAAAAGAGGAAATGTTCATGGCTCGCGTGAAGTTCGGCGCCTTTCTTGCTCCCCACCATCCCATCGGCGAACATCCGATGCTGCAATTCCGGCGCGACCTCGATCTGGTCGAGCAGCTCGATTCACTCGGCTATGACGAATTCTGGTGCGGCGAGCATCATTCCTCGGGCTGGGAAATGATCGCCTCGCCGGAGATGTTTCTCGCCGCCGCCGGCGAGCGCACCAAGCGCATCAAGCTCGGCACCGGCGTGATCTCGCTGCCCTATCACCACCCGTTCAATGTCGCGCAGCGCATGGTGCAGCTCGATCACATGACCGGCGGCCGCGCGATCTTCGGCTCCGGCCCCGGCGCCCTCGCCTCCGATGCGCATACGCTCGGCATCGATCCGATGACCCAGCGCGACCGGCAGGACGAAGCGATCGCCATCATCCGCCGGCTGTTTAACGGCGAGCGCGTCACCGCCAAGAGCGACTGGTTCACCATGAATGACGCCGCGCTGCAGATCCTGCCGCTGCAGGAGGAGATGCCGTTCGTGGTGGCGTCGCAGATTTCGCCGTCGGGCATGACGCTGGCCGGCAAATACGGCATCGGCATCATCTCGCTCGGCTCGATGTCGACGCAGGGGCTGATGGCGCTGCCGACGCAATGGGGTTTTGCCGAGGATGCCGCGAAGAAGCACGGCACCACGGTCGACCGCGCCAACTGGCGGGTGCTGCTGTCCTGGCACATCGCGGAGACGCGCGAGCAGGCGGCGCGCGAGGCCGGACCGGGCCTGATGCGCTGGCACAACGAATACACCGTGAAGACGCTGCAGCGGCCGGGCGTGAAGCCGTTCAGCTCGCCCGAGGATGCCGTCGAGCAGACCGCCGGCGGCGAGAACGCGGCGTCGACCATCGGCACGCCTGACGATCTCATCAAGACCATCAAGAACCTGATGCAGGTGTCGGGCGGCGTCGGCACCATCATCGGCTTCGTGCACGACTGGGCCAATCCGGAAAACACCCGGCGCAGCTGGGACATGGTGGCGCGCTACGTGGTGCCCGAGATCAACGGCTATATCAGCGCGCTCAGGAAGTCGCAGACCTATGTGATCGAGAACCGCGAAGTGTTCGAGCGCGCCGGACAGGCGGTGATGGCGAAGATCATGGCCAACGACAAGGCCGCCGCGGCGCTGCCGCTGACCGGCCCCGGCCGCGTGGCGATCCCGACGGTGAACGCGCCGGATCTGCGGAAGTGAGGTAGGAAACATTCAACGGCCCGTAGGGCGGATGGGCGCAGCCCATCCGCCGCGGTGCTTGTCGCGTTCGACGGCTGCTGCTGTAGCGGTAGCCCGGATGGAGCGCAGCACAATCCGGGACCGGCGGATATGCCGCACCGCTGAATCCCGGATTGCGCTGCGCTCCATCCGGGCTACGAAAACGGCTCGACTTGTCAAACAGCCACTTGGAAAACACGGGTTCGCCTTCTCGCGGCGCTTTCGCGTCCGAGGGATGA
>Ga0153956_1002901_pt1 | contig 11855 bp, 13 predicted proteins | sample TSFL040MetaG_FD_104704 | JGI IMG/M metagenome (GOLD analysis project Ga0153956, IMG submission 104704) | Attine ant fungus gardens microbial communities from Florida, USA - TSFL040 MetaG | ecosystem: Host-associated > Fungi > Mycelium > Unclassified | place: USA: Florida, Wekiwa Springs...
CAGCGCATCGCGACCGGCCTTATCGGCCGCTAGCCACTGCTCACGCATGTCGGGCTGGCCCCAACCCACAGTGAAGATCGAATGCATGGTGGGGAACGGGGTCAGCGCGGCCGGGTCGTGGTGGCCGGCGGCGAGCAACGCCCGGTCCACCGCGGCTGGCCCCACCTTGTTGCTCAGCATGTCGGTGGCCCTGTTGTCGCTCACCGAGATCATCTGCAGAGCGGCCTCGCGGATGCTCACCTCGGTGCCCGGCGCCAACCGATCCAGACCCGCCGAGCCGAGCTTTTTTCCCTCCGCGGTGACCGTCACCTTGTCGTCCCAATGCAGGGTTCCCGCCGTCACCGCGTGCGCAACCGCAAGCAGCACATACAGTTTCATGATCGAGGCCAGGGGCATCGGGGTGTCGACATCGGTGCCGGCGATCTTGACGCAGTTACCGTCGACGACCTTGGCCACCTGGTAGGAGTAGCGGGCACCGGACTTGGCGATCTGGGTGTCCACATCGGACCACGAGGTAACCGGCGGAGGACGCAGGGTCACCTCGAGATGGTCGACCATCTCGGCAGCGTCGGTGTGCAGTGCAATGTCCTGGTTGACGCCATAGGAATTGGTGACATGCAGGGTCTCCTGCTCGGCGCCGACGCTGACTCCCGTGACGGTGAACGGCCGATCCGGCCAGATCCACTTCAACCGATAGACGATGTCGTCGACCTGACCCGGACTGGCCAACGTCCGGACGTTGCCCGGCTCGATGGACCAGTTCGAGTTGAGCATGTCCATCGTCTGCTTGGCGCGGATACCCTGCGGGGTGCTGATGTCGATGGGCGCGCCGTAAGCACCCTTGGCCGGTGCCACCTCACCCGGAGCGCAGCCGCTGGACAGGACGACGACCGCGCAGCTCACTGCCAGGGTGGTGCGGCAGGCGCTAGTCCTGGGCAGATGACCCGGCAACGTCGAGCACAACCTCGAATTCGAGCAGCGACGCACCGGTAGCGACCGGGTTGGCGTGCTGACCGGCGTGGGCCTCGGCCGCGCGGCCGTTGGCCCACGCCTGGAATGCCTCGTCGGACTCCCACTGGGTCACCACGAAGTAGCGGTTCTCACCCTTGACCGGGCGCAACAGCTGGAAACCCAGGAAACCGGGCTGGTTGTCGACGGCGTGCGCGCGATTCGCGAACCGCTTCTCCAACTCCGGACCGGCGTTGGGCGGAATCTCGATCGCATTGATCTTCACCACGGGCATGCGCTTCACGTTACCCCTCCCGCGTCGCGGCAAGATGTCCACATGACCACCGACTTGCTGACCGCCCGTGGAGGCTCCGGGGAACCGATCGTGCTGGTGCACGGACTGATGGGCCGGGGCAGCACCTGGGGACGGCAGTTGCCGTGGTTGACCGGCCACGGCGCGGTTTACACCTACGACGCGCCCTGGCACCGTGGCCGCGGCGTGGCCGACAGCGAGCCGATCAGCACCGAGCGGTTCGTCGCCGATCTGGCCGACGCCGTCGGCTCGCTGGGGCGGCCGGCGCGGATCGTCGGCCATTCGATGGGCGGGTTGCACGGATGGTGCCTCGCGGCCGCGCACCCGGAAATGGTCAGCTCCCTGGTGGTCGAGGACATGGCGCCGGATTTCGTCGGGTTCACCACCGGGGCCTGGGATCCGTGGGCACACGCCCTGCCCGTCGAATTCGATTCGCAACAACAGGTTTTCGACATGTTCGGTCCCGTTGCCGGGCAGTATTTCCTGGACGCCTTCGACCGCACCGGCACCGGTTGGCGGCTGCACGGCGAGGCCGGCAACTGGGTGCGGATCGCCGCGGAATGGGGCACCCGGGATTATTGGGCGCAATGGCAGGCGGTGCGTGTCCCGAGTCTGCTGATCGAGGCCGGCGGCGGCGTGACCCCGGCCGGCCAGATGCGACAGATGGCCGAAATCGGTTATGAAACAACCTATTTGGAAGTTCCCGGTGCCGGTCACCTGGTCCACGACGACGCTCCGGAGATCTACCGGAAGGTTGTCGAGGACTTTCTGTCCGGTAGGTGAATCAACCCTGCTGCCGACAGAAGACGTTGACGTGGACGGTGTCGAACTGTGTCGGGTCGATCTTGTTGCCGGCGTGGTCGATATTGGACCCGGTAAGTCCGTGCACCTCGTTGACCAGGCATTGCGACAACGGTGCGTTGGTGTTGGCGTTGACGTGCACCTGGTAACCGCGGGACTGCAGGTCACTCACGGTATCGGCGGCCGAGCCGCCGCCGGTGGGCATTGCTGATGCGTAGGAGATCGGGGCCGCCACTGCCATCGCGGCGGTCGCGATGAGAACACCCAAACATCGCTTATTAACCTTTTGTACATGTAGAAGTCGCTTGTTGGTCATGCTTCATTTGTACGTCGCAACGGGCCGGTTTAGGGGTCCGCGGGCCGCACTCATGCCAACTTCATGAAAAGCGGTTCAGCCCTGGCCTTCTCCGGCCAGTGCGAACCGGCCGTCGCTGGTCTGCTCGACCAGTCCATCGACCAATAATGAATCCAACGCACGATCGCGCTGGGCGGTGTCCGATGTCCAGGCCACGTCCAACTGAGCCCTGGTGACCGGAGAAGTGTTGCCGCGCAGCACATCCAGTAGGCGGCCGCGAACCTGCCGATCGGTGCCGGCGTATTTCTGCACCGGACGTGCGGGCGTCTCGGAGGCCGGATAGCCGTCGGACCGCCAGGAACACCAACTCAACGGACATACGCCGCACTTGGGCGAACGTGCGGTGCAGACAATGGCGCCCAACTCCATCAGAGCGGCCGAAAACGTATGCGCGGTACCGTCTTCGGGAAGCAATGCGGCGACGTCCCTGAGGTCGTGGGCGCGTGCGGGAGCATCGGCCAGGCCGCGTCCCACCCGATTCACCACCCGCCGCACATTGGTATCCACCACCGGAACCGCCTGCTGATAGGCGAAACAGGCCACCGCGCGGGCGGTGTATGCCCCGATACCGGGCAGCGTCAGCAGGGTCTCGACATCGCCGGGCACTCGGTCGTTATGCCGCTCGGCGATCACCTGCGCACATTCGTGTAATCGCTTGGCACGACGCGGATAACCCAACTTGCCCCAGGCTCGCAGCACCTCGGCGGCACCGGCCGCGGCCGTCGCCGACGGGGTGGGCCAGCGAGCGATCCATTCCCGCCAGATCGGTTCGACGCGGGCCACCGGAGTCTGCTGCAGCATGAACTCACTGACCAGGATCTGCCACGCCGTGACCTCGGGTTCGCGCCACGGCAGATCGCGTTGCGCGTGGCGATACCAGCCCAGCAGTTCGTCGGTGGGAATGATGCGCCGCTGTGCCGTCACCGTGTGACCCCGGTCGGCGCCGTGCACAATGGGTGACATGCCGAACACCAGCCCGAAAAATGCGTGGAATGCACTCCGCGAGGGTAACGAGCGCTTTGTCGCGGGCCAGTCGCTGCACCCCAGCCAGAGCATCGAGCGACGCGCCGAGTTGGCCGGTGGACAGAAGCCGACCGCGGTGCTGTTCGGATGCGGTGACAGCCGGGTGGCCGCGGAGATCATCTTCGATCAGGGCCTCGGCGACATGTTCGTGGTGCGTACCGCGGGGCACGTCCTGGATTCTTCGGTGATCGGGTCGATCGAATATGGCATCGAATTGCTCGAGGTGCCGCTCATCGTGGTGCTCGGGCATGACAGCTGCGGCGCGGTGAAAGCCACCATCGACGCACTGGACGAAGGCGAGGTGCCCGGCGGCTTCATCCGGGACATTGTCGAGCGGGTGACGCCGTCGATCCTGATGGGCCGTCGGGAAGGGCTCACCAGCGTCGACGAGTTGGAAGCCAAGCACGTGAACGAGACGGTCCGGTTGCTCAACGAGCGCTCCACCGTGATCGCCGAACGGGTACGCACCGGCAAGGCGGCGATCGTCGGCGCCACCTACCGTTTGGCCGACGGCAATGTGGTCAAGCGCGATCACATCGGCGACATCGGCGAATAGCCGGCCCGCCGGCGTGGCGAATAGCCGGCCCGCCGGCGTGGCGAATAGCCGACCCCCGCCGGCACGGCGAATAGCCGGCGACCGGTTCACACGCGACACGCCGCACCAGGTCAGGGCGCACAACGGTCCGTGCCCGTACCGTGACAATGTGCCAGATCTAGAACCGCATGGCCCGTTACCGTCCCAGATCTACTGGCGACGGCGGATGCTGGCCATCGGAGTCGGCGTCGTCGTCGTGCTGCTGGTCGTGGTGATCGGCGTCTTCGCCTTCGGTGGTAGTGACAGCACGCCGACGCAGCCGACCACCAACTCCGCTGCCGGTCCCACTCCGCTGCCGGGCCAGACCCCCGGGGTCAAGAGCCCGATCGCTCCGCCGCCGGGTGACGCACCGCCCACGCCCACGCCGAGCGAGGCGGTCACCCCGCCGCCGGTGCTCAAGGCCGGCGACGATTGCCCGGATTCCACCTTGGCGGTCAAAGGCATCACCAATCAGCCCGACTACGTGATCGGCGACCAGCCCAAGTTCACCATGGTCGTCACCAACATCGGCTTGGTGGAATGCAAGCGCGATGTCGGCGCCGCGGTGCTCGCGGGCTACGTCTACGGACTGGACAACGGGCGGCTGTGGTCGAACCTGGACTGCGCACCGTCCAACGAGACCTTGGTCAAGACATTCAAGCCAGGCGAGCAGGTCACCACCGAGGTGACCTGGACCGGGATGGGATCGGCGCCGAACTGCCCGCTGCCCCGTCCGGCAATCGGCCCGGGGACCTACAACCTGGTCGTGCAATTGGGCAACCTGAGATCGGCACCGCTGCCGTTCATCCTGCATGAGGCCAAGCCGGGTGAGGCACCTCCGCCGCCGGCCGAGGCTCCGGGTGAGGCTCCGCCGGCCGAGGCTCCGCCGCCGGGCAACTGATCTCAGGCGAGTCGGTCGGCGATCGTCGATTCGGCCAGCAGCGACAGGCCTTCGCGGATATGGCGGGCCCACATCGAGCCGATGCCCTCCACCGATTGCAGATCGTCGGCGCTGGCGGCCAACAACCCCTGTAGCGATCCGAACGAGCGCACCAGCAGATCGACGTGTGCGAACTGCAGCCGGGGAATCCCCGCCATCGCCCGGTAACCCCGTGAACTCATCGCGGAGTCCTGCGCTTCCAGGGTCGATGGATAGCCGAAAACCCTTGCCAGCGTGGTGAAGTCGAGCAGTTCGTTGTCGCTGAGTGCGTCCAGTTCGTCGAGTGTGGCGCTGACCTGGGCCGCGGTCGGCGGCTCGGGATTGGCGTGGTAATCCCGCACGATCAGCTCACGTGCGGCGTCGTTGTCGCCGACGAGCTCTTCGAGCTGCAACTTGAGCTGGCGGCCGTCGGTACCCAGCTCGACGACGTCGGCGTCGATCTCCAGGCTGATCCGGCGCACCATCTCCAGTCGCTGCACCACGGTCATCACGTCGCGAAGCGTGACGAAATCCTCGATCTCGGCCATCGAGAGCTGCTTGCTGACCTCGTCGAGTCGGGACTTGTAACGCTCCAACGTGGCGACGGTCTGATTGGCTCGGGACAGGATGGTTGCCGAGTCCGGTACGACGTGCCGCTCGCCGGCCACGTACACCGTCACGATGCTCATCGAGTGGCTCACCGACACCACCGGGAAACCGGTCTGGATGGCGGCCCGCTCGGCCGAGCGGTGTCGGGTGCCCGATTCGTCGGTGGGGATGGATGGGTCGGGCACCAACTGCACATTGGCGCGCAGGATCCGGGTCAGGTCGCTGGAGAGCACCACCGCGCCGTCCATCTTCGACAGCTCGCGCAGTTTGGTGGGGACGAACTGCACGTCCAACGGGAACCCACCGTCGCAGATCGCCTCGACGCTGTCGTCATAACCCAGGACGATCAGACCACCGGTGCGGCCGCGCAGGATGCGCTCCAGGCCATCGCGCAGCGGGGTTCCCGGCGCCAGCCGGCCCAAGGTTTCGCGCAAGGTCGGACGGGCCGACTCCACCACGGCGCCGCGTCCGCCTCGGGTCGTCTTTACCGCCATCGGGTCTCCTCCCCGGTTCCCAGCGGCGGGTGATGCCCGCTGCGGTTCACCGATTCACCGTGTTGTGCTGATTCTGGGTCTTGCCGATATGCGGTGTCGTGATTCTCAGGTCTTTACTTCGCGGCGATCTTGCGGAGCACCTGCAATGCCGCGCCGATGTTATCGGCCGGCATGACCCGCAGTCCCGCCGGCGCCACATCGACGCCCGCGGGCACCACGGCCAGGGTGAATCCCAGGCGCGCGGCTTCGGCCAGTCGCCGATCCATGCCGGTAACCCGCCGCAGGTCACCGGCCAGACCGACCTCGCCGATGGCGATCGTGGTGGCCGGCAGCGGCAGATCGGCATACGCCGATGCGATGGCCAACGCCACCGCGAGATCCGACGACGGGTCGGTCAATCGCATACCGCCGACCGTCGACAGGTAGATGTCGTTGGTGCCGACCGGTAGCTTCGCACGTTTTTCCAGGACCGCGGTGATCATCGCGGCACGTGCGGAGTCGATACCGCTGACCGCACGTCGTGGTGAGCCCGCCGATGGCGACCCGATGAGTGCCTGGACCTCGCCGATGAGCGGCCGTTTGCCGTCCAGGCTGACCGTCACCGCGGTGCCCGACACCGGTGCCGGACGTTGGTCCAGGAACAACCCCGAGGGGTCGGCAACGCCCTCGATTCCGTTGTCGTGCAACATGAAACAGCCGACCTCGTCGGCCGCGCCGAACCGGTTCTTCACCCCGCGAACCATCCGCAGGGCCGAGGCTCGGTCGCCTTCGAAATGCAGCACCACGTCCACCAGATGCTCCAGCGACCGCGGCCCGGCGATGGCGCCGTCCTTGGTGACATGACCGACCAGCAGCATCGCCACTCCGGTGGTTTTCGCCACCATGGTCAGTGCGGTGGTGACCGCACGCACCTGGGTGACGCCGCCGGTGACGCCGTCGGCCTCGGCAGTGGACATGGTCTGCACCGAATCGACCACCACGAGCGATGGCTGCACGGCCTCGATGTGCCCCAGCGCGGTCTGCAGATCCGATTCGGCGGCCAGGTAGACCTCGTCGTGGGTGCAGCCGGTGCGTCCGGCGCGCAGGCGGATCTGCCCGGCCGACTCCTCCCCGGACAGGTACAACGCCCGGCGTCCGGTTTCGGCCCAACGGTGTGCGACCTCGAGCAGCAGCGTCGATTTACCGACACCGGGATCGCCGGCGAGCAGGGTCACCGAACCGGGAACCACACCGCCGCCCAGGACCCGGTCGAGTTCGGAGATGCCGGTATGGAAATGCGTGGTGGTGCCCGGATCGATCGAGCTGATCGGCACGGCGGGCGAAGCAGGAGCGACGGCGCGGCGGGTCGGGGCGGTCAGCGAGGACAGCACCGCGACTTCGTTGACGGTGCCCCAGGTGCCGCAGTCAGGGCAGCGGCCGACCCATTTTGCGGTGGTGTACTGGCATTCCGAACAACGGAATTCCGAACGTGCCTTCGAACCGGCTCTGGCCATGCCGCGACGTTAGCGGTTGCCACCGACACGCAGGCCACTGCATGTCGGCGCCAACCCGCGGGGGGAGTTACTTGCGCCGCGGTTCGGCGCCGGCGGAGATGGGCACCTCGACCTGGGCCTCGCCGGCGTTCTGGAACTTGAAAGTGAACTTGTAGGTGAGGCCATTGCTGATCGGCTTGGTCAGCGCGATCGCGGCCAGCGCGGTGGTGGCGTCATCGGAAGCCGGCAGCGTCTCGTTCTTGCCCTCGGGCGCGCCGACGATCAGCAGGCCGCCGGCGGGCACTGCGTTCGCACCCTTGAACAGGACCTCGCCGGTGTCGGACGACACCGAAACCAGCTTGTCCGCGGTCTCGGCGGACTTGTTGACCGCGACGAACGTCAGCTCGGCCATATCGCCCGGCTTGACGACGTCGCGCGTCTGCTTGGCCCGCAGGTAGACGTTGCGCAGATCGATGCCGGCCTTGGCGTCACCGATGCTGGCGGCGGTGCCGTCGACGGCGGGCAGCTGGTTGGCGGTCTGCGAGACCTGGCCCGCGCCGCAGCCGGTCAGGAGTGCCGAGGCGGCCAGCCCACAGGCGGCCAATCCGGATGCGATGGCAGAAGTGCGAGATTTGGTGCGGTTCACTCAAGGCCTCCTGCTCGCCGTCAGCAGCATGCGTGACGGTTCGGTGTGCTGTCCGGACGGGTCCGGCGTTTCGACTATGCAGAGTAGTAGGTGGTCCTCGGCTGCGGTACCCGAGGCCCGATATGGACCCCGGCGCAGGTGTGTCCCGGACATCACGCAAAGGGTGGCTGGCCAGGCATTGTGGCGTGTGCCACTGCACGTATTCGGCCCTCTGTCAACCCCCGGCGTTCATGTGCAGTGCCCCTGACCTGCATAGTTGGTCCGCACGTGTCGGGACCCCGTGGTAACATCGGTATGTGAAAGGGGCCCGAATCTGATGATTTTCAAGGTCGGAGACACCGTCGTTTATCCACACCACGGTGCTGCATTGATCGAGGCGATTGAAACCCGCACCATCAAAGGCGAGCAGAAAGAATATCTCGTTCTGAAGGTCGCGCAGGGTGATCTGACCGTTCGAGTGCCCGCAGATAACGCTGAATATGTCGGTGTGCGCGATGTTGTCGGCCAGGAAGGCTTGGACAAGGTCTTCCAGGTGCTGCGTGCGCCGCATACCGAGGAGCCGACCAACTGGTCGCGTCGGTACAAGGCCAACCTGGAGAAGCTCGCTTCCGGCGACGTGAACAAGGTCGCCGAGGTGGTTCGCGACCTGTGGCGTCGCGATCAGGAGCGCGGCCTGTCTGCGGGCGAGAAGCGCATGCTGGCCAAGGCTCGGCAGATCCTCGTCGGCGAACTGGCACTGGCCGAGAACACCGATGACGCCAAGGCTGCGATCATCCTCGACGAGGTCCTCGCCGCGGCGTCTTAATACGTCGGTTTGAACTGAAAACCCCGCAGTGGACTTTCGGATCGGTCTGGGGACCGACGTGCATCCCATCGAGGTCGGCAGGCAGTGTTGGTTGCTGTGCCTGTCTTTTGACGACGCCGACGGCTGCGCCGGTCACTCCGACGGCGACGTCGCGGCCCATGCCCTCTGCGACGCCCTGCTCAGCGCCGCTGGGCTCGGCGATCTGGGCAGCGTGTTCGGCACCGATCGTCCCGAATGGCGTGATGTCACCGGCGCTGCGATGCTCAAGCATGTCCGCGAGCTGGTGACCGCTGCCGGCTACCGGGTGGGCAACGCGGCCGTCCAGGTGATCGGCAACCGTCCGAAGATCGCGCCACGCAGGGAAGAAGCCCAGCGGGTGCTCTCGGCGCTGGTCGATGCCCCGGTGTCGGTCTCGGCGACCACGACCGACGGGCTCGGGCTGACCGGTCGGGGAGAGGGCCTGGCTGCAGTCGCCACGGCCCTGGTGGTAAGCGAGAGCCGATCCGGCCGGTAAGCTGGCACGTCGTGACCGAACACCGCCCGGAGAGCCTACGGCTCTACGACACCATGACCGGTGCCGTGCGGGACTTCACCCCGGTACGGCCCGGCCACGCCTCGATCTATCTGTGCGGCGCGACCGTGCAGGGACTCCCGCACATCGGCCACGTCCGTAGCGGTGTCGCCTTCGACGTGCTGCGCCGCTGGCTGACTGCCAAGGGCTACGACGTCGCCTTCATTCGCAACGTCACCGATATCGACGACAAGATCCTCAACAAGGCCGCCGATGCCGGCCGACCCTGGTGGGAATGGGCCGCGACCTTCGAGCGGGCCTTCACCGCCGCCTACGACGCGCTGGGGGTGCTGCCTCCCTCGGCAGAACCACGCGCGACCGGCCATATCACCCAGATGGTCGAGGTCATCGAGAAACTGATTGAGCGCGGTCACGCATATGCGGCCAATGGCGACGTCTACTTCGACGTGTTGAGCCTGCCCGACTACGGCAAGCTCTCCGGGCACCGCATCGATGACGTGCATCAGGGCGAGGGTGCTGCTACCGGCAAGCGCGACCCGCGGGACTTCACCCTGTGGAAGGGCGCCAAACCCGGTGAGCCGTCCTGGCCCACGCCGTGGGGCCGCGGTCGGCCCGGTTGGCACACCGAGTGTGTGGCCATGTGCCAGGAGTACCTGGGTGCCGAATTCGACATCCACGCCGGCGGTATGGACCTGATCTTCCCGCACCATGAGAACGAGACCGCGCAGGCAAACGCCTGCGGCGACGGGTTCGCACGGTTCTGGCTGCACAACGGCTGGGTCACCATGGGTGGCGAGAAGATGAGCAAGTCGTTGGGCAATGTGCTGGCCATTCCTGCTGTGCTGCAACGGGTTCGGGCCGCCGAGCTGCGCTACTACCTGGGCAGTGCGCACTACCGGTCCATGCTCGAGTTCTCCGAGAACTCGTTGCAGGACGCGGCCAAGGCGTACACCGGCATCGAGGAGTTCCTGCATCGGGTGCGGACCCGGGTCGGTGCCGTCGAAATGGGTACTTGGACCGAGAAGTTCGCCGCCGCGCTCGACGATGACCTGGGTGTGCCGATGGCGCTGGCCGAGGTGCATGCCGCTCGTGCCGAGGGCAACCGGGCGTTGGACACCGGCGATCATGCCGGCGCGATGGCTGCCGCGAGTTCGATCCGGGCCATGATGTCGATCCTGGGCTGTGACCCGCTCGACGAACGTTGGGAATCGCGTGATGAGACTTCGGCGGCGCTTTCCGCGGTGGATGCGCTGGTCAAGTGGGCGTTGCAGAGTCGCGCCGAGGCCCGCGAGAACCGGGATTGGGCCGCGGCCGACGCGATCCGAGATCAACTGAAGGCGGCCGGCATCGAGGTCACCGACACCGCCGACGGCCCGCAATGGGCCCTATCTGATGGGGCGTGACAACTAGTGGCCGGTAATTCCCAGCGCCGCGGCGCAATTCGTAAAGCGGGCACCAAGAAGGGCCCGCAGGTCGGCTCCGGCGGTCAGCGCCGACGTGGCCTGGAGGGTCGGGGCGCCACCCCGCCCGCCAGCGAGCGGCCCAATCACAAGGCCTACAAGCAGGCCGCCAAGGCCGCTCGTTCGGCGCAGGGACGTCATCAGAAGAAGACGGACGACGTCGAGGTTGTGGTCGGCCGTAACCCCGTAGTCGAGTGCCTGCGTGCCGGCGTGCCGGCGACGGCGCTGTATGTGGTGCTGGGTACCGAGGCCGATGAGCGTCTCACCGAATCGGTAACGCGCGCAGCCGATGCCGGCATCGCGATCATGGAAGTGCAGCGCCACGACCTGGACCGCATCACCAGCAACGGTATGCATCAGGGCATTGCGCTGCAGGTACCGCCCTACCAGTACATGCACCCGGACGACCTGCTGAAATCGGCGACCTCGGACTCGATGCCGGCACTGCTGGTCGCGCTGGACAATATCTCCGACCCGCGCAACCTGGGTGCGATCGTGCGTTCGGTGGCCGCGTTCGGCGGACACGGTGTGGTGATCCCGCAGCGTCGTTCGGCGTCGGTGACCGCGGTGGCCTGGCGGACCAGTGCCGGTGCCGCAGCCCGACTTCCGGTATCGCGGGCGACGAATCTCAATCGGACCCTGAAGAGTTGGGCCGACGCCGGCCTGATGGTGGTCGGGTTGGATGCCGAGGGTGACACCACCCTCGACGATCTCGACGGTGCCGGACCGATGGTCGTGGTCGTCGGCTCTGAAGGTAAGGGCCTGTCGCGGCTGGTGCGGGAGAACTGCGATCGCATCGTGTCGATCCCGATGGCCGGACGCACCGAGTCGCTCAACGCCTCGGTGGCCGCCGGCGTGGTGCTCGCCGAGATCGCTCGCCAGCGCCGCTGATCCCGGCTAGCCG
>Ga0153956_1002903_pt1 | contig 11847 bp, 5 predicted proteins | sample TSFL040MetaG_FD_104704 | JGI IMG/M metagenome (GOLD analysis project Ga0153956, IMG submission 104704) | Attine ant fungus gardens microbial communities from Florida, USA - TSFL040 MetaG | ecosystem: Host-associated > Fungi > Mycelium > Unclassified | place: USA: Florida, Wekiwa Springs...
ATCGAATCCTCGGTGAACGATCCCAAGCTGATGGAAGCGGCGGTGGCGCTGTGCGAGAACAAGCTTGCCATCGCCGAACGCATGATACGCGGCTTCCTCAAGATTCATCCGACCGATGTGTCGGCGATCCGCATGCTCGGCGAGATTGCGGCGCGGCTGCGCCGTTATGACGATGCGGAGAAACTTTTCGGGCGCGCGATCGAATTGGCGCCGGGCTTCGAAGCCGCGCGCAATTGCTACGCCGCCATCCTCTATAGAAACGGCAAGCCGCAGGAGGCGATCGCGCAAGCCGATCTCCTGCTCGCGCGGTCACCGCGCAATCCGGGCTACAAGGCAGTGAAAGCCGCGGCGCTCAGTCTTGTCGGCGAATATGAGCGCGCCATCGAGATTTTCGAACAATTGCTGAAAACCCATCCGGATCAGCCCAAGGCCTGGATGAGTTTTGGCCATGTGCTGAAGACGACAGGCCGTCAGGCGGACAGCATCGCGGCCTATCGCAAGAGCATCGCGCAGCTTCCCAGTCTCGGCGAAGCGTATTGGAGCCTTGCCAACCTCAAGACCTTCCGCTTCACGCCGGACGACATCGCCGCAATGCGCACGCAGCTCGCGCGCAAGGACATCGACGACGAAGATCGCTTCCATCTCGATTTCGCGCTGGGCAAGGCGCTGGAGGATGCGGGCGACTACGAAGGCTCTTTCAAGCACTACACCGACGCGAATGCGCTGCGCCGCAAGTCGCAGCCTTATCACAAAGACCAGACCGAAAGCTTTTCGGAGCGGTTGAAGACCGTCTACACCCGCCCGTTCTTCGATGCGCGCAAGGACGCCGGCTCTCCCGCACCCGATCCGATCTTCATTGTGGGTCTGCCGCGTTCCGGCTCGACTCTGGTCGAACAAATCCTCTCCAGCCATTCGCAGGTCGAAGGCACGATGGAGCTGCACGATATCGGGCAGATCACCCGCGAGCTCGGCAAGTGGGCGAAGAAGAGCGACGATGACAGCTACCCGGAGATTGTGACCGAGCTGCCGCCGGAGCGCTTTCGCGAACTGGGCGAAGAATATCTTCAGCGCACGCGCATCCATCGCAAGCTCGGCCGCCCGTTCTTCATCGACAAAATGCCGAACAACTTCCTGCACGCGGGCTTCATCCACCTCATCCTGCCGAACGCGAAGATCATCGACACGCGGCGCCATCCGATGGGTTGCTGCTTCTCGTGTTTCAAGCAGCATTTCGCGCGCGGGCAGGCGTTCTCCTACGGTTTGGAAGACACCGGCCATTACTACGCGGAGTATGTCTCGCTGATGGCGCATTACGATTCCGTCATGCCCGGGCGTGTCCATCGCGTGATCTATGAAGACATGGTCGCCGATCCGGAGGCGCAGGTGCGCGGTCTGCTGGAATATTGCGGGCTGCCGTTCGAGGAATCCTGCCTGCGCTTTTACGAGAACGAGCGCGCCGTGCGCACTGCGAGCTCCGAGCAGGTGCGCCAGCCCATCTATAAGGACGCGACCGACCACTGGCAGAATTTCGAGCCGTGGCTGGGGCCGCTGAAGGACTCCCTCGGTCCGGTGCTCCCCGCCTATCCCGCGCCCCCGGTATTTTGAACACAGTCCGCAATTCCTTTGCGGCGATGCAGCAAACGAGCATTGACGGCGGCGAAAGCCCGGTTTCACAATAACGTCGTATATCCGGGATTCCCGAGGAGCCGGCGTGCGGGCGCTGGCGGGGAATTCCTGCCAAGGGGACATCTCTCATGCGTCGCTTGTCAGCGAAGACTTCCATGCGTTTTGCCATCGGTCCGGCGCTTCTGGCGTCCACCATGCTCGCGGGCGTTCCGGCCCACGCGCAGAGCACCGGCATCGAGGAGGTGGTCGTCACCGCCCAGAAGCGTTCCGAGGATCTGCAGAAGGTCCCGATGCAGGTGCAGGCGATCACGGCGCAGAAGTTGTCGGACCTTCATCTAAAGGACTTCACCGATTTCGCGCTCTACATGCCGAACGTCACCTTCGCGGTGAGCGGGCAGGGCAGCAACGGCGGCCCCGGCTTCTCGAACGTCAACATGCGCGGCATCGCCTCGGACCAGAACGGCAACCATTCCGGCCCCGTGCCGACGGTCGGCGTCTATTTCGACGAAGCGCCGATCACCACCATCAATGGCACGCTCGATATTCCCGCTTATGACGTTGCGCGCGTCGAGGCCCTGTCCGGTCCGCAAGGCACACTGTACGGCGCCAGCGCGGAATCGGGCGTTATCCGCATCATCTCCAACCGGCCCGACACCGATGGCTTCGCGGCGAGCTACAATCTCGATGTGAATTCGGTCGATCACGGCGGCATCGGTTACGGCGCGCAGGGCATGGTCAACATCCCGCTGTCGGACAAAGTTGCCCTGCGCATCGTCGCATGGGACGAACACGACGCCGGCTATATCGATAACGTGCACGGCACGCGCACCTACGACTTCACGGATGGTACATCGCTTACGATCGACAATGCCGGTCACACGAAAAACAACTACAACACCGTCAACAAGCTGGGCGGCCGCGCGGCGCTCGAGATCGACCTGAACGAAAACTGGACGATCACGCCGACCCTGATGGGCCAGACCGAAAACACCGACGGCATCTTCGGCTACGATCCTTCGGTCGGCGACCTGAAGGTGCAGCACTTCCTGCCGGAATATGTCCACGACAAGTGGTATCAGGCCGGCCTGACGGTGCAGGGCAAGATCGCGAACCTCGATTTCACCTATGCCGGCTCCTACATGGACCGCAAAGTCCATTCGGCGGCGGACTATACGGACTATACCTTCTGGTACGACCAGTCCTACCCGTCCTACGTCAACTTCTATGACAATGCGGGCCACCGCATCGATCCGACGCAGCGCATCCTGGGCGACGATCACTTCACGAAGGAGAGCCACGAAGTCCGTCTGGCGTCGTCGAAGGACAACCGCTTCCGCTTCCAGATCGGCGGCTTCTATGAGAAGCAAACGCACGCAATCATCCAGGACTACGTGATCCCGGGCCTTGCCGACCCCGGCTCCGGACAGCCCACCATGCATGTCACCGGCTGGCCGGACACGCTCTGGCTGACGGACGAATACCGCGTCGACAAGGACTGGGCCGGCTTCGGCGAAGCATCGTTCGACATTCTTTCGAACCTGACGATCACCGGCGGCATCCGGTTCTACAGCTATGACAACACGCTGAAGGGCTTCTATGGCTTCAACAGCTACGAAACCTCGCGCTGCTTCGCGCCGACGTCGGTGGATGACGGCCCGTGCACCGACATCAACTCGCGCGCGAAGGGTAGCGGCGAGACCCACAAGATCAACCTCACGTGGAACGTGACGGACGACAAGCTGCTCTATGCCACCTACTCCACGGGCTTCCGTCCGGGCGGCGCGAACCGCGTGTTCGATCCGTCCACGGGCAGGGCATTGCCGGCCTATTCGCCGGACTCGCTGGACAACTACGAACTCGGCTGGAAATCGAGCTGGTTTGAAAACACGCTGCGGTTCAACGGCGCGGTCTATTACGAGAAGTGGAACAACTTCCAGTTCCCGTTCCTCGGCGCAAACTCCGTGACGATCGTCGGCAACGCGAAGAGCGGCGCGACCGTGAAGGGCTTCGAGTACGACCTGACATGGTTGCCGCTTGAGAATCTGACACTGTCGACTTCCGGCGCCTATAACAACGGCAGCCTCGACGGCCCCTACTGCAAGGATCAGTCGATCGTCTGCACGAATGCCGTCGCCGCCGCGCCGACGGGCACGCAACTGCCGATCACGCCTCTGTGGAAGATCAACGGCACGGCGCGCTATGAATGGTCACTGGACAACGCCATGCACGCGCACGTGCAGGGCTCGTTCATCCATTCGAGCGGCACGTGGTCCGACCTGCGTATCTTCGAGCGCAGCCTGCTGGGCAAGAACAGCGCCTACACGATGTTCGACTTCACCACGGGCATCGACCGGGATAACTGGGCGCTCGAACTCTACGTCAAGAATGCGTTCGACGAGCGCGCGCAGCTTGGCCGTTACGCGGAATGCACGCCGGGCACCTGCGGTTTCGAGCCCTACATCCTGGCCTCGCAGCCGCGCACGATCGGCATCACCTGGAGCCAGAAGTTCTGATGGGCTCCTGATCGCGAACAGAGCAGCCGCGCGGCGACGCGCGGCTGTTTCTTTTTGCGCGGAATGCCGCGATCCGCATGGAAGTTGCGATGCGGACGCATGACGCGCAAATATCTGGCGCGGCGGGCAAAACCTGTCTTCGGCGCAAGGAAGCTCACGCTTTCGGGAACCTCTGCCGCCGCTGTTTCTGGCGCGCGGCAAGCCTATGGGCTACACAAACGCCAGGATTTTCCATCCGCCAAAAGAACCTCGAGGGGAGTCTTCATGCTTCGCATTCGTTCGCTGTGCCTTGGCGCAGCCGCTGTCGCCGTGCTTGCCACCGCCGCTTCCGCCAATCCGTTCGATGCGCCCAGCACGCTGCCGCTGCAGGCGCCGATGTTCGACAAGATCAAGGACACGGACTACCAGCCCGCTTTCGAGAAGGGCATGAAGGAACAGCTCGCCGAAATCGACGCCATCGCCAACAACAAGGCCGCGCCGACCTTCGACAACACGATCGTCGCCATCGAGAAGTCCGGCCGGATGCTGGACCGCGTGTCGGAAGCGTTCTTCGCCGTCGTGCAGGCGAACACCAACGACACGCTGGACAAGGTGCAGGCCGCCGAAGCGCCGAAGCTCGCCGCGCATCAGGACGCGATCTTCCTCAATCCCAAGCTCTTCGCGCGCGTGAAGGCGGTTTACGACCAGCGCGCCGGCCTGAAGCTCGATCCGGAATCGCTGCAGCTGCTCAACGTCTACTACGCGCAGTTCGTCCATGCCGGCGCCAATTTGTCGGACGCCGACAAGGCCAAGCTTCGCGAGTTGAACAAGGAGGACGCGACGCTGGAGACCGCGTTCCAGCAAAAGCTTCTCGCCGGCACCAAGGCCGGCGCGCTCGTGGTGGACAGCAAGGCCGATCTCGCGGGCTTGAGCGACGCGGAAATCGCCGCCGCCGAAAAGGCGGCTGCCGACCGCAAAATGCCGGGCAAGTTCGTGCTGCCGTTGCAGAACACCACGCAGCAGCCCGCGTTGAGCTCGCTCACCAACCGCGCCACGCGTGAGAAACTGTTCAACGCATCCTGGACCCGCACCGAGAAGGGCGACGCGAACGACACGCGCGCCACGATCCAGAAATTGGCCCAGTTGCGGGCGCAGAAAGCCAAGCTGCTCGGCTATCCCGACTACGCCAGCTACGCGCTGTATGACCAGATGGCGAAGACGCCGGCGGCGGTGAAAAGCTTCATCGGTCAGCTCGTCGCGCCGACCGCCGCGAAAGCTGCCGACGAGGCCAAGCAGATCCAGGCCGCGATCACCGCGGATCATCAGACCTTCGAGCTGAAGCCCTGGGACTGGGAGATGTATTCCGAGAAGGTCCGCAAGGCGAAATACGACCTCGACCAGAACGAGCTGAAGCCCTATTTCGAACTGAACAAGGTGCTGCAGGACGGCGTGTTCTATGCCGCCAACAAGCTCTACGGCATCACCTTCAAGGAGCGCCACGATCTTCCGGTCTATCAGCCGGACGTGCGCGTGTTCACCGTCTATGACAAGGACGGCTCGGTGCTGGGCATCTTCTATTGCGACTACTTCAAGCGCGACAACAAGTCGGGCGGCGCATGGATGAGCAACTTCGTCCAGCAGTCCAAGCTGCTCGGCACCAAGCCGGTGGTCTACAACGTGGCGAACTTCACGAAAGCCGCACCGGGACAGCCGCAGCTCATCACCTTCGACGACGTGACGACCATGTTCCACGAATTCGGCCATGCGCTGCATGGTTTGTTCGGGAACGAGAAATATCCGTCGCTGTCGGGCGCCAACACCGCGCGCGACTGGGTGGAATTCCCTTCGCAGTTCAACGAGCACTGGGCGCTCTATCCGGACGTGCTCAAGCACTACGCGGTGAACTACAAGACCGGCGCGCCGATCCCGCAGGCGCTCGTGGACAAGATCAAGAAGTCGGCGACCTGGAACCAGGGCTACGAGCTGGGTGAGCTGCTCGCGGCGTCTGAACTCGACATGCAGTGGCATTCGCTGCCGGCCACCGCGCCGCTGCAGGATGTCGACACGTTCGAAACCAAGGCGCTGGCGGACACGCACACCAACTTCCCGAACGTGCCGACGCGTTATCGCTCCAGCTACTTCCTGCACATCTGGGCGAACGGTTACGCCGCTGGCTATTACGCCTATCAGTGGACCGTGATGCTGGACGACGACGCCTATGACTGGTTCGAAAAGCATGGCGGGTTGACGCGCGAGAACGGCCAGCGCTTCCGCGACATGATCCTCTCCAAGGGCCACAGCGAGGATTATGGAACCATGTTCCGCGCTTTCTACGGCAGGGATCCGGACACAGCGCCGATGCTGAAGGATCGCGGGCTGCCCGCGCCGAAGTAAGAATGGCCTGACTTGAGAAACCGGCGTTCGCATCCGCGAGCGCCGGTTTTTCTTTTGGACATCGCCGCCATCCTCCGCCACTCTCGCGAGCAGGCGAGGCGGGATTTTTCAGTGAACCGGCGACATCTTCTCAAGACCTTTGCCGCATCCGCTCCACTGCTCGCTTCCACGGCGCTCCTCGCCGCGCCGAAGCAGGATTGGCACGCGCTTGCACAGGATGTCCGCACGCAAATGGCGTGGGCGTGGCGCGCCTATGTCGAGCGCTGCTTCGGGCAGGACCAGATCAAGCCGGTCAGCGGCGGCGCCGAGCCGTTCTTCTTTCCCGGCGGTCCGCCGCTCGGCCTTTCCATCGTGGAAGCGCTCGACACGCTTTACGTCATGGGTCTCGACGCGGAAGCGGAAGAGGGCATCCGCTGGATCGCGGATCATCTGAAATTCGACATCGACGGCGAAGTGCAGGTCTTCGAGACCGGCATCCGTATCGTCGGCGGGTTGCTGTCCGGCTGGCACGGCACGAAAGAGAAGAAGCTGTTCGCGCTGGCAAAGGACATGGCGGATCGCCTGTCTGTCGCTTTCATCAAATCGCCGACGGGCATGCCCTATCGGTTCGTGAACCTGAAGACCGGCGCCGTGCGCGATCCGGTGAGTTTCCCGGCGGAGATCGGCACTTATATCGCCGAGTGGGGCACGCTCAGCAAAGCCACCGGCGACAGGCGTTATTACGACATGGCGAAGCGCGCGATGGTTGCGCTGTTCGAGCGCCGCTCGAAGATCGATCTCGTCGCCGACACGATCAACATCGAAACCGGCGCGTGGGCCAGTCGCCGCGCCAGCATCGGCCCGCCGTCGGACTCGTACTTCGAATATCTCTGGGACGGCTGGCAGTTGTTCGGCGACGCCGATTTCAAGCACATGTACGACGTGCACACCGCCGCCATCGTCAAATATCAGGCGCAGGAGATGAATGGCGATCTGTGGTTCCCGCAGGTCGATTTCGAAACCGGCCAGATACAGGATCACCATCAGAGCGAGCTCGCCGCGTTCTATGCCGGCCTTCTGGCGCAAGGCGGGGACACGACGCGGGGCAAAGCCTATCTCGCAAGCTGGGCGAAGGTGCAGTCGAAGTTCGGTGTGCTGCCGGAAGGCTATGACTACGCGAAGGCCGCTGCCGAGCGCGTGACCAACGAGCTGCGGCCGGAATTTGTGGATTCCTGCCTCAACCTGTTCCTGCTGGAGCCGGATGACCGTTATCGCGAACTGGCGCGCCTGCACTACGAAACGATGAAAACGACAAGCCGCGCAGCCTATGGGTTCACCATCATCGACGACATCTCCGCCACGCCGATGAAGCAGGGCGACCTGTGCCCCGGCTATTGGTGGAGCGAGCAGATGAAATATTACTGGCTGCTGTTCTCCGATACCGACCGCTTCGACTACAAGCACAACTACCTGTCCACCGAGGGAAACGTCTTTGTCGGACTCAAATAAGAGCAGCTTCAATCCTGCTTTCGCCACGGTCACCACGCTGTTCTTCATGTGGGGCTTCGTCACGGCCTCCATCGACCCGCTGGTGCCGAGCGTGAAGGCTGTGTTCAGCCTGACTTACGCGGAGTCGATGCTGACGCAGTTCGCGTTCTTCCTCGCTTATGGGGTGATTTCCATTCCCGCTGCCGTGGTGCTGGAGAAATCCGGCTACGCCCGCACGATCCTGCTCGCGCTCGGTGCGATGCTCGTCGGCTGCCTGCTCATGCCGGTGGCGACGCATTTCAACGCCTATTGGTTCGTGCTGATCGCGCTGTTCGTGATCGCGGGCGGCATCACCCAGCTTCAGGTCGCGGCCAATCCGCTGGCGGCCTTGCTGGGCCCGGCGAAGGCCTCGCACTTCCGGCTTACGCTGTCGCAGACCTTCAACTCGCTGGGCACGGTGCTTGCGCCGATCATCGGCTCCTATCTCATCCTGCGCGATGGCGTGTTCGGCGGCGTCGCCAGCGCTGCCGCCCGCGCGGCCACGCTGCGCAATGTCGATACGCAGTTCCTCGCCATCGCGGTCATTCTCGTCCTGCTCGGCCTGTTCCTCTGGCGTCAACGCCGCTTGCTGCGCATACCGCACGAGATGGACGACGCGAACGCGTCGCCTCTCGCAGCGTTCACGTCGCGCTGGGCGCTGTTCGGCGGCCTTGCGATCTTTCTCTATGTCGGCGCGGAAGTGTCCATCGGCAGCATCCTGATCAACTTCCTGCATGCACCCGCGATCATGAATGTGAGCTTTGCCGAAGCGGGCCGGCTTCTCAGTTTCTACTGGGGCGGCGCGATGGTGGGCCGCGCGCTCGGCAGCGCGGTACTCATTCGGGCTCCGGCGGATCGCGTGCTGGCCGCCGCTGCCGTCGTCGCGATGCTGCTGTGCCTCGTGGTCACGCAGCAAAGCGGTCTCGCGACATTGCTGTTCGGCAGCGTGAAGGCCGGCCAGGTGGCCGGCATCGCCGCCATCGCGGTCGGTTTCTTCAACTCCATCATGTTTCCCACGATCTTCACGCTCACCATGGAACGCTCGGACGCGCCCACGCCTTCGACGTCCGGCCTTCTGTGCATGGCCATCGTCGGCGGCGCGATCCTTCCCGTCATCACCGGCTACACCGCAGACCACGCCGGCCTCACGCTCGCCTTCTTCGTCCCGCTCGTCTCCTATGTCTGCATCGCGATCTTCGCGCTGGCCGGGGCATCGCGCCGTCCGAAGATCGACAACGCTCCCGTCTCCGCCTGAGGTTGCCATGCGCAAAGTCTTCGCCGCCGCCGCCATGCTTGCTTCGACCGTTGTTGCGGCACACGCCACGCCGGATCTGGCGAGCGATGTGAACGTCTTCATCGGCACAACGAATGGCGGCAATACTTTTCCCGGCGCCACGCTTCCGTTCGGAATGGTGGCCTTCAGCCCGGAGGAGACGCCGCTGCCGGGAAAGAGCTATCCCATCGCGGCACCGGGCGGTTACGAATGGCGCTCCAACGGCATCAAGGGTTTCGCGCTGACGCATCTGTCCGGCACCGGCTGCACCGGCGCGAGCGGCGATGTCCCGATCATGCCGGTGACGCGGCCGGTGGAGATGTCGCCATCGGCGGATGACAGCTTCACGATGTATTCGAGTTATTTCACGCATGATCGCGAGTCGGCATCGCCCGGCTTTTACAAAGTCGCGCTCGATAATGGTGTGACCGCGGAGCTCAGCGCCACCTTGCGCACCGGCATCGCGCGCTTCGCCTGGGCGAAGGACAAGGATGCGAACCTTCTTTTCCGCACATCCGATTCCGAAGTCGGCAGCAGCGATGCGTCGGTGAACGTCGATCCGGGCAAGCGCGAAGTCACCGGCTCCGTCACCAGCGGCAATTTCTGCGGCTATCTCTCGCCGGATCGCCGCGAGAGTTATTACACGCTCTATTTCGTCGCCGCATTCGATCAGCCTTTCACCGCGGGCGGCGCGTGGCACGACATGGACGTGACCAAGGGCGCGCGCGAAGCCCATGGCGGCACGACCTATGGCGATCGCGGCCACCCGCCGGGCCGCAAGGGCAGCGGCGCATGGATCAGCTTCGATCCCGCAAAGACGCCGGTGGTGAACATGCGCGTCGGCATCTCTTATGTGAGCCTCGCCAACGCGCGCGCGAATCTGCAAGCGGAAGCACCGCAAGGCGCCACGCTTGAATCGGTGCGCGATGCTGCGCGTGCCGCGTGGAACGCCAAGCTCGGCCAGATCGCCGTGAAAGGCGGGACCGAGGACGAGCGCGCCGTGTTCTACACCGCGCTCTATCATGTGCTCTTGGGCGAAAACACCTACAGCGATGTGAACGGCGAGTATCTCGGCTTCGACAAGAAGGTCCACAAGCTCGCGCCGGGACACATCCAGTACGCGAACTTCTCCGGCTGGGACGTCTATCGCTCGCAGCTTTCGCTCGTCACATGGCTCGATCCCAGGATCGGCTCCGACATCGCGCAATCGCTGTACAACCAGGCCAGCCAGAACAACGGCGTGTGGGACCGCTGGACGCATCTGACCGGTGCCACCAGCGTGATGAACGGCGATCCGTCGCCGGCCTCCATCGCCGCGATCTACAATTTCGGCGGCCGTGATTTCGATGTGAAGGGTGCCTATGCCTCGCTGCTGAAAGCGGCAACAACGCCCACCGCGCTGGACCTGACGACCCGCGGCTGCGGCGTGCAATGCGTTGGCGAGCGCCCCGGCCTCGATCAATGGCTGAAGCTGCACTACATGCCCGTCGGCTCGCCCGGTTGGGGCAGCGCCGCCGACACGCTGGAACTCACCGCCGCGGATTTCGGCGTCTCGCAACTGGCGGCCATCAATGGCGACGCCGCGAACGCCAGGCTCTTCCAGAACCGCGCCGGCTGGTGGCGCAACCTGTTCAACCCTGCCACCGGCTACATCCAGCCGCGCAACGCGGACGGGAGCTGGAAACCCGTCGATTTCAATGTCGAAGACGACGACGACTATGTTGAAGGCAGCGGCGCGCAATATCTCTGGATGGTGCCGTTCGATCCCGAGGGCCTGTTCGAACAGATGGGCGGCCACGCGAAGGCCTCCGCGCGCATGGATCGCTTCTTCTACAATGAAGACGGCAGCCTCGCGGTGACGAAGTCCGGCGGATCGCATGCCGAACTCGACAACGAACCGTCCATCGCATCGCCCTGGCTTTATGATTTCGTCGGCACGCCATGGAAGACGCAGGAGGTCGTGCGCGCCGCCATGAAGCAGATCTGGACCAACGCGCCGAACGGCATCTCCGGCAATGACGATCTGGGTGAGATGTCGTCCTGGTATGTGTGGGCGGCGCTGGGCATGTATCCGCTCTATCCCGGCCGCGCCGAACTCGTTCTCGGAAGCCCGCTGTTCGAGGAAGCAACGATCACCGGCGCTGGCGTTCACACGACCATCCACGCGAACGGCGCGGGCATGGATGCGCCCTACATCGCCTCGCTCTCGGTGAATGGCAAACCGAGCGGTCGCGCGTGGCTCCCCGCGTCTTTCGTCGCCACCGGCGGCAACCTGGATTACACACTGTCCAAGACGCCGCAGAAGACCTGGGGCGCAAAACCGGAAGACGCGCCGCCCTCGTTCGGGCCGGAGAGGTGAACGAACCCGCGTGGTCCTCCGGTCAAGCCGGAGGACAGCAGCTTTTCTAATTCGCTGCGCTCATAAGAAAAGCTAGCTGGCTGGGGGACTAGGATTCGAACTGGCTGAGTTTCTTGGCGAGCGGAGCGAGCCTTAGAAACTCGCCATCCCCGCGAAGGCGGGGACCCGGAAAGAAGATGGGTCCTCCGGTCAAGCCG
>Ga0153956_1002904_pt1 | contig 11839 bp, 10 predicted proteins | sample TSFL040MetaG_FD_104704 | JGI IMG/M metagenome (GOLD analysis project Ga0153956, IMG submission 104704) | Attine ant fungus gardens microbial communities from Florida, USA - TSFL040 MetaG | ecosystem: Host-associated > Fungi > Mycelium > Unclassified | place: USA: Florida, Wekiwa Springs...
GCGAACAGCGCCTCCGTCTCGGGGTCGCTCGCCGCGGCGACGATCGCGGCCGCGTCGATGTCCGCTACCCAGGCGATCGCCTCGGCCTGGTCGGCCGGATCCTCGAGGTCGAGCGTCGTCGTGAACTGCGCGAACTGCAGCGCGCGGAAGACGGCCAGCTCGCGCTCGGGCGCCAGCCGGCGCGTCGCGACGACGACGCGGCAGGCGGCCCAGGTGCCGTTGAGCTTCTCGCGCGGCTCGGTCGAGAACGGCATGCCGCGCGAGCGGAGGTGGCGGTAGCCGAGCGCCGAGCGCTCGGGGGTGTACCCGCGCCCGGCGTAGACGTCGGCGCTCTCGGTCAGGCCGATCATCACGTGGCGCCAGTTCAGCTGCGCGCCGTAGCGCCAGCGCAGCACCGCCAGCGCGGGGGAGGCCGACCAGGCCCAGGGGCAGTGGGGGTCGGAGAAATGGGTGAGGTTGAGAGAGGGCACGTACGGAAGGTTAGTGCGGTGGACGCGGCCGCGGAGCGCGCCGCGGACGTCGCTGCGAGCGGGAATCCGCTCGCGACTCGTCCGAAGCGGCGCCTAGCGTGGGTGCTCCCGTGACGTACGAGATCGCCGACGTGCCCGCGCGCGCCGCCTCGCGCCGCTCGCTCCCCGCCTGGCCGACCGCCCGCCCGCTGCGCGCCTGGCAGCAGGCGGCCGCGGAGGCCGTCTTCGCCCATTCCGGCGACGCCTTCCTGGCGTCCGCGACGCCCGCCGCCGGCAAGACGACGTTCGGCCTGCACGTCGCGCACCGGATGCTCACGCAGGGGCGCGTGTCGCGCGTCGTCGTGATCGCGCCGACGACGCACATCTGCCGCCAGTGGGCGGCGGACGCCGCGCGCTACGGCATCGCGCTGGAGCCGAACCGGCCGAACGCGGCCGGCGGCGAGCCGCGCGACCGCCACGGCGTCGCCGTCACCTACGCGACGGTCGCCGCCGGGCCGGCCGTGCACCGCCGCGGCGCCGCCGAGCGGCCGACGCTGCTGATCGCCGACGAGCCGCACCACATGGGCGAGGACGCGACCTGGGGCCGCGCGACGGCCGAGGCGTTCGCCCGCGCGCGCTTCCGCCTGCTGCTCTCGGGCACTCCGTTCCGCTCGGACAACAGCCCGATCCCGTGGGTCCGCTACGACGACGAGGGCGTCTCCAGCGCCGACTACGGCTACGGCTACACGGACGCGCTGCTGGACGGCGTCTGCCGGCCGGTAACGTTCCATACCTACGGCGGCGACATGGAGTGGGTCAGCGACGGCAAGGTCAAGCGCGCCGACTTCTCGGTCGTGCTGCCGGCGGTCGAGGCGGCGCGGCGGCTGCGCACGGCGCTGGACCCGGACGGCGACTGGATCGGCCACGTGCTGCAGGACGCCGACGCGACGCTCGCCGACCTGCGCGCCGGCGAGCACCCGGACGCCGGCGCGCTGGTCGTGGCGATCGACAAGGAGCACGCCAACAAGCTGGCGGACCGGCTGGCGCGGATCACCGGCCAGCGCCCCGACGTCGTCACCTCCGACGCCGCCGACGCGTCCAAGCGGATCGCCCGCTTCGCCGCCGGCGGCGAGCCCTGGCTGGTCTCGGTGCTGATGGTCTCCGAGGGCGTCGACGTGCCGCGGCTGCGTGTCGGCGTCTACGCGACGACGTCGCGCACCGAGCTCTTCTTCCGCCAGGTGATCGGCCGCTTCATCCGCCGCACGCCGCTGCCGTCCGAGCAGATGAGCCACGTCTTCCTGCCCTCGGACCCGCGGCTGAAGACGCTGGCGACGCAGATCGAGGACGAGCGCAACCACGCGCTCGACCTCGGCCCGAAGGGCGAGAAGCTCGAGGCCGAGCGCGCCGAGCGGACCGAGTCCGAGGAGCCGTTCAAGGCGCTCTGGTCGAGCGCGCGGCGCGACGACGACGTGCTGCGGACGACGCAGCCCGGCGACGCGCTGCAGCTGTTCGCCGAGCCCGAGCCGCCGGCGCCCTCGCCGGCGCTGGCCGCCTTCACGGTCGCGGCGCCGGCCACCGCGGCCGCGGCGTCGGCGCCCGAGGGCGCGTTCGAGCGGCGCGAGCGGCTGCGCTCGGAGCGCACGGCGCTGGTCGCGGCGATCGCGCGTCGCAGCGGCGAGCCGCACCGGGCGATCAACGCGCGGCTGAACCGTGAGACCGGCGTCACGTCGGTCGGGAAGGCGACCGACGCGCAGCTCGAGCAGGCCAACCGGCTGCTCGAGCGCGAGGCCGCGCGGCGCGGGATCGCGCTGCCGGGCGGCCCGCGCCGGCCGTGAGGCCCGGCGCCGGTCGTGCGGGGTGCGCCGGCCGTGGAGCCGGCACGGCCCGCGCGGGCTAGTGCTTGTGGATCACGCGGTCGATCAGGCCGTACTCGGCGGCCTGCGCGGCCGTGAAGAAGCGGTCACGCTCCATGTCGCGGTGGACCTGCTCCTCGGTCTGGCCCGTGTGGCGCGCGTAGATCTCGTCCGTGCGCTTGCGCGTCTTGATGATCTCGTTCGCGTGGATCTCGATGTCCGTCGACTGCCCCTCGAAGCCGGCCGACGGCTGGTGGATCAGGATCCGCGAGTTCGGCAGCGCCATCCGCTTGCCCTTGGCGCCGCCGGCCAGCAGCAGCGAGCCCATCGACATCGCGATGCCGACGCACATCGTCGCCACGTCCGGCTTGATGAACTGCATCGTGTCGTAGATCGCCAGGCCCGCGTAGATCGAGCCGCCCGGCGAGTTGATGTAGAGCGAGATGTCCTTGTCCGGGTCCTGCGACTCCAGGTGGAGCATCTGCGCGACGATCAGGTTCGCGATCTGATCGTCCACCGGCGTGCCGAGGAAGATGATCCGCTCGTTCAGCAGCCGCGAGAAGATGTCGAACTCGCGCTCGCCGCGGGCGGTGCGCTCGATGACCATGGGGACGAGAGGCATGGCGGGGGACTTTAGAGCCCCGACCCGCGCGCGAACGCGCGGCTCAGGGCTCAGCGAGCTCAGGCCGGGTGAGCCTGCGGCCGCGGCGGCCGCGGGGCGCCGCCGCGCAGCCGGCCCAGCATGCGCTCGATCCGGCGCGCCAGCTTGCGCCGGTCGAGCCGCAGCGTCGCGGCGACGTCGGCCGTCGAGGTGCGGTCGACGAGCATCGCCAGCAGCGCCAGGTCGTCCGGCTCGACCATGTGCGCGGCGGCGTCGAGCTGCGCGCGCGACGGCGGCGGCAGCGCGCTGCCGCCGCGCGCGACGACGCGGATCGCCTCGTAGAGCACGGGCGGCTCGGCGGCCTTGTCGACGAGCGCGTCGGCGCCGGCCACGCGCGCGACGACGGGCAGCGACGGGTCGCCGTCGGCGCTGTAGAGGACCACGCGCGGCGCGTCCTCGAGCGCCTTCAGGCGGCGACAGAGCGCGAGCCCGTCGCCGTCGAGCAGCTGCGGGTCGAGCAGGACGACCTGCGGACGCTGGCGCTCGACCAGGTCCATGCCCTCACGGGCGCTTGCCGCGGCGCCGACCGGGACCAGGCCCGGCTCGGTGCGCAGCATCATCGCGAGGCCGGCGCGGACGGCCGGCTGGGGATCGATGACGACGATGCGCGTCATGTGAGCGAGGCTTCCAACGTGGTCTCAACCTCCACTAAAGCGATCACGAGAGTTGCTGCTGGATCCGCAGCTTCGTGATCCGTACCCCGTCCACCTGCTCGACGCGCAGCTGCACGCCGTCGACCACGACGACGTCGCCGGGCTCGGGCGCGCGGCCGAGCTCGGAGAACGTCAGCCCGGCCAGCGTGCGCTGGCCGTTCTGCGGCAGCCGCGTGCCGACCTCCTCGTTGAAGTCGTCGATCGTCATCGAGCCGGCGACCTCGATCGCGCCGTCGGGCAGCCGCGTCATCGTCGCGTCCGGCAGGTCGTACTCGCTCTCGATCTCGCCGACGATCTCCTCGAGGATGTCCTCGACCGAGACGATCCCGGCGGTGCCGCCGTACTCGTCGACGACGACCGCGAGCTGCTCGCGCTGCTCGCGCATCTCGCGCAGCAGCGCGCCGATGTCCTTCGTCTCGGGGACGATGTAGGCGGGGCGCGCGAGCGTGCCGACGGTCGCCGTCTCGTCGTCGCGCCGCTCCTCGGCGATCAGCGCGTGCAGGTGCACGATGCCGACCAGCCGGTCGAGCTCGCCGTCGGCGACCAGGTAGCGCTCGTGCGGGTCCTCGACGGCGTGGTCGAGCCCCTCGGAGGCGCTGCAGGCGGCGTCCAGCCAGGCGACCTCGACCGCCGGCGTCATGATGTCGCGCGCCTCGCGGACGGCGAACTCGAAGACGTTGTGCAGCAGCTCCTCCTGCGCGCGCGGGATCACGCCGGACTGCTCGGCCTCGTCGACCAGCGCCCGCAGCTCCTCCGGGCTGCGGATCGTCTCGCCGGCGACGATCTCGGTGACCCCGAACGGCCGCAGCAGCAGCGTCGCCGACGCCTGCATGACCCAGACGATCGGCGCGAAGACGATCGCCAGCCATTCGACCGGGCGCGCGACCTTCGCCGCGACGGCCTCGGGCCGGTCGAGCACGAGCGCCTTCGGCGCCAGCTCGCCGAGCACGACCGAGAGGTAGGAGACGACCGCGAAGGCGATCGCGAAGTTCAGCCAGTGCGGCAGCGTGTCGCCGAGCAGGTGGCGGATCACCGGCTCGCCGACGGCGCCGGTCAGGATCGCGATCGCCGTGATCCCGACCTGCATGGTCGAGATCACGCGGACCGGGTCGTCCATCAGCCGCAGCGCGGCGCGGGCGCCGCGGCTCGAGCGCTGCTGCAGCGGCCCGCGGCGGCTGGTGACGATCGCGTACTCGCCGACGACGAAGAAGCCGTTGCCGGCGATCAGCGCGAGGACGGCGACGATTCGGAGCAGGTCATCCACGGACAGCAGCCTTGCAGGGCGCGACGATGGACGCTCGTCGAGCCGCCGAGGTCGTAACGTTCGCGCCCCCGATGTTCGAGCTGAACCTGCCGAACCTGCTCACGGTCCTGCGGATCCTGCTCGTCCCGGTCCTGCTGGCGGCGCTGCTGGAGGAGGCCGGCTCCGGCGACTGGCTCGCCGCCGCCGTCTTCGCGATCGCGTCGATCACGGACGCGCTCGACGGCTGGATCGCCCGCCGCCAGAAGAAGATCTCGACCTTCGGCAAGCTGATGGACCCGCTGGCCGACAAGCTGCTGGTCACCGCCGCGCTCGTCTCGCTCGTCCAGCTCGGCCGCATCTCGGCCTGGGTCGCGATGGTGATCATCGCGCGCGAGTTCGCTGTCACCGGCCTGCGCCAGCTGGCGATGGAGCACGGCGAGGTGATGGCGGCCAGCATCTGGGGCAAGGCCAAGACCGTCGCGCAGATCGCGATGGTGCTCGTGCTGATCATCGTCAACGGCTCGCCGGCCTGGGGCGACGTGCTGGTCTGGCTGACCGTCGCGATCACGGTCGCCAGCGGCGCCGACTACTTCTTCGGCTTCCGCTCGCTGCTGGCCGCGCGCGAGGCGCGGGCGCGCGGCGAGGCGGCCTCGAAGGCGCCGCACTGAGCGGGCCGCCGGCGCGTCGCGCACGGCGCATGCGCCAACGAACCAGGCGCTCTGGTTCATTCGCGTGATCGGGGAGCGGGGCGCTCAGGCGCGCCCGTCGAGCCACTCGCGCAGCGACAGGTGGCTGGTCGAGCGCTCGCCGGTCGCGAGCTCGCGCCGCAGCTCGCCGATCAGCCCGAAGCGCTCGGCCTGGACGTTGTGCTGGTGGATCGTCTCGAGGTTCTCCTGGCGCGCCGAGAAGAAGTGCTCGTCGGTCAGGAAGTCGAAGCGCTCGAGCACGCCGCGCGCCATCTCGCGCACGCAGTCCTCGACGAAGCGCGGGCGCCGGTGCGCCTTCTCGACGACGGCGCCCTCGTCCGAGCGCTTCATCAGCTCGTAGATCTCCGAGGACATCGAGTCCTCGACGACCGCCAGCAGCGCCTGCGCGTCGATGTCGACGTCGCAGCTCTCCGGGCAGCCGATCTGCAGCGTGCCGAGGCCGCGCTGGTTGTGCGTCGCGACCGGCACCGCGGCGAAGATCCGCTCGATCTCGTCCTCGCTGAAGCCGTCGGCCAGCAGCCGCTCGCGCGAGCGCGCCTGGACCAGCGTCTGCGCGCACGGGCAGGCGGTCATGCCCTGCGCGCGCACGCCGACGACGCGGCGCGTGCCGGCCTCGGAGGCGACCGCGACGCCGAGCAGCGAGTAGATCTCCTGCGTCTCGATGCCGGAGACCGGCGCCGGCTTGTGCTCCGGGTAGCGCGCCTCGATCCGCACCTCGGCCGAGCGCGCGTCCTGGCGCTCGCGCACGCGCTCGGCGATGTGCTGCGCGAGCGTCTCGGCGCGGAAGGCGCTCTCGCCGAGCACGACCGCGCCGATCGCCTCGTTGACGACCTCCTCGAAGCGGCTCATGTGCGCGCCCTTCTGATGCGTGCCGAGGTCGACGAAGCAGTCGAGCTTCGCCGAGAACAGCTGCTCGGCGCCCTCCGCGCGGATCCGGATCACCTTCTCCACGTTCGTGACGCCCACGCGCGAGAGCGACAGCGTGAGCGTGGGGATCTGGCTCTGGACGTCCTCCAGCGGCAGCGGCATACCCCAAAGGCTAGAGATCGGCTGTCTTCGGCCGCACCTTAAGTCCAGTCTCAGGCCAAGGTTTTGCCAAGGACGCTCCGAGAAACAGGTGCTAGAAAGCCCGGAAGGCTGCTCGGGTGGCAACACGGAGTCACGGAAGGAGCGACCTCGCCGAGGGGTCGGCTCGTAGTCACGTCCCGAAGGATCGAGGGTTAGTGGGCACCAAGACCGATGCACTGCTGGTGGATGAGGCGCCGATCACGGAGATCGACGACCTTCGTCCCCTGATCGCTGAGGCGCAGGAGCGAGGCGTCCTGACAATCGAGCAGATCGAGACCGCGCTCGCCGAGGTCGAGGTCACCAAGGAGCAGGTGCTCGAGCTGCGTGCCTACTTCGAGGGCGAGGGCATCGAGATCGTCAACGCCGACGGCAAGCCGGCGGTCTCGGAGGCGGGCAAGTTCGAGCCGGCGCTGCCGCGCGAGAGCAGCGAGGGCCCGCGCAAGCCGGAGATCGACCTGACGGTCGAGCCGAGCCTGGACTCGCTGCGGCTCTACCTGCGCTCGATCGGGCGCGTGCAGCTGCTGACGGCCGAGCGCGAGGTCGCGCTCGCGCAGCGGATCGAGCGCGGCGACCTCGTCGCCAAGCAGGAGATGGTCGAGGCCAACCTGCGCCTCGTCGTCTCGATCGCCAAGGGCTACCTCGGCCGCGGGCTCTCGTTCCTGGACCTGATCCAGGAGGGCTCGCTCGGGCTGATCCGCGCCGTCGAGAAGTTCGACTATCGCCGCGGCTACAAGTTCTCGACCTATGCCACGTGGTGGATCCGCCAGGCCGTCACGCGCGCGATCGCCGACAAGGGCCGCACGATCCGGATCCCCGTGCACATGGTCGAGAAGCTGAACAAGGTCGTGCACGTCGAGCGCCAGCTCGTCCAGCAGCTCGGCCGCGAGCCGCTGCCGGAGGAGATCGCGCGCGAGCTCGAGTGCACGGTGCGCGAGGTCCGCGACATCATGCGCACGGCGCAGCAGCCGGTCTCGCTCGAGAAGCCGATCGGCGACGAGGAGGAGGCCGAGCTCGGCGACTTCGTCGAGGACCAGTCGGCCGAGACGCCGTTCGAGGTCGCCGCCGAGAACCTGCGCCGCGAGAACGTCCGCCGCGCGCTGGACGCGCTGCCGCAGCGCGAGCGCGAGGTGATCGAGATGCGCTTCGGGCTGACTGGCGCGCGCCCGTACACGCTCGAGGAGGTCGGCCGCGCGTTCAACGTCACGCGCGAGCGGATCCGCCAGATCGAGAGCCACACGCTGAAGAAGCTCGAGTCGCTGCCCGAGGCGCAGCGGCTGCGCGACGCGTCCTAGCCGTCGAGGGGCGGCGGATTCGGTCCCGCCGCCCCTAGCCCTCCGCGAGCTTGGCGCGGATCTCGCTCCAGAGCTCCGCGTAGGCGCGCGTCGCCGCGCTGCGCGGCGCGAAGTCCGCCAGCGGCACGCGGCGGGCGCCCATCCGCTCGACGTCCGCCGAGGCGGGGATGTAGGCGTCCATGATCGCCCACGGCTGCTCGGCGCGCAGCTGCTCCATCACGTCGTGGTGCAGCCGCTTGCGGCCGTCGACCATCGAGAAGAAGGCCATCACGCGCGGGCCCTTGCCGTCCAGCAGCCGCTCGATCTGCTCGAACGTGCGCGAGGAGAGCGTCGCCGGGATGATCGGGACGAGCAGCGCGTCGGCGGCCTCGAAGACGCTCTCGGAGACCAGCGAGACGCTCGGCGGGCAGTCCAGGAACGTGTACTCGTAGTCGTCGCGCAGCGGCTTGAGCACGCGCGCCAGGCGCGCCGTCGGCTTCTTGGTCGCGTCCAGCGCCAGGTCCATGTGGCGGTAGGAGAAGTCGGCCGGCAGCAGGTCCAGGTGCTCGTGATCGGTGCCCTTGATCAGGTCGTCGACGTCGGTCTTGCCGCGCACGAGCTTGCTGCCGCCGCCCCTGACCTTCGGCTTGACGCGGAACAGGTACGTGCTGGCGCCCTGCGGGTCGAGGTCCCAGAGCAGCGTCGGCGCGCCCTCGGCGGCCGCGTTGCGGGCGAGGTTGACGGCGGCCGACGTCTTGCCGACGCCGCCCTTGACGTTGTACGTCGCCAGGATCGTGCTCACGCGAATGCCTCCTTGACGGCCGCGCGCCGCTCGGGTGCCGCGAACGCCGCGAACTCGGCGGCGAACTCGGCCCGCGCCCGCGCCTGGTCCTCCCCCAGCGAGGCGACGAGCGCGCCCATCGCCAGCAGCGCCTCGCCGCCGCCGTCGCGCGCGCCGACGTCGTCGACCAGCGCGCGCAGCGTCGCCGCCTGCACCTCGCGATCCTGGAAGCGGCCGAGCACGTCCTGCAGCGACTTCAGCGCCTTGATCATCGGCTTGACCAGCTCGGGCTCGAAGAGGCCGCCGAAGAACTCGAGCAGGTAGCGCAGCTCCTTGCCGGTCTTGCGCAGCTCGTGCAGCGCCTCGGCCTCGGTGTCGTCGCCGATCTGGCTGCCGTCCCTGACCATCGAGCGGTAGACCTTCGCGATCCGCGCGCCGGCCAGCTCGCCGATCGGGTCCGTCTGCGGCAGCGCCTTCAGCGCCGCCCAGTCCTGCAGCGCCTGCGAGGTCTGCTTCGCGCGCAGCGCCCGCGACATCGCGCCGAAGGCGCGCGCGCGGCGCTCGACGAGCACGGCGTGCAGCGGCGCCAGCGCGCCGTCGCCGTCGAGCTCGAGCAGCTGCACGTCGAGGTCGCGCGTCTCGCCGGTGATCTGCTGCAGCCGCCGCAGCTCCGCGCGCAGCGCCTGCAGCGGCTCGCTCGGGAAGACGGCCTTCAGCTGGCGCAGCAGCGAGCGCGTGCGGCGGACGGCGACGCGCAGGTCGTGCAGGAACTCGCTGTCGACGTCGGCGAGCGTGCCGGGGAAGTTCGCCTGGACGATCGCGAAGGTGCGCGCGAGCACGATCTCGGCGGCGACGCCGGCCGGCTGGATCGCCGAGAGCCGCAGGTCGAGCTTCGAGCTGGTGCCGGCGGGCGGCGCGCCGGTCGCGCGGATCGCGTCGTCGACGATCGGCCCGGCCGTCGCGGGCAGCGCCAGCTCGCCCTCGAGCACCTCGCGCACGCGCTCGAGCTCGCGGTCGTAGCCGCGCACGGCGGTCGCGTGGATGCGCGCGCGCAGCCCGTTCGCGGTCTCGGCGGTCAGCCTGACGACCGTCTTCTCGTCGGCGTTCAGGACCGCGAGCGCGCGCGTCCGCGCCCGGACGCGCGCGACCGGGGTCAGCGCCCGCATCTCGACGATCGGCGCCAGCGCGTCGCGCAGCGGGCCGGCCGGCAGGTCGCGGGCGAACAGGTGCTTCGGCGGCGTCGCGAGCTCCGCCGCGGCGCGCTCGGCGTCGCTCGTGCGCTCGACCAGCACCAGCCGCCCCGCGTCGTGGCGCAGCGTCACGCCGGCGCGGTGCAGGCGCCCGTCGAACGTGTCGTAGAACGTCCACGAGGCGGTGCTCGTCGCACCGCCGCGGACGTCCAGCCGAGGCGCCAGCGCGGAGGCCACGCCATCGACGCCAACGCCCTCGGGCAGCAGGTATGACCCCATCGCTGCGGCAGTGTGCCAGGCCAGGTAGCGTGATGCCCGCCGGATGTCAGCCCGCAGCGCGATCGAACGTGAGCTCAAGCTCGGCGTGTGGGCCGGCTTCGAGCTGCCGGACCTGGCGGGCGACGGCCTGCACGCGTCGGCAGGCGCCGAGCGGCGGCTGCGCGCCGTCCACTACGACACGCACGACCTGCGGCTGCTGCGGCGCGGGATCACGGTTCGCTTCCGCACCGGCGAGCCGGGCGGCGACGTCTGGACGGCGAAGCTGCCGGCGGAGACGCCGGCGCTCGGGCTGACGCGGCGGGAGCTGTCGGTGCTGGCCGGCGGCGAGGACGGCGTGCCGGACGAGCTGGTCGCGTTGACGCTCGGCTGGGCGCTCGGCGCGTCGCTGCGGCCGGTCGCGCGGATCGACACGCTGCGGCGGACGCGGGCGCTGCGCGACGGCGCCGGCGAGCAGGTCGCCACGCTCCACGACGACGAGGTCTCGGTGCTGCGCGGGACGCGCGTGGCGGCGCGCTTCCGCGAGCTCGAGGTCGAGCTCGCCGCGGCGGCGCCGGCGCAGCTGCTGGCGCTGCTCGAGCGGCGGCTGCGGGCGGCGGGCGCGCAGGCGGTCGACCAGGTACCCAAGCTCGTGCGCGGGCTCGGGCCGGCGGCGCAGGAGCCGCCGCCGCTGTCGCTCGCCGATGCCGCCGGCGGCGGCGGACACGGCGCCAGCGTGCGCGAGGCGGTCCAGGTGCGCCTGCTGGCGCTCGCGGCGCGGCTGGTCGACGAGCACGCGCCGCTCGCGACCGAGGCCTCGCCGGCGGCGGTGCGGCGGTCGCGCGCCGCGGCCCGCGACCTGCGCCGCGACCTGCGCGCCGCGGCGCCGCTGCTCGATCGCGCGGCGGGCCGCGCGCTGCGCGCCGAGCTCCGCTGGCTGGTCGATGCGCTGACGCCGCTGCGGCGGCTCGACGAGCTCGACGAACGGCTCCCGCGCGACGGCGCGGAGGGCTCTGCCGGGCGTGCGGCTCGCGGCGGCGCGGAGGGGCTGCCCGATGTCGGGCCGCTGCGGGCGCGGCTCGGGCAGGCGCGGCTGCGCGCGCTGCCGGCGCTCAGCGCGACGCTCGCGAGCGAGCGCTACGCGGCGCTGCTGGCGTCCGTCGCCGGCTTCGCGCAGGCGCCGCCGCTGCACGCGGGCAAGGCGCCGCGCGCCGCCGCCGACGTGCTGCCGCGGCTCGTGCGCGCGCCGCTGCGCCAGCTGCGGCAGGCGCCGGACGACGATCCGCGCGCGCTGCGCAAGGCGGTCACGCGCGTGCGCGCGGCGACCGCGTTCGCGGCGCCGGACGCCGGCGACGAGCTGACGGCGCTGCACGCGCTGCTGCGCGCCCACGCCGGCGCCGAGGCCGCCGTCGCGTCGCTGGCGTCGCTGGCCGCGTCGGCGCCCGAGCTGGCCTGGACGGCCGGGCTGCTCGCCGGCCGCGAGCAGGTTCACGCCGAGGCGCTGCGCGAGCGGCTGCCGGACGCCTACGAGCGGGCGCTGCGGCGGCGCAACTGGCGCTGGGTGCCCTGACCCGCCGGCGGCTCGCTAGTGGTCGCTCACGCAAGTACGCTCGCATTCGAGGCACGCCTGGCGGCGCCGGGCGGCGTCCTCGGACCTCGATGTGGCAGAGCCACACCTTCGGCCCTGCGTCCTTGCCCGGCATCCACC
>Ga0153956_1002905_pt1 | contig 11834 bp, 9 predicted proteins | sample TSFL040MetaG_FD_104704 | JGI IMG/M metagenome (GOLD analysis project Ga0153956, IMG submission 104704) | Attine ant fungus gardens microbial communities from Florida, USA - TSFL040 MetaG | ecosystem: Host-associated > Fungi > Mycelium > Unclassified | place: USA: Florida, Wekiwa Springs...
GGGGCGCTGGCGATCGAGATCGTCGGTCTCGATCCCTATTTCGGCTTCACCTATCTGATCTTCGTGCTGATCGTCGTCTCGGTCGGCGGCCTCGGCTCGATCGGCGGCTCGCTCGCCGCCGCCATCCTGATCGGCATCGCCGACATCACCGGCAAATATTATCTGACCGATCTCGGCGCCTTCCTGATCTATCTCGTCATGGTCGGCGTGCTGATGTGGCGGCCGACCGGCCTGTTCGGGAGGCGATAAGGAAATGTCCATCGCCACCCCGACGCAAAATCCGCAAGGTTATCTCGCCGCGCAGGAACGCTGGCGCCCCATCGAGATCGCGTTCTGGCTTGCGGCGCTGCTGCCGTTCGTCCTGTTCCCCGATTACCTGACGCTGGCGAGCCAGATCGCCATCACCGGCCTGTTCGCGCTCTCGCTCGACCTGATCCTCGGCTATGCCGGCATCGTGTCGCTCGGCCACGCCGCGTTCTTCGGCATCGGCGCCTACACCGCCGGCGTGGCGGCGAAATACGGCTGGGGCGAGCCGATCACCGGCCTGCTGATCTCCGCCGCCGTCGCCGCCGTCGCCGGTTATCTGTCGAGCCTGATGATCGCCCGCTTCCGCCATCTCGCTCTCATCATGATTACGCTCGGTCTCGGCCTGCTGCTGCACGAGATCGCCAACAGCGCGCACTGGCTCACCGGCGGATCGGACGGCCTGCAGGGCATGCAGGTCCGGCCGCTGCTCGGCCTGTTCAAGTTCGATCTCTACGGCACCACCGCCTACACCTATTCGCTGATCGTGCTGCTGATCGTGTTCGTCATGGCCCGGCGGCTGATCCACTCCCCGTTCGGCCTCGCCTTGCGCGGCATCCGCGAGAACTGGACGCGCATGCCCGCGATCGGCGCAAACCGACGCGCGCATATCCGCAAGATCTATACGATCTCCGCCGCCATGGCCGGCATCGCCGGCGCGCTGCTGGCGCAAACCACCGGCACCGTGTCGCTCGAAGCCATCAGCTTCGGCCGTTCCGCCGACGTGCTGGTGATGCTGGTGCTCGGCGGCGCCGGGCGGCTCTATGGCGGCATCGTCGGCGCGCTGATTTTCATGGTCGCCCGCGACCAGTTCTCCGGCATCGCGCCGCAATACTGGTATTTCTGGATCGGCCTGCTGCTGATCGCCGTGGTGATGCTGCTGCCGAATGGCGTGCTCGGCGGCCTGTCGTCGCTCGTCAACCGCCGGCGGAGGAGCGCATGAGCAGCATCGCGCTCGCCACCCGCGGCCTCACCAAGAATTTCGGGTCGCTCGCCGTCGCCCGGACTATCGACATCACTCTGCCTGCCGGCGTGCGCCATGCGCTGATCGGCCCGAACGGCGCCGGCAAGACGACGCTAATCAATCTGATGACCGGCATGCTGCCGCCGGACGGCGGACAAATATTGCTCGCGGGCGACGACGTCACCGCACTCAAACCGGAGGAGCGCGTGCGGCGCGGTCTCGCCCGCACCTTCCAGATCAACACGCTGTTTCCCGGCCTCAACGCGCTCGAAGCGGTGACGCTCGCGGTGTGCGAGCGACGCCAGAACGCCGGCACGTTCTGGAAGCGGCTGTCCGGCGAACGCGAGGCGATCGAGGAAGCCTACGATATCCTCAAGCGGCTGCGGCTCGGCGACTGCTGCTATCAGCCGACCCGCGAACTGCCCTATGGGCGGCAGCGGCTGCTGGAGATCGCGCTTGCGCTGGCCAGCCGGCCGAAGGTGCTGCTGCTCGACGAGCCCGCCGCCGGCGTGCCGCTGGAGGAAAGCGGCGACATCTTCGAAGCGGTCGCCGAACTCTCCGGCGAGATCACCGTCCTGTTCATCGAACACGACATGCAGGTGGTGTTCCGCTTCGCCAGCCACATCATCGTCATGGTCGGCGGCGCGATCTTCGCGCAGGGCTCGCCGCAGGAAATCGCCGCCGATCCGCGCGTGCGCGAGGTCTATCTCGGGAAACGGCACCATGGCTGAGCCGCTGCTGACCCTCGATGGCGTGCGCGCGGGCTACGGCGATTCCGTGGTGCTGCACGATATCTCGTTCACGCTGCCGGAGAACGGCAGCCTCGCACTGCTCGGCCGTAACGGCGTCGGCAAATCGACGCTGCTGCTGACCATGATGGGCTATACGCAATTGCGCGCCGGCCGGATTCTGTGGCGCGGCAAGGATATTTCCCGCGAGCCGCCGCACCAGCGCGCGCGGCTCGGCATCGGCTGGGTGGCGCAGGAGCGCGAAATCTTTCCATCGCTGTCAGTGGAGGAAAACCTCACCGTCGCCTGCCGTCCCGGACCGTGGGACCTCGCTGCGGTCTATGCGCTGTTTCCGCGCCTCAACGAGCGGCGCGGAAACATGGGCAACCAGCTCTCCGGCGGCGAGCAGCAAATGTTGGCGCTGGCCCGCGCGCTGATGACCAACCCGTCGCTGCTGCTGCTCGACGAACCGCTGGAAGGTCTCGCGCCGGTGATTGTCGACGAAATCACCGCGGCAACGCAGCGCATGCTCGCCGACAACCGCATCGCCATCATCCTCGTCGAGCAGCACACCGACATCGCCCTGTCGATGACCGAGGAGGCGCTGGTGCTGGAGCGCGGCGGCATCGCGCACCGCGGCCCGGCGGCGGCGCTGAGCACCGACACCGCAACGCTGGACCGGCTGGTCGGCTTGCGGCTGGAGGGCTCATCGAATCCTGAATAGCCGCTTGTCGCAGCACACTCTTGCTCCGCCATGCGCTGCGTGGCATGGCAGGGAGTGCGTCACTTCACTATTTTGTTGAACAATAACGAGTTCAATCATGCCGATGCATCCACGCGAACGCCTTGCCTTTTCCCCGATCGACAAGCGCCCGCCGCTCGCCCTCCCGAAGGGGATCAAGATGGTGATCTGGCCGGTGCTGGCGCTCGAGGAATGGGACATGGCGCGCCCGATGGCGCGCATGGTGATTTCGCCGCCGCAGGGCGTCCCGATGCAGCCGGACCATCCCAACTGGACCTGGCACGAATACGGCATGCGCGTCGGTTTCTGGCGCTTGAAGAAGATGTACGAGCGGCTCGGCATTTCGCCGACAGTCACGTTGAATGCGCGCGTCTGCGAAACCTATCCCGCGGTCGCCGAAGCCTGCCTGAACAACGGCTGGGAATTCAACGCGCACGGTTTCGATCAGGTGCCGATGCACAAGCTCGACGACCAGCGCGCGGTGATTGACAAAGGCATGGACATCATCACCCGCTTCTGCGGCAAGCGGCCGCGCGGCTGGTACGGCCCCGGCATCACCCAGACGTTAGACACGCTCGACTATCTGTCGCAGGCAGGCATCGAATATATCGGCGACTGGGTGCTCGACGACGAGCCGGTGACGTTGCAGACGACGCACAAGCCGGTGGTCGCGCTGCCCTACAATTTCGAAATCCATGACATTGTCATGATGGCGCTGCAGCATCATCCTTCCGATGTCTGGCACCAGCGCGCCATGGACCAGTTCAACTGGCTCTATGAGGAAGCCGCCGAGCGGCCGAAAATCATGGCGTTGGCTTGTCACCCTTACCTGTCGGGCGTTCCACACCGCATCGGCCACGTGCAGCGGACATTCGAGGACATGCTGTCGCGCAGCGGCGTCGTCGCCTGGAACGGCGAACAGATTCTTGACTGGTATCTTGAGCAGCCAAAGGTTTGACAATGGGATTTCTGACACGCTCGGCATTCGTCCCGCACGATCTGCGGCGGCCAATAGCCGGCGCCGCGACCGGTCCGCTCGCGGGCCTGACCGTCGCGGTCAAGGATATGTACGACATGACCGGCGAGCGCACCGGCGGCGGCAGCCCGGCGTGGCTGGCCGCTCAGAAGCCGGCGACGCGGAACGCGGCGGCGGTGCAGGCCGTGCTCGACGCCGGCGGAACGATCACCGGCAAGACGATCTGCGACGAATTCTTCTACAGTGTCACCGGCGCCAACGCGCATTACGGCACGCCGGTCAATCCGCGCGCACCGGGCCGCCTGCCCGGCGGATCGTCGGGCGGGTCGGCTTCGGCGGTCGCATCGGGCGCCTGCGATCTCGCGCTCGGCAGCGACACCGGCGGATCGGTTCGTATCCCGGCATCGTTCTGCGGCATCTACGGTCTGCGGCCGGGCATCGGCCGGGTCGACGCGACCGGCGCGATGGCCATGGCGTCCTCGTTCGATGCGCCCGGCTGGTTCGCCGCAAGCCCCGGCGTATTCCGTAAAGGCGCGGTGCTCCTCGACGGCAACACGGTCCGCGCGCCGATCGATCGGCTGCGCGTGCTCGACGATTCCTTCGAGCAGGCGGATGCGCCGGTCGCGGCGCTGCTGCGTACCGCGCTCGCCGCCGCGGCGCCGGTGCTGCCGAAAGCAGAACCCGCACGGATCGCGCCCGAAGGATTTGAACACTGGCGCGAGGCCCTGCGGACCATTCAGGCCCACGAGGTCTGGCAGAACTACGGGGCCTTCGTCGAAACGCACAAGCCCGCCTTCGGCCCCGGCATCAGCGAACGGATCGCCTTCGCAGCGACCGTTTCCACTCAGGCCGCCGAGCAGGCACGCCTCGTCCACGACGCGGCACGCCGGCACATCCGCGGCGAAGTCCCGCCGGGCACGATTCTCGCTTTGCCGACCGCGCCGTGCATCGCACCGAAAGCCGATATTGCCGGCGAAGAGGCGGAGTCGTTCCGCGTGCGCGTCATGCGCCTGACCTGCGTTTCCGGCATCAGCGGCCTGCCGCAGGTCAGCATTCCGATCGGAACGGTATCCGGCTGTCCGGTCGGACTGTCGTTCATCGGCTGGGCCGGCGGCGACGAGGCGCTCCTCGATCTCGCCGTCCGGATCGCGCCCTATTGCGGGATCGCCGGCTGAACCATACCGCCGGCGGCGTGGGCTTCACCTCGCCGGCGAGTCCCTTCAATGGAAATTCCTGCCATTCGGCATCACCGCATGGACGGTGCCGATGGCTTGCGTCTCCTCCAAACCCAGTTCCTGCGCGACCTGCCCACCGTTGCGGAACAGCGTGACCAGCGTATCGCCGCTGCGCGGATGACGCTGACGGTTGGCAGAGGGACGATTGACTTGCGGCGTGGCCGTGCGCTGCGCGCCACCCTCCACCACCACCTCGAAATCCGATAGCCGAGCGAGCAGCGAGGTGAGATCCTCGACGTGGTCGGCGACCACATGGATCACGCCCTTTTCGTTCTGCAACACGCCGCTGACGCTGACCAGCCGCGCGCCCATGACGATGGGCCGGTACTGCTCGAACTTGCGCGGCCAGACGATGGTGTTGGCGATGCCGGTCTCGTCCTCCAATGTCATAAAGATCGCATTGCCGGTGCCGGGGCGCTGACGCACCAGCACAAGTCCGCCGATGGTGACGCGCGTACCCGGCCGCATCGCTGCCAGTTGCTCATGTGGCATGATCCGCCGTGCCGCGAGCAGCGGCCGCAGGAACGACACCGGATGCGCCTTCAGCGACAGATGCAGATGACGATAATCCTCGACCACTTCCGCACCGGGCAGCATGCGCGGCAGAGCGACATCGGGCTCAAGCTCCGGCATTGTCGCGCTCGCGAACAGCGGCAAATCGTCCTTGTCGCCGGCGCGGCGCAGCGCCCGTACCGCCCACAGCGCCTGACGCCGCGTCAGCCCGAGCGAGCGGAACGCATCGGCATGCGCCAGCCGCTCCAGCGCCTGCGGCGGCAGACCGGTGCGCAGCCACACGTCACGGACGGACGTGAAATCGCGGTCGCGCGCGCGCCCCAGAGCACGGCCCCACTCTTCGGAAAAACCGCTGATCTGCCGCAAGCCGAGCCGCAGCGCGTGCGTGCCGTTGATATCGTCTTTCATCTCCGCATGGCGGGAATGCAGCACGCCTTCGTTCCTCGTCGCGCGCTCCAGCGTGCAATCCCAGCATGACGCATTGACGTCCACGGGCCGCACCGGCACGCGGTGTTCCTGCGCATCGCGCACGAGCTGCGCCGGCGCATAGAACCCCATCGGTTGACTGTTCAGGAGCGCCGCCGCGAACACGTCAGGGTAATGGCACTTGATCCAGGCGGAGGCGTAAACCAGCAACGCGAAACTGGCCGCATGGCTTTCCGGAAAGCCGTATTCGCCGAAGCCTTCGATCTGCCTGAAACAATCCTCGACAAACTTTCGCGGATAACCGCGACTGCACATGCCGTCGATGAACTTGTTCTTGAACAGCTTGACCTCACCGGTGCGCCGGAACGTCGCCATCGAGCGGCGCAGCTTGCTCGCTTCCGCCGGCGTGAAACCGGCGCAATCGACGGCAATACGCATCGCCTGTTCCTGAAACAGCGGAACACCGAGCGTGCGCGAGAGGATCGCTTCCAGCTCATCCTTCTTGCCGAAACGCGGATCGGGCGACGGATAGGTGACAGGCTCCAGCTTTTCCTTCCGGCGCAGATAGGGATGCACCATGTTGCCCTGGATCGGCCCGGGCCGGACGATCGCCACCTCGATCACCAGATCGTAGAAATTTTCCGGCTTCAGCCGCGGCAGCATCGACATCTGCGCGCGGCTCTCCACCTGGAACACGCCGATGGAATCCGCGCGCGACAGCATCGCGTAGACCGCGCGGTCGTCCTCGGGGATATCGGCCAGCCCGCAAGCGATGCCGTAATGCTGCTTGAGCAGATCGAGCCCGCGCCGCAGGCACGACAGCATGCCGAGGCCAAGAACGTCGACCTTGAGGATGTCGAGCGTGTCGAGATCGTCCTTGTTCCATTCGATCACCGTGCGGTCGTCCATCGCCGCATTCTCGATCGGCACGATCTCGTCGAGCCGCCGCTCCGAAATGACGAACCCGCCCACATGTTGCGACAGATGACGCGGGGTATCGTGCAGCTCCTTTGCCAGCGCGAGCGTCTGCCGCAGGCGCGGGTCGTCCTTGTCGAAGCCGGCGCGGCGCGCTTCCTCCGCCGAGACGCCCTCCATCGACCATCCCCAGATCGAGCTGGTGAGACGGTCGAGCACGTCCCTGGACAGACCGAATACCTTGCCGACCTCGCGCAAGGCGCTGCGGCTTCGATAACTGATGACGACGCCGGTCATCGCCGCGTGACGGCGCTTGTAGTGGCTGTAGATGTGCTGGATCACCTCTTCGCGACGTTCGTGCTCGAAATCGACATCGATGTCCGGCGGCTCCTTCCGCTCCGGCGACATGAAACGCTCGAACAGCAGGCCGGCGCGCTCCGGGCCAACCGCGGTGATGCCGAGGCAATAGCAGACCAGCGAATTGGCCGCCGAGCCGCGCCCCTGACAGAGGATGCCCTGCGACTCCGCGAATTTGACGATGTCATGGACCGTCAGGAAATAAGCGGCGCAATCGATCTCCCTGATGACGGCGAATTCCTTGTCGATTGTTTTGCGCAGTTCGCCGGTCAGGCCATCCGGAAAGCGGCGGCGCGCGCCTTGTTCGGTCAACGCCACCAGCGCGTCATAAGCGGTGTCGTAACCGGCGCGGAATTCGCTCGGATAATGCGGTTTGATCTCGTCGAGAGAAAACCGGCATCGCTTGAGGAAGCGCGTGGTCTGGCCCACCGCTTTCGGCATGTCGCGGAACAGCCGCATCATCTCGGCGGGCTGTTTCAGATGCCGCTCGGCGTTCAATTCCAGCAAGCGTCCCGCATCGTCCAGCGTGCGATGCTCGCGGATGCAGGTGACGACATCCTGCAGCTTGCGCCGTTCCGCCACATGATAGAGCACGTCGTTGACGGCGATCGGCGGCACCAGCGCGCCGTCGGCAACATCCCTGATCTGTAGCAGCCGGCGGCGGTCGTCGCCGCGATAGAGCAGGCTTGCGCCGAGCCAGACCGAGCGCGGCGACGCCTTCTCCTTCAACCGCAGCAGACCCTTCGTCAGCACGGCGGCATCGATCCGCCGCGACGGCATGACGATAAGATTGAGACCCTCGATCTCCTCAAGGAGATCGGGCAGGCCGAGCAGACAATCGCCTTTCCCGGCGCGCTGCTTGCCGGCGGTCAACAGTCGCGTCAGCCGTCCCCAGGCTTCGCGATCCGACGGATAAGCCAGAATATCCGGCGAGCCGTCGGAGAACGCCAGCCGCGCGCCGACCACGAGCTTGATGCCGATCATCCTTGCCATGGCATGAGCGCGCACGACACCGGCCACGCTGTTGCGATCGGCGATGCCGATGCCGGCGAGACCGAGCGCCTTCGCCTGCACGATAAATTCTTCGGGATGCGAAGCACCGCGCAGAAACGAGAAATTGGTGGTCACGGCCAGTTCGGCATAAGCGAACATGATGCTCTCTCACGCCATCAAGCCGTGCAAAAACCAGGATGTCCTCGGTTCGAGAATATCCCTCTCCGTGCCGTCATCCTCGATCTGCTTGATCCGGCACACCGCGTCTTGTCGGAAAATCCAGGCGCGGAAACCCTCTTCGACCTCGATCCGAAAATAATCGCGCGGGCGAGGGTTACTCTCGCCACGCCACCATTCCGGCGAAATTCGCTCCGGGCCTTCCGCAATGGCGACATGATAAGACGCATTTCGCCATGTAAACCTGACCGGCGCGCCATCCGGCACTTCGTTGATGACGCCGTCGATCCGTTCCGGCGTCGCGAACATCCGGGCCGGCCGGATCGGCGCAAGACTGTCCTGCTCGTCATTCCACGAAGGAGATGGCGGCGCCTGATGCGCGGGCATCATCGCCACCGCATGCTCCGGGATATGCGTGTCGCGCATCACCAGCCGGGCGACGCGCTGCCGGCCGAACCGCGCACCGAGGCGGTCGATCAGGTGCGCCAGTTCCGCCTGCGCATCCGCCGCACCGAGGCCGCTCTGCACCGGCTCCATGCGCTCGGCAACCAGTGTCGACAAGCGGATCATGTCGTAGCCGAAACCGGGATCGCAGGCGTCCCCGACCACAGCGAAGCGTTCGAGGAACAGACGACGAATGCGCTGCGGATCGCGCAACGGCTGACCGGCACCGGCCTCGATGCGATAAACCTTGCCGTCGGCACGGAACAGCGCGGTCTGGATATGACGCGCGCCCTCGCCGCGCCGCTCCATCACCAGACACAATTCTTCCGCCAGTTGCGCGACGGTGCCGAGCACATCGTCCTCGCGGCCGATCGGATCGGGGAAACGCCGCTCCGCCACATAGGGCGGCACCGGCAGACGCGGCGCGGTCGATTCCTCCTCGACGCCGAGCGCCTGATCGAGCCGGCGCAACAGCCATTGGCCGTAACGCGCGGCGAGCGGCGCACGCGGGCGCGTCGTCAGATCCGCGATGCAGCGCAAGCCGGTCTGCGCCAGAAGCCGCGCGATCTCCGGTTCGATACGCAACGCGAGCGGCGGCAGCGGGGCGAGCGCTGCGGTTTCCCCGCCAGACGGAACAATCCCGCCGCGACTGTAGCGCGCCACGGCAGAAGCGCAGCCGACCGTGCCGGCGATGCCGATGCGCGCCTGCAGCCCCTGTCGCGCCAGCCGCAGCATCATGTCGCGCGCCATCGCGCGCTCGCCGCCGAACAGATGCGCGCAGCCGGTGATGTCGAGCAACAGACCGTCCGGCGCGTCGACACCGACCAGCGGCGTGTAGCGGTCGCACCAGTCAGCCACCGCCGCGAGCAAGGCGCGGTCGGCCTCCGGCTCCGCCTGCGCCACTTGCAAGGCGGCATAGCGCGCCCGCGCATCGGCGAGCGAAAGACCCGGCGTCAGGCCGAGCGCCGCCGCGGCGTCGTTCAGCGCGGCGATGCGCAACGCGCCCTTGACCGGCTCGACGACGATGAGCGGCGCATCACCCGGCACGGACGAGCGGCGTTCGATCCGGTCGGTCGACAGCCGCCGCAACCACACCGAGAGATAACGTCGAGAAGGCGCACTCATGATGATCCCATGCGACGCGCCAACGGCCGGTCGGGCCGCGGCGGTTCTTGGTGAGAGAAAGAGCGAAAGCGGTGCGACCGAGGCCGCCGAACCGATCGGGCCGGCTCGGAGCGGCGGCGACCTGCCAGCGCGTCTCGGCCGAACTCGTCAGCGGCGATGGCTGGTGGCGCAGCAACAGGCCGAGGCTGTCGCCCTCACGCGCGGCGAGCGTCAGCCGGCGGGTCGCGGTGAGATCGGCAATGGCGCCATCCTGCGGCAGTTCGCCGATCACGGCGGCGAGCGCCCGGCTCCGCAATGCCTCCTCCATCGCCCAGAGGAGATCGACCGGGCGCGGCACGCTGAGCAGCAACAGCCGGCGGGTCGGGAGACCGAACAGGTCGTAGCCGGGGCCATAGGGACGCCCGCTCTCCAGTGCGGCGAAGTCGGTCTGGACCCACAGCACCTCGCGTCGCCCCGGCTCCGGCCGAGCGGCGAAGAGCGCGACCATCGCGGCGGCAAAACCGCAGGCCGCCCCGAGGTCCGGCATCCGCTGCGGCGCGATCTCGTGCAGGGCAGCCGGCATCAGGCCGCCCTGCAACACCGCGTCGATCGCAGCGACGCCAAGCGGCCGGACCCGGTCACCTGTCTCCAGCGCCGTCGGTACGCCCTCGATCCGGGCCACCTCCTGTCGCAGACGGCGAAGGGTGGCTGGTTTGCCAGCAGTCACGCATCAAATCCTGTTCATGATATGTTCTCATAATTCCGAAGCTGCGCACCGGAGTCAAGAGAGGAAAATATCTCTAAAAATCAATTACTTACCGCGCAACATAAAATCAGCCCGCCGCAGCATCGTCATGGCCGACCCAGCCTGTCGCGCGGCATGCTGCAGCATGGCCGCAGCATGACCGCAGCATCAGCGCAACATCCCGGCCGGACGGAACGCCTCCCGAGGCTGGTCGATTGTGTCTGAACAGCCCCCAAGACCGGACTGCCCCATGCCTCCAGACCCGTCCGCAGACGAACCCACCCCCGACATCCGTTCCCTGCGGACGCTGCGGGAAGCCGAGGCGGTCTGCACCCGCTGCCCGCTCTACAAGAACGCGACCCAGGTGGTGCCGGGCGAAGGCCCCGCCCATGCGCCGTTGATGCTCGTCGGTGAGCAGCCGGGCGACCGCGGGGACCTCGCCGGGCATCCGTTCGTCGGCCCGGCCGGACAGGTGCTTGACCGCGCCATCGCCGAAGCCGGCATCGCCCGCAAACAGGTGTTCGTCACCAACGCGGTGAAACACTTCAAATTCGCGCCGCGCGGGAAGCGCCGCCTTCACCAAAAACCCAACGCGCACGAGATCGACCGCTGCAAATGGTGGAACGATTTCGAGCGCGCGCTCGTCAAACCGCGGCTGATCGCGGCGCGCGGCGCCATCGCCGGACGCAGCGTGTTCGGCCGCACCGTGACGATCGGCAAAATGCGCGGCCGCGTGCATCACCTCGACGATGGCACCGCGGCAATCGTCACCACGCACCCTTCCGCGCTGCTGCGCATGCCGGACGCCGGAGCCGAAGCGGCGGCGTTCAAACTCCTCGTCCGCGACCTGCAACTGGCCCGCGATTTTATCGCGGCGTAAACCCGTCTTCCCAGCAACACTGGTATTCCCCTGCCGCCATCCCCTGGAGCGCGGTTGCCAAGTCCGGTCGCATTAAGGGAGAATAAATCGGACTCAGCTGGAATGACCTCATGCGCCTGTCTTCGACTGCCCTGCTGCTCGCCCTGATCGTTGCAGTTCCTGCTTTCGCACCGATGCGCGCCGACGCGCAGTGGCGTCCCGGCGAAATGCACATCGACGATCAGCCGGGCGTCGTTCCGCCCGAAGGAGAGGAAGGGCTCGACCCCGCCTATCGCCGCCAGCCGGTGTTCTTCCGCAACACCGAGACACCGGGCACGATCATCGTCGATACC
>Ga0153956_1002906_pt1 | contig 11832 bp, 8 predicted proteins | sample TSFL040MetaG_FD_104704 | JGI IMG/M metagenome (GOLD analysis project Ga0153956, IMG submission 104704) | Attine ant fungus gardens microbial communities from Florida, USA - TSFL040 MetaG | ecosystem: Host-associated > Fungi > Mycelium > Unclassified | place: USA: Florida, Wekiwa Springs...
ACCGCCAACCGCTCACCCGTCCTGACCAACGTGCGCGCCAACACCCTGGCCGATGCGCCGCAGCTGAACCTGAACGTGGACCTGCAGCAGGCCCAGACCATGGGCCTCGATACCAACGACATCTATTCCGCCATCTCACTGATGTACGCGCCGGTATACGCCAATGACTTCTACTACCAGGGCCGCGTGCTGCGCGTGATGCTGCAGGCCGATGCGCCCTTCCGCACCGGCCCCGACTCCCTGGAGCACTTCTATGTGCCCAGTTCATTGCCGGCAACGGGCAGCGGCGGCACCGGATCGGCCACGGTGGTCACCAGCAATGCCAACGGCGGCAGCAACACCACCACCGGCTCACAGCTGCCTTCCATGATCCCGCTGTCCGCGGTCGTGCATCCGCAATGGGTCGTCGCCGCCCCCAGCCTGTCGCGCTTCAACGGCTACTCGGCGGTCGAGATCACCGGCTCCAACACCCCCGGCCACAGCTCGGGTGAGGCCATGACCGAGATGCAGCGCCTGATCCGGCAGAATCTGCCCGCCGGCATGGGCTTCGACTGGGCCGGTCAGTCGCTGCAGGAAATCGAGTCCGGCTCGCAGGCGCCGCTGCTGTTCGCCCTCTCCATCCTGGTGGTGTACCTGTGCCTGGCCGCGCTGTATGAGAGCTGGTCCATCCCGGTGTCGGTGCTGCTGGTGGTACCGCTGGGCCTGCTGGGTGCGGTAGCCGCCACGCAGTTGCGCGGCCTGCCCAACGATGTCTACTTCAAGGTCGGCCTGATCACCATCATCGGCCTGGCGGCCAAGAACGCCATCCTGATCGTGGAATTCGCCGTGGCCGAACACGCCGCCGGCAGAACCCTGCGCGATGCGGTGCTCGAGGCCGCGCGCCTGCGCTTCCGTCCGATCCTCATGACCTCCTTCGCCTTCATCCTGGGCGTGATGCCGCTGGTGGTGTCGAACGGGGCCGGCGCCAATGCCCGCCATGCCATCGGCACCGGCGTGGCCGGCGGCATGCTGACCGCCGCCGTGCTGGGCGTGCTGTTCGTGCCGATATTCTTCGTCACCGTGCGTCGCCTGATGGGTGATCCGCTCGACGGCCCGCGCCGCGAACGGCACACGGATTCCGCGGAACTGTCGGCGCCGATGGATTAGCGGCGCCGGCACCGGTCACGGGGACATGAACCTCAAACGCTACCTGCTCATGCCCCTGGAGACCGCGCCCCTGCTGCTGGCGGGACTGCTGGCGGTGGTCCAGACCGCGATCATCATGGGCGGCAAGCTGCTCGCGCTGCCCTTCATGCTGATCTTCGCCTCCTGGTTCTTCAAGTACTGCTACGCGCTGCTCGATGCCCTGGCGGCGGGCGAGACGGAACCGCCGGTGCTGTCCTACGAGATGATCAATCCGCTGAACGAGCAGCGGCCGCTGGCGCAGCTCGGCATCGTGGCGCTGTCCGCCTGGATCACCTGGGGCGCATGGCGCGTCGCGCCCGTCGCCGGCGTGGCCACCGGGGCCGCGCTGCTGGCAGCGCTGCCCGCCACCATCGCGGTGCTGTCCATGGGACACAGCTGGCTGCAGGCGTTGTGGCCACCCGCCATCGCACGTGTCATCCATGGCATGGGCCGCGTGTACCCGCTGGTGCTTGGCATCACCCTGGGGGCCGCCGCCCTCATCGGCGCGCTGCTGCTGTGGTACCTGCAGTCCGTCTTCATGATATTCATGCTGGTGCACCTGGCGCTGCTTTTGGTGTTCAGCGTCATCGGCGGCTCGATCTTCGAGCGCCGCGTCGAACTGGGATTCGACACCCTGTCGCGGGACGAGCGCCGCGCCGGCCGCGACCGGCGCGATTTCGAGGCCGAGCGGGGCAGGATGCTGGACCGCGCCTATGCCGCGCTGCGACTGAAACGCCGGCAGGACGCCTGGGGTGAGATCCGCGTCTGGCTTGGGACCCATGCCACCGGCACCGGGGCCCTCGGCGAGTACCACACCCTGTTCAACGCCGTCGCAGCGTGGGACGACCCGGCCATCGCCGACCGGGTGACGAGCCAGTACCTCGACCGCCTGCTGGCGGCGGGCGAAAATGGCCAGGCCGTGGACATCCTGGCCATCCGGCTGGGACGGCACCCGGGCTTCCGCCCCGCCACGCCAGCGACTACAGTACGTCTACGGGAACTGGCCCGGTTCGCCGGGCGTGCGGGGCTCGCGCGCCAACTCGAAACCGACCCGCCGTTGCCAGGGCCCGGGCCGTCCTGATGAATTCCGCTGACAGGGGGATTGCAACCGATGACCCGCTTCATGTCCGCAGCTGCCGGCACCATGCTGGCCCTCGCCGGCCTGCTGCTCGCGGGCTGCAATACGCCGCCCAACCGCACCGACGCCGTGGCGCGCGGGAATTTCCTCAAGTACGCCGGTCCGCCGGTGGAAAGCTTCACCTACCTGGGCCACTACAACGGCTTCCGCACCCTGGGCGGCCGCGACGTCGTCGTCTGGACCACGGTCAACGACGCCTGGCTGATCACGGTCATGGAGCCCTGCCCCAACCTGCCCTATGCCAATGGCCTGGGGCTGACATCAGCGAACGGCGCCACCGTGACGCGCAGCGTCGACTGGGTGAAGTTCGATCACGGGCGCTGCCGCATCGAGACCCTCAGGCACGTGGACTACCTTGCCATGAAGCAGGCCGGCATCGCCGGTCCCTAGAAACCACTCCGCAAGTGATCCGGTGACGGAAGCAAACCCGCAAGGCGCACGGCGGACCGGCGCGGCGTTCAAGTTCGCGCACAAGGTCATGAACATCTCCTGGTGGGACCTGCTGCAGGCCGCCTGGCCACTGGTGCTACTCGGGGTGGCGGCGGTGTATCTCGCCCTGCGCTTCGCCAACCCCGCCCCGCCGCACACCATCAGTATCGGCGGTGGCGCCAGGGGCAGCCAGTTCGAGAGCATGGCCGAGCGCTACCGCACCGTGCTGGCGCGCAATGGCATCAAGCTTCAGATCGTGACCACGGACGGCTCGCTGGACAACCTCCAGCGCCTGTCCGATCCGAAGTCGCACGTGGACATCGCCCTGGTCCAGTCCGGCACCCCGACCGACGGTGCCTCCGAAGACCTGGTCTCCCTGGGCAGCCTGTTCTACGAACCCCTGATGATGTTCTATCGTTCGAAGGCACCGCTGCAGCACCTGTCGCAGCTCAAGGGGCGCATCGCCATTGGCGCCGAAGGCAGCGGCGTGCGCACCCTGGCGCTGGCCCTGCTCAAGGCCAACGGCATCGCACCGGGTGGTTCCGTGCAGCTGCTGGGGCTCGAGGGCGACGACGCACGCAAGGCGCTGCTCCACGGCGACGTCGAGGCCATCTTCCTCAGCGGCGACTCAGCCTCCCCGGCCACGCTGAGAGAGATGCTGCACAGCACCGGCATCCGCATGTTCGACTTCAAGCGCGCCGACGCCTACATCCGCCATTTCCCCTACCTCAGCAAGCTGACGGTGCCACCGGGCACCTTCGACCTCGGCGCCGATCTGCCACGCGTCAGCATCAACCTGCTGGCGCCGACGGTGGAGCTGATTGCCCGGCCCGACCTGCACCCGGCGCTGGTCGACCTGCTCATCCAGGCCGCCACGGTGGTCAACGGCCGCAGCAGCGTGCTGCAGCCCGCCGGGCAGTTTCCCAATGCCTCGACTTCCGAGTTCCCCATCAGCAGCGAGGCCGCGCGCTACTACAAATCGGGGGACAAGAGCCTCACCTACCGCTACCTGCCGTTCTGGCTGGCAAGCCTGGTGAACCGCATCCTGGTGGTGCTGGTGCCGGCCCTGGTGATCATCCTGCCCAGCCTCAAGTACCTGCCGCAGCTGTACAACTGGCGCGTCACCCGCCGCATCCACCACATCTACGGCACGCTCATGGCGCTGGAACGCGAATCAGTGGGACAGGTCGGCGCGCAACGGCGGGCGGAGCTGCTGGCGGCGCTCGAGGACATCGAGCGCAGCGTGATCGTGCTGAAGATTCCAGGCTCGCATGCGCAGCTGGCCTATCACCTGCGCGAACACATCGAGATCGCGCGCCACAACCTCGGCCGCGCGGCGCCAAGCCACACCTGACTGAAACGCAAGGACCCGCTGGGCAACGTGTCGAACCCGGTCCCCTCGCGCCTTCGCGGGGGACCGGGGGCGACCGTTACCTGGCGGGTCGTACGCTCAGGTCTTCAGCTGCGCGATGTCGATCGGCAGCTTGCGCACACGCTTGCCGGTGGCGGCGAAGATCGCGTTGCACAGCGCCGGGAGTGCCGGCGGCAGCGACGGCTCGCCCAGGCCCGTGGGCGGATTGTTGGTCTGCAGGAAGTGCACCTCCACCGGCGGCGCATTGTTCATGCGCAGCAGCGGGTATTCATGGAAGTTGGTCTGCACGATCCGGCCGTTTTCCAGCGTCACCTGCAGCCCCAGCGCCTGGCTGAGACCGTCGATGATACCGCCCTGCACCTGGTTCTCGGCGGCACCCGGGTTGATGATGGGCGACCCGACATCGCCAACCGCCCACACCTTGTCCACCTTCACGCTGCCATCAGCGGGGGCCACGGTGACCTGCGCAACTTCCGCGAAGTAGCCCAGGTGGCTCCAGTACATGGCGATACCCATGCCCGTGCCCTTGGGCAGCTGGCTGCGCTTGCTCCAGCCAGACTTCTCCGCGACTTCCTTCAGCACGCCGATGGCACGCTTGCCGTCGAACGGCGCGCCCATCATGAAGCCACCACCCGGCCTCCCGGCTCCGGCTGGCGGCGGCGGCACGCGCTCCTCGGAATACAGTGCGATGGCATAGTCCAGCGGATCCTTGCCCGCGGCATGCGCCACCTCGTCCAGGAACGACTGGAAGGCGAAGGCCAGCGCGTTGGCGCCCGGCGCGCGCATCGGCCCGGTCGGAACCCCGGATTCGATCAGCGAGGTGCTGTATTCCAGGTTCCTCACGTACTTGGCCGGGAACTCCGATGCACCCAGGTCGGCGCTGTCGCCGAATCTGGGGAACTTCTTGCCCGGGATGGGCTTGGCCGGCGGCGCGCCCATCGGCGTGGGCGGCACATCGCTCACCGTGCCAAAGCTCACGAAGTGGTCCGTGAACGCCACGAGCTCGCCATTGGCATCGAGGCCGGCCTTGAAGTTGTGCCAGCCGGCGGGGCGGAAATACTCGTGCTGCATGTCCTGGGTGCGATTGTGCAGCACCTTCACCGGCTCGCCTTGCAGCTTCGACAGGTATGCGGCCTCCACCATGAAGTCGCTGCCCAGACGCCGGCCGAAGCCGCCGCCGCTGCGGGTTACGTGGACGGTCACGTCCTCCTCGGCAATGCCGAGGGTCTTAGCGATCAGGGTGCGTCCGGCGCCGGGATTCTGCGTGGGTGACCAGATCTCGAGCTTGCCGTCCTTGAACGACGCGGTCGAGTTCATCGGCTCCAGCGCCGCGTGATACACGAACGGATAGTAATAAGAGGCTTCCACCGTCTTGGCGGCGGTGGCCATCGCGCCCTTGGCATCACCGTCCGAGTGCAGCACGAACTGCGCCGGCTGCTGCAACAGCTCCGCCGCGGCCTTCGCGTAGCTCTCCGTGCTCTGCTGCGCCATCGCGCCCTCGTTCCACTGCACCTTGAGCTGCTCGGAGGCCTTGTTGGCGATCCACCAGCTGTCGGCGATGATCGCCACGCCGGGTAGCAGGCCCATCTGCATGCCGTCCGGCAGGCCCGTGGGCAGGGTCGGGTTCACGATGAACACGTTGCGCACGCCCTTGATGGCCTTGATCTCATCGACGTTGGCGCTTTCCACGGTGCCACCGAACACCGGGCACTTCATGAAGACCGCGTAGCGCATGCCAGGCACCGAGGCATCGATGCCGAACATCGGAATGCCTTTGACGATCCGCGGGCTGTCCACACCGGGCTTGGTCCTGCCGATGATGGTGAAGTCCTTGGGGTCCTTCAGTTGCACGGTCTTGAGGTCCGGTGGCGGCAGTTTGGCGGCGGCGGCGGCGAGCTTGCCGTAGCCCAGCGACTTGCCACTGCCCTTGTGCAGCACCTTGCCGGCCGACGTGGTGCACTCCGAGGCGGACACGCCCCACTGCTGAGCGGCCGCGGCCACCAGCAGTGCACGCCCTGCCGCACCGGCGCGGCGCAGCGGATCCCAGTTCATGGGCGTGGAAAAGCTGCCGCCCGCGAACTGTGCGCCATACAGGCGCGCATCGAGCGGCGCCTGCTCGGTACGGACGTCCTTCCAGTCGGCGTCCAGTTCATCGGCGACCACCATGGGCAGGGAGGTCTTGATGCCCTGGCCGATTTCCGGGCACTTGGACTGGATGGTGATGATCCCGTCCTGGGCGATGCTGATGTAGGCGTTCAGGATGCCCGCCTCGACGGTCTCGCCATGCGGCACATTCGCCCTGGCAAAGCGCGGCACGGAAACCGACAGCAGCATGCCGCCGCCCGCGGCGGCGGAGACGCTGAGGAAGGTGCGGCGCGACAGTTCCGACGGGCTGGCCGGGCTGTGCGCGGTGGATTCGGAGTTCTGCACAGAAGACATGATCAGACCTCCCGGGAGTCGTGGGTCGGCAGACCGGCGGCCTGCTTGATCGCCGCGCGGATGCGCGTGTAGGTGGCGCAGCGGCACAGGTTGCCGCTCATGGCGTCGTCGATGTCCTGGTCGGTGGGCTTGGCCTTGGTGGTCAACAGCGCCGTGGCGGACATGATCTGGCCGGCCTGGCAGTAGCCGCACTGGACGACGTCCACCTTCAGCCATGCCTCCTGCACTTTGCGGCCCACCGGGGTCGCACCGATGCCCTCGATGGTGGTGACCTTGGAGGCACCGATCGCGCTGACGGGCGTGATGCACGAACGCGTGGCCTGGCCGTTGATATGCACGGTGCAGGCGCCGCACAGGCCCATACCGCAGCCGAACTTGCTGCCCTTCATATCCAGCGTGTCACGCAACACCCACAGCAGCGGGGTATCACCATCGACATCGACGGTATGAGACGTGCCGTTCACATTGATTGTGTAGCTCATCGCTATATTCCTACGTGCATAACGTATTTGAATGACGCAACCTGACGGCGCGAATCCTACACACCCGCCGCCCGCGACGACAGCCGGGCGGCATGGCAAAACACCTTGCCATCCCATCACGGACGGACGCTGCCGAAGGCAGCGACATCGCTCCTCAACACATCGCTCCTCAACAAAGGAGTGATTTCCTGACACCGGCCAAATGCGCGCCCTGCCATCTTCGGGCGCACCGCCTGCCGGTAGTTCCTGAAGTTGTGCAAACCGTGCAGCCGAGGCTCCAAAGTGGTGCCGGCAGGCTCGACCCGGACCGACACCGCTTTATAAGCCACTGTTTTTATTGAGTAAAAAAACAGGCACGACAATTGCTCAGGGAAAGGCAGCTCGATCGAGATCCACTGACCAGTGTCATTCAGACTTATAGAAGAAGGACTCCAGGACCATGAAGTACAAGAACCGGGCCGCCGCGCTGGCCGTAGTCATCGCAATCACGCCGCACCTGTCGCTGGCAGCGGATGCTGCCGCCGATGCACCCGCAGCGGCGCCAGCCACCGCCCTTCCCGGCGTGTCCGACCTGCTGAACGCCTGGGGCGTGACCGTCAGCGGTGAGTTCGCGGCCTCCTACTACCACTCGAACGGTTATCCGGGCTGGGACGCATCGCCCGTCGGGTCGCAGGGCGTGCACGGCTTCGACAGCAACCATGACAGCTTTTCGCTGGATGAGGCCGGGCTGCAGATCGGCTACCAGCCCAAGCAGGGCATCGGTGGTTTCGTGGACGTCATCGCGGGCGAGGATGCCAAGGGCCTCCACTACTGGGAGGATGGCAACGCTGATGCCGTGGACGTGCGCCAGGCCTACCTGCAGTATGCCACCGGTCCGTTCACCATCATCGCCGGCAAGTACGTGACCGCGGCCGGAGCGGAGGTCATCAACCCCGCCCTGAACACCAATTTCAGCCGCTCGCTGCTGTTCTGGAACCTGGAGCCGCTGACCCACACCGGTGCGCGCGTCACCTGGGCCGTCAGTGACACCATCAATGTCTTCGCCGGCGTCAACAACGGCTGGAACTACACCAGCAATGTCGGTAGCGGTTCCAAGACCGGAGAATTCGGCGCGACCTGGGCCCCCAACAAGACCTTCTCCCTTGCCGCCACCAGCTATTTCGGCAAGGACGACGTGCTGTACAACGGCCAGGAACTGTCCCTGGTCGACTTCGTCGGCACCTACAACGTGACGTCGTCGCTGACCCTGATGCTGAACGCGGACTTCAAACAGACGTCCGGCAACGGCCTTTCCGGCACTGACGCCACCACTCACACCAACGGCTTTGCCGGCTACGTCAACTACAGCATCAATGACAACTGGCGCGTGTCGGTGCGCGGCGAGTACCTGGACTACGTGGGCACCGGGCACCTGAGCGAAGGCACCCTCACCGTGGCCTATTCCCCGGCCAAGAACTTCGAGGTGCGCGCCGAGCTGCGCTACGACAAGGCCTCCAGCGGCTTGGGCAACGACTTCTTCCTGCGCACTCTCGATGGCAGTGAGACCGGCGGCCCGACCTACGCGAACAGCAACACCGAGTTCGCGCTGCAGGGCGTGTACCACTTCTCCCTGCCGCCTGCCGCCAACTAGCCGCACCCGGCCAACGGTCGGCAGAAACGACGTTTTTGCCGACCGTTCTTCTCGTGTCGCCCGTTCTGCCACCCCTGGACAGAACGTGCAGCTCAACCAGGCGCTGCTGCGGGCCCCGGGCGCTGTACCGTACCTGCTGCACGGCACACGGCTGAACACCGACCTCCTGTCCGGCAGCGGGCTGCCGGCTGCACAGCTGGCGTATACTTCATCGAATGTCGATCATTCGCGCACCCGCCTTGCTGCGCTGAGGAGTTCTTCGCATGAGCTGGCGCCGTCGCCGTTACCATGGCCGCGACCTGTCCCGCGCGTTGTCCATCGAGGACCTGCGGCAGATGGCCATGCGCCGCGTGCCCAATTTCGTCTTTGAATACGTCGAGGGCGGGGCCGAGGACGAGCAGGCGTTGAAGCACAACCGCGCGGGCTTCGATGCCCTGCGCCTGGTGCCACAGACCCTGGTCGATACCTCGCGCCGCCACCCGCGCACCACCATCTTCGGACGCGAGAGCGCCTCGCCGCTGGTGATCGCACCCACCGGCGGCAACGGCATCCTGCAGGCCCGGGGCGACCTGCAGCTGGCGCATGCCGCCGGCGCCGCCGGTATTCCCTTCACGCTCAGCACCGTCTCCACCGTGCGCCTGGAGCAGCTGGCGCAGGAGGTCAACGGCCGGCACTGGATGCAGCTGTACCTCATGGAAAACCGCAAGGTTGCGCAGGACATCGTCACGCGCGCGGACGTCGCCGGCTACGAGGCCCTGGTGCTGACCACCGACGCCAACGTCTTCGGCCTGCGTGAATGGGACCGGCGCAACTACGCCGCCCCGGGCCGCCCCACCTGGCGCAACATCCTGGGACTGGCTGCCCACCCGCGCTGGACCTGGCAGGTGCTGCTGCGCAATGGTATTCCCCAGTTCCAGAATCTGAAGGACTTCCTGCCCGCCGGCGCCGCCAATGCCGTCGGTGGCAGCACCATCCTGCCGAAGCTGTTCAACACGCCGATCGGCTGGGCCGATGTCGACTGGCTGCGGCGCCTGTGGCCGCGCAAGCTGCTGATCAAGGGCGTGCTCAACGTCGCGGACGCAGAACGCGCCGTGGCCGCGGGCTGTGACGGCATCGTGCTCACCAATCACGGCGGCCGCCAGATGGACCACTGTGTCTCGGCGCTGGACATGCTGCCGGAGATCGCCCAGCGCGTGGGCTCGCAGCTCACCATCGTCGCCGATGGCGGTTTCCGCCGGGGCACCGATGTCATCAAGGCGCTGTGCCTGGGCGCCGACTGCGTGATGCTGGGGCGTGCCACCCTCTACGGCCTGGGTGCCGCTGGCCAGGCCGGTGTCACGCGCGCACTGGAAATCCTGACCGGCGAAATCGACCGCTGCCTGGGACATCTGGGCGTCAATTCCGTGGCCGAACTGAACCCCGGGCTGATCCGGCGCAACTAGCGCTCGATCCTAGGACTGCTGCAGCCGCGCCACCGGACGCTGCTGGAACAGTCCCAGGAGCGGCCGCTCCACCCACAGGTGGAAGGCGATGCCGGCCGCCGCGGCCAGCACCGCCACCGCGGCCAGCAACAGCGGGTCCAGGCCCGCCCCCCGCAGGCGGGCGGCCACCCTGCACAGTGCGGACACGACTGGAAAGTGCACCAGGTAGATCGAGTAGGAGGCCTCGCCCAGGAACAGCAGCCAGCGCGGCAGCCGCAGCGAACCCCGCATCTCCAGGCCCGCGCCGCCCAGCACCGTCAGCGCCGCGCCCATGCCGTAGGACCAGTCGGTCAGGGCACCGTGATGCACGCAACCCCGCAGCAGGAACAGCAACGCCCAGGTGGCGGCAAACTGTCCCAGCCCCAGGCCCAGCAGCAGGCCCGGGGCCCGCGGCGCCCCGCGGTTCCAGGTCATGCAGGCGGCGGCGCCGAAGGCGAACAGCAGGTGCTGGCTCGAGAACAGGAAGCTCGCCGGAAAGTCCAGTCGCACCAGGCCGCCCGCGGCCGACAGTGCCAGCCATAGCGCCATCGCCACGGCCCCCGCCCGCCAGCGCCAGATCAACAGCGCGAACATCAGGTAGAACAGCACCTCATGGCGCAACGTCCACTCGGTGCCCAGCAGAACCTCGTGTGACACCGGTAGCACCAGGAAGGCCGATGCCAGCGTCCACAGGTGCAGTTCATCGCCACCGGCCGACAGCAGCAGGCTGGCCGGCAGCAGCAGCAGCAACACCCCCCACAACGGCGGGTAGATGCGCTGCACGCGCTTGCGCAGGAACGCCGGCGCCCGCCCGGGACTGCCGATGTCCCGGGCGTGGATCAACCAGATGACAAAACCGGAAAGGACAAAAAAGTACTGCACGCCGCAGTCGGCGAAATCGAACAGCGGTACGATGTCGGTTCCCAGGTATTTCGGCAGCGCCAGCGTGATGTTGGTGTGGTACAGCACCACGGCCAGCGCGGCCAGCGCCCGGCCGGCCTGCAGCGTATCGATGGAACGGCGCGCGCTGGCCATGGGTCCCCCGGTTTCAGGAAACCGCCAGTCCGGGTGCGAGCCCGCGCTGGCCGTGGCTGCGCACCTGCATCGCCAGCACGGCGAGGATCAGGCACTGCGCAACAGCCTGAGTCAGGGAAAAGCAAAGCACCGCCGACAATGGCGGCACTCCGGCAACGCGGGCCGCCACCAGGCTGGCACCCAGTGCGCCGATCCGCAGCGCGTCCAGTCCGGCCGCCAGCCTCTGCCGGCCGAGCAGCAGCAATGCATGGCTGGCCGGCAACGCGACCGCGGTGGGCAGGTAGCCGATGATCATGACATCGACATAGCGCGCTGCCGGCCCCCAGCCGTGGCCGAACACCAGCGGCATGGCGACTGTGGCACACAGATACACCGACCCCAGCCAGGCCACCGACAGCACGCTCTGTTTCCACAGCACCGACACGAACAGCGGCAGCAGCGTGCCGTGATCCGACTTCAGCACCGCGCCGGCTTCGCCGACGAACACCTGCAGCAAGGCATTGCCCGACACGCGCAAGGGTTGCATCAGCACCCGGTCCGCCAGGTATACGAAGCCTCCGACCGTGGTGCCGTAGAGCATGGTGAACAGCAGGTTGCCGAAACTGATGGACCCGGCCAGCACGCCGGCCCAGCTGGAGAACTGCGGGAAACGGCGGAAATGCCAGGCCACGGCCTTCATGCCC
>Ga0153956_1002907_pt1 | contig 11831 bp, 8 predicted proteins | sample TSFL040MetaG_FD_104704 | JGI IMG/M metagenome (GOLD analysis project Ga0153956, IMG submission 104704) | Attine ant fungus gardens microbial communities from Florida, USA - TSFL040 MetaG | ecosystem: Host-associated > Fungi > Mycelium > Unclassified | place: USA: Florida, Wekiwa Springs...
AATTTCATCACCGGACTGTTCGCCACGCGAAGCAGGGGGGACCAATCCATGTTGACGAAAGAGGCAGCCGTCTTGTGCCCGCAACCGAGATTGAGTCGAAGCGACATGACGCTCACAGCCCGTTCTTGTTCGCCGTCATGTAGCCCATGGTAGCGTAAAGGACGCTCTCCAGGCTTTCGATCGCCTGCCGGTCGAACATGTGCCATCCGTCGAAAAATAGAACGGGGCGCTTGGCATTCTTCAGTGCGCCCACCACGTCGACTTGATTGTTGCGATAGTGATTGTTCATGACAAGAATCGCATCGGCAGAACCGATAGCGTCTGCGAAATCTTCGGCGGGCCGATATCCCAGCGCACGAATGTCTTCCGAAGGCACGACAAAATCCTTCACTGCAATGTTTTGCGGCGAAGGAAGGCTCTCCAAAAGCTCTAGTGCGACGGAATGTCGACAGTCAGATGTTTCAGGCATTCCTTTGAATGCCAACCCCACCAACAAAATCTTCAGATCGGGAAGCTTTCGTCCCGTGATCTGGCAGAAGCGCTCAAGTTTCGTTCGCACATAGTCCGCCCCTTGGCTGTTGATCTTACGACTTGCGAACCCGAGCACGGGTTCATAAGCCACACCCGCGGCGGGGTAAGAGTACAGATAGGGATCCTTGGAAAGGCAAAGCCCGGCAACGCCAGGGCTTGGCAACGGGATCGTGTTGCGCGGATAGCCCTCATTCGCTGACTTTATGAGCTGAAAAGCGTCGATATTCAGCGCATCGCAAATCTGCGCGGTCTCGTTCGCGAATGAGAAAACCAAATCGCGAAAGGTGTTGTTCATGAGCTTGACGAGTTCAGCAGCTTCCAGAGAACCAACTTCCACGATCGTCTTCGTTATGCTGGAGAATATCTGCCGAGTCATCTCGACGCTTTTCGCGTTCACGCCACCGATGATTTGCGGCAGTATTTTCAATTCTTCGAGCGCCTTCCCTTCCGCCGTTCGTTCCGGCGCGAATGCGAGATAAAAACCCTCTCCCGCTTTCAAGCCACCGGATTCCAGAAGAGGAAGCACTGCACCACGCGTGGTTCCAACGGGGACCGTCGAACGAAGTATGACGAGGTCCCCCTGTTTGAGCACGCGAGCAATGTCGGATGCGATCGCGCTCAGCGCGCCGAGATCCGGTTTGTTGTCTTTGCCGAGAGGCGTTCCTACGGAAATGATGTGGACGTCAGCAGGAAAAATTCCGACCGACGTCGATACCTGCATCGGGTTTTTGTCGGCGACCGATTGCAGCAGATCGTCCAGTCCCTTCTCATAGAAGGCGGCTTTCTTTTGATTCAGTTTGGCGACGATAGCCGTGTCCCGCTCGACTCCGACAACCGGAAATCCGGCATCTGCAAACGTCACGGCCAACGTCAAGCCGACGAACCCCATGCCATAGACGGCGATTGTTTTCTGTCCTGCAAATGCGGGCTCTACGCCCCGCAGTTCAACAGTGGAGTCCACGCTTTTCATTTGTTCCTATGAGAAATGGCCCGGCCCCTGGCGGCCTTCTATATTCTGGCAAAGGCGGCCCGATTTGGGCAAGCCTTAGTCCAACGCCAACTTCGGAGCAATAGATATCTGGTTAATCAACGAATTGGCTTCGTTTCGCCGATTTTCTGCTGTATTGCAAACCAAAGCACGATGGACTTTCAATGAGTGAAAATACGGCCGTCTATTTTGACGGCGAGGCAGAAACTTGGTCGGGCAGATATAACGAGAGGCGCCAGTTTCGCGATCGCCTTCTGACGGTACTTCGTTGGGTCGGGGAAAAAAGAGCGGGAATCAACCTTCTCGATTATGGTTGCGGGAGCGGCGATCTGCTCACGCATCTTGCCAAGGCCGGCTTCGACGTTACCGGCATTGATATATCTGCCGGCATGCTCAAAGCCGCCATGCAATCGCTTCAGAGCGCGGGCGTCCCATCCGATCGATTTCGCCTGGAGCAGGTACGCACCGACGGCTCCGCAAACGCTTTGCAGGAAAAGTTCGACGGCGTGATCAGCTTGGGCGTTCTGGAATATCTGGACGATCCGACAGCCGTTTTGCAAAAACTGTCTCAGGCGCTCGTCCCGGACGGATTTCTCATCATATCCGTTCCCAACCGAACGAGCCTCCTCCGCCGCTTCGAACGCTTCGTTTTCAGAAACCCGGCCTTCTTTGAGAAGCTCGGGCTATTTCCGAACTTGCGGGGGCCGCAAAGCTATCTGAATTTTCAAAAACACCAATTTACCCTCGCAGAACTCGACACCTTGCTCGGGCGCTGGGGCCTTACCCGGCAGCGTGAATATTATCACGCCGGCCCGCCCGCGTTTGCCAAAAGTCTCGAGAGTTCGCCCGCAATCGCCATGACGTTTATAGCCGAGTTCCGCAAGACAAGTTGACCCGCCGCATTCATTTGGGGGTAGCCGAGTAATCAATTGCGGCGAAAACAGTCGCAGTATAAGAACCCGCCTGCTATCGGCGTGCAGTTGCGGCCTGGGCGGGGGAAGAGGCGTCACCACCAAGGCCACCCCACGCGCGGCGCGAATGGGAACAATATCTTATGAAGCAAGTCGTTCAGAGTGCCCGTACGGGCGTGCTCTCCGTTCGGGAGGTTCCAGCCCATCGCGTGAGAGGTGGCCATCTTCTCATTCGAACCACGGCCAGCCTGATCTCGGCAGGCACCGAGCGCATGGTCGTCGACTTTGCGAAAAAAAGCATGGTGTCGAAGGCCCGCAGCCGCCCCGACCTGGTGCAAAAAGTTTTCTCGAAGCTTCAGCGTGACGGCGTTATGGCGACGCTGGAATCCGTTCTGGCACGGCTCGACGAGCCGCTGCCCCTCGGCTATTCCGCCGCCGGCCGCATTGTAGCCGTGGGCGCCGGGCTCGAAGGCGCATTCCGGATCGGCGACCGGGTAGCGATGGCAGGCGCCGGCCTCGCCAATCACGCCGAGGAAAACCTGGTTCCCGCCAATCTTGTCGCTCCCATTCCAAGTGACGTGCCGGACGAAGAAGCCTGCTTTGGTACGGTGTCCTCCATCGCTCTGAATGGCGTGCGCCTTCTTGAACCAAAGCTTGGCGATCTCGTGGGTGTTGTGGGCGTAGGCCTCGTCGGACAGTTGGCGACGCAATTGCTTGTTCTGCACGGCTGCCGTGTTGCGTGTTTTGACTACGATCCCAAAAAACTGGAACTCGCCAAATCGCTGGGCGCGGAAATCGTATGGAATCTCGCAAATGGGGATCCCAGCGAGTCTGTGCTTTCTCATTCGCGCGGAGTCGGTTGCGACAGCGTCCTCATCGCAGCGGCGACGGACTCCAGCGAACCTTTTGCAACTGCAGCAGCGATAGCCCGCGACCGGGCCAAAATAAGTCTCGTCGGCATCACCGGTACCGAATTTCCCTATCGCGAGTTCATGAAAAAGGAATTGTCGGTGGTCGTCTCGCGGTCTTACGGACCGGGACGATATGACGACGATTACGAAAAGCGTAACGTCAAATATCCGGTGGGTTGGGTTCGTTGGACCGAGACTGAGAACCTCGCCGAATGTGTTCGCTTGATGAGCCCGTCCAACAAATTGCGGCTCGACACATCGGCATTGACGACCCACAAATTCGAATTCTCCGACACAGAGCGCGCCTATGCACTGGTGACCGAAGGCACGGAACCGCATTTGGGCGTCGTTCTCACCTACCCCCAAACCGAGTCCGCTGTTTCAAAACCCGCCGCTACGATCCTACCGCGCGCCAAGGGAAATAAATGCGTCCTGGGCGTGGTCGGCGCTGGAAGCTTCGCGCGAACCAAGCTCCTGCCTGCATTGCGCGGATCGAGCGATGTCGTTCTTCACACGCTGGCAACACAACGTGGAATTTCCGCCGAAGATTCCAAGAAGAAATTTGGGTTTGCACATTGCACGACGGACGTGAACGACATCTTCGCCAACCCCGAGATCAATGCGGTTCTGATCACAACTCCTCATAGCGGCCATGCCGCGTTGACGGCTCGTGCGCTCGCTGCGGGAAAATCGGTGATGGTCGAGAAGCCGCTTGCCCTTACCCGCGAGGAATTGAACGAGGTGATCGCCGCGCGCAGCGCGTCGGCCGCATTTTTTCAAGTGGGGTTCAATCGCCGGTTCGCTCCGATGGTCCTTAAAATGCGCGGTCATCTCGCGAATATCGCCGGCCCCAAGACGCTGCTCTTGCGGGTCAACGCCGGACAGTTACCCCCCGAAAGCTGGCAAAAAGACGCCAATGAAGGCGGCGGGCGAATTCTCGGCGAAGTTTGCCACTTCGTGGACCTTGCCCGCTTTCTGATAGGCTCTCCCATCTCGTCCGTTCATGCTGACGCCGCCACGCCCAGTCGTGCTGTTGCCGAAGATCTGACGGTAACTCTGCGGCATGCCGATGGAAGCCTTACGACAATTTTCTACACGGCGCTCGGAGATACAGCCTATAGCAAAGAGCGTTTTGAATGTTTTGCGGGCGGCACGGTGGCGGCGCTCGACAATTTTCGCTCGCTTGAAATCGCAACCGGCGGCCGCATCAAACGCACGACCGCAAAACTGGAGCAAGACAAGGGTCACAAAGCAGAGTTGCAGGCTTTTGTACATGCCGTCAGCTCGGGTACGGACGCGCCAATTCTCGAAGGCGAGTTGATCGAATCCAGTCTTGCGACGATTGCCGTTCTGGAATCCCTACGCGAAGGTGCGGCCGTTAGCATATGAATATCGGCCGAACCTTCCGAACCGTCCGGCATCTTACCCCAGAGCAATGGGTCTTTCGCGGCGTGTGCCGCGGCCGATGGACTTTCGCGCGCCGTGCTCCGGAAATTTTCCGCGCGCACATAGAGCGCACAGCGTCGCAACTTCCGTTGCCCAACAATATCGCTTCTTCTTCGCTGGCGAACGCCGCGAGGCATGTGTTGCAATTGCAGATGGCCGTTCACGGCGCAACCCTCACCGGTATTGCGCGTGGCGAATTTCATTTCCTCGGACGCACAATAGATTTCGGCTCCACAGACAAGATCGATTGGCGACGCGATCTGGGAGAGCGCAACAATCCGCTCTGGCGGATGAATCTTTCTTATTTCGGCTGGTCGGTTCCTCTGCTGGCGCGCGCAGAACCCGAAACCCTCAAATTGGTAGCGAACATTCTCGCCGGAATGGAGCAACAGAACCCCTGGTCGGCGGAAGGTGTCTTCCGGGATGTCTGGCATCCCTATTCGGTAAGCCATCGGCTTATCAACTTGCTGACCGGGTTGGCGCTATATCGGAAAAATGGCGGCCAATATTCCGAACGAGGCGAGGACCGCATCTTACAGCATGTGCGGCTGTGCGCGGCATTCCTCCTCCACAATCTTGAACGCGATCTGCAGTTCAACCATTTGCTGAAAAACTTCGTCGCCCTCGCCGTTTATCGCGCCGCTCTGGATACGCCGTGTCGAAAGCTTGCTTTCCTCGACCGCGGTATCGAAAAATCCCTTCGCCAGCAATTGTTGGCAGACGGTGGCCATGCCGAGCGTTCGCCGATGTATCACGCTCTTTTTCTCCTGGACATGATGATCCTGCGAGCTTGCGGCTCCGCATTGGATGCTCAGATCGCAGATGCGCAACGTGCGCTGGGCGTCATGAGTCATTCCGACGGCGATATCGGTCTGTTCAATGACTCATGGTTAGGCGAAGCGCCGCCGGCACATACACTTGGCCCCGGCGTACCAGACGGCGTGACGGAGCTGCCTGTAACAGGATATGCGCGTCTGGCGTCGGGCGGGGATTCCATCATTTTTGATCGTGGCCCTTGCGGACCGGACAGCAATCCCGGCCACGCGCACGCGGACTTTCTCTCCATCGAAGCTTGCGTCGCGAAACAGAGATTCATCGTCGATCCGGGTGTTCCCACCTACTCAGCAGGTCCACTACGGGATTTCTGCCGGTCAGCAAGCCAGCACAATGCGCCCCACATAGCAGACGCAGAACCCATCGAATTCTGGCATTCGTTTCGCGTGGGGCGGCGTGGAAGCGCTTATCGTATTGATGACCCGGCCCTTCGGGACTTGGCCCCCATGTCGGCATCCGCCTGGCATGACGGATACAAAAAGGACGGCATATCTGTGGGTCGCTGGATCGGGTTCTGGCCAGAGCAAGGCATATTGGTTGTCGATGTGTGGAATAAAGCGATGGCGTCTGCAGGGTTGAGATTTCTGATCCCCGCGAATTGGCGCCTTGAGGGAACGAGCTTCATCCAAGCGAGGAACGTCACCCTCGACGTCATTTTGGGGAGCTCCCCTTCGTTTGAACGAGCGCATTGGTGGCCAAAATTCGGCGAACCGGAAGATGCCCATGGTGTGTTTATCCGCCCCGTCACTTCGTCGTACGGTGCAGTGGTGGCCACGGTATGGCGCTGGGGAGATATGCAGACATTCACCGCCGATCAGGCGCACGGAATCGCGCGCAAACTATCGATGCATTGCCAGCCATCATGACCATCCAAGAACGCGTTAAGCCGACCTCCGGCCCAGGTCTTCCGTCGAGCATGAATGTTGTTCCGGCGCCGCGCCGCATGAGCATCGCGCTTATCTATGGCCGCATGCCGCTCCCGATGACTCGCGCAGACCAAATGACGGTCGCGCACCTCATCAGTTATCTTTCCGCCCGCGGCCATGATGTCGATCTCTTCACGCTCGATACAGGCGAGCCGATCTCGCCCGAACAGATGAGCTGGTTACGGTCGCGCTGCCGGGAGATCGTTACGTTCCGCCAGTCGCCGATTTCCAGCATTGTGGCCTGCCTGGTTGCGATGCTGCGTCAGCGGCCCATGCAGGTAGGGTGGTTCACGAATCCATCGCAGATACGCGCCGTTCACAAAGCGATCGCGGAACGCCATTACGATATCGCCTACACATATTATATACGCAGCGCCGAAGTCGTCCGAGGGCTCTCCTGCGCCGGCGTGGCGCGCAAGCCGCGACAGCCGGTGACATATCTGGCCATGCAATTGTCTCAGGCTTTGAATACCAAGCGGATCGCCGAGCGCGCGACCAGGTGGACGGACAGGATCATCTACAGCCTGGAACGCCATATCGTGCGCCGATACGAGGCTGTTATCTGGAAAGATTTCACCCGAACAGTGCTTATAAGTCCGCGCGATGTGGAAGAAATCCGCGATGCCGGGCGGGAGTACGGCTTACCGGAGATCGACAATTTTCTGATTTGCGCACACGGCGTGGATATTGCGCGGTTTTCTCCGCGCCCTGAGATGGAACAGCCCGGCACATTGGTGTTTTCCGGCGTTATGGCCACCAATACAAACATTAATGCCGTGCTTTGGTTCGTGCAGAATTGCTGGGCCACCGTGAAGAAATCGGTCCCGAATGCAAAATTGCTGATCGTAGGACGCTCGCCGGCACCCGAAATCCGCGCTCTTGCGACTGACCCTGCGATTACCGTGACAGGCGAGGTGCCGGATCCCGCAGACTATATCGCGCGGGCCGAGGTCTGCATAAATCCGATGCAGGCGGGCGCCGGCATGCAGAACAAGCTGATCGAATATCTCGCGTCGGGCAAAGCCGTCGTTGCGACACCCGTGGCAAATGAGGGTGTTGGCGCAAAGGACGGCGAGCAACTGGTGGAAGCCGCGACGGCCGAGAAATTTGCGAAAGAGGTTATCGCGCTCTTGGAAGATCCTTCAAGGCGCACCAACCTGGGGCGTGCCGGGCGCGCTTATATCGAGAGCCACTGGACTTGGGAAAAGTTTTTCGGCGAACTTGAAGCCGATATGCTCGCACAATCCGCAACGGCAGATAAATAAGGTATCGAACGCTTGAAAGATCAACTGCGGAAAGCCAGGAAATTTCTGCGTTTGCTGACCATGCGCGGTCCGCGCGATGCTGTTTTGCGCTATGGTGTTGCCGCCACCACGGAACACGACTTCGTTCTTTCCGGCCGTACGTTCAACACCATCATCGACATCGGCGCCAATCGCGGCCAGTTCTCGCTGGCCGCGCGGCACCACCATCCGGACGCAAAAATAGTCGCCTTTGAACCTTTGCAGACGGCGGCAGCGGTTTACCGCAATGTGTTCAAGGCGGACGCCAAAACGACACTGAAGGAAGCAGCCGTGTCTCCCGTGAGCGGCACTGCCATCATGCAAGTTTCCCGGCGCGAAGATTCCTCCTCATTGCTGCCAATTACTGCCTTGCAGACAAATCTCTATCCCGAGGTCGTTGCTGTCGGGCTGACTTCTGTTCCCGCGGCGCCGCTCGATAGCTTCATGACGTCTCAAGACATCGTTGCGCCCGCGCTTCTGAAGATCGATGTGCAGGGCTTTGAGCTGGAAGTTCTGAAGGCCTCACTTTCACTCCTGCCGCGCTTTGACTGCGTCTATGTCGAAGCCTCATTCATGACGCTCTACGAAGGCCAAGCGCTGGCCCACGAAGTTGTCGACTATCTGCACAGCCAAGGCTTTAGGTTCACGGGCCTCTACAACCCCGCATACCACCCGCAGAGCGGCGGCATGGTCCAAGCCGATCTGCTGTTCGAAAAGACAAGCTAACCGCGCGCATCCGCCCTTACCGCAGCGTTGAGATTAATCCTAAACGGGCATTGTCTGAGAGCCCTGCCCTTTGCTACTACCCTGGTCTGCAGCGGAGCGGCAGACTGTGCCTGCCATTGGGAACCCTGAAATGAGCGCGATTGCCGACATTGGAGCCGGCACGTCGAACACCACCCGGAACTACGCCCGGATGCTGCGGCATTGGTCGACAATGCTCGGGCTGGTCATCGCGGACCTGCTTGCTTTCGCCGCCGGATATTATCTGTTCCGCCGTGGCCACCAACTGCCCGCCATCGTTCTTTCCTCCAGTCTGCGCGGTCCCAATCCGGCATCGGCAACGGACGTTTACCTCATCATGGGAGCGGTATTCATCGTTGCCCGGTATATCTTCGGGGATTACGGACGGCGCCAATTATTCTGGGACGGCGCGCGCGTAATTGCAGGCACACTTTGCCTGGTGGCGTTACCCGATGTTTTCCTGGCCGTCGTGTTGGGAAATACGAGCCTCTATCTTCCGCTTGCGACGAGCTGGTTTTTCCTTTTCCTCGCCATTCCGATTTTCCGGCAGTCCATGCGATGGATCATGAGCAGGTTCGGCTTGTGGCAGATATCGACGGCGCTCATCGGAACCGGGGCGAACGCGCGCGAAGCTTTGCTCGGCTTGCGCGATTCTCTGTCACTTGGGTTCGACGTCCAATTCCTCGTTGTTAAGGAAAGCCAGGAGAGCATTCCCGCGGATCTTCTCAACCTGCGGAAAATTCCCGGCGGCGATGCCAAGGCCACCGTCACCGCCCTTCAACGCGCTGGTTGCGCGCAAGTCGTTATTGCCGCGGAAGACACGCGCGAACCGCAAATGACGGAGACCATTCAACGGCTGATCGGCGCCCACATAGACCTCGCAATCATTCCTTCGCTTCGCGGCTTTCCCGTTTTCGGACTGAGCACCAACTATCTTTTCGGCAAAGACATCCTGTTGCTTCAGGTCCGCAATAACCTCGCCCGCATTCCCAGCCGGGTCATGAAGCGTCTTGTCGACCTCATAGGCCCGCTTGTGGTGGCAACCGTTCTGTCACCGCTTCTGGTCGCCATCGCCATCGCCATCAAGATGGACGACGGCGGCCCCATCTTTTTCGTTCAAAGCCGGGTCGGCCGAGGAGGACGCAGCTTTCTTTGCTTCAAATTCCGCACGATGCACCTCAACGCGGAGGAAACCCTTGCCCGATGGCGCAAGGAAAATCCGGAGCGCTACAACGAATACGTCAGGAGCAACTTCAAGCTGCGTGACGACCCTCGGGTGACACGCGTCGGCCGATGGCTGCGCCGTACAAGTCTCGACGAGTTGCCGCAAATTCTGAATGTGCTGATCGGCGACATGAGCCTGGTGGGACCGCGGCCTTTGCTCGAGCGGGAAATTCCCGATTATGGCGCCGGCTTCAAACTCTACCAGCGCACGCGGCCCGGCATCACCGGGCTTTGGCAGATCAGCGGACGGAGCGAAACCCAGTTCGCCGATCGCGTAAGCTATGACGAATGGTACATCCTGAACTGGTCGCTATGGTACGACACCGTCATCGTGCTGCACACGATCTGGATTGTGTGCTCGCGCAAAGGCGCGTTTTAGATACCCGATCCCGAAATCGTCATCAGGCCCTAAATCTCGGCGCTTAAAACTGCCGCTATGATCCGGTCTTGCGTGAGCGGATCGAGATCGGGATGCATGGGCAAGCTGATCACCGACTTTGAAATACGCTCGCTAACCGGAACGGGCACGGAAACGTATTTCTTGTAACCCTTCTGCTGCGAAAGCGGAGTTGGATAATAGACAGCGGTGGGAACCCCCTTTTCTTTGAGGCTCGCCTGAAATTTCTCCCGATCCGAAACCCGGATCGTATATTGCGCCCAGGTGGATTGTGCACCTTCAATCACACGCGGGATGTGTATCTTGTTCGATGCGCGGAACGCTTCGTTGTAGCGCTGCGCGACCTTCTCGCGCATGCCGATCTCCTCCGGAAACACCTTCAACTTTTCGATGAGGATCGCCGCTTGAATGGTGTCCAGGCGCGAGTTCACGCCGATGCGGACATTTTCATAACGGTCGCTCCCCTGCCCGTGCATCCGGATGGAGCGCAGCAGTTCGTCCAGTCCGGCATCGTTGGTGAAAACCGCGCCGCCATCGCCATAGCAGCCCAACGGCTTGGCGGGGAAAAAGCTGGTGGAGGCGGCATCGCCGATGCCCCCGGAACGGCGGCCATTCAGCAGGCCGCCGAAACCTTGCGCCGCGTCGCAGAGCAGTTGGAGCTTCTCGCGGCGCACGATGGGTTCAAGCTTGCGATAATCTGCCGGCTGACCGAATAGATCGACCGGCATCACGGCACGCGGCTTGAGCTTGCCTTCGCGTTTCACCAACGCGATGGCGGCTTCAAGACTGGCCGGGTCCATGTTGTATGTATCTTCCAGAACATCCACGAAAACCGGCTCGGCGCCGACGAGCGCCACGACTTCCGCTGACGCGGCAAAGGTGAACGCCGGAACGAATACCGCGTCGCCCGGACCGATGTTCCACGCGCGCAACACGATCATCAGCGCGTCGGTGCCATTGGCGCAACTGATGCAATGCTTCACGCCGGCAAATTCCGCCAGACGCTTTTCCAATTCGGTGACTTGCGGTCCCAAAACCCACTGACCGCCTTCAACGGCTGCCTGAATGGCTTTGTTGAGCGGTTCGCCCAAGCGGCGGCGTTGAGCCTGCAAGTCGATAAACGCGATCGGAGCGGTCACGGCGAAACTCGTTCTTGGGGGATTCGCAAGGGTTCTAGGCAACCGGACCGTGCCGCGCAACGTGTAGGGACACAACAAATATTTCTGAATAAAACGCCATGTTCCCTAATGAAAATCCCGCGATTTTGGCACCACGCGAACGTTGCGAGGATGGCGGTTCAAGTGCTTGGCGGCCTGCGACCGGAAGGATGGCGCCTCGATATCGTCTTCGGAAAGTCGTTCCAGTTCCGCCGTCCGGTCGATGATGCGTTCCGCGACCAGATGGACGACATCTTCCTTGCTTCGCTGCACCATCCCTTCAACGACCAGCAAACGTCCGCTCATGATCTCGCGGCGGAACTCTTTAACGAGATCCGGCCAGACGACAACATTGGTAACGCCGGTTTCGTCGCTGAGGGTGATGAAGACGACGCCGGCATCGCCCGGCATCTGGCGCGTGAGCACAATGCCGGCACAGCGGACTTTTTCGCCATCGCGCGAAACGGGGAATGGATGAT
>Ga0153956_1002908_pt1 | contig 11827 bp, 10 predicted proteins | sample TSFL040MetaG_FD_104704 | JGI IMG/M metagenome (GOLD analysis project Ga0153956, IMG submission 104704) | Attine ant fungus gardens microbial communities from Florida, USA - TSFL040 MetaG | ecosystem: Host-associated > Fungi > Mycelium > Unclassified | place: USA: Florida, Wekiwa Springs...
CCGAGCCCGACATCGCCACAGGCGATTGCAGGATCGAATGGGCGGACGGCGGCGTGACGCTCGACCGCTCCACCATCGAAGCGAAGATCGATGAACTCGTCGGGCGCTACATGGCGTCCCGCAATCAGGCCGGCCTGCCCGGCCAGATGAAATGACTATTGGGGATCGACCATGAGCGACACAGACTCCAACGTACCCCTTCCCGACCTGAACGCCGCCGACGCGCCGCCGGTGGACGATCAGACCACCTATGACGACAACGATTATGTCGGACGCATCGCTTCAGATCTCGAAGCCGTCTTCGACGTGCCCGTACAGGTGTCCGCGGTACTCGGCCGTTCCAAGATGGATGTTTCGGAACTGCTGAAGCTCGGCCCCGGCACGGTGCTCGAACTCGACCGCCGCGTCGGCGAAGCCATCGACATCTACGTCAACAACCGCCTGGTGGCCCGCGGCGAAGTCGTTCTCGTCGAGGACAAGCTCGGCGTCACCATGACCGAAATCATCAAGGCCGAACGCGCCTAGCACAATCAGACGACCGATGCCGAGAATGGCCGGGATCGCCGACAAGACAGGATAACAGGAGACCACCATGCGGCTTCTCATCGTTGGCACGCTCAAGGGCCAGCTCACCACCGCCACCAAGATCGCCATGGAGAACGGCGCGACGGTGACCCACGCCGAGGACTCGGAACAGGCGATGCGCGTGGTCCGCGGCGGCAAGGGCGCCGACCTGCTGCTGGTCGATGTCGCGCTCGACATCCGCGACCTCGTGATCCGGCTCGAAGCCGAACACATCCACGTTCCCATCGTCGCCTGCGGCATCACCACCGATGCGCGGGCCGCGGTCGCCGCGATCCATGCGGGTGCAAAGGAATACATCCCGCTGCCGCCCGATCCGGAACTGATCGCTGCGGTGCTCGCCGCCGTTGCCAACGACTCGCGCGACCTGATCTACCGCGACGACGCCATGGCCAAGGTCGTGAAGCTGGCGCAGCAGATCGCGGGCTCCGACGCCTCGGTGATGATCACCGGCGAATCCGGCACCGGCAAGGAAGTGCTGGCGCGTTACGTCCACACCCGCTCGAACCGTGCCCGCAAGCCGTTCATCTCGATCAACTGCGCCGCGATTCCCGAACATCTTCTGGAATCCGAACTGTTCGGGCACGAGAAGGGCTCCTTCACCGGCGCCATCGCGCGCCGTATCGGCAAGTTCGAGGAAGCGACCGGCGGCACGCTGCTGCTGGACGAAGTCTCGGAAATGGACGTGCGGCTGCAATCGAAACTGCTGCGCGCGATTCAGGAGCGCGTGATCGACCGCGTCGGCGGCACGCGCCCCGTGCCGGTGGATATCCGCATCATCGCGACCTCGAACCGCAATCTGGCCGAGGCCGTGAAGGCCGGCACCTTCCGTGAAGACCTGCTGTTCCGCCTCAATGTCGTGAATTTGAAGATCCCGGCGCTGCGCGAGCGGCCCGCCGACATTCTTGAACTGGCGCAGCACTTCGTGAAGAAATACGCCGAGGCCAACGGCGTCCCGCTGCGGCCGATCTCGGCGGACGCGCGCCGCGTGCTCACCACCAATCGCTGGCAGGGCAACGTCCGCGAGCTTGAGAACACCATGCACCGTGCGGTGCTGATGGCCAGCGGCGACGAGATCGGCGCCGACGCGATCCTCTCGCCCGATGGCGACCGTCTCGACGTCAGCAAGACGCCGCCCGCCGTGGCGCATGCCACCTTCGCCGCCGAACAGGTGACCCGCGCGCTGGTCGGACGCACCGTGGCCGACGTGGAGCGCGACCTCATTTTGGAAACGTTGAAGCACTGCCTCGGCAATCGCACCCATGCCGCGAACATTCTCGGCATCTCGATCCGCACCCTGCGCAACAAACTCAACGAATATGCCGACGACGGCCAGCCGATCCCGCCGCCGAACTCGGGCGAACTGCGCGGCATCGCGGCGGCGTAAGTGGCAGATGCCTTTTCACCTCTCCCCGCAAGAGCGGGGAGAGGTGAAGTGCCGCCAAGTCCTTTCGGCAATCGACGCGGAGAATGCAAAACCTAATTCTGCGCCGGCTTTTTCGTGCCCGCTTCCGCGATCCGCTTGATGCCCGCGAGACCCTTCTCCATCTCGCCGCCCAGCACCTTGTCCATGCTGACAAAGAGGCAGATCGCCTTGCCGATAAAATCGTTCTCGCCTGACATGGTCCATGTCAGTGAGGTCCCCGTTCCCTCCGGCTTCAAGGTGAAGTCGGAATAGCTGGTGCCGACGAACGGTTTCACAAAGTCCGTTTTAATTTTCACCAATTCGCCGGGCCGGCTGTCAGTGAGAGTCATGCGGCCCTCACCCACTTCGTTGTTTCCCGACCATGCGAACACCGCGCCTTTACCGCTGGCGGGGCCGTCGAAGGACGTCTTTGCCTTCGGGTCGCGCTCGGCCCAGGGCGACCACGCCTGCCAGCGATGGAAATCGTCGATCTGGGCGAACACATCCTGAGCAGGCGCTGCGACCGTTGTCGTCCGCGCAATCCGGTACTCGGATGGCTGCAACAGGATCAGCGCCGCGAACGAACCGATGGTCGCGAGCAGCCCGACAAGAATTTTCTGCATCATTGCCGTCAGCCCTTGGCCCGCTCCATATTGGCGCTGCGGACCGGCACCCCGAATTCGCGGCGGCACACCTCCGCCAGCGCCGCGACGCCCTCGCGGATTTCCTGCACCGATGGACTGGCGAAGCACAGCCGCAAGCGGCTCTTGCTGTGCCCGGCGTTCACGGACCACTCGGTGCCGGGATTGATGGCGATACCGGCCGCCTGTGCCGCCTGATACAGCTTCATCGTATCCACATTGTCCGGCAATTTGACCCAAAGAAAGATTCCGCCCGGCGGATCGTCGAATTCGGCGGTGGTGCCGAACTGCTCGGCCAGCGCCTCCATCAGCGCTTCCAGCTTGATGCGCAGGCCGCGTGCCAGCTTCGGTACATGATCGTTGAAATGCGCGGCGCAGAATTCCGCCAGCACCATCTGTTCCAGCGCGCCGGACCCCGCATCGGTCTTGATCGCCTGAATCCGCGACAGCACATTCCACGGCGCGACGATGTAGCCGACACGCAGCGCAGGCGCGACGGACTTGGAGAACGACCCGATATGAATGACATTCGCGGTCTTGCTCATGGCGTAGAGCGCGGGCGGACGCTGGCCGTTCCAGATCAGATCGGCGTAGCAGTCGTCCTCGAAGATCGGCACGCCATAGTCATCAGCAAGCTTCAGCAGCTCGGCGCGGCGCTGTTCGCTCAGGATCGTGCCGGTGGGATTCTGCACCGTCGGAATGGTGTAGATGTATTTCGGCCGGATGCCCTTCGCCTTCAGATCGGCCAGCGCCGACGCCACGGCGTCGATCCGCATGCCGTCCTTGTCGAGCGGAATCCCGACGACGTTGACGCCGCGCCGCGTCAGCCGCGTGATCGATCCCTGATAGCATTCCTGCTCGATCAGCACGGTATCGCCCCGCGACAGCAGAATGCCGTTGACGAGGTCGAGCCCCTGCAGCGAGCCGGATGTGATGAGGATTTCATCGGCGGTGCAGGTGATGCCCGCATCGCGCTTCAGCTTGCCGACCAGAAATTCGCGCAGCGGCCGATAGCCGAGCGGACCACTGTTGAGACCGTAGGTCGCGAGCGTCGCGCCCTCGCGGGTCAGCACCGAGGTCGATGCCGCCAGCAGCTTTTCCACCGGCACCTGATCCGCGTCGTTGTTGCCGCCGACGAAGTTGTATTTCGGAAAGCCGTTCCATCGGGCCGCGGCGGGCGGCAGCCCTTCGGCCAGCAGCGGCGTATAATCGAACGGCGTCGGAGCGGACATCATCGCATTCTCCCGTTTATTGTTGTTCTGCATGAGGTTGCCCCTCGCTGTCTGCCTTTATAAAGAGACTGCACCTAAAACCGCAATATTTGCCATCATACCGCCGCGAGTCAGCTATTGAGGTCTCCCCTCATGCCATATCGCTTCATCACCCCGTCATGACCTCATTCACGCCCCATCAGGATCAGGCGCTCAGCGCTGTCGCCGACTGGCTCAAGGCCAGGCCGGGCCGTGGCGGCACGCCGCAGGTGTTCCGCCTGTTCGGCTATGCGGGCACCGGCAAGACCACGCTGGCGCGGCACATCGCGGACGGCGTGAACGGCAACGTGAAATTCGCCGCCTTCACCGGCAAGGCGGCGCTGGTGATGCGCAACAAGGGCTGCGACAACGCCTCCACCATTCACTCGCTGATCTACCGGACGCGCGAGTCCGGCGAGGAACAGCCGAGCTTCGAACTGTGGGACGATGCGCCCGCCTCCAAGGCCAAGCTGATCGTGATCGACGAATGCTCGATGGTCGATGCTGAGCTGGGCCGCGACCTGATGTCGTTCGACTGTCCGCTGCTGGTGCTCGGCGATCCCGCGCAGCTGCCGCCGATCCAGGGCGGCGGCTTTTTCACCGATGCCGCGCCGGACGCGATGCTGACCGAGGTGCACCGGCAGGCGCAGGACGATCCGATCGTGCGGATGTCGATGGCGGTGCGCGAAGGCCGCACGCTCGATCTCGGCACCTTCGGCGAAAGCGAGGTCGTGCGGCGCGACGCGCTCGATCCCGACAAGGTCATGAGCGCCGATCAGGTGCTTGTCGGCCGCAACAACACCCGCCGCGCCTACAACATGCGCGTTCGCCAGAAGAACGGGATCGAAGACCCGTTGCCTGTCGCCGACGATAAGCTGGTGTGCCTGCGCAACAACCGTAAGAAAGCACTGTTCAACGGCGGGTTGTGGCGGGTGAAATCACGCGCGCAGTCGAAATCGAAAATCATCACCATGCGCGTCTCGCCCGATGAAGACATCGGCAGCGCCAAGGTCACCAAGGTCTCGGTCCGCGGTGAATGTTTCGACGGCGGCATCGAGGACATTCCGTGGGAGCAGCGCCGCCCCTATGACGAGTTCGACTACGGCTACGTGCTCACCGTGCACAAGTCGCAAGGCTCGCAGTGGAACGACGTTGTGCTGTTCGACGAGAGCTTTGCCTTCCAGGACAGCCGCGCCCGCTGGCTCTACACCGGCATCACCCGCGCGGCGAAACGGTTAACGATCGTCGTCTAAGACCTTTTGCGGAGGCCAATTACTGCACCGCAAAATGCAATTTCCTTGAGCAAGTGCCTTTCCAGTACTTATGGTCGGCTCCAAGCTGGCGGAGAACCGGCCTCGCCATGGGGGCATGGCGCATGCGTATGAGGATCGCCGGGGGATGACCGATACGGTTGGCGGGAGGCTGGATGTTTCCGGCCGCATTTTTGCTGGCGCCCGCATCAGCGGCTGGCTGCACCATCGTTTCACACAATTCGCACGCTGGCTCCGCGCCCATGACGTTTACGATCTGGCCGCCTGCGCGGCGCTGACCGGACTCATCGCTCTCGCACTCTGGACGTTTCAGGACTACGCGGTCTCGAACGACGAGGGCGTGCAGAGCCAATATGGCCAGTTGATCATCGACTATTACAGAAGCGGCTTCACCGATCGCTCGCTGTTCAAGCTCGACAATCTCTATCTCTATGGCGGACTGTTCGATGTCGCCGCGCTCGGGCTCGCGCATATCCTGCCCGTCGACCTGTTCGAGTTGCGCCATCTTCTCTGCGCGCTGATCGGCGTCGCCGGCGTTGCCGCCGCGGGCGCGACCGCGCGAACGATCGCAGGCCCGCGCGCCGCGTTCTTCGCCATCATGACGTTGGTGCTCTGTGGCTCGTGGTACGGCGGCATGTACAACCACACCAAGGGCGTTCCGCTCGCCACCTTCATGGCGTGGGCCATCTACTTCCTGATCCGCGCTGCGCGCGACCTGCCGGTGCCGCGCATGCGCGACGTGATCGGATTCGGCGTGATGACCGGCGCGGCGCTCGGCATCAAATCGCTCAGCCTGCTTCTGCTCGGCTATGCTGGTCTGGCGATCCTGATGAATGTGCCGCGCCCCGTGATGGGCCATGTGGCCGAACGGTCGCGCTTCGCGATGCGGTCGGCCTTGTGGTTCATGCCCGGACTTTTGATCGCCTATGTCATCATGATCGCAGCATGGCCATGGGCCGCACTGGCGCCGCTCAATCCGATCCGCGGCCTGTTGTCGTTCGGCGACTTCCACTACCACATCCGCACCATCCTGTTCGGCAAGGTGTACGAGATGGCGGATGTGCCGCGTTATTACATCCCGACCTATATCGCGATCCGGCTGCCCCTGCTCACACTCGCATCCGTGCTGGCCGGACTTGTGCTTTTCGCAGCGCCGCGCCTCGCCGGTCGGGCCACGTTCGACGGCCATCGACGGCGCGAACTTGGCCTCGTCGCCTTCACCGCGACCTTCCCGGTGATCTGTGAAGTCATCACGCAGGGACCCGCATTCGACGGTTGCCGGCATTTCCTGTTCGTCTTTCCGCCGCTCGCCGTGCTGGCGGGTGTCGGTCTCAGTGCATCGATCAGCGCGCTCGCGCGGATCCACCGCAACGCCGTCATCGTGTGGATCGCCGTGCTGACGACCTGCTACACATGGACCGCAGGCAAGCTCTACAGCCTGCATCCTTATGAATATCTCTATTACAATCAGCTTGTCGGCGGACTTGAAGGCGCATCGCGCCATTTCGTGACCGATTACTGGGTCAACATCATGCCTGAAGCCGTGGAAGAGCTGCACGAGTTTCTCGATCGCACCGAGCCGAAGGTCGGACGGACCAATCAGTACAATATCGCCGTTTGCGGCGAGCGCGTTTCGTTCGAGGAATATGCGCGTCCCAATCTGCACTGGATCAAGTCTTACGACTGGCGGATGGCGGATTTCTATATCGCGCCGACCCATATGAACTGCGATCGCATCCTCGCCGGAAAAGTCGTGGCGCGAATCGAACGGATGGGCGTGACCATCGGCGTGGTGAAAGACCGCCGCGCCATTCGCGAATACGACAATTGATCCGTGGTATCGCGACACCTCGTCGCGCGAACGACTCAAAATTGAAACAAATCATGTTCCCGTGATGTCTCATCGCAACCTTGGCGCACGCTGAGCCATTGGTTATGATCCTGGGCCATGATCCGGCAGGCTGAATCGATCGGCCGGACGTCAAAAGAAGGAACAGATATGCGAACAGCAAAATTTCTCGCAGTGGCGCTGGTTGCCAGCACGGCCTCGTTTTCTTTCTCCCAGTCCGCAACGTCTGCGCCATTGATGAATAACGCCGCCCTGTCCAGCACGGCGTCAGCATCCAGCGATATCGAGAATGTGCAGTATCGCGGCCGCTACCGTGGCGGCTATCGTCGTCATCATGGCGGCGGTGGTGCCGGTCTTGGCCTCGGCCTCGCGGCAGGCGCGATCATCGGTGGCGCCATCGCGGCGTCCGCGGCGCAGGCCAACCAGAACCATGCCTATTGCGCGCAGCGCTATCGCTCCTACGATCCGGCATCGGGCACGTATCTGAACAACGACGGCAACCGCTATCCCTGTCCGTAGATCCTCGCGTCGCTATTTTCTCGCGAGCCCGCCGCCGGACCATGTCCGGCGGCTCTTTCTTTCATGAATGTTTGCGACAGGACGGCACGCCCGCGATATTCCCGCTGGCCTCGTGAAAGGTGCGCGGATACGCTTCGCGCCACTTCGGCAACGAAGGCATAAAAAATTTCATCCGAGGAAACACCATGACCTTTCGCATCACGCAGCGTGTCCCCGCCCTCTGCGCCATCCTGACGAGCATCGGAATGACCCTGCCATCCACCGGACTGGACGCCCAGACGGCGCAGCCGCTTCCCACCGCCGCGCAGACCGATCCGAAGACGCTCGGCATGATGCAGGGGTTTCCTCCGCCGGCCGACAAGACCATCCGCTTTACCGACGGATCGAGCCTGAAATTTCCCAACACGCGCTGGGCCTTCAGCCATATGCGCGAACTGGTGCCGACGGCGAATGTCTCGCGCGGCGAAGGCCCGGTCAGGGCGCTGCCGCGCGCCGAGCGCGATCTCGGCGATGTCGCGATCACCACGATGGATGGCAAGGCGATCACGTTCAACGATGCGCTGCAGCTTACCTACACCGACGGCATCCTCGTGCTCCACAAGGGCCAGGTGGTCTACGAGAAATATTTCGGCGAAGGCAGTCCGCAGCGGTCGCATATTGCTTTCTCGGTCACCAAATCCTTCGTCGGCACGCTGGCCTCGGTCCTGGTGGCGGAAGGCAAGCTCGATCCGGCCGCGCCCGTGACCAAGTATGTCCCCGAATTGAAAGACTCCGCCTACGGCGACGCCAACGTCCGTCAGGTGATGGACATGACCATCGGCGTGAAATACTCGGAGAACTACTCCGATCCCAACGCCGAAATCTTCGACTATGCGCGCGCGGGCGGCATGGTGCCGATGGGCCCCAACTATCAGGGGCCGCGTACCTTCTTCGACTTCCTCGTCAAGCTGAAGAAGGAAGGCGAGCACGGCAACGGCTTCTTCTACAAGACCGCGAACGCAGAAGTGCTGGCCTGGATCGTGAAACGCGCCAGCGGCCTGTCGATGGCCGATCTGCTGTCGCAGCGCATCTGGTCGAAGCTCGGCGCCGAGCACGACGCCTACTTCATGGTGGACAGCATCGGCACGGAATCCGGTGGCGGCGGCCTCAACACCACGCTGCGCGATCTGGCGCGCTTCGGCGAGATGATCCGCAACAAGGGCAAGGTCAACGGCGAGCAGATCATTCCCGCCGCCGCCGTCGCCGACATTGAAAAGGGCGGCAAGAAGGAAGACTTCGAGAAGGGCGGCTATCCGCTGCTCAAGGGCTGGTCCTACCGCGACATGTGGTGGATCAGCCATAACGAGCACAACGCCTTCACAGCGCGCGGCATCTATGGCCAGACCATCTACATCGATCCGAAAGCCGAGATGGTGATCGTGCGCTACGCCTCGCATCCGATGGCCGCCAACGGCGCCAACGATCCGGTCTCGCTGCCGACTTATATGGCGGTGGCGAAAACACTGATGAAGTAAGACGCTCGCGCGTTTCGCGCACATGACACACGATCAGCGTCCCGGCAAAAGCCGGGACGTTTTTTATGCGGATCGCTTACGCCACATTCCTGTGCGGCGCTTTCACAGACACCGATCCGTCCGCGAGCACCTGCCGCAATTCTTCTTCCAGAAATTCGTTGGCGATGATCAAAGCCTTGAGCGCACCGCGGATATCGCCGCCACAGGTGGCGATGGCGCTATCCACCGCGCGGTCGTAGCGGTTGATGTCATTCTGCGTGGCCGGAACGAACATGATGTCTCTCCGATGAATGGCCGTGCGATTGCAACGCGCCGGTGCCGGCTCAGCGACTCGGCGGAATTTATGTTCTCTATTTGTTCTTATCATATTCTTGCTGTCAAGACGCCGCGCTCACAGCATTCACAACGTCGTCCCGCGAAAGCAGGAAGACCAGACAGCGCGTCACCGCTGCACGCGGATGCCGAGCATCACGATGGTCGCGTTGGTGCTGGCCCCGGCCGCCGAGCTGTCGACCCAGTCATGCCGGATCTGCCCCTTGAGATGGAAGGTGCGGGACAGCTTGTAGACAAGATCGCCTTCCACGAAATAGCGCCGGTCGGAGCGCGAACCGTCATATTCCGTCGCGCCGGTGCCAAATATCGCGGTGCCGATCAGCCAGCGGCGGAAGGCATGATCGACCCGCAACGCATAATCGTGCGACTTCGCGCCCGACACACCCGGCACCGTGGTTTCGTCAATCGACGACATCGCATCGAAGCGCACCGTGGTAAGGCCGGTCGCGGTCCAGATCAGCGACGCACTGGTCAGCAATCCCTGAAGATCCTTCAGGCGCGGGTCCTGATAGGTTCGCATCGAATAGCCGATCGCCGCCTCGCCGGTCAGCAGACGCGAAAACTCGAAAGTCGAGCCGCCCTTCAGGTAGCCGCCGTTGGAATCGCGGAAGTAGCCGTAGCGATCATCCTTCTTGTCATGCACGCGTGTGTCCGCCTCGACCTCCACGAATGGCTTGAGGCCGGGCATCAGGTCGTAGCTCACGCGGCTGAGCGCGCCGAACTGGTTGAAGTTGCGGTCGTAGTTATCGGTGGCCGATCCATCCGCGAGATGCGACCATTGATAGGTGGTGCGATCCGCAAGCCCCGCGACCGAGACCTGCAGGCGGTTGAAATCATGTTCGACGCCGATGGTGCCGCCGACATTGGTCGCAAGCGGATATCTTGACAGGCCGGCCTGAATGTTCGGCGAACCGGGGTTGTCGGTGAACACACGCAGACGCAGTTCGGTATTGATCCGGGTGTCGCGCTGCGCATCGATGCGTCCCTTAATCTTGCCGTCGAAGCTCGGCATGTCGATGTTGGTCGGCACCGGCGAGGCGACCGGCACCGGCGGATTGCAGTTGCAATCGATCGTCGGCGGAAATTTCGCGTTGTAGCCGGAGAACGATCCACGCAGATCGACGATCAGCGAATGACGCTTCCAGTCGGACGTCATCAGCAGCTCGGGCGACACCGTATAGAACACCGAGCCTTTCGGCGGGTCGACACGAGCCGGATTGGAATTGTATCCGCCCCAGACTTCCACCGCTGCCTTGGTGAGAAACGTGCCGGTGTAAAAGCCCGTCGCCGCGAACGGATCGGGGTCGGATCTGAGCAGGCGGCGCGTCGGCTGGCCGGGCACGGTGCCGGCAACCGCTGGCGCAACCGGAACAGTGGCTCTGGTTCTGGACTGCGCGGGCGGCGGCGTGCCGGGACCGCGCGCCTTCGGCTTCGGCGCGCCGGGATAGGACTTCTGCTTCCTGCGGTTGCGGTTGAGCGAGTCGAAGCCGCTGTCCGATGCGCCGGACGCGGCAGGCACGCCATAGGTGGGCGTCGCACCGAGTTGCGCGGTCCGGCGCAGCGCCGACTGGTCGCGCGGCGCGAAACCGTCCTGCGACGGACTGAGCATATCGGGGGTCAGCGATTGCGCGGAGACGGCCGCCGGGTGCCAGAGCGCCAGCAGGGCGCACACCGGCAGCGCGCGCCATTGCGGCGCACGCCAGCGATGATCCCACAACCCGGCAGGCCGCCGCCGATCTGGCACTGTCCACTCACCTTCCGGCCCCGAAACCGATCGAGGCCGCGCCGGAAAAACAAAACGAATTCAGCTTGTTGCCGGCGGATCGCCGCCGGGCGGCGCCTTGCGGCACCGTTAATGGAGTTAAAACAATTATGGTTAACGGCGGGTTAGGCGGCCCATGCGCGTCGCGCCGGAGGCTGCAATGTGATAGGAAAATTCCTAGATCAGGGCGCTAAACGCGCGACCGTCCGAACCAACTGGAACAACGCATGGCCATCTCAAAATCGCGGACAGCGATCCCTTCCGCGACCCACGCAGCATCGCCTGCCGTCGAATCCGCGCTGCGCACCCTCGAGGCCGAGGCCAGCGGCATCACCGCGCTGGCCAACGCGCTCCAGTCCGATCTCGGCCCCGCATTTGAAGCCGCGGTGAAGCTGATCCGCGATGCCAAGGGTCGCCTGATCGTGACCGGCCTCGGCAAGTCCGGCCATATCGGCAAGAAGATCGCCGCCTCCTGCGCCTCCACCGGCACGCCCGCCTTCTTCGTCCATGCGGCGGAAGCCAGCCATGGCGATCTCGGCATGATCACCGCCGATGACGTCATCATGGCGCTGTCGTGGTCCGGCGAGACGGCCGAACTGAAGAACCTGATCAATTACTCGCGCCGCTTCCGCATCGGACTGATCGCCGTGACCTCCGAGGCCGCCTCCACTCTCGGCGAAGCCGCCGACATCGTGCTGACC
>Ga0153956_1002909_pt1 | contig 11826 bp, 9 predicted proteins | sample TSFL040MetaG_FD_104704 | JGI IMG/M metagenome (GOLD analysis project Ga0153956, IMG submission 104704) | Attine ant fungus gardens microbial communities from Florida, USA - TSFL040 MetaG | ecosystem: Host-associated > Fungi > Mycelium > Unclassified | place: USA: Florida, Wekiwa Springs...
CCCACGGCTACAAGCTGTTCGAGGCGCGCAAGTGAGCAAGACCCCGACGGCGCGGCTCGACCGGCTGTTGGCCAACCTCGGCTATGGCTCGCGGCGCGAGGTGCAAGGCCTGGTCGAGCGCGGCGAGGTGGTGCTGGACGGGGCCAGGCTGGCCGACGCCAGCGCCCGGCTGCCGGTCACGCCGGATCTCACGGCCCGGATGACCGTGCGCGGCGCGCCGCTGGACCCGCCGTCGCCGCTGAGCCTGATCCTGCACAAGCCGCTCGGCCTGGTCTGCTCCCACCGCGAAGCCGGCCGCAACATCTACGAACTGCTGCCAGCGCGGTGGCGCGCGCGCGATCCGGCCCTGTCGAGCATCGGCCGGCTGGACATGGACACCACCGGCCTGCTGCTGATCACCGACGACGGCGGCTTCCTGCACAGGGTGATCTCGCCCAAGAGCCACATCGCCAAGCGCTATCGCGCCACCCTCGACCGGCCGCTCCAGGGCCATGAGGCGGCGCTGTTCGCCAGCGGTGAACTGATGCTGGACGGCGAGACCGCCCCCCTGCGTCCCGCCGTGCTGGAGCCGCTGTCCGCCATGGAAGCTCACCTGACTATCACCGAGGGCCGCTATCACCAGGTGCGCCGGATGTTCGCCGCCGCCGGCAACCACGTCACGGCCCTGCACCGCGACCGGATCGGCGCGCTGGACCTGCCCGACGACCTGGCGCCGGGCCAATACCGCGTGCTGAGCGAGGCCGATCGGGCGGCGCTGTTCGCCTGAGCCGACAGCGTCGCCGTTAACCATATGTTAAGATTAAGGACTTGTTAAACCGCGCGGCTCCGGGTTTGCTGAGGGGACGGGTGGATCGGCTGGGATGTTCCGGGCCGGCACGCCATTCGCCTCGGAGGCGCGCGACCCATGTTCGACTTCGGCCGTGAGTTGCGGCGTTGGTTCGCCGGCGAGACCCTCGGCCCGGGCCAGGATGGCCTGACCGGCGGCGACGGCGCGCTGCTCGAACTGCTCGAGCTGGACCTGCTGCGCGCCGAGGCCAAGGCCGCCGACATCACCGCCGGCCGCATGAACGTGCGTGATCGTCCTCAACGACAGTTGGAAGCCGCCGTGGTCTGGCGCGAGATCGCGCGCCGCACGGGCGACTCGCTGGCCCTGCGGAAGGCCGCCGCCTACGCGGAACGGGCGGCGGGCGGCTTTGGGCGCGAGGCGCGGCCGCGCCGCTGGGCCGGCGCGCGCTGCGAGCAGGCGCTGGCGGCGCTGACCGGCTCCTCGCTGTTCGGCGACGACGGCCTGGAGTCGGCGGCGGACTTCGCCTTCGTCGAAGCGCACCGCACGGCGGGCGCGAGCCTGCCCGGCGTGCTGGCCCAGGCCGGCCACGCCCAGGTGACGGCGCGCGCCGCCGCGACCAACGCCGATCGCGATGAGGCGCTACAGGCCGCCGCGCGCTTCGACGGCCCGATCCGGGCCCTGGAGACCCTGGCGCGCCGCGGCGTCGGCGCGGCCAAGCTGCTCGCCGCCGCCGCGCGCCTCGACCGGGCCGAGTGCCTGATCACCTGTGGCGAACGGCTGAAGGACGCCGATCTGCTGCGGTTCGCGCTGGAGGGCCTGGATGCGGCGGGCGCGCTGCTCGACCCGGCCTATGAGCCGTTGACCTGGGCGCGCACCGGCGTGGCCGTCGGCCAGGCGCGCACGGCGCTGGGCGACCTGACCGGCGATGTCGGTGTGATTTCCGACGCGGTGTCCGGCCTTGTCACCGTGCTCGAGAACATCAGCCGCGGCCATAGCCCGCTGGACTGGGCGCATGCCCAACTCGCCCTGGCCGCCGCGCTTCAGGCGCTGGGCGAGGCGGGCGACCATGCGCGGGCGTTCGACCAGGCGCTGGGCTGCTACGACCGGGCCCTGATGGTGCTGGGCGATGCGCCCGAACTGCCGCTGCGCGCCTGCGCGGCGCACGCGCGTGTGAGCTGCCTGGTGCGGCGGGCCGAACTGGCCGCCGACCTGGAGATGCTGGACGAGGCGGAAGCCTCGCTGCGCGTCGAGCTGACCCTGGCCGACGCCGGCAAGGATCCGGTGGCCTGGGCCGTGCGCCAGCTGAGCTACGCCCAGATCTGCGAGGCGCGGATGGCGATGCTCGGCGAGTGCGAGGCCCATCCCTCGGCGGGAGTCGCCCTGGCGGCGGCGCTGGACGTCTTCGGCGAGCACGGCCGCCGCACCCTGGCCGACGCCGCGGCCCGAGGCCTGGAGCGGCTGCGCTTCCGGATGGCGCGGATCTAGCTGCAAATTCCGCTCATCCCCGCCTTCGCCGGGGCGAGCGGTAAAGGTCAGGCCGCGGCGACGTCGCCGATCTGGCGACGCATGCGCCAGAAGCGGATGGTGCGGCAGGCCGCATCGCGCGGCAGGTCGGAATAGAGCTGGCCGTATTCGCGCGCCCGGCCCATGGCGTCGGCGTCGCGGCCCAGCACCAGCACGGCGAAGGTGAGGAACAGGGAGCGGTCGAAGTCGGCCGACTTGCAGACGATGGAGAGGGCGTCCAGCTCGCGCCGCTCCAGGATGCGCCGGGCGGTGTGGAAGTCGATCTCGGCCAGTTCGGACAGGGCGACGAGGAACGTCGTGGTCTCGCCGTTGCGCAGGAAAGCGGTCAGCGCCGCCGGGCCGATGCCGCCCTTGGCCTTCATGTCGCGCACCTTGGCCTCGGCGAGCGCGTAATCGGCCGGCAGGGCGCCGTCCCTGGCCGCCACCTGCTTGCGGCCGGCGGCCAGCGCGGCCTCCAGCGTCGCGGGGTCGACCTCGGCGTTGCGCTCCAGGATCTGGTCGCGAAGGCGCGCCTCGACCACGAAGTACATCTCGTTCAGGAGATCCATCGGCAGCGCCTTGCGCGCCACGACGACCTGATGGAGGGCGGGGTTCGCGGCGGCGCGGTCGACCGCGGCCTCGTGCGCGGCGCGCGACAGGGTGGCCTGGTCGTTGGCCAGCAGGACTTGGAGCGTATCGTCGTCGCCGCGTTCGACGATGGCTTCCGACACCGCTTCGGACACGCTTTCCCGGCGGCTGATGGCCCGCAGGTGGTCCTGGTCGCGGGTGCGCGCGACGCGCAGCAGATCATCCTCGGTGAGGGCGCGCGAGCGGGTCAGCACCGGTTCGGCGACGGCGATCGCGTCGCCGGCCAGGCCGGTGATCAGCTTGCGCGGCGGAGCGGAGGCGTCGGCCATGCGTTCGGCCAGCTCGGCGCGCACGGCCTCTTCCATCTCGCCGCTGATCTGGCTGAGCACGTCGTCGAACAGCGCCATCTCCGTCGCCCGCTGGGGCGGCGCGGCGAAGAACATGTCGGTCACTTCGCGCAGCAGTTCGCGCCGGCGCTCGCTCGACGGCTCGCGCGCCAGGGCGATCAGATTATGGAGCTTGCTGTCGTTCATCGGGTCAATTCGGGTTCGAGGCGCCGCCGGTCGGGCCGTCGGCCGCGCTGTCCGCGGTCAGAAGCTCGTTCTGGCGCGCGCGATTGGTGGCGGTATTGATGGACGAGGTGTTGGACACGGTCTGGCTGCCCGGCACATTGCGCGGCATCAGCGGCGGCGGCGCGGCGGCCATGTCGTCGGTCGGGCCGAAGAACTGTTTGGAAAGGGCGACTGCGCCGGACGGCGCCGGTTTGGCGGGCGCGGCGGCGGTCGAGGCCTCAGCCGCCGGACCGCCGGTCTTGCCGGGCCATGAAAGGTAGCTGGTCGGCTCGGCCGCGTTCGCCGCGCCCCACACCGCGAGCGCGCAACCAGCGGCGGCGATCAGGGCGAAGACAGGCGGTGCGGTCAAGCGGGGCATGGCGGCTCTGGCGGATGGCTTGCAGCTCAGCCTTTAGCCGCGCGGGCTTAACCGGCGCCTAACGTCCCCGCCATTGTCGCAGGATAGCGGCCTCGGCGACCTGCATCAGGCCGTAGAGGGCGACGCCCATCACGGCCAGGACGACGAGGGCGGCGAACATCTTGGCCGTCTCCAGCCGGTGCTGCGCCTCGAGAATGCGCCACGCTAGCCCCTGCGCCCCGCCGCTGCCGGCGACGAATTCCGCCACGACCGCCCCGACCAGGGCGAGGCCGGCTGCGACCTTGTGTCCCTCCAGCAGGAAGGGCACGGCGGAGGGCAGGCGCAACCGGGCCAGCCGCTGCAGGCGCGAGGCGCCGTAGAGATCGAACAGGCGCTCCAGGTCCGGGTCGGCGCTCTTCAGCCCCGTCAGCGCGCCGGAGAAGATAGGGAAGAAAGCCACCACCACCGCCAGCACCAGGATCGCCCGCTCGGGATGATCGAGACCGGCCCAGATGGTCACCAGGGGCGCGATGGCGACGATCGGGGTGACCTGCAGGGTGGTGACCACCGGCTGGACCGCCCGCTCGATCAGCGGATTGACCGCCACGACGAGGGCCAGGCCGCAGGCGAAGACGCTGGCCCAGACCAGGGCCAGCAAGGCGGTCGCGAGCGTGTTCCAGGCGCTGGAGATCAGGATCGGCAGGTTCTGGGCGGCCGCGACCGCGATTTCCGACGGCGGCGGCAGGCGATAGCTGGGCAGCGCCAGGGCGTGGCAGGCGAACTCCCAGCCGCCGAGCAGCAGGGCCAGGAAGACGATCGGCGCGACGATGGACAGGGCGCGGTTCACAGCCGAGACGCTCCGGCGCTGGCCATGGCGGCGTCGAGCGCGTGGGAGACCTGTTCGGCCGTCTCGCGGAAGGCGGGCGTGGTGCGAAAGCCGGCCGGGCGCGGCAGGGGCCCGTCGATCTCGGCGCGGGCGGCTTCGCGGCCGGGCCCCGGCGTCATCACGATCACGCGCTGGGCCATGTAGACCGCCTCCTCCACATTGTGGGTGACGAAGACGATGGCCGGGCGGAAGCGCGACCAGAGGTCGAGAACGTCCTCGGCCAGGGCGCGGCGGGTGATCTCGTCCAGGGCCGCGAACGGCTCGTCGAGCAGCAGCAGCTTGGGCTCGGTCACCAGGGCGCGGGCGAGGGAGACGCGCATGGCCATGCCGCCAGACAGGTGCGCCGGCTTGGCCTTATCGACGCCGTTCAGCCGCACCCGCGCCAGGGCCTCGGCCGCCCGCGCGCGCGCCGCCTTGCGCGCGACGCCGGACAGCTCCAGCGGCAGGGAGACATTGGCGATGGCGCTGGCCCAGGGCATCAGGGTCGGCGCCTGGAAGACGACGGCGGTCTCGCCGGGCGCCGAGGCGCGCGTCACCTGTCCGCGCGTGGGCTGTTCGAGACCGGCCAGCAGCCGCATCGCCGTCGACTTGCCGCAGCCGGACGGGCCGACCAGAGCGACGATCTCGCCGGGCCCAAGGCTCAGGTCGAACGGCCCCAGCGCGCGGCCGCGCGGGTAGTCGACCTCGACGGCCTTCAGTTCGGCGATCGGCGGGCTCAAAGGCTGCGGCTACTTCACGCCCGTGGGCAGGAACTGGAGGGTATAGGCGCTCTTGTAGTCCATCGTCTTGGGATAGACGTTCTGGCTGGAGGCGACGCCGAAGAAGTTCGCCCAGCGGGCGTCGCTCATGGCGCCGACGCCCTGGGCGCTCGCATCGCCAGACAGCACGATGCCCTTTTCCCTCATCTTGGCCCGCGCCTGGTCGAGGACGTCCTGGGTCATCTCCGGATTGTCCTTCAGGATCAGGGCGTCGGCGGGCTTGGGATCGCCGTACAGGTAGGTCTTCCAGCCGGCGGCGGTGGCGTCGACGAAGGCCTTCACCGCCGCGGGGTTCTTGGCGATCAGGTCGTTGCGGGCCAGCACCATGCTGGCGTAGCCCGGATAGCCCTCGTCCGCGAGCAGGAAGACCGCGGGTTTCACGCCGCTCTTCTTCTCGATCGTATAGGGCTCGCTGGTCAGATAGCCCTCCTGGATCGCCCGCTTGTCGGCCAGGAACGGCGCGTCCGAGAAGTCGTACTTGCGAACCTGGTCGTCGGTGAAGCCGTACTTGGACTTCAGCCAGACCCAGAAGGCGGTGACCGAGGCGTCGGACAACAGGATCGGCTTGCCCTTCATGTCGGCGATCGACTTGATGCCCTGGTCGGGGTGGGCGATCAGCACCTGGGGATCGCTCTGCATCGAGGCCATCACCGCCTTGATCGGCGCGCCGGCCTTGGCGACGTTCAGCACGATGAAGCTGTTGGAGCCCACGCCCATGTCGATGGCGCCGGTGGCCAGCAACTGGGGCACATCCACCGCCGGACCGCCCTGGATGATGGTCACGTCCAGGCCGCGCTTCTTGTACTCGCCGGTGGCCAGCGCCTCGTAGTAGCCGCCGTGCTCGGCCTCGGCGCGCCAGTCGGTGGCGAACTTGATCGGGGTCAGGCCGTTCTGCGGGCCCTGCGCCTGCTTGGCCGGCGAACAGGCGGCGAGCAGACCCGCCATCATCAGCGCGATGAGACCTGGCTTCTTCACGATGGACCTCCCCCGGATCAGCGGCGCCAACCTAGAGGGTTGCAAGGCCGTTCGCCAAGCGAAGGTTGGCGGTTCACCAGGCGAGGCGCCGCCTGCCGACGACCAGGGTCGCGCCGGCCTCGTCCCAGGCCATGTCCGTCGCCGGTGGCGCGGGCAGGGGTTTGGCCTGCGCGGGCCAGCGCGGGAACTGCTGGGCGTAGGCCAGGTCGAGCGCGCCGCGGCGCAGGGGGCGCAGGACGATGTCGAACGGCTGGTCCGAGCCGTCCCAGACGATCCGGCTGAGCTGGCCATGCCGCCGAAGGATGTTGGCGGTCTGACCAGCGATCCGGGCGTCCGCGATCGGCGCGTCGGTCGAAACGGTAAGCACGAGCCGGTCGCCGCCCGTCGCCGGGACGACGTGCAGGGTGGCGAGGCCGTCCGGCGTACGCTGCAGGCTGAAGCTCGGCGGCGGCGCGTCCGCCGGCTTGGCGGCCGCGGACGCCACGGGGCGCATCAGGCCCAGGAAGGCGTGCCTGGCGATGGCGCCGCCATCGGCCCTCAGAACCCCCCGGGTCCAGGGGTCCGGCGGGATCGCGGCGATGCGCCAGGCGCGGCCGGTTCCCGCCTCGACGAGGTATTGCGGTTCGACCGCGCGGGGATAGCGCGCCGTCCAGGGGCTGGTCAGGTGCAGGAAAAGCATGATCGCGAGGCCGAGCGCCAGCGTGGCGATGGGCGGAAGGACGGCCCAGCGGTGCTCGGCGTTTTCCGGCCAGGCCAGCGGCCAGAGGCTGAGCGCGGCGAGCCAGACGGCCAGCGCCGGCGCCTCCGGCAGGTCGAGGCCCTGCAGCAGGGTATGGAACAGGACGCCGAGCCAGGCGACGCTGACCACGGCGGCGACCGCGACCAGGGCCAGGGTCCACGCCGCCTTGCGGGTCGCCGCGCCCGTGGCGGCCGCGGTCATCGACGCGATCAGCAGCGGCCAGGCGATCACCGGCCCGGTTGTCGGCGCCGCGACCTGTGCGGCCAGGGCGGCCAGCCAGGCGAGGACAAGCCCGCCGATCCAGGTTCTGGCCGGCTCGGCGGTTTCGCCGAGGACCAGGACGGCGAGAACGGCCGCCACGACGCCAAGGCCCAGTCCGAGCGGATCGAAGCCTAGAAACGCCGATCCGGCGAGGCCCAGGACCAGGGCCAGGGCGGCGCCCGCCAGCCGCCCCCCGCTCCGCGCCATGCCGAACAGGACCAGTAGGACGGCCGACAGCCCGGCCAGGGCCATGCCGGCCTCGAACACCGGGAAGCGGGCGAGGATCGCGCGGTAGCTGATCCAGCCCGGTTCGACGCCGGTCACCCGCCGCGCAAGATGCAGGGCTAGCGCGGCGCCGACCAGGATCAGCAGCCCGCCGCCCAGGCCGCGGGTGATCGATCCCGTCTTGGCCACGCCCGTGCGCCGCGCCTGGACCAGCGCGAGGGCGATCAGGCCGCCGGCCGCCGCCAGCACGATCCAGCCCGCCCAGGCGGGATAGGCCAGCACCGCGAGGCCGAAGAGATCGCCATAGGCCGCGTCGGGCGCGGGGCCGGGCAGGGTGCGCGAAAAGGCCAGCGCCCGCGCGGTCGGCAGCGCCTGCTCGCCCATGTGCCGCACCGCGCCCTGGTCCAGCGCCGCCGGCGTGGACGAGGGCGAGTGATAGTCGAACTGCCGGCCGATGAAGGCGTAGTTGAAGCCTGTCTTGCCCGCCGCCTTGGCCACGGTGAAGTCGGTGTCGTTGGGCATGGTCTTGTAGACGAAGACCGCCAGGGAGTTGCTGTCCGGCCGGACCGCCGTCCTACGATAGAGGTCGATCGAGCCGCCATTGTTCGCGCCGGTCTCGAACATGGCGGCGCGTCCGCCGCCGCCGCGTGTCTCGAAATTCATGATGAAGCCGACGTGCGCCGCGGCCGGGTCCTGGCCGAAGAAGGCGTGCGCGCCGAGCAGGCCGGCCTCTTCGCCATCGGTGATCACCACCATCACGTCGCGCTCCGGCGTTCCGCCGGCCTCCAGCGCCCGGACGATCTCCAGGGTCGAGGCGACGCCCGCCATGTCGTCGGCCGCGCCGGGCGAGCCGGGCACGCTGTCGTAGTGCGCCATCAGGGCCAGGGCCGGCAGGCCGTGGTCGCGCCCGGGCAGCAGGCCTATGACGTTCTCGACCGGTCCGGCGGCGGCCCAGGTCTCGTGGCTGATGGTCAGCTGCTCCAGGCCGACGCTCCGCTGGAGGCGCGGCGAAAGTCCCAGCGCGGTCATGCGCTGCAGGACGCCGTCGCGGACCCGATGGTTGGCGTCCGAGCCGATCGGATGGGGGACGGGCGCCAGGGCCGCGATGTCGGCGAGGGCGCGCCGGGTCGAGAAGCTTTTCGCCGAAGCGTCGGTCGGCGCGGGCGAAGGCGTCCGGACCGAGACGTAGAACAGGGCGAAGGCCGCGACGAGGCATCCCAGCAGCGCCAGATAGCGGTTCACGGCGTTCCCCATCGCCTCGGCTGTTCGCCGGATGAGGCGCCGGTCCCCGGTCGGGCGCAAGCGGCTTGTAGCTCAGCCGCCCTTGGCCAGGGCCTCGCGCCGTTCCTCCAGTTCCAGCCAGTCCTCCTCGGCCTTGGCCAACTCGGCGCGCGCGGCGGTCGCCCGCTTCATGACGGCGTCGAAGCGCTTGGGATCGCGGGCGTAGAGGCCGGCGTCATCCAGCTGGGCGTCGAGGGCGGCGATCTCGTCGGACAGGCGCGGCATCGCCTTGTCCAGCTCCTCCAGCCGCCGCTGGTCCTTGTAGGAGAGTTTCACCTGCGCCTTCGGAGCGGTCGGCTGAGCCGGCGCCGCCTTGGCGGCGGGCTTCACCGGCGGCGCGCGCACGGCGTCGAAGAAGCCCGGGTTCTGGCTGACGAAGTCCCGCCAGCCGCCCGGCGTCTCGGCGATCCGGCCGGCGCCGTCCAGGGCGATGGTCGAGGTGGCCAGCCGGTCGATGAAGTCGCGGTCGTGGCTGACCAGGATCAGGGTGCCGTCATAGTCGGCCAGCACGCCTTCCAGCAGGTCGAGGGTGTCCATGTCGAGGTCGTTGGTCGGCTCGTCGAGCACCAGCAGGTTCGCCGGGCGGGCCAGGGCGCGGGCCAGCAGCAGCCGGTTGCGCTCGCCCCCGGACAGGGTCGAGACCGGCTGGCGAAGCTGGCTGTCCTGGAACAGGAACTCGCGGGCGTAGGCAGCCACGTGCTTCGGTTTGCCGCGCACCATCACCTGGTCGCCGCCGCCGGGCGCGAGCGCGTCCCACAGGCTCATGTCGCTGTTCAGCTCGGCGCGGGCCTGGTCGACGTAGGCGATCTCAAGGCCGGTCCCCAGCTTCACCTCGCCGGCGTCGGGTTCGATCTCGCCCAGCAGGATCTTGACCAGGGTGGTCTTGCCCGCCCCGTTCGGGCCGACGATGGCCAGCCGGTCGCCGCGCTGGATGCGGGTGGAGAAGCCCTTGATCAACACCCGGTCGCCGAAGGCCTTGGTCAGGCCCTTGGCCTCGGCCACCCGCTGGCCGGAGGCGGCGCCCGCCTCGACCGCCAGGGCGACCGCGCCGCGCTGGTCGCGCATCAGTTCGGCCTTGCGCTGGCGCATGGCCTGAAGTTCGCGCGCGCGGCCCTCGTTTCGGGTGCGCTGGGCGGTGATCGAGCGGTAGAACCAGTAGGTCTCGCGCTCGATGGCCTTGTTCAGCCGGCGCAGGGACTCGGCCTGGTCGGCGGCGATCTTCTCGGACCAGGCGTCGAAGGCGGAAAAGCCCTTGTCCAACCGCCAGATGCGCCGGTCCTCCAGCCAGAAGCAACGCTGGGTGACGCGCTCGAGGAAGGCGCGGTCGTGGCTGACGATCAGGGCCGCGGCGCGCGTCGCCGCGAGTTCGGCTTCGAGCGTCTCGATGGCGAAGATGTCGAGGTGGTTGGTCGGCTCGTCGAGCAGCAGCACGTCGGGCTTCTCGGCGAAGGCGCGGGCGAGCGCGGCCCGGCGGCCCTCGCCGCCGGAGAGGCGGCCAGTGGGCTTTTGCGGATCGAGGCCGAACGCCTGCAGCGCGGCTTCCGCCTCGTGCGGGGCCGCGCCGCCGGCGCTGGCGTAGTCCAAGAGGCTGTCGCCGGCGATCAGCGGTTCCTGGGCGACCAGGGTCACGCGCGCGCCCGGCGTGACCGAGCGGTCGCCGCCGTCCGGTTCGGTCAGGCCGGTCAGAATGCGCATCAGGGTCGACTTGCCGGCGCCGTTGCGGCCGACCAGGCAGGCGCGCACGCCGGCCTCCAGCGCCAGGTCGACTCCGTCGAACAGCATGCGCGGGCCGTCGGCCAGCCGCACGTCCTTCAGGGCGATGATCGGGGGGCGGGCGCTCATCGGCCTTGGTCCTGATAGCGATAGGCGCCGCCCGGATCGCCGCGATAGGCCGGCTGATCCGGATCGTCGCCGTAGGGTTGGCCATAAGGCGGCGGAGTGTAGGGCTGCTGACCATAAGGCGGTTGGCCATAGGGCTGCGTGCGACGCGACGGCTCGCGATAGCGCGGTCCGTCGTCGTAAGGGTCGTAGCCCCGATCGTAGGGACGGCCGCCCCGGTCGCGATCCGGGTCCGGCGCGTCGCGGTCGCTCGGCGGCGGCTGATCCGGCTCGATGGCGCCGTCTGGATCGCGGTGGTCGCCGCCGCCGGCCCGTTCGAAGTCGTTGCTCAGGCTGTCATAGAAGGCGGCCCTGGAGTCGGCCTCCGGATCGGTCTCGCCCGACAGGCCGATGTCGTCGCCCGCCGTCGCCGGCGTGGGCGGCGGGAACCAGGTGAAGTCGTGCGGGGGCGTATCGCCATGGGCGACGACCATCATCTTCTTCCAGATCTCGGCTGGGACCTGGCCGCCGGTGACCTTGTACATGGGGGCGCCGCCGTCGTTGCCCACCCAGACGCCGCAGATCCAGTCCGGCGTGAAGCCGATGAACCAGGCGTCGCGCCAGTTCTGGCTGGTGCCCGTCTTGCCCGCGGCCGGACGGCCGAGGTTGGCGCGCATGCCGGTGCCGTGGGTGATCACGCCCTCCATCATCCGCACCATGTCGGCCGCCAGGCCGGGGTCGTAGACGTTCGCACCGCTGGCCGAGACGTGGCTGTAGAGCACGTCGCCGCGGGCCGTGCTGACCGACTGGATCAGGTAAGGGTCCTGGCGCGCGCCGCCCTGCTGGAAGACCTGGAAGCCGGAAGTCAGCTCCAGCAGGTTCACTTCATAGGCGCCCAGGGCCACGGACAGGTTGGGATCGGCCGGGATGTCCTTCAGGCCGAAGCGATGGGCGATCTCGCCGATCCTGGGGCCGCCGACCTCGTTGGCCAGGCGCACCGCGACGGTGTTGATCGACAGGGCGAGGGCGGTCGCGAGGGTGACAGCGCCATGATAGCCGCCGCCGTAGTTGCTGGGCGTCCAGTTGCCGAGGCGCA
>Ga0153956_1002910_pt1 | contig 11826 bp, 12 predicted proteins | sample TSFL040MetaG_FD_104704 | JGI IMG/M metagenome (GOLD analysis project Ga0153956, IMG submission 104704) | Attine ant fungus gardens microbial communities from Florida, USA - TSFL040 MetaG | ecosystem: Host-associated > Fungi > Mycelium > Unclassified | place: USA: Florida, Wekiwa Springs...
AGCGCATCAAACCGCCACGCCGCCGCCTGTGTTCACCCTTGAAGCAGGCGCCGGGAAGGCGGAACTGGCCAGGTGCCGTGCGGATTTCGACGCCATACCCATAGCCGTGCATCGGGGAAAGCGATTCCCGGGAAGGCAATGCGTGGCTGTCCGGAACATTGGATGACAGGCCCTGGCACTTGCCGCCTGGTGGCGGGCAAGCTGGTGAAACGGCGGCGGGGCGGTCAGTCCCCCGCCTTCGCGGCGTTGGCCCACGGCTCCCGCCCCAGCTGCTCGGCCAGGTAGTCGATCAGCCGCTGCACGCGCGCCGGGCGGCGCAGGCCGGGCGGGGTGACGATGTGCAGGGCGATAGGTTCCACCTGCCAGTCGTCCATCGCCGTTTCCAGGGTGCCGTCGCGCAGGTCCTGCCACACCAGGAATTCCGGCTGCAGGGCCAGGCCCAGGCCGCCGCGCAGGGCGGCGGCGAATACTTCGGCGTTGTTGGCCTGCAGCTGGCGTGGCACCACCTGCGCGAACTCGCCGTGGCGGTGGTGGCGGAAGCGCCAGTTGTTGCCGTTGCGCGCATGGCTGTACTGGAAGCCGCGGTGCGCGGCCAGGTCGCGCGGATGCTGCGGCTTGCCGTGTTCGGCGAAATACGACGGCGCGCCGACCAGCACGATGCGCACCCGGCACAGGCGGCGCGCGCGCAGGCTGGAATCGGCCAGGCTGGAAATGCGCAGGGCCAGGTCGAAGCGTTCGGCCACCAGGTCCACCTGCGCATCGCTGAGCTGGACATCCAGTTCCACGTCCGGGTGCTGGCGCATGAACGCCGGCAGCAGCGGCGCCAGCTGCGCCACCCCGAAGGACATCGGCGCGGCCACCCGGATCAGGCCGCGCAGCATGGTCGAGCGGTCGGCCGCCTCGGCTTCCACCGCCTCGCCCTCGTCGAGGATGCGCGCGGCGCGTTCCAGCGCCGCCTCGCCGGCGCTGGTCAGCGACATGCGCCGCGAGGTGCGGTGGAACAGGCTGGTGCCGATGCGCGCCTCCAGCCGGGAGATGGCCTTGGACACGGTGGCCTGCGACAGCGCCAGGGCCTCGGCGGCGCGGGCGAAGGAACCGGCTTCGGCCACCTTGGCGAAGATGGCCCAGGCTTCCAGATCGGGCAGTTGGCTCATGTGGGTTCCTTTGGAACTTGGCAAACATCAAAAACACCCCTCGCCCTCCCTTTCGCGCGTTGCCCGAAAGGGAGGAGGGATTCCCCGGTAGCTGAAACCCGGTGCTGACCAGGTGCAGGCAGGATGTGTTGACGGGCCCTCGATCATGCCACGAATGGAAAGAATGACTTTTCAATCCTTCCATTCCGGATACAAAGGCGCCGCCCTAGACTGGCCGCCATCGCAACCACCCATGCAGGAGAACGCCATGATCGAGCATCGCCCGTTTGCCAGCCTTGGCGGCGCCAACCACGGTTGGCTCAATGCCAAGCACCATTTTTCCTTTGCCGAATACCGCGACCCGGCGCGCGTCCACTGGGGTGCGCTGCGGGTGTGGAACGACGACATCATCCAGCCCGGCACCGGCTTCCCGCCGCACCCGCACGCGGACATGGAGATCGTCACCTACATCCGCGAAGGGGCCATCACCCACCAGGACAACCAGGGCAACAAGGGCCGCACCGAGGCCGGCGACGTGCAGGTGATGAGCGCCGGCACCGGCATCCGCCACGCCGAATACAACATGGAGCCGGTGGAAACCCGCTTGTTCCAGATCTGGATCATTCCGGATGAACGCGGTGGCGCGCCGTCGTGGGGCTCCAAGCCCTTCCCCAGGGGCGAGCGCTCCGGTCGCTTCGTCACCCTGGCCAGCGGCATGGCCGGCGATGACGATGCGTTGCCGATCCGCGCCAATGCCCGTGTATCCGGCGCCACACTGAAGGCGGGCGAAAGCACCGAATACCACTTCAGCGACAGCACCCGCCACGGCTACCTGGTATCCAGCAGCGGCAAGGTGGAAGTGGACGGCGTGGTGCTGGAGGCCCGCGACGGCGCCGCCATCCGCGACGTGGCCAGCATCCGCGTGCGCGCGCTGGAAGATGCCGAACTGGTGCTGGTGGATACCGCGGCCTGAGCCGCGGTATCGCCGCCTGGCAAGCCGCCGGCAACAAGCGAAGGGCGCGGGCAACCGCGCCTTTCTGCCGTGCGCCGTGGAAGGAAACCGCAGGAGCGGCTCCCGCCGCGATGGAACTTCCCGCCGGAGCCTGGAGAGATCCGCGCCGCTCCTGCGGCTTTGCCGTTTGTGCCTACACTGCGCCACTCCCGGCAGGAGACCCCCATCATGCAGGCCAAGGGCGAGTTCGAGGTCACGCGCATCCCGCAGGCATCGCTGGACATCGGCGGTGGCGAGGTCATCGGCCATTCGCGCTTCGACAAGCGCTTCCACGGGCCGCTGGATGCCGCCAGCGTGGTGCACATGCTGGCGCTGATGTCGCCGGCAACCGGTTCGGGTGCCTATGTCGCCATCGAACGCGTCGAAGGCGCGCTCGACGGCCGCCGCGGCAGCTTCCACACCCAGCACAACGGCGTCATGCGGCGCGGCACGCCCAGCCTCGAGCTGACCGTGGTGCCGGACAGCGGCACCGGTGAGCTGGCCGGCCTGCATGGCCGCATCGCCATCGACATCGTCGATGGCAGGCACTTCTACACCTTCGATTACGGCTTCGGCGAAGACTGAGGCGGCGGGCGTGGCTGCGCCTTATGGACGCATGGCGGCTCGGTCGTGCAGGCCGAGGAAGGCATGCAACCGCCGCAGTTCCTCGTCCAGCGCATTGCCGAAGCCGGCATCGCGTGGCGCGTGGCCGGCGATGTAGCCCGGTTCGTGCCGCAGGCGTCCGTTGACCACCTTCAGGTTGGCCCAGCCGATGACCGCGTCGCGCCACAGCAGCGGCAGCGCGTAGTGGCCGCGCACGCGCTTGTGCGCCGGGGTGTAGGCCTCGAAGCGGTAGGCCCAGCCCCACAGCAGCTCGAAGCGGCGGCGGTCCCACACCACCGGGTCGAACGGGGCCAGCAGCCGTACCCGCGCCGGAATCCGCCAGCCCTGGGTCGGGTCTTCGCCGCCGGGCCAATGCCAGTCCACGCCGTCGATGCGCGCGTGGGCCAGGCGCTGCTTGAGGCGCGCCAGCGTCGGCTTGCGCAGCTCCTGCCATTGCGGCGCGGCGTTGCCGAGCATGCTGACCAGCTGCGCCAGGCTGGCGGCGGGCAGGGGCGCGTACTTCTGCACCAGCGCATCGGCCATCGCGTCCATTGCCGCCTGCGGGTCGGGGCTGGCCTGCCACGGTTCGGCCAGCGCATAGACGCGGGTGCCGCGCTCGCGTCGTGCCACGTCCAGGTGGCTGCGATAATGCAGGCCGTCCAGCAGTTCGGTGGACAGCCGGCTGTTGCCGCCGAACCAGTTCTTCACCGGGCCGTGGCCCAGCGCGGCGTCCACCTCGGCCGGGTGCGCGTGGCCCAGCCGCTCGACTTCGGCCAGCACCGCATGCGCCAGCTGCCAGCGCGGTTCGTCCCAGGCCCGCCGCGCGCTGCGCGGGTGCATCAACGCGCGCAGCGCCGGGGTGAGGAAGCCGTAGTTGATGAAGAAATCTTCCTGCAACGGCAGCTGCGGATAGCGCCGTTCCAGGTCGCCGGCCCGGTAGTCCCTGACGCGGTGGCGCAAGGTCAGGTCCTGCGCACGCGCCGGTGCGCGCAGCGGGTCGGCCTGCACGAAACCGCCGAGGCGCTCGACCGCGGCCATCAGCGTGGTGGGCGGGAACAGGCTGCGCGCGACGGCATGGCGGCGCAGTGCGGCGATGTCGAGTCGGCTGGGCATGGCGGCGGTGGGCAGTGGAATCGAACGGGCGGAACGGGTCAGCCGCGCACGGCCGCTGCGACCGTGGCGATGTCGATTTTCACACGGCTGCGCCGGCATGCCTTTGCTGGCGGTCCGATGCAGGGCGGGTCCTGCATCCGCCCCGCGCATCGCGCCGCCGGTGAATGCGGGCGCCAAACCGGCGGGGTGCCTGCCGGGGCATGTCAGTGCCTGCGCTTGACCGGGGCCAGGTTGAGGCCGAGGTGGCGGCCGGCTTCGTGCGCATCGCGCCGCCGGCCGCGGTGCGCGTCGAGCAGGTCGGTGCGGGTGACGATGCCGAGCACGCGCCCGGCATTGGTTTCCTCGACCACCAGCAGGCGGCCCACGCCGCATTCGAGCATGTGGCCGGCCGCCTTGCGCAGTGAATGGTCGGCGCCGATCACCACGGGCGTGCGGCAACGGCCTGCCGTGTCGGCTGCGCTGGCCGGCGCACGGAAGAACCTCAGCCGCGCATGGCTGCCTCGATCGCGGCGATGTCGATCTTGGTCATGCCCATCATGGCCTCGAATGCGCGCCTGGCGACCGCCGGGTCGGGATGGGTGACGGCCGCGGTCAACGCGCGCGGGGTGATCTGCCAGGACAGGCCCCACCTGTCCTTGCACCAGCCGCAGGCGCTTTCCCTGCCGCCGTTGTCGACGATCGCGTGCCACAGGCGGTCGGTTTCGGCCTGGTCGTCGGTGGCGATCTGGAACGAAAACGCTTCGTCGGGGCTGAATGCGGAACCGCCGTTCAGGCCGATGCAGGGAATGCCCGCCACGGTGAACTCGACCGTCAGCACGTCGCCTTGCTTGCCGGAAGGGAAGTCGGCGGGCGCGCGATGCACGGCGGTCACCGCGCTGTCGGGAAAGGTCCTGGCGTAGAAAGTCGCCGCTTCCAGCGCGGTGCCGTCATACCACAGGCAGACTGTGTTCTTGCTGGCCATGATGCCTCTCCTGGTGGAATGCCGATCAGGGGCGGCCAGACTACTCCGCGCGCGGTGAGTGGCGTGACATGCCGTGCAGGAGCATGTTGCGCGCCTGTTCTCCCGGTGAAACCCTCGCGTAACCGGGTGCGTTCCTACGAGGGCTGCTTCTTCCGTCGCGTACTGCCGGCGCGCGCCGGCTTGCGGGGGCTGCTTGCGCCTTCGGCAGCGTTGTCCGCGTTGCCACCCAGTTGCTCCAGCCACGACAGCGCGTCGGTATAGGCGACGAAGTGTTGCAGGTAGCCGGGCGATACCTCGCGCATCAGGTCCATCGCGCGGTAGGTGAGCACGCTGGAATGCAGCGGGCCGGCGTCCTCGGGCAGGCCGTCCAGGCATTGGCGCAGCAGGCTGTCGATGCGGATGCGGCTCCACAGCTGCTGGAACTCGTCCAGCACCGGCAGCGGCGCGATGCCGGCGGCGCGCATGGCTGCACCGGCGGCGCGCACCGGTGCCATGGCCGGCGCCGGGGAGCGTGCTTCCACGCGCGGCGCGCTGTCGAATTGTTGCAGCAGTTCCCGCAGCGGACTGCCGCCTGCGCCGGGTTGCGGCTTGCGTCCGGCGGGCTGGGCGAGCACGCCCGCGTAGGCATCGGCCAGCTGTTGCAGGCGCGTTTCCAATTGCTGTCGCACCGTGCCGTCGAAGCGGGTGGCGCGCTGCGCCAGCGCGGCCATCAGCGCGAAACGCGGCGGGTCGGCGCGGTCGGCACCGTGCCGGCGCCACGCCTCGAGCCGCGCGTGGATGCCGGCGGCTTCAGCGGGCATCGGCCTTGCCATCGGCGTTGTGGCGCGGGATCGGCGCGATTTCCACGCGGCGGTTCCGGGCGCGGCCGGCCTCGTCGTCGTTGGAGCCGACCGGCTGCTCGGCGCCGAACGCAGCGGCGAATACCGACGAAGACGGCACGCCATCGGCAATCAGGGTGCGGGTGACGGTGATCGCGCGCGCGGCCGAAAGTTCCAGGTTGTCGGCGAAGCGGGCGTTGGCCACGCGCACCGGCTGGTTGTCGGTGAAGCCGCTGACCATCAGGATTTCCTCGCGCGCGGACAGGTAGTCGCGCAGCGGGCCGGCGATGCTCTGCAGCAGGTCGCGGCCGGCGGGCTGCAACTGGTCCGAGTTGAGCGCGAACAGCACGCTGCCGCTGATGCCGATGCGGCCGTCGATCACCGTTACCCGGCCGGCGGCCAGCGGCGCGGCCAGCGCCTGTTCCAGCGTCTTGACCCGCGCCGCCTCGGCCTGGCGCTGCTTCACTTCCTCGTCCAGGCGGTTGTGCAGCAGCAGCTGGATGCCGATGACGCTGGCCAGGATCAGCACGAATGCGCCCAGCAGCACCGACATCAGGTCGCCGAATGCGGCCCAGGTGGTGGCGCTGGATTCGGCGTCGAACTCGATCTCGTCGCTCATGCTTCGGCGGCTCCGGCGCGCGCACCGGCCAGTTGCTGCAGCTCGCCGATGATCTGCTTCTGCGACAGCATGCTCAGTTCGACCACCTCGCGCGCCTGCGCCACGTAATAGGCCAGCTGCTCATCGCTGCGCGCCAGCGATTTTTCCAGCGCGGTTTCGATGGCGAGCAGGCGCTCGTTCAAGGCGTCGGTGGACTGGCCGAACACCTGCACCGCGCTGCCGAACGCCTCGCCGAGGCTGGCCACTTCCAGCGCGCTGCCGGTGACGTGGGCCGCGGCCTGGTCGAGCTTGCCGGCCTCGCCTTCGACCTGCGCGCTGAAGCGGCTGCCGACGCGTTCCAGTAGTTCGGCCGAGGTCGAAACCAGGGCGTCGATCGCGCCACGCTGCTCGGTGGAAGCGTGGTTGACCGCATCGAGCAGGGTCTGCACGGTTTCCAGCAGGCGCCCGCGTTCTTCCAGCGTGGCGGTATCGCGCAGCATGCTGTCGGACAGTTTCTGGCGCAGCTCGGCCACCACCTCGGCGGCGGCGCGCGGTGCCTCGGAGGCGGTGGCGACCAGCTTCTCGATCTCGGCCAGGGTGTCGCGGGCGTGGGCCTGCGCCTGTGCGTTGATCGCCTGGGTGGTCTGCGCCAGCGTGTCGCAGACCTGCTGCTGTTGCGCGGCCACCTGCGCGCTGCTGTGCTCCCAGCGCTGGCCGAATCCATCGGTGAGCGTGGCGAAGGCATCGCGCCATTGCGCCAGGCGCTCCGCGTCGCGCGCCTGCAGGGCATCCTGCAGTTCGCCGTGCGAGCGCTGCAGGGCCTGGATCATCGCATCGCTGCGCTGGGCGAAGGCGGCTGCCGCTTCGGTCAGCGCCAGCGCGTTGCCGGCGATGCCTTCCAGCGTGCCGGCGGCGGCGGCCTGCAACTGCGTGGACACTTCGCCGGCGGTAAGCGCCAGTGCATCGCAGACCTGTTGCTGCTGCTGCGCCACCTGCATGCCGTTGCGCTGCCAGCTTTCGTCCAGTGCGGCGAGCATGCCCGCCAGCGATTGCGACCATGCCGCCAGGCGCTGTTCTTCGCGCGCGGCCAGCGCGGTATGCAGTTCGCCGTGCGACTGCTGCAGGGAATCGACCAGCTGGCGTGCGTGCTGGTCGAAGCCGGCCGACGCGGCCAGCAGGGCCTGCTCGTTGCGGTCGGCCAATGCGGCATGCGCTTGCCGCTGGCCGTCGAGCGCGCCGTTCCAGGCCTCGGCGATGCGCGCGGTATTGTCTTCCAGCCGCGTGGCCACGCCATCGACCAGGGCCGTGGCGCGCTGCTCGAAGTTGCCGCTGAACTGCTGCAACGCCTGTTGCAGGCCGTCGGCCAGCGCGGCGTTGCCGCGCTGCTGTTCGGCCACGGCGGCGCTCCAGCTGTCGCTGGCGGCGCGGGCGGCGCCCTGCACGGTGGCCTCCAGGCCGTCGAGCTGGCGGCGCAGCGCCTGTTCGATGGTTGCGTGCAGCCGGTCGGATCTTTCGGCCAGCCCGGCCATGGTCGTATCGACCACCGGTTGCAGCGCCGCGCCCACCGCATTGGCCTGCTGGGCGATGCCTTCGCGCAGCGCCTGCTGCAGGGTGGCGGCCAGCTGCGTCCACGCCGCCTGGCTGCGCTGGTGGAATTCCTGCTGGCTGGCCTGCAGGCGTTCGCCGGCGGCTTGCTGCTGGCGTTCCAGGGTGTCGGCCACGTTTTGCAGGCGCTGCACCAGCACTGGCATCAGCGCGTTCTGCTCCTGCAGCAGGCGGAAGCTTTCGCGCCGTTGCAGGGCCTGCGAATGCTGGCCCAGGTGCGTGCCGATGGCGGCGTCCAGCTGTTGCACGGCCAGGGTGCGCTCGCGCCGCAGCAGCGCCGACAGCAGGCCCAGCGCGGCCGAGCTGGCGACGCCGGCGATGGAGGTGCCGAAGGCGAAGCCCAGGCCCTTGACCGGCGCGGCCAGCGAACTGCGGATGGCGTCCAGGTCGGTGGCGCTTTCCAGCGCCATGCCGGTGCCGCGCAGGGTGGCCATCATGCCGAGCAGGGTGCCGAGCATGCCCAGCAACACCAGCAGGCCGACCAGATACGGTGTCAATGCCGGCGCCGGCAGGCCGACGCGTTCGCCTTCGATGCGCAGGCGAACGCCGTTGCGCAGGCCCGGGTGCAGCCGCGCGAGCCAGCCATCGGGATTGCCATCGGCCTCGCCGATGGACGGCAAAGCCTGCACCAGGGTGGCGGTGGCCTGGCGGTAGCGCAGCAGTTCCAGCGCGCCGGCCAGGTAGCACGCGGCGATCAGTGCGGCGACGGCGGCGGCAAGCGGGTGCGTGCCGATGTAGCCGATGCCGATCCAGCACACGGCCAGCAGGCCGGCAAGGAACACGAGGGGAGCGATGGGGTTTCTGGACATGGGCTTACGGTGATGGGGTACGCAGCGCTGCGAGCAGGCCGTCGATGGGGTGGAAGCGGACTTCCAGTTCGGCCAGCAGCGCGGTGCGCATGTCCTGGCGGAAGCGCGCCAGCCAGGGGCCGGCGGCAGGAACCGCGGAAGCATCGTCCGCCGCGTCGGCAGCGGCGGGTGGGTGGGCGCCGGCATCGCGCAGGTGCCGGTAGTGCAGGCCGAGCAGGGCCGGCACGGTGGCCAGCAGCGTGTGTTCGCGCGGGCTGAGCGTGGCTTCCATCACCGCGTCCACCTCGGCCAGCCGCGCCTTGTCGGCCGATTGCCGCGCCAGCATGTCGCGCAGGCGCCCGCGCAGCAGGCCGGTGGCCGCCTGCATCGCGCGCTGGGCCGACAAGCAGTGCTGGCGATAGGGCAGGTAACCGGCGTCGATGGCGGCGGCGGCCGGGTCCTTGCGCTTGGGCGGGGTCAGGTCTACCTCGGCTTCGATGGCCTGTACCAGCGACTGGCGCAGGCGCTGGCATTCGGCGTCCTGGGCATCATCGAAATCGGCCCCGTCCCCGGCTGCGGGCAGCCGGCCGTCCAGCGCCCGCGACAGGGTGATGGCCCGGTTCCAGTCGAACCACTGCGCCAGCCGCTCGGTCAGCACCGGCGGCGTGCGCGGGAGGTCGGCGTCGCCGAAGCGGGCCAGCAGGCGGATGAACGCCGGGCCCAGCACGGGCGCCCGTGTGGAAGCTTTCGCCATGGTCCTGACCGAAAATTGGCCATTCTACATGGCGGGCTTTGCCGCCTGCCTTGACGCCATTGGCCTGTCCTGCGCTCTCCGCTGGCGCTGCCGCGGGGCGGTCGGCAAGGGGGAAGCGGTCGCTTTGCACCGGGCCGGCCGCCGCGAACCGCGCCTCTCCCCGGCCTTCCCAGCAGCTGCGCCGAAGGGGCCGTTCTTCGTGGCCCTCGCCATGCCGGGGAAGGGCGGAGTCAGATGATGCGCAGGGTGATGGCCTTGAGCACGGCGCGGGTGCGGTCGCGGGTGTCGAGCTTGTCGAGGATGGCCGAGACGTAGTTCTTCACCGTGCCTTCGGCCAGGAACAGGCTGCCGGCGATCTCGCGGTTGCTGTAGCCGCCGGCCAGCAGCCGCAGGATGGCCACTTCCTTCTGGCTGAACAGCTCCTTCGGCGCGTCGTCGGCGTGGTAGCGGTAGCGCTGGCGCACCGGGTCGGTGCTCACCGGCTGCAGCAGGGCCTGCCCGCTGCTGGCGCGCAGGATGGCTTCGTGCAGGTCTTCCGGCGCGGCGTCCTTGAGCAGGAAGCCCTGCGCGCCGGCTTCGGTGGCGCGCAGCAGCAGGTTGCTGTCGTCGAAGGTGGTCAGGAACACGCAGGGCGTGGCGTCGCCGCGCTGGCGCAGCGCCTGCAAGGCCTGGATGCCGTCCATGCCCGGCATGCGGATGTCGGACAGGATCAGCTGCACCGGCTGCCGTTGCAGCTGATCCAGCAGCGCCTCGCCGCTGTCGGCCTCGAACACGATGTCGATGCCCCGTTGCTGCAGCAGGGCGCGCAGGCCGGCGCGGATCAGGGCCTGGTCGTCGACCAGGGCGATGCGTGGCGCGGCGCTCATGCCGGCAGCTCCACGCGGATGCGCAGCGCACCGGAGGCGGCACGCTGCAACTGCAACGTGCCGCCCTGTTCGGCGACGCGTTCGCGCATGCCGGTCAGGCCGTTGCCTTCGCGCGGCTGGCCGCGCAGCTGGCCGTCGTCTTCCATCTCCAGCAGCAGCTGGCCGTCGGTGCGGCGCAGGGCGACCCGCAGCACCCGGGCTTCGCCGTGGCGGGCGCTGTTGGTCAGCGCTTCCTGCACGCAGCGCAGGATCGCCTCGGCCCTGGCGGCACTGCCGACCTGCACGTCGTCGGCAAGGTGCAGGTGCAGGCGCGGGCGTGGCAGGGGTGCGGCCAGGGCATGCAGGGCGGTGTGCAGGTCCAGCTGGCCGCTGTCGCGCAGCGAGTGCACCACCGCGCGGATATCGCCCAGCAGTTCCGCGGACAGCTTTTCGCACAGCGCCAGTTCGGCCGGCGCCTCGGCGCGGCCGGCAAGCGCGCGCAGCTGCAGGCGCAGCGCGGTGAGCTTGTGCCCGGCCACGTCGTGCAGTTCGCGCGACAGGCGCAGGCGTTCGCCGTCGCGCGAGCTTTCGGCCAGCAGGGCGCGGGTGGCCAGCAGGTCGGCGTTGACCAGCGCCAGGCGGTCGCGCGCCTGCTCGGCGCTGCGCGCGTAATGCGTGGTGAGCATGGCGAAGGCCTGGAAGCCGGCGAAGATCAGCACCACCACGCCGGCATGCTCGTTGGCCGCGCCCAGCACGAAATACAGGCACAGGTTCACCGCGGCCATCGCCGCCAATGCGGGGCGCAATGACCAGGTGGCGGCGACCTGCGCGGCCAGCATCACCAGCAGTGCCGGGGCCACGCCGCTGTAATGGGCCAGCCGCACCAGCACCAAGGCGCTCGCGGCCTCGACCAGCAGCAACATCGCGCGCCGCCAGGACGGCTGCGGCAACGCGGCAGCCACCAGGAAGGCGACGAGGAACAGCAGCGCGCCGCCCCAGCGCCACGGCAGCTGCGCGGCATCGCCGTAGTGCAGGGTCGAAGCCACCGCCAGCCAGGTGAGCAGGCCGGCCAGGTTCAGCGGGTGCAGCAGGCCGCGCCAGCGCGGGAAAGAGGCGTTTTCCATGCCGGCATGCTGGTGCGGGTGCATGCCGTCGATCAAGAGGGCGGCGGCAGAAGGTGACTTCCGGCAGGGTCGAATGATGACCACCGCGACTGCCGTGGCGATGGCCGTGCGCGCAGCCTGCACACAGGCCGCTGCATCCCGCCGGCCGTCACCGGAGAACCGCTGCCATGCCTGGATATTCATTGATCGTCGCGCTGCACATCCTGGCCGGCGTGGTCGCCCTGGCCGGCTTCTGGTCGGCGGCGCTGATGAAGAAGGGCTCGCCGCGGCACCGCCTGCTGGGCAAGGTGTACCTGCTGGCGATGGCGACCATCGTGGTCACCGCGCTGCCGATCACCGTGCAGTTCGCCTTCTTCCGCCAGCAGCCGCTGTCGGCGTTGTTCCTGGCCTACCTGGTGGCCATCACCGGCAATGCCACGTGGCTGGCCTGGCGTGCGGTCACCGACAAGCGCGACTGGCGGGCAATGGTGGCGCGGCCCGGCTGGAAGCTGGC
>Ga0153956_1002911_pt1 | contig 11826 bp, 13 predicted proteins | sample TSFL040MetaG_FD_104704 | JGI IMG/M metagenome (GOLD analysis project Ga0153956, IMG submission 104704) | Attine ant fungus gardens microbial communities from Florida, USA - TSFL040 MetaG | ecosystem: Host-associated > Fungi > Mycelium > Unclassified | place: USA: Florida, Wekiwa Springs...
GCGAGCGCAGCAAAGACAAGGAAAAAACGGGCGAAAAACCGGAGTTTATACGGAATCAATGAGGATTTTGAGCCTGTTTTTAACGCCGTATTTGCAAGCGCAGTCGTTTTTCAGAGGTTCCTTGGCATGGTGTCCACTTAAAAGTCGCGTCCGCCTGAAAAACGAACCCTGAAAAAACACAACGGCTCAGTGGCGTCTGGTCAGGATCAGCAACAGCATCTTGATGCGCTCATTGAGCTGTTGCAGGCAGTGCGCGAAGGCACCGGCGTGAACAGCGTCTTCCGCGTCGGGGTCCGCAAAATGCCAGGCCATGTAATTGCCGGCCTGGGGCAGGCACTCGCTTTCGCTGTCGGGTTGGCTGTAGAGCGTGATCAGTAAATCGAATCGCTGGCGCATGAATGGGTGCAGCGGTTTGCTGTGCAACGCGTCGGCGCGCACGCCGAAATTCGCAAGCGCCGCCAGCGTGCGCGAATCCACGGGTCGAGGTTTCAGGCCCGGGCCGGTTACTTTGCCAGGCTCACCACAGGCGCGAAGGCGCCGTAAATCATGCGCATGCCGTCGAAGGGCATGGGATTTTTCTCCGGATTCATGCGCGGATCGGTTTTCATTAGCTCCGGCATTTTCGCAAAGGCCGCGTCGCGCGTGGCTTTGTCGGGCCACTCGATCCAGGAAAAAACCACGGTTTCGTCGTCTTTTGCCTGTACCGCGCGCCGAAAGTCGGTCTGTTTGCCCGCGGGCACATCGTCGCCCCAGCACTCCAGGACACGTGTCGCGCCGAGCTCCATGAACACGCTGTCCGCGTTGTTGGCGTGCTGGATGAACGGGTCTTTGTTGGCGGTCGGGACCGCGATGACAAAACCGTCGATATAAGCCATGACTCGATCCTCGCAAAAGGAATGAAAGGAATAAAAGGAAAATCTTCTCCCACATCCGGCACTGTGCGCGGGGAGACATTGCCGTTGCGGCGCTCAACACTGCCAGGACGTCGCAATGAATTTCGCGGCAGAGCCGGTCATCGGACCACGCATCCGGTGGTTTCGGTCAATGGAAAATCGACAGCGTCGCCGAAATTAAGTTGCTGAATCGATGAGCCGGGGCTGGGCCGATGAGGTGACGGGCGGATTGAAGGGACGGTGTGTCGCCGCCGCGAATTGAACGCGCTCAGCGATCCAGCGCGCCGATATCGAGGATCGGCGACGCGTCCAGGTGTTGCGCGTCCATCATCTGCGCGACGCGTTGCAGCACCGTCAGAATTTGCGTCTGTTCCCAGTTTTGCAGGTCCTGAAACTGGCGGATGAAATGCTGTTGTAACAGCGTCGGCGCATTCACCAGCAGTTTTTCACCGCTTTCCGTCAACGACGCGAACACCTTGCGTTTGTCCTCGTCGCTGCGGCTGCGCGCAACCAGCTTCCGCTCTTCCAGCCGGTCCATCACCGTGGTGACCGTGGCCTGGCTCAGATTCATTTCCTTCGCCAGCCAGCCGGCGGTGACCTGCCCGTGCTGTCGCAGCAGTTGCAGGAGCAGTAATTGCGGCGCGGTCAGTCCCACGGTTTTTTCGAGATGCCGCGAGTGAAGATCGGTTGCGCGGATCAGGCGGCGCAGTGCTGTCAGGACTTCTTCGACGGCATTCATAAGAGGGTGTTGGCGGCCTTTTCAAAATACGGGGCGCGCATTTTCAGATATTTCATTCCCGCTAATCAAACCGAAACACTAAAAACAAAACTAATGAATGTGTCAAAAACAAGCAAATTATTTTCGTTTCAAAATAGTTTTATTGTATTTAATTACATTATTTTTCAATGAATTAATAAAAAATGAGCGAAAAAGATGTTTGACAATTGATCGTAAATAGTTATGGTTGTAAATATTATGGTTAAAAATAGTTTGGCGGAAGATCCGGCAAAAACATCCCCGGACGACATAGAACTGCGCTATCCGAACGCCGACGACGGCGCCGCCCTGCAACAGCTGGTGGCGGAGTGTCCGCCGCTGGACCGCAACTCGCTGTATTGCAATCTGCTGCAGTGCACGCACTTCGGCGCCACATCGATTGCCGCCAGCGCCGACGGCCGCTTGCTGGGCTTCATTTCCGGTTACCTCGTTCCGGAAACCGGGGCGCTATTCATCTGGCAGGTGGCGGTTGCCCCCGCCGGGCGCCAGCGCGGACTGGCGCTGCGCATGTTGCGGGACCTGCTGGCGCGGCCCGCCTGCGCAGCGGTGGCGTTCCTGCACACCACGGTCAATCCGGACAACGTCGCATCGCGCGCGCTGTTCGCGGCGCTGGCGCGCGAACTCGACGCGCCGCTGCACGCCGAAGTCTGGTTCGAGCGCGAACGTCATTTCGGCGGCGCGCATCCGGATGAAGTGCTCCTGAAAATCGGACCGTTCGAGCGGGCTCGCGCTGTGCCCGTCACGCAATAAAACCGCATGCACGAGGATCTTTCATGAAAAACGCGACGACCGGCATTTTCGCCAAAATGGAATCCGAGGTTTGCAGTTACGCCCGCGCCTTCCCGGTGGTGTTCAACTGCGCTTTCGGCAGTCATCTGATCGATCAGAAGGGCAAGCGTTACCTGGATTTCCTGGCGGGCGCCGGCACCCTGAATTACGGCCACAACAATCCCAGCCTGAAACGCGCGCTCATCGCCTATATCGAGCGCGACGGCATCACCCACGGGCTCGATCTGCACACCCAGGCCAAGGCGGAGTTCCTGCACGCCCTCGATGACCTCGTGCTCAAGCCGCGCGGCCTCGAATATGTCGTGCAGTTCACCGGCCCCACCGGCACCAACGCGGTGGAGGCGGCGATGAAAATCGCGCGCAACGCCACCGGGCGGCACAACATCGTCGCGTTCACCAACGGTTTCCACGGCGTCACGCTGGGCGCCGCCGCGGCCACCGGCAACACGCATCACCGCGGCGCCGCCGGCATGCCGTTGAACGGCATCACGCGCATGCCCTTCGACGGTTATCTCGGCGATGACGTCGATACGACAGTGCTGCTGGAAAAAGTGCTGAGCGACGCCTCCAGCGGCGTGGATCTGCCGGCGGCGGTGCTGCTCGAAACCGTGCAGGGCGAAGGCGGCCTCAACGTCGCCAGCGACCGCTGGCTGCGCTCGGTGGAAGCGATCTGCCGCCAGTTCAACGTGCTGCTGATCGTGGACGATATCCAGGCCGGCTGCGGCCGCACCGGCGATTTCTTCAGCTTCGAAAAGGCCGGCATCAAACCCGATATCGTCACGCTGTCGAAGGCGCTGAGCGGCTACGGCCTGCCCTTCGCGGTGACCCTGATCCGCAAGCAATACGACCAGTGGAAGCCGGGCCAGCACAACGGCACGTTTCGCGGCAACAACCACGCCTTCGTCACCGCCGCCGCCGCTTTGCACCAGTTCTGGAAAACCAGCGAATTCAGCGAAACCGTGCATCACAAGGCGGCCTTGCTGGAGGCGGCGCTCGAAGACATGGCGCGGGAATTCCCCAATGTCATCGCGGGCCGCAAAGGCCGCGGCATGATGCAGGGCGTCGCCTGCCACAACGGCGAGCTCGCCGCGCGCATCACCCAGCTCGCGTTTCGCAACAACCTGGTGATCGAAACCAGCGGCGCGGAATCGCAGGTGGTCAAGTGTCTTTGTCCCCTCACCATTTCCGAGAACGAGCTGCGCGAAGGCCTGGCCATTCTCAGGCGTTGCGTGCGTGAGGTCAGCGAAAACCAGTGCGTGCCGCTCAAGCGCGCCAACTGAGGGCGCGTCGATGTCGAAAGAAAAAGCCGTTTCGCTCGTATCCGGTCAGCAGACCGAAATCGTTGTTTCGAGCGCCATGTCCGGTGAAATCCGCTGTTTGTCCGGACAGGCGCGCATCATGAATCAACGGCTGGGCATCGGCTGGTGGATGCGCGAAGGCGATGGCTGCGTGCTGCGCTCCGATACCCGCTATCGCGTCATCGCCAAGACAGCGGTGCGGATCAGCATTCATCCGAAACGGGTCGAAACCGAAAACCACACACTCAAGCGAGGTCGGGAATGATTGTCAGAACATTGCAGCAGACGGGGCAGACGGCGCGCCGCGTCGAAGCCGAAACCTGGAACAGCGTGCGCATGTTGCTGAAAAGCGACGCGGTGGGATTTTCCTTCCACATCACCACGATCTACGCCAACACCACAACCGACATGCACTACAAGAATCATTTCGAGGCGGTGTATTGCATCGGCGGCAGCGGTGAAATCGAAGTGCAGGCCACCGGCGAAGTGTTTCCTGTCACTCCCGGAACGCTGTATGTGCTGAACAAGCACGACGCGCACCAGCTGCGCGCCCACACCGAGCTGCAACTGGCCTGCGTGTTCAATCCGCCGCTGCACGGCACGGAAACGCACGACGCCAGCGGCGCTTATCCGCTGGAAGCGACGGCCATCGCCGAATGACACGGCGCTTCATGCGATCGTTGAGAACGTTTTAACCTGCGTCCGGAGTTGTGTCATGACGATGCCCGCAGAAGAGGATTTTTATCCCTCCAGGATCGATGCCGGGGAAACCATAACGGCGCGCCGCGACCCGGTGGTGCACGGCGCCGGAACGGCTTGTTCCGAGGCCAGCGCGGCCTTGTTGAGTCGTTACGAAAACAACGGCTTTTTCCAGCTGGACGATTTGTTCGGCGCGCGCGAAGTGGCGGAGTTCCAGGAGGAGGCCGAGCGCTTGCGCTCGGCGCGGACCCTGGCGCGGCGGAACGAGGTGATCGTCGAGCCGGAAAGCAACAGCGTCCGCTCCATTTTCGACGTGCCGTGTTTCAGCGATGTGTTCGATCAGCTCGCGCGCGATGCGCGCCTGGTGAACTGGGCGCGCGCGTTGCTCGGCGACGAGGTGTATCTGCACCAGTCGCGGCTGAACTACAAACCGGGTTTTTCCGGAAAGGAATTTTATTGGCATTCCGATTTCGAGACCTGGCATGTGGAGGATGGCATGCCGCGCATGCGCGCGGTGAGCATGTCCATCGCCCTGACGGAAAACCGCGCCAGCAACGGTCCGGTGATGCTGATTCCGGGTTCGCATCGCCACTACGTTTCCTGCGCGGGACTCACGCCGGAAAAACATTACGAGCGCTCCCTGCGCCGGCAGGAATATGGCGTGCCCTCGACGACCGGCCTGGAAACGCTGCTGGGCGATCGCGAGATCGCCGTGGTGACCGGACAGGCCGGCTCGGTGCTGGTGTTCGATTGCAACACCATGCACGGTTCCGCCGGCAATATCACGCCCTATGCGCGCACCAATCTGTTCCTGGTGTACAACGCCGTCAGCAACGCCTTGCGGCGTCCTTATTCGGGGCAGGAGCCGCGCCCCGAATTCATCGCGCGCCGGACCGGCATCGAGCCGCTCATTCCACGGGCGGCGACGCGGGTGTGACAGCGATAATGAATACTTGCGTTCGATGAATGCTCGCGTTGGATGATGGTTTTCGTTTCATGCAATCGGTTTCGCAGTTGATACAACAATATCCCTGGCTGGGCACGAGCGCCGCCGTGCTCGGCGTGCTGGTGCTGGCCTGGATCATGCGCATCGCCGCCGAGGCGCTGCTCAAGCGCGTGCTATCGATGCTGTTCGTGCGCACCCATTGGCAATGGGACGACGCGCTGCTGAAGCAGGGTTTCTTTCGGCGCGTCGCGCAAATCCTGATACCGCTGACGATCCAGTTCGCGCTGCCGTTCATTCCGGGCCTGTCGCGGCAGGCCGATGTGCTGCTGCACAACCTCACCTCGGCCAGCGCCGCCTTGTTCGCCGCGCTGGCGATGATCGCGCTGCTCAACACCGTGCAGTTTCTGTATGCGAGCCACGCGCATAACGGATCGCGCTCGATCAAGAGTTACCTGCAGCTGGGCAAGCTCGCCGTGTTCGCGGTGACCGCGATCATCATCGTTTCCACGCTGATCGACAGATCGCCGCTGATTCTGCTGTCGGGACTGGGCGCGATGTCGGCGGTGTTGCTGCTGGTGTTTCGGGACACGCTGCTGTCCCTCGTGGCCAGCGTGCAGCTCGCGTCCAACGATATGTTGCGCGTGGGCGACTGGATCGAAATGCCGCAGGTCGGAGCCGACGGCGGCGTGGTGGATATCGCGCTGCACACGGTGAAGGTGCAGAACTGGGATAACACCATCACCACGATTCCGACGTGGCGGCTGATCGGCGAGAGCTTCAAGAACTGGCGCGGCATGCAGCAGTCGGGCGGGCGCCGCATCAAGCGCAGCCTGCGCCTGGATACGCACAGCGTGGAATTTCTCGATGAGCAGGCCATCGCGCGCCTGCAACATATCCGTTTATTGCGGGATTATCTGCAGGACAAGCGCGCCGCGCTGACCGATGCCAACGCGCGGCTGGGCGAGGCGGATCGGCTGATCGCCAACCAGCGGCGCCTGACCAATATCGGCACCTTCCGCGCCTATGCCCTCGCCTATCTGCAACAGCATGAGGGCATACACAAGAGCATGACCTGCATGGTGCGTTTGCTGGAACCGGGATCCGAGGGCGCGCCGGTGGAAGTGTATTGCTTCACGGGAACCACCGAGTGGCTGGCCTACGAACGCATCCAGGGCGATATCTTCGATCACCTGCTGGCGATCCTGCCGGAGTTCGGATTGCGCCTGTTTCAAAACCCATCGGGAGCCGACATGCGCGCTCTCGGCGCGCGCGGCTGAGTTCGCGCGTCAGATTTTCCCAGACAGGCCGGTAGGGATGCTGGCCTTTTTTTCCGCTGTCTATTCTTAATGACTTCTAACAATGCCGGTGTGGCGCGAGCGAGCCGAGGCCGGCGGGCTTCGATAATTCATCGGCCAATGACTGGAGCCGCCGTTGGCGGCGGGGAGCGGCGACGGGCGATTCCTCCAGCACAATCTTCTTGGCGTTTTCTTGAGGAAGGCGCATTCATCAAAAAAATCCCAGGGCTAACGGCATCCGCCATGGTTAACGCCAAGGCGCCGGAGTCGGCAAAGAATAATGATGGGGTCGCCAGATTGGTTAAGAAATGATCGAGAGGTGACGTTTTATGCTTTGCGGCGTGGAATCATGGTGCCCGTCCATCCGGCGAAAAGTTAAAATTCAGCCATCGTTTGGAATTCATGCCCGCGAGAGATTCGGGAACCTATCGGCCGACCGGAGTCATAAGCCTTTTTCGTTATCACCATTGCCGGGAGAAGTTCATGACCATTTCCACACTCGATGCCCACACCGCCCTGATCGTCGTCGATCTGCAAAAAGGCGTCGTCAGCCTGCCCTGCGCCCATCCGATGGACGCGGTGGTCGAACGCGCCACCGCGCTGATCGATGCGTTCCGCCGCCATGACCTGCCGGTGGTGCTCGTCAATGCGGCCGGCATTGCGCCGGGGCGCACGGAACAGCCCCGGCGCGGCGAGTTCGCCGCCGACTGGGCGGATCTCATTCCCGAGCTGAACGCGCGGCCGCAGGATATTTACGTGACCAAGCGTACCTGGGGCTCGTTCAATTTCACCGATCTGGAGGCGCGGCTGCGCCAGCGCCATGTCACGCAGGTGGTTGTGGTCGGCGTGGCGACCAGCATCGGCGTCGAATCCACGGCGCGGCAGGCCTATGAACTCGGTTTCAATGTCGCTGTCGCCACCGATGCCATGACCGATTTGAACGCCGACGCCCACCTCAACAGCGTCGAGCGCATTTTTCCGCGCCTGGGCGAAACCGGCAGCGCGCAGGACATCATCGATCGGCTCGGCGCGCGCGGATGAAGCACGCGGGCGGCGCGTTCCGCTCGCTCGGCAACGCCAATTACCGGCTCTGGGCCGGCGGCGCGCTGATCTCCAACATCGGCACCTGGATGCAGCGCACCGCGCAGGACTGGCTGGTGCTGACGCAGCTGACCCAGCACAACGCCACTGCGGTCGGCATCGTGATGGCGCTGCAGTTCGGGCCGCAAATGCTGTTGCTGCCGCTGACGGGTTTCGCGGCGGATCATCTCGACCGGCGCAGGATATTGCTGGTCACCCAGGCGACGATGGGACTGCTGGCGCTCGGCCTCGGGTTGCTGACGGTCATTGGCGTCGTGCAGCTGTGGCAGGTGTATGTATTCGCGTTCGCGCTGGGTTGCGTGTCCGCGTTCGACGCGCCGGCGCGGCAAACCTTCGTCGCGGAACTGGTCGGCGAGGCCGATCTGGCCAACGCCGTGGCGCTGAATTCCACGTCGTTCAACGCCGGGCGCATGATCGGCCCGGCCGTCGCGGGCGGGCTCATCGCCGCCGTCGGAACCGGCTGGGTGTTCCTGATCAACGCCGCCTCCTACGCCGCCGTGCTGGCCTCGCTCGGCCGCTTGCGTCGCGATGCGCTGTTTGCCACCGAGAAGGCGGTGCGCCGCCGTGGCGGCCTGGTCGAGGGATTCCGCTACGTGTGGAGCCGGCCCGATCTGAAAAGCGTGCTGTTCATGCTGTTTCTGATCGGCACCTTCGGCCTCAATTTTCCGATTTTCATCGCCACCATGTCGGTCGCGGTATTCCACGCGCAGGCCAGCGAATACGGATTGCTGACCTCGATGATGGCGATGGGCTCGGTGGCCGGCGCGCTGCTTGCGGCGCGGCGCGCGCAGCCAGGCATTGCGCTGCTGCTGGCCGGCGCCGCGATTTTCGGCTGCGGTTGCGCGCTGGCCGCGCTCATGCCGAATTACGGATGGTTCGGCCTGGTGCTGGTGGTCATCGGCGTGTCCGCGCAGACCTTCACCACGTCGACCAACAGCCTGGTGCAGCTGTCGACCGACGCGGCCATGCGCGGGCGCGTGATGGCGATCCTGCTGGCCATTGCCCTGGGCGGCACGCCCATCGGCGCGCCGCTGGTCGGTTGGATCGCCGACACGCTGGGCCCGCGCTGGGCGCTCGGCGTCGGCGCGCTTTCCGGTTTCGCCGCGGCGGCGGTGGGCCTGCGCTACCTGAAAAAATATCGAGGCCTGCGCGTGTTCAGGCAGGGATGGCGTATCCGCGCGCGGTTTGACGACGCGCGCGGCTGAGTTCGCCTGTCCAGTCTTGCGCCGCGTTTCGATGGGGAACACCGGAGCCGAACGCCCGTCGAGCGGGGGCGGCTGCTATCGTTGGCTGGAAAATGTCCGGCGCCCTGCCGTGAAACGGGCGCGGCGGAGAAAACGAGTAGACTAAAAACCCGTAATTGTTCAATCTTCACCGCTGCCGGGCCGGCTGGGGCCTGTCGACACGCTTTAACGATCGCCGTCGTGGCTGAAAAAACGCCAGTCGCCGACAGCGTTGATACAACACAGAGGCTCCGATGACCGCGCCGGTACTCATCAATCGCTACGCGCGCGCGCTGCTCGAAGGGGCGCAGCGCCGGGGCTTCGACGGCCGCCAGATCTGCCGGTCGCTGACCATCGATCCCGACACCGTGCTCTCCGACGAACTGGTGTTCGGGCCGGAAACGATGATGCGCCTGGTGACCAACGTCAGGGCGCTGCTCCAGGACGATTTCTGCGGGCTCACGCGCCGCCGCTGCAAATTCGGCAGCTTCGACTTGATGTGCGAGCTGATCCTGCCGAGCGCGACCCTGGGCGAGGCGCTGAGCAAGGGCGTCCGGTTTTTCAACGCGGTGTCGGACGATATCCATTTCGAACTGCGGGAAAACGGGCGGCTCGCCGCCCTGCATATCGAACTCGCCGAGCCGGAAATGGATCGCCTGCATTTTCACAGCGAGTGGTGGATGCTGTTGTGGCATCGCCTGGCGTGCTGGCTGATCGGCACCGAAATCCCGGTTTCGGCAGTGGATTTCCGGCATACCCAGGCCGGGCCGACGGAGGAGTACGCGGCGGTGTTTTCGCCGAACTGCCGGTTCGGCCAGCCGCATTCGAGCCTGAGCTTCGACCGGCGTTTCCTGGATTCTCCGATCCTGCGCGAAGCGCACGAGTGGTTCGAATACCGCGACGCGTCCGCCATCGATCTGGTTTCCATTCCCGGCGCGCAGCGCACGTTCAAGAATCGCATCAAGAGCGATCTGCTGGCGCACTTCGAAACGCACAGCGCTTTCCTGTCGATGCGGGACATCGCCGCGCAATATCACATCACCACGCAAACCCTGCGGCGGCGCCTCGACAAGGACGGCGTCAATTTCCGCAGCCTCAAGGAGCAGGTGCGGCGCGAGGCGGCCCTGAAATGGCTGACCTCGACCAATCTGTCGATTGCCGAAATCGCCGAGCGCGCGGGTTTTTCCGAGCCCTCCGCGCTGACCCGCGCCACCAAGCGCTGGGTCGGCGAAGCGCCGTTGGCGTATCGCCAGCGCATGGCGCGCAATCGATTTTGAAAACACGGGCGCCGGCCGGGCTTGTCACCTGCGGTCAATTTCCGGGTGAAGCAGTCAAATTTACCGGTGCCAGCGTTTCAGCGGAGGCCGCGCGGTCGCGGCCGGCTGTCATCTGCAGTCAAGTGCGCCTTTTCTCGGGTCATGGCCTTTGCGCGGCGCATGCCCTAAGTTAAGGAACCTCTGAAAAACTACCGCGCTTGCCGATGCGGCGTTAAAAATGAGCTCAAAATCCTCATTGATTGACGTATAAACGGCGGTTTTTCGCTCATTGTTGCCTTGCCTCGGCGGCACTCGCTACGTTTTTCAGCGGTTCCTAAAACCCGGGCTCGAACGGGATGCGCGCGCTTGCGGGCGGCGGGACCGGTCGACATAACATTCATTGCAGCGCACGCGATGACCGGACGTGCGGCGGAAGAGACCGATACTATGAGTTCAACCAACTTCGCTTTGAAAGACAGGATCGCCGTGGTGACCGGCGCCAGCCGTGGCATCGGCGCCGCCATCGCCAAGCGTCTGGCGGCCGAGGGCGCCACCGTCGTGTGCACGGCGCGCACCGTGGAAGACGGCAGCGAAATTCCCGGCTCCCTGAGCCGCACGGTGAAAATCATCGGTGAAATGGGCGGCAAGGCCGTGGCGATCCAGTGCGACGTGGCCAACGCCGCTTCCCGCGCCAGCATGGTCGCGCAGGTGCTGGAGCAGTTCGGCCGCATCGACATCCTGGTGAACAACGCCGCCGGCGGCGCGTTCGAAACGCTTGAGCAGATCACGCACACATCCTTCCAGTGGCAATTCGAAATCAACGTGTTCGGCCCGCTCGAGTTGTGCCAGCTGGTGATTCCCGGCATGCGCGAGCGCGGCTGGGGCCGCATCGTCAATATTTCCTCGGCCCAGGCCAAGATTCCGGAAGGCCCGCCGTTCCTGCCGAACGACCGCTATTACGGCCCGATGGTATACGGCATGACCAAGGTGGCGCTGAACCGCATGACCGCGGGACTCGCGGCCGAATGCGAGGGTTCCGGCATCGCCGTCAACGGCGTCGGCCCGGTGTCGGCGGTGTATACCGAAGGCGTGGCGCACAAGCTCAAGGATCACGCGGTGCGTTCCGATCCGCTGTGGAAGGAGGAGCCGGTGGAGTCGATGGCGGAAGCGGCGCTGGCGCTGTGCCTGGTCGATCCGGCGGTGACTTCGGGCAAGAGCGTCTACAGCGGCGATTATCTGCAGGAAATCGGCCAGCCCATCTACAACCTCGACGGCCGCTCCGTGCTGGCGTCGTAATACCCCGAAAGGCGCGGAGCCGCAGCGGGTCCGCGCCAACGCCTCCAGCGCCGAAACCGCGTTTTCGCGCGCGGCGTTTTCTCATCGCGACTTGTATTGCGCAGGGACTTTCATTTCGCCGGGAAGTTTTCCGCGCGGCGGCCTTCATGGCGCCGCTGAGTGGAAGCGTTTTTCAGCGCAGCGTGGAGCCACCGTCGACACTGATGGCCTGGCCGTTGATCCAGCTGCCGTCCTCGGATAACAGCAGCGTGA
>Ga0153956_1002912_pt1 | contig 11825 bp, 12 predicted proteins | sample TSFL040MetaG_FD_104704 | JGI IMG/M metagenome (GOLD analysis project Ga0153956, IMG submission 104704) | Attine ant fungus gardens microbial communities from Florida, USA - TSFL040 MetaG | ecosystem: Host-associated > Fungi > Mycelium > Unclassified | place: USA: Florida, Wekiwa Springs...
ACAACGAGTCTGGCCGTGGTGATGGTTTTCAAGTCGGCCGGCGACGGTGTGTAGACATGCGCGTCGCCGTTGGGGCCGACCAGCGTGGTCACGGTGACACGGTCGTCGCCGACATTGCGCACCAAGTCGCCCAGGATGGAGAAACTGGCGACGACGGCGAGCTTGTCCTGCGCATATGAGGGGCGGCTGGCCAGCAGGACGAACGCGGCGAACACCACGGCGGAAGCATTGCGGAGGAACGCCATGGCTATGCCTCGAGATGCCGGCCGGGAAACAGTTGCCTGGCCAGTCCGCTCACACTGCCGAAGAAAACTGAAAACACATACAGGGCCGCCGCCGCCAGAATGATCGCGGGGCCGGACGGCACCTTGGTCTGGAACGAGATCACGAGCCCGCCATAGCCGGCAACCATCGCGCTCGCGACCGAGATCAGCATCATGCCGGTGATATCGCGCGACCAGAACCGGGCGATCCCGGCCGGCAGGATCATCAGCCCCACCGCCAGCAGCGTGCCGAGGGCGTGGAAACCGTTAACGAGATTGACGACCACGAGCGCGAGAAAAACCAGATGCGCGGGTGCTCCGGCGCGGCTCACGGTGCGGAGAAACACCGGATCGACGCATTCGATCACGAGCGGGCGATAGATCACGGCCATCACCACGAGCGTGATGGTGGCATTGAAGGCGATCACCAGCAGCGTCGGGTCGTCGAGCGCGAGGATGTTGCCGAACAGGACATGCAGCAGATCGATATTGGTGCCGTGCATGGAGACGATGGTGACGCCGAGGGCGAGGGAGACGAGATAGAACGCGGCCAGCGACGCATCTTCCTTGATGACGGTGACGCGCGAGACGAGGCCGGCCAGCAGAGCGACGGAAAAGCCCGCGATCAGGCCGCCGAAGGTCATCGCAAAGAGATTCAGGCCCGAGAACAGGAAGCCGACGGCGGCTCCCGGCAGAATCGCATGCGCCATCGCATCGCCGACGAGACTCATCCGGCGCAGCATCAGGAACACGCCGATGGGGGCGCCGCCGAGTGCAAGCGCGATCACGCCGGCCAGCGCGCGGCGCATGAATTCGAAATCGACGAAAGGCGCGATCAGCGCGTCGTAGAGCATGGCTATGCCGCCTGCGACGGCTGGTGGTCGCCCGCGCAGGCGGTTGCGGTATCGTCGAAGGCTTCGCACATGCGCCGCGCTTCGGCGAGATTGTCCGATGTCAGCACCTGCGCCGTCGGTCCCCATGCCACCGCGCCGCGCGCGAGCAGAAGCGTCTCGGGGAAGTGCGCGCGCACCATCTCCATGTCGTGCAAGGCGGCCAGCACCGTGCGCTGCTCGCCGTGCCAGCGTCGCACCAGGGCGATCAGGTCCAGCGTCGTCCTGGCATCGATGGCATTGAACGGTTCGTCGAGCACGATCACGCGGGCATCCTGCAACAGCACGCGGGCGAACAGCATGCGCTGCATCTGGCCGCCGGACAGGGTGCCGATATTGCGGTTCTCGAAACCGTTGAGGTCGACCGCCGCGAGCGCCCGCGTGATCCGGTCCCGGGCTTGTCCGCCGAGACCACCGAACATGCCGCTGCTGCGCCACAGGCCGGTGCCGACGAAATCGAACACCGAGATCGGGAAGGTGCGGTCGATATCGACGCTTTGCGGCAGATAGGCGATGTCGCGCGGCTTGACGCTCCGTGCGATCGTTCCCGACAGCGGCTTGAGGATGCCGACGATGCCGCGGAACAGCGTGGACTTGCCGGCGCCGTTCGGCCCGATCACCGCCAGCAGCGTACCCGGCGCCACCTCGCCGTTCAGGTGGTGCACCGCCGGGTGGCGGTCATAGCCGAGCGTGACGTCGCGAAAAGCCAGCGGCGCCGTCATGACGGCCTCATCGCCAGCAGAACCACCGCCCAAAGCCCTGCGGAGACCGCCAGTGCGGCGCCGAGCCGGGCCGGCAGCGACATGCGCAGGATCGACCACGGCGATGGCTGGGCCGGATGCGGGCTTGCAGGGCCATGGCTATGATGGGCGTGGCCATGATGATGGTCATGGCCGTGGGAATGTGCGTGCGCCATGGACGGGCCGGAACCGGTATAGCGGCCAAAAGGCCAGTGAAAACAAGGCATCCCAAGATACTGAGATTTCAATTTATGTTACGTTATAACGTGGCGCAAGCGGCGATCAGGCGAAATGACGGACCACGGCCAGCCCGGCAAACAGGCCGGCGATCGAGATCGCGACGGAGCCGAGCACATAGGCCAGTGCGAGACCCAGCTCGCCGCGTTCGTAAAGGAGCGCCGTATCGAGTGAGAAGGCGGAAAAGGTGGTGTAACCGCCGAGAACACCGGTCATCAGGAACAGCCGCCACGGCTGCGAGGCTTCGCCCTTGAACGCGAGATAGCCGGCGATCAGACCCATCACGGTGGAACCGGTGATGTTGATGATAAAGGTGCCCCAGGGAAAGCCGGGGGCCATGCAGCGGGCGCAAGTGAGGTTGACGAGATGGCGCAGCGTGGCGCCGAGGCCGCCGCCGATAAAGACAAGTACATATTGCATTGCAGGTAGAGTCCGATCTGTTGCGGCAACGTAGCGAAGCAACCGAGAGCGCCGCAAGCCCTGTCACTTGCCCGGTCTTTCACTCAGTCCGCTCTTTGCGATGCCGGATCGGCCAAATGAGGTCGCTTCGATCGCAGGCAAGCGCTATGACTCTAGATATCTACCCAAGATCGTTGATATGATATATTTACAATCTAAAGCGGTTATTGGTTGCCGGAGAACGCCGATGAAATCAGAGATCATCATTCAGCTTACGGAGACGTTCGAAGGGCACGCGCAGCAGACCGAGGCGGGCGTCGATTATTGGCTGGCGCGTGACCTCCAATATCTCCTCGGTTATACTAAATGGGATAATTTTCTCAATGTTTTGAGCAAAGCCAGAACCGCTTGCGAGGTTTCGGGACACGAGATTGCAGACCATTTTGCCGATGTCGGGAAAATGGTCGAACTGGGGTCCGGCAGTCGCCGTGAAATTGACGACGTCATGCTCACACGCTTTGCGTGTTACCTCGTTGCCCAGAACGGCGACCCGGCGAAACCGGAAATCGCGTTTGCCCAAAGCTATTTCGCGATACAGACGCGAAAAGCCGAATTGATCGAACAGCGCATGCTGGAGGTTGAGCGACTCCATGCCCGCCGAAAGCTGACAGCGACCGAAAAAGAATTGTCCAGCGTCATCTTCGAGCAGACCGGTGGCAATCAGAACTTTGCGCTGATCCGCAGCAAAGGCGACCACGCATTATTTGGTCGAAGCACCAACGAGATGAAAGCGCAGTGGAAGGTGCCGGACGCGCGACCTCTGGCTGATTTTGCCCCTACGATTATTTTGAAGGCCAAGGATTTTGCGACCGAGATCACGATCTTCAATGCACGCGCGCACACCATGCGGACAGAGCGTGAGATCTCAGCGGAACATGTCACGAACAATCAGGCCGTCAGGACAACTCTTTTGGATCGAGGTATTCGACCGGAAACCCTCCAACCCGACGAAGATATCAAAAAGGTAGAACGGCGCGTCGCGTCAGACGAACGCAAGGCAATCGGAAAACCTGAGAGGCTCGATGGTGAATAGGCTCGCTTCGCTGGTGTCCGGTGATGACGTCGGCATGCGTTTTCATGGCCATCCGGACTTCAATGGGTGAAGGACACAAAAAAGCGGCAGCTTGCGCCGCCGCTTTTCCGCATCGGTGAAAAGCGATCAGACCGCCTTGCCGAACAGTTCGTCCACATAGTCCCAGTTGACGAGGTGGTCGACGAACGCCTTGAGATAATCGGGGCGGCGGTTGCGGTAGTCGATGTAGTAGGAGTGCTCCCACACGTCGACGCCGAGGATCGGGGTCGCGCCGTGCACCAGCGGGTTTTCACCGTTCGCGGTCTTGGAGACTTCCAGCTTGCCGTTCTTGACGGCCAGCCAGGCCCAGCCCGAGCCGAACTGGCCGGCGCCGGCGGCGGCGAAATCCGCCTTGAACTTGTCGAGACCGCCGAGATCCTCGTCGATCTTCTTCTGCAGGCGGCCGGGCAGCTTGGCGCCGCCGCCGTTCGGCTTCATCCAGTTCCAGAAGTGCAGGTGGTTGTAGTGCTGGCCGGCATTGTTGAACAGCGCAGCGTTCTTGCCGAACGAGCCCTTCACGATCTCCTCGAGCGATTTGCCCTCGAATTCGGTGCCCTTCAGCAGGTTGTTGCCGTTGGTCACGTAAGCCTGATGGTGCTTATCGTGATGGAATTCCAGTGTTTCCTTCGACATATGGGGCGCGAGCGCATCATAGGCGTAAGGCAGATCGGGGAGCGTGAAGGTCATGGGGTCAAGGTCCACGTTAATGGGAGAGTTGGCTTAACGGGGGCCTTTATAGAAGGTTCCCGTCCGGTCGCCCACCCTCTCTTTGCGATCAGGCGGCGGTCGGCACCACCGACGGAGCGGTATCGCGCCGCACCGGCGGCTTCACGTTCATCAGCATCTGGAAGCATCCGGCGATCAGACCGATCACCACGGCGGCCTGCCATGCGCGGTCGTAATTGCCGAGTTGCGCGAAGATGAGACCGCCGCCCCATGCGCCCATGAACGAGCCGGCCTGGTGGCTGAGGAAAGCGATGCCGGTGAGCGTCGCCATGAAGCGCAGGCCGAACAGCTGGGCGACGAGCCCGTTCACCAGCGGCACCACGCCGAGCCACAGCGATCCGAGCACGGCGGCGAAAATCATGGTCGTGGCCGGTGTCGCCGGGAAATAGAAATAGGCAGCGAGCGCGAATGAGCGCGCGATGTAAATTCCGCCCAGCAGGATTTGCTTGGGATAACGGCCGCCGAGCCAGCCGAAGGCGTAGGAGCCGAACACGTTGAACAGGCCGATCAAGGCGAGCGCGGTTGCGCCGAGCGACGGATCGAGGCCGCAGATGGCCAGATAATTCGGCAGATGCGTGGTCAGGAAGACGAGCTGCAGACCGCAGACGAAGAACGACAGCGCCAGCACGATATAGCCGGAATGGCCGAGGGCGGATTGGACGACCTCGCTCAGGGATTGCTCCGTCTCATCGTCGGCGGCGCGTTCGATCTTGTCGGACTGGCCGGCGAGCAGCGCGGCCGGCGCCATCACGGCGGCGAGGCCGAGGAAGCCGATCAGCGCGATGTGCCAGCCGGCGGTGGAGATCAGTGTCTGCGCCAGCGGCGATGCGATGACGAGGCCGAGCGAGCCTGCGGCCGAGACCGCTCCCATGGTCACGCTGCGCTTGGCCGCGGAGACGGAGCGGGACGCCACGGTCATCGTCATGCTCGATGCCGTGCAGGACAGAGCAAGCCCCACGCACAGGCCAGCGCCGAGGGTAAACAGCAGCGGCGTGGTGGCGAACATCATGAAGATGAGGCCGGCGGCATAGACCGCGACGCCGGAGATCATCACCCAGCGCGTGCCGTAGCGATCGGCGATGGCGCCGACGAAAGGCTGCGAAATGCCCCAGACGACGTTCTGCAGGGCGGTGGCCAGTGAGAAATCGGCGGTGGTGATGGCGGTGTCGCGCAGGATCGACGGCTGAAACAGGCCGAAGCTCTGGCGCATGCCCATGGCGAGGCTGAGCAGCGTTGCCGCGCCGGCCAGAATCGCCCAGCGCTGATATCGGGTAAGCTCCGCCTCGGTCATTTCGCAGCCCCTGAAGTTTCTGAAAGATTATTCTCACATAAACACCGGATTCGACAGGTTTCCACCTGTACGCTGCATTATAAGGCTGCGCCGGACGCAAGGGGCATCGGCGGAAATGAGCATCGAGATCGAAATCGTGACGGGCGGTCCGGCCTGGCCGCGCGTCAAGCCGCTCTATGACCGGGTCTGGCCGTCGGAGACGATGGCACGGCTTTCGTGGGCGCATGTCGAATTCGCGCATGCCGATCTGCGGGTGATCGTCGAGGTCGATGAGCAGCCGGTCTGCCACGTCGGCCTCTATCGCCGCGAAGGCATCTGGCGCGAGCGCAAGATCCGGATCGGCGGTATCGGAGGCGTCATGACGCATCCTGATTTCCGCCGGCAGGGGCTTGCGAGCATCGCGCTCGATGCCGCCCTGCACACGTTGCGCGACGAGCGCGCCAACGATTTCGCGCTGTTGTTCTGCGAGCCGGACATGGCCGGCTTCTATGCCAGCCGCAACTGGAAGCCCTTCATGGGAGAGGTATTTGCGGAGCAGAAGGGCGAGCGCATCCGCTTCGATGTGTTGCAGCCGATGGTCCATTACCTGAAGCGCGCGCCGCATGAAGGAGAACTGGACCTGTGCGGTCTGCCGTGGTGATGTCGACCTGATGGTCCGGCCTCTCATCTGATGCGACAATTTCGCTTCACCCTGATATTTCGCGCCGATTGCAAGAATCCGTGGTCTTGTTATGCAGATGACCTGATCGAAGGAGATTTCGCATGACCATTCGCACCGTCGTCATGACCGCCTTGCTGGGTGCCGCACTGGGCGGTTCTGCTGTCCATGCGCAGGCCGGCGATGTCAGCGGCGTCTGGCAGACCCAGGCGGGCGATGCCAATGTGCGAGTCAGCAAGTGCGGAACGCAGCTTTGCGGGGTCATCGTTTCGCTGCGCGACAAGATCGACCCGCGCACCGGTCGCGCACCGATCGATGACAAGAATCTGGATCCCAAACTGGCGACCCGATCGATGATCGGTATCCATCTGTTCTTCGGCATGAAGCCGAACGGTCCGAATGCCTGGTCCGGCCAGATCTACAATGCCGACGACGGTCGCTATTATGTGAGCAATGTCGCGCTGACCGGACCGAACTCGCTCAAGGTCGAAGGATGCGTCGGCGCGATCTGCGGCGGCGAGAACTGGTCGCGCGTCGGGCGCTGATCATGCCGGCATGGCCTTGAGGGCCGTAGCGGCGGAGGCGTAACCGCCACGCGCGCCGTCGATGAAATGGACGTGGTCGCTGCGCAATGCCGATGGCGTGAAACACGTCATCATCGCCGCATCCTGTCGATGCAGACCGTAGCGCAGGATTCCTTCGGCGGCCGCAGCAGCAAGACGCTGTTCGAGTGCGCGTTCCAGGCTCGGTGTGCAATCGAGTACCATGCGCAATCCGTCGTCGTATTTGCGGAAATCCGAATTCTCGACGGCCTGTCGCAGATAGATGTGCGGGACAAAGCCGCCGACGCTGATACCAAGGCGCATCACCGTAAAAGCGAACAGGGTTCGTGCGGCGACCCATAGACGGAAATACGCACGCGAACGGCGGCCGCGCCCGGCGCTGACTTCGAGCTCGAAGCCCTGCGGCGGCCATGACAGGCCTGGGCCTCCGGCCGGCACCGGCCCTCCTGCATCCGGGCTGTGAGCAACAAGCGTGATGATGTTCTCGATCTCGCGGCGGAACGCCGATGAATCGGCCGACGATCGCGGTACGACCAGCACCGACAGGATCAGTCCGCGCGCAGACGGCATTTCCTCGAAACGGCAGGTCAATCCCGATAGATCGGGATAGCTGCCCGCAGGCGCCGGCGTCACGACAAATTCGCCGCGCTTCATGGCGGCTTCGGCAAAGCCGAGACCGCCGCCGGTGAACATCGCATAAGAGACGTTTTTCGAGGGGCCGAAGCGTGCGACGCGAACATCGAATCCTTGCGCACGGATGTCGGCCATCGGCACCAGCGCGACGCGCATGACGAGATCGAGGTCGTGTTTCACCCATGTCGCCGTGGCTGCCAGGGCGTCGCGGGCGTGAGCGAGATCGTCGGGGGGAACCGCGAAACTGGCGCCATCGCCGCCGAACACGAATGGAAAATCCCGTCCTTCCAATGCATTGGTGACGGCCGCAATCACCGCGGCGCCGGCCATATTCACTGTCTTGTAGCGCTGGTTGGCAATGGCTCCCGTTGAATCGACGATGTCGGCGACGCCGACGATCCAGTCATCCGGCAGCGGCGCATAAAGCGCCGGGTCCATCAGCCGGGAAAAATCATGGAAGACGGGAATCCCGGCGTAGAAATTGCTGCCTTCGAAGGCCATTTGCACATGAATCCCGCGGCTGCCTTGAGGCGGAGAAGATAGCACGGTTTGGAGCAAAAACCGCCACCATCCGCTCCGCCGATGCGCGTCAGTTTACGCCCACTCGCCCTTGCGGAACACCGGCACCTTGCGGCCGTCCGTGTGAACGCCGTCGATGTCGATCCCGCCGGAGCCGATCATCCAGTCGATATGGATGAAGCTCTTGTTGCCGCCCTGCGCCGCGATCTGCTCCGGGGTCAGCTTGTCGCCGCCGACGAAGCACTTCGAATAGCACTGGCCGAGCGCGATGTGGCAGGCGGCGTTCTCGTCGAACAGCGTGTTGTAGAACAGCAATCCGCTCGCGGAGATCGGCGACGAGTGCGGCACCAGCGCGACTTCACCGAGGCGGCGCGAGCCCTCGTCGGTGTCGAGCACCTTGTTGAGCACGGCCTCGCCGCGCGATGCCTTGGCCTCAACGATCCTGCCGTCATCGAAGCGCACCGCGATGTCCTCGATCAGCGTGCCCTGGTAGGACAGCGGCTTGGTCGAGCGGACATGGCCGGAGACGCGCGCGGCATGCGGCGTGGTGAACACTTCCTCGGTCGGGATATTGGCGTTGCAGACGATGCCGTTCTTGGCCGTGGAGGCGCCGCCTTCCCATTCGTGGCCGTCGGCGAGGCCCACCGTGAGATCGGTGCCCGGCCCTGTGAAATGCAGCGCATGGAAGCGCTGGCCGTTCAGCCAGTCGGTGCGCGTGCGCAGCGATGCGTTATGCGCGGTCCAGGCGGCGATGGGATCGGCATTGTCCACGCGGGACGCGGCGAAGATCGCCTCGGCCAGCTTCTGCACGGCGACGTCATCCGCATCGCCGGGGAACACCTGCTTCGCCCAGGACAGCGTCGGATAGGCGACGATGTTCCAGTTGATGTCGAAGCCGGCGATCTTCTGCAGCGCCGGCTGATAAGCGATGGAATTGGCCTTGCTGGCGCGTGCGACCTTGGCCGGGTCTTCGTTCGACAGCAGCATCGGATTGTCGCCGACGATGGCAAGGCGCGCGGTGTTGTTGCCGAGCGCCTTGGCCATGCCCTCATAGAGCCAGTCCGCGGCGCGGTCGAAACTCGCGTCATGGCCGTAGCGATAACGGGCCAGCGTCATGTCTTCGTCGGAGAAGAACGGCGTGACGAGGCCGGCGCCGGCTTTGTAGGCGTGTTCGGCGATCCTGCGCACCAGCGGCAGCGCGGCGGCGGGCGCTGTCAGCAACAGATCCTGTCCCGGCGCCAGTTGCAGCCCGACCTTGACGGCGACTTCAGCGAGCCGGTCGAGCTTCACGGGATCGACGGTGGGAATGTTGCGCTGGTGAACGGTCATGCGGAACCCTGTTGATGTTGGAATGTGTTCGGCAATGTAGGGAATATCAGGGAGCTTTGCCATGCCGCGGATGGTGGTGTTCTTATCCCTCCCTCAAGCCGCGAAGCGGCGCAGTGGGGAGGGTGGCACGATGCGAGCGTTCAGCGAGCATCGTGACGGGTGGGGTGGTGCCACAGGCGCTGAGTATGCGGAGACACCCCACCCGTCACGTTTGTTCGCTTCGCTCTCAAACGCGCCACCCTCCCCGCAACATTCTGGCTTTTCGGCGTGACATAGCCGAAGCTTGCGCGCGGCCTGCCGATGGGGCGACGCCGCTGACCGGGTGGACCGTGCGGCAGATTCGCATTGCCTTCGATATCGGCCTCGACGCCTTTTACCGGTTTCTCGCCGATGACGGCTGGGCGATCTCCAGCCATATCGCGCTCTCCACGCTGATGGCGCTGTTCCCGTTCCTCATCGTGCTGGCGTCTCTCGCGGGCTTCTTCGGCTCCAAGGATCTCGCGGATCAGGCCGTGAATCTGCTGCTTGAAATCTGGCCCGATCAGGTCGCCGGCGCGCTCTCCACGCAAATTCACGATGTGCTGACGACGACACGCGGCGATGCGCTGACCATCGGCGTTGTGCTCGCGGTCTACTTCGCCTCCAACGGCGTCGAGAGCCTGCGTGTGGCGCTGAATCGCGCATACTCCGCGGTCGAGCCGCGGCGTTGGTACTGGCTGCGGCTGGAATCCATCGGTTATACGCTGATCGCGGCGGTGGCGGCGCTGGTGATGGCGTTCCTGATCGTGCTCGGTCCTCTGGTGCTGGAGATCGTGCGGCGTTATGTGCCGCTGGTGATCGAGAGCAACGAACGGCTGCTGACCATCGCGCGCTACGGCATCACGGCGGTCGCCATGGTGGGTGCGCTGGTCGTCCTGCATACGCAACTCCCGGCGGGACGACGGACATTGCTGCAGATTCTGCCGGGCATTGTTTTCACCATGCTCGGCTCACTGGCTGCGGCGATCGGCTTCGGCCTCTATCTCGCGCGCTTTGCCAATAACTATGTGACGATGTATGCGGGGCTCGCATCCGTGATTATCGCGCTGGTGTTTCTGTATTTCATTGCCGCGATCTTTGTCTTCGGCGGCGCGCTCAATGCTGCGATTATCCGCTCGCAGCAGCCGCGCGGCGTTTCGCTGCAAGCAGCGCAGTCGCCAGAGCCCGTGGAGAAACAGGCTTGATCAGGAAGCCGTCCGCGCCGGCCTGACGCGCAGTTGCTTCGTCTTCGTCCCCGCCGGAGACGCCGATGACGGCGATACGGCCATGAGGTTTTCCGAGTGCGCGGATCTGCCGGATCGCCTCGACACCTCCGATCCCCGGCAGCACCATATCCATCAGCACCGCATGGAAGCCGCCTTGCGCGATGCGCGCCGCCGCATCCTCGCCGCGGCCGATGAATTCGACGTGGTGACCCAGCTCGGTGAGGATTGCGTTCAGCACGACGCGGCCGAACGGATTGTCCTCGACGCTCAGGATGCGCAGTGCATCGGCGGCAGCGACGCTGTCCTCCGATTCCACTGTCAGGGCAATGTCATCGTGGACCGGAGCGAGCGCCACCGTGAGCGTGAAGGTCGTGCCGCCGTCGTCACGTCGGGTGACGGCGATATCGCCGCCCATCGCCCTGGCCAGTTGCCTGACCGAGAACAGCCCGAGTCCCGCGCCGCCGAAACGCGCCGCGATAGCGGCATTGGCCTGGGAGAACGGGCGGAACAGCTTCCTGATCTCGGCGAGCGTGAGGCCGACACCCGAATCCGATATCGCGAAAGACACGCCGACCTTGCCGGCGATGCGGATGGGCTCCACTGTCAGCGTGACATGACCGCGCTCGGTGAATTTTACGGCGTTGTCGACCAGATTCTCCAGTGCCGCGCGCAGCCGCACGGGATCGCCGCCGGCGAAATGCGGAAGCTTCCCGGAGATTGTCACCGCTGTCTGCAGGCCTTTCGCCGTCGCGCGTCCGGCGAGCGAATCGCCGATCGTTCGTGTCAGCGTGCGCAGGTCGAAAAAGTCCTGCCGCAGGTCGAGCCCGGTCGTGCGGTTCTTCGCGGCATCGACGAACAGGGTGGTGAGGCTTGAAAGATGCTCCGCGCTGGCCTTGATCGTCTCGATCCAGCGCCGTTCGCGCTCGGGGAGTTCGGATGTCGCGAGCAGATCGCTGACCGCGAGAATTCCGGTGAGAGGCGTGCGGACCTCATGGGCGAACATCGCCAGCGCCTGTTCGACCATCGCATCGGCAGGCGCGGCCTTGGACTTTCGCGGCGCCGTCTTGACGCCGCTGCCCTTGGTTTTCTTCTGCCTTGCAACCGTCGTGCTGCGTTTCCGCGGCCCGCGCGATGTCAGCGCCATGATGCCCACCCGTCCTGAAGTCACCATGGCATGGCCGAACCGGCCGAGTCACGCCGG
>Ga0153956_1002913_pt1 | contig 11824 bp, 11 predicted proteins | sample TSFL040MetaG_FD_104704 | JGI IMG/M metagenome (GOLD analysis project Ga0153956, IMG submission 104704) | Attine ant fungus gardens microbial communities from Florida, USA - TSFL040 MetaG | ecosystem: Host-associated > Fungi > Mycelium > Unclassified | place: USA: Florida, Wekiwa Springs...
CGGCGCTCGCGGCAGAACAACTCGATGTCGCCGATCACCTCGACGTTCGCCGCTTGCGCGAGCTTCACCGTCCAGTGCGGCTCGGGATGCGTCAGCGGCACGCCGGGCGCGAGCACGAGCGCGGCGAACTCCTTCCATTCCACGCCGCGCAGATCGCGGACGTCGAAGCCCCTGGCCTTCGCCGCTTCGCGTCCGGCTTCCTGATCGTCGAAGGCGATCACCTTCGCGCCGCCCGCGGCGAGCGCTTCGCAGGTCGCGATTCCCGAACCGCCGAGGCCGAAGACGGCGGCGGTCTTTCCCGAAAAGACGCTGACGGGCGTCATCGCGGCCGCGCGCTCCTCAGCGCAATTTCAGTGAAGAGAGCCCGATCAGCGCGAGCACGATCGAGATGATCCAGAAACGGATCACGACCTGCGCCTCGGTCCAGCCCTTCTGCTCGAAATGATGATGGATCGGCGCCATCCTGAAGATGCGCTTGCCGGTGAGCTTGAAGGAGACGACCTGCACGATCACGGAGACGGCTTCCAGCACGAACAGGCCGCCGATCACGGCGAAGACGATCTCGTGCTTGGTCGCGACCGCGACGGTGCCGAGCAGGCCGCCGAGCGCAAGCGAGCCGGTATCGCCCATGAAGATCGAGGCGGGCGGCGCGTTGAACCAGAGGAAGCCGAGGCCCGCGCCCATGACGGCGCCGCAGATGACCGCGAGTTCGCCCGCGCGCGAAACGTGACGAAGCTGGAGATATTCGGCGAAGACGAGATTGCCGGCGAGATAGGCGATGATCGCGAGCGACAGGGCCGCGATCATCACCGGCACGATCGCAAGCCCGTCGAGCCCGTCGGTGAGGTTCACCGCGTTGCCCGCGCCCACGATCACGAACGAGCCGAGAATGAGAAAGTAGTAGCCGAGATCGAACACGTAGAGCTTGATCAGCGGAAGCGCGATCGACGTCGAGAGCGGCGGCTGCCCGATCCGCACCATGAAGGCGACCGCGATCAGCGCGATGAAGAATTCGATCATGAGCCGCGTGCGGCCCGCGAGCCCGTTATGCGACTGCTTCGTGACCTTGAGATAGTCGTCGTAAAAGCCGATCGCGCCGAATCCGAGCGTCACGATCATCACGATCCATACGTAGGGATTGCCGAGGTTCGCCCACAGCAGGGTCGAGACGACCATGCCCGACAGGATCATCAGCCCGCCCATCGTCGGCGTGCCCTGCTTCGCGAGGATGTGGGACGGCGGGCCGTCGGCGCGGATCGGCTGGCCCTTGCCCTGGGTGAGCCGCAGCTTCTCGATGATCATCGGCCCGAACAGGAACACGAACAGAAGCGCCGTCAGCACCGCGCCGCCCGCGCGGAAGGTGATGTAGCGAAAGACGTTCAGCGCGCTGAAAGTTTCGGAAAAACCGGAAAGCCAATACAGCAACCCAACCTCCCTTTACGCGGCGGCGCCTGCGGCGGCCTCACGCGCGGAAAAAGTCTTCATCAACGAGGCAGCAATCGAGTGCATCCTGCTCGCGTTCGAACCCTTCACCATCACGGCATCGCCGGGCTGCAGGGCCGACAATACCTCCGGCTCGATTCGGGCGGCGTCCTCGGCATAGCCGCCGCGGCGCTCGGGAGGCAAGGCATCATATAGAACCTTCATCAGCGGCCCCGCGCAGAAGACGAGATCGGCCTTCGCGGCGGCGAGATCGCGGGCAAGCCCGGCATGCAGCACCCCCGCTTCCGCGCCGAGTTCCAGCATGTCGCCCAGCACGGCGATCCGCCGTCCGCGCGGGCCGACGGGCGCGCGGCCCAGCACATCGATCGCCGCCCGCATGGAAGCCGGATTGGCGTTGTAGCTCTCGTCGAGAAGAAGCGCCTCGCCGCGCGGCAGCGTCAGCACGAGCCGCTGGCCGCGCCCCTTCGGCGGCAGGAGGTTCGGAAGCGAAAGCGCGGCGAGCGCGAGATCCGCGCCCGCGAGCTTCACGCAGGCAAGCACGCCGAGACTGTTCTGCACCACGTGCCGCCCCGGCACGCCGATTTTATAAACCACCTCGTCGCCGAGGATCGACGCGCGGACCGCCGATCCCTCCGCGCCGAGCGAGACATCGAGAAGCCTTGCCTGCGCTTCCGCATGCTCGCCGAAGCCGGCGATCTCCCCGATGCCGAGCGCGCGGGCCGCGCGCGCCAGCCGGTCGTATTGCGGATTGTCGCGGTTGAGCACCACCGCGCCGCCGCTCGCGAGGCCCGCGAAGATTTCCGCCTTCGCGTCGGCGATCGCCTCGATGCCGGAAAAGAATTCGATGTGCACGGGCTCGATGGTGGTGATGAGCGCGATATGCGGCATCACCATCACGGAAAGCGGCGTCAGCTCGCCCGCGTGATTCATGCCGAGCTCGAACACCCCATAGCGCGCGCTCGAGGGCAGCCGCGCGAGCGAGAGCGGCACGCCCCAGTGATTGTTGTAGGAGGCGGCGGAGGCGTGCGTCTCGCCGTCCTGCGAGAGCGCGAGCCGCAGCATCTCCTTGCTCGACGTCTTGCCGACGGAGCCCGTGACCGCGAGAATCTTTCCTGTCGAGCGGTTGCGCGCCGCGCGGCCGAGCGCGCGCAGGGCTTCGAGCACGTCCGGCACGGCGACGAGCGGCGCGCCTTTGGGCATGTCGCCAACCCGCGCCTCCGCGACGACGGAAACGCCGGCACCGGCCGCCACGGCGTTCGCTACGTAATCGTGGCCGTCGACGCGGTCGCCCTTGATCGCGAAAAAGGCGTCGCCCTTTTGCAGCGTGCGCGTGTCGATCGAGACGCCGCCGATCGCGCGCGCGGGCGAGCCCTGCACGCGCCCTTTCACCGCCGCCACCAGCGCGTCGAGGGTCCAGAGCGGGGTTTCGTTCATCCGTCGATTCCGAGTGCTGCGCGCGCCGCCGCCTGATCCGAAAATGGCAGGGTCCGGTCGCCGACGATCTGGCCGGTTTCGTGTCCCTTGCCCGCGATCAGTAGCACATCGCCCGGTTCGAGTTCAGCAATCGCGGTTTTGATCGCCTCCCCGCGGTCGCCGATCTCGGCGGCGCCCCGCGCTTCGGCCAGAATTGCCTTGCGGATCAGCGCCGGATCCTCGCTGCGGGGATTGTCGTCGGTGACATACACGATGTCGGCATTGTCCATCGCGGCCGCGCCCATCAGCCCGCGCTTGCCGGGGTCGCGATCACCGCCCGCGCCGAACACGACGGCGAGCTTCCGTTTCGCGTAGGGCCGCAGCGCAAGCAGCGCGTTCACCAGCGCGTCGGGCGTATGCGCATAGTCGACGAACACCGGCGCCCCCGCCTTCTCGCCGACGAATTCGAGCCGCCCGCTCGCGCCCTGCAGTTTCGAAAGCGCGTCGAGCGCCGCTTCGCGCTCCGCGCCGGTGACGATGGCGAGTCCCGCCGCGACCAGCGCGTTCGCGATCTGGAAATCGCCCGCGAGCGGCAACCGCGCCTCATGCCGCTTGCCCTCGCTCCCGACGGTCAGCGTCTGCGAAAATCCATCACGCCGCACGTCGAGCAAGCGGAGATCGCGCCCTTCGCGCCCGACGCCGAAGAATCGGAGCTTGCGGTCCTTCGCGACCGCCTCGATGCGCCCGGCATCGGGCTGGTCGGCATCCGCCACCGCGCCCGCGCCCTGCGGCAGGAGCGTATCGAACAGCCGGAGCTTCGCGGCGAGGTAGGTTTCCATCGTGCGGTGATAGTCGAGATGATCGCGCGTCAGGTTCGTGAAGGCGCCCGCATCCAGCCGCACGCCGTCGAGGCGGCGCTGGTCGAGCCCGTGCGACGACGCTTCCATCGCAAGATGCGTGACGCCTTCGTCGGCGAGCTTCTGCAACATCGCATGCAGCGCGATCGGATCGGGCGTCGTGAGGCTTCCCTTGATGTCGCCCTTGGGCGACGTGACGCCGATGGTGCCGACGCTCGCCGCCGCCTTTCCGAGCGCGCTCCAGATCTGCCGCGCGAAGGAAGCGACGGAAGTTTTCCCATTGGTGCCGGTGACCGCCGCGATGGTTCTGGGCTGATGCGGGTAGAAGCGCGCGGCGGCATAGGCGAGCGCGTGGCGCGCGTCGCGCACGCTCGCGAACGGAATTTCCGGCGCAAGCGCCGGAGGCGCGCTCCCCTCGCCGGCAATCGCGGCGGCGCCCCTCTTCGCCGCGTCGAGAATATATTGCCGCCCGTCGGCGCGGCTGCCGTTGAGCGCGAAGAACAGGTCGCCCTTTTGCAGCTTGCGGCTGTCGGTGCAAAGGCCGGTTATCGTCACGCCGGAAGGCGCGCCTCCCGCGTCGGTCCCGAGCAGGTCGCGAAGATCGTGGCTCGTCGGCATCCTGGAATTTCCCGGCGACGCCTCAATTGGCGGCGCGCTGCGAGACAGTCAGCATCTGGTCGGCCTTCGGCAGATCGAACCGGGGCTCGACGCCCAGTAACGGGCCAATCCGGGCAATGATTTGGCCAGCGGTCGGCGCCGCGTTCAAGCCCGCCGTCGCATGCCCTTTATTCAGCGGTTCGTCCACCATCACCAGCACGATGTATTGCGGCCTGTCGCACGGAAACACGCCGGTGAAGATCGTGAGCAGGCGGTTATGGGCATAGCGCCCATGCACCACCTTTTCGGAGGTGCCCGTCTTGCCGCCGACATAGTAGCCGTCGACATTCGCCCGCTTCGCGGTGCCCACCTCGGCGTTGAGGCGCAGGAGATAGCGCATCTTGTCGCTCGTCTCCGGCTTGATGACGCGCTTGGCGACCTTCATCGCCTCGGCCTGCGAGCGCTTCAGGAAAGTCGGCGGGATGAGATAGCCGCCGTTCACCAGCGCCGCCGTCGCCATCATCGCCTGCAGCGGCGCGACGGCAAGGCCGTGCCCGAAGGAGATCGTCGCCGTGTTGATCTCGCCCCAGTTCTTCGGAACGATCGGCATCGAGCTTTCCGGCAGCTCCGTCCGCAGCCGGTCGAGCTGGCCCATCTTCCGCAGGAACGCCTTGTGCGCGTCCACGCCCATCGAAAGCGCGATCTTCGCGGCGCCGATGTTGGAGGAATAGGTGAACACTTCCGGCACCGACAGCATCCGGCGCTGCGCGTGGAAATCGTTGATGGTGAAGCGGCCGTAATGCAGCGGCGTGCGCGCGTCGACCGGCGTTCCGAGCGTCACCTTGCCGGCGTCGAGCGCCATCGCGACCGTGAGCGCCTTGAAGGTCGAGCCCATCTCGTAGACGCCGGTCGTCAGCCGGTTGAGGCGCGAAAGGTCAGTGGGCTTCCCCGGCTTGTTCGGATCGTAGTCGGGCAGCGACACCATCGCGACGATCTCGCCGGTCCGCACGTCGAGCACGAGGCCGGATGTCGACTTCGCCTGATATTCCGTTTTCGCCTTTTCCAGCTCGTCGCGCATCGCGTGCTGCACGTCGAGGTCGAGCGAGAGCTGCACCGGCTTGAGCGAGCGCCCGGTGGCGAAGCCCGCCATGTGCAGGTCGGCAAGCCCGCCGCTGTCGACCCACTTCTCGAGTCCGGCGATGCCCGCGCTGTCGACGTTCACGCCGCCGAGCACGTGCGAGGCCTCCGGGCCCGCCGGATAAACCCGCTTGCTTTCCTGCAGGAAGCCGACATGCGGAATGCCGAGCTTGCGGACCGCATGCTCCTGCTCGGCCGTGATCTCGCGCTTCAGCCGCACGAAGCCCTTCTTCGAGGAAAGCTTGTCGCGCAGTTCGCGCTCGTCGAGATCGGGGAACACGGTGCGAAGCTGATCCACCGCGTCGTCCACATAGCCGACGCCCTTGCGCGGCTCGGCATAGAGCATCGCCGACTGCACGTCGGTGGCGAGCTGCTTGCCCTCGCGGTCGAGAATGTCGGGCCGCGTCGAAGTGAGCATGTCCGGGTTCGACACGCGGCGCGCGACCTGCGGATCCGACTTGACGCCGATCAGCACCAGGCGGCCCGCGATAATGAGATGCACGGCCGCGAAGGCGAGCACGATCATGGCGATGCGCGGGCGCGTGACGCCGCGGGTGGTGAAGCTCAGCGAGGAAACAAACTGCCGGATGCGCCGCATGACTTCAGTTGTCCTGTCCGTCGCCGCCGATGTCGCCGGTCGGCTCGGGCAATTCCATGTCGCCGGCGGGCTCCGCCGCTTCCGGCTGCGCGGGCGCCGGAACCGAGCCGGTCGCTTCCGGCTCGTCGGCTTTCGCGGATTCGAGCTTCTCGATGATCGTGCCGATCGGATCGCGCTTGCCGCCGTTGTGGCCGAGCGAATTGATGATGTCGCCGATGGGATCGGCGCTCGTATAGAGCCGCTCTGGCAGCGACGCGAAGCTGCCGATATGCGTGACCGCAAGCTGCTTCATGCCGAGATATTTCGAGGCGAGCCGCTGGATGCGGTCGGGCGCGGAAAGAACGCTCCATTCGGCCTTGAGGCCCGCGATCTTCTCGCGCTCGCGATTGATCTCGTTGTTCAGCCGCGCGACCTTCTGCGCCTCGTAGGTGGCGCTGTATTTGACGTCGTAGACCACGGCCGCCGCCGCGATCAGCCCGCCGACAGCGATGATGTTGAGGCCGCGCAGCATCTCACGCCTCCATGCGCGGCAGCCGCGCCATGAGCGGGGAAAGCGGGTCGTCGGCGCGCGCGGGCGCTTCCGTGCGCTCCGCCGCGCGCAGCTTCGCCGAGCGCGCGCGCGGATTGCTCTCAAGCTCGTCTTCCGCCGCCGCGAGCGGCTTCTTCGTCAGAAGGCTGAAGGTCGAAGGACTCGCATTCGCCGCCGGCGCATGGCGCGAGACGGCCGGCGCGGATGAGCGCGCCGCGAGAAACGTCTTCACCAGGCGATCCTCGAGCGAATGAAAGGAAACGACGACCAGCCGCCCGCCCGGCGCCAGCACGCGCTCGGCGGCCATCAGCGCTTCCGCAAGCTCGAACAATTCGTCGTTCACGTAGATGCGGAGCGCCTGGAACGTGCGCGTCGCGGGATCGATTTCGTTCGGCTTCGCGCGCACGACCGAGCGCACGATTTCGGCGAGCCTGCCGGTCGTCTCGACCGGCGCCTGGGCGCGCGCCTCAACGATCGCATGCGCGACCTTGCGGGCGAACTTCTCCTCGCCGAGCGTGGAGATGATGCGCGACAAGTCCCGCTCGTCAGCCCGGTTCACGACATCCGCGGCGCTCGGCCCGTCCGCTTCCATCCGCATGTCGAGCGGGCCGTCGCCGCGAAACGAGAAGCCGCGCGCGAACTCGTCGAGCTGCATGGAGGAAACCCCGACATCGAGCACAATGCCGTCCACCTGCGCATGACCCAAAGCGCGCGCCACTTCGTCGAGGCGCGAGAAGCGGTCCTCGACCAGCGTCAGCCTGCCGGCGAATTCCTCGACCATCGCCGCGCCCGCCGCCACCGCGTTCCGGTCGCGGTCGATCGCGATAACCTCGCCATCGGTGGCCTGAAGAATAGCGCGCGTATAGCCGCCGGCGCCGAAGGTGCCGTCGATGTAAGTCTCGCCGCTTCTGGGGCTTAACCGCGAGAGAACCTCGCGGAGCATGACAGGTACATGGCGGGCCGGTCCGCCAGCGGCCCCCGGTTTCCCGGTGCCGCGGCCCGCAATCATCCCGATGCTCCGGAAGGTTCCCCCGCGCCCGACGAGCCGAGCGACTTCTTCAGCGCGCGAATTTTCTCGTTGGCCTCTGCGAGATGCGCCTTGAGCCGCTCCGGCTCCCAAATCTGAAACTTGTGTCCGAGCCCGACGAAACTCGCGGCGTCCTTCACGCCCGCATGCTCCTTCAGGTTCTCCGAGAGAATGATCCGCCCTTCCGAATCCGGCTTCATGGTTTCGCTCCGGCCGTAGAGCGCCGCGGCGAATTGCTCGCGCTCCTCCGAATACGGCGGATAGCGATGGATCAACGTCTCGATCTCTTGCAGAAGCGCGTTCCCGCCCGCGTCGAGGGCCGGCCGGTCGAGCGCAGGATGACAATAAAGTCCCTCGAAGCCGTCGCGCGCGAGCACCGCGCGGAAACTTGCCGGAATCGAGATTCTGCCTTTGGCGTCGAGGCGCATCGTGAAGGTCGATACAAAGCGGTTCCAAGAAGCGGACATCAGGCCGCCCGACGCGTGAACTGGAGGACCCCCGATACGCCGACGCTGGGAGATACCTACACCGGAACGGGATATCTTGGGATATCATGGGTAATTATGGTCCGTCAACGAAACCGGCATAGTTGTCCACGGCCTGCCGGGGCGAAGCAGCGCCTTGTCGAATTCCGATTAACGCCCTGTGAAGCTTAAGATTCTGTTGCCCTGCGGCACGCGAAAGCGCAGCCAGCCGAAACAAGGTAGAAAGGGGCGGATCGAACCCAATGCCCGCGCCATTCCGTCCCGATAGCCGCTACGCGAAAGAAGTGCGCCCCTCGCCCAATTTCGGCGCGCGCCGCGGCGTCCGGCGCCCCGACATGCTGATCCTGCACTACACCGGCATGCGGGATTCGGAAGCCGCGCTCCGGCGCCTCACCGGGAAGTCCTCCGAGGTCTCGGCGCATTATCTCGTCTTCGAGGACGGCCGCATCGTGCAGCTGGTGCCCGAAAAGAAACGCGCCTGGCACGCCGGCGTCTCCTCCTGGCAAACCGAGCGCGACATCAATTCGCGCTCGATCGGCATCGAGATATGCAATCCCGGTCACGACTACGGCTATCCGAAATTTCCCCGCCGGCAGATGCGGGCCGTGATCGCGCTCTGCAAGGACATCGTGAAGCGCAACGGCATTCGCCCCGAGCGCGTGCTCGCGCATTCCGACGTCGCGCCGGAACGCAAGCAGGATCCGGGCGAGAAATTTCCGTGGGCGCTGCTGCACCGGAACGGCATCGGCCACTGGGTGCGGCCCGCCACGACGCTGCGGCGAAAACCGTTTCGGCTGGGTGATCGCGGCGATGAGATCCGCGATGTGCAGCGAATGCTTTCCGCCTACGGTTATGAAATTTCCGAAAACGGAAAATTCGACGAGCGCATGAAGCAGGTCGTTATCGCCTTTCAGCGGCACTTCCGCCCGAAGCGGGTCGACGGCGCGCTCGATCCCTCGACTCGAATCACCTTGAATAAACTTTTGTCGAAGCGGCCGCGCTAAAGCCGCTCCGTGGCCTTCCCGCGAACACAATCGAAAGATTGTTTTAATTCCTCGCGCGCCGCCAGGGAATAATTTCACCGCGCGATTCAAATTCGCAGCATCCATGCGCGAATATTTCCTTTTCCGCCGGACTCCAAACGCAATCGCCGCTATCTCTCCGCACTCGCTTCGCGGAGAAGGAATTTCCCAGGATGCCGGCCGGATATTGCGCGCCGTTGTGCGCGCTGCTGATTGTTTTGTGCTCGCTGTTCCCGTTCGGGGCCATCGCCGGGGACCGCAACCCTGATCGCGCGCCCCGCATGCAGGGCATCGAGCCCGACGGCTACACGCGCCTGCAGCTCGCGGAGATCGTCAATCGCCATGCGGCGGAAGCAGGCGTCCCGGCCGATTTCGTGCGCGCCGTCATTCGCGTCGAGAGCGATTGGGACACGAATCTCACCGGCCGCGCCGGCGAGATCGGTCTCATGCAGATCAAGCCTTCGACCGCGCGCGAGATGGGATATTCCGGCAGCGACGAGGCACTCTACGATCCCGACACCAATATCCGCTGGGGCATCGCCTATCTCGCGACGGCCTATCGGCTGGCGGGCGGCGACCTCTGCCGCACCGTTCTCAAATACCAGGCGGGACACGAGGCGAGCAAAATGACCGAAGCCGCCTCTGCCTATTGCGGCCGCGTCCGCAACATCATCGCGGCGAACTGACCCGATTGCGGTGCGTGTAAAGTCGCGTCATGCCCGGCTTTAGGCCGGGCATGACGAAGAATTAGCCCTCTTCGCACCCGCGCCTTGACCTCCCGCCCCCAAGCCCGCACATCTCTCCCGTCAGTCGGCCGGGCGGCCGCTGCCGCAAGGCAGAGGAAAGTCCGGGCTCCACGGAGACACGGTGCCGGATAACGTCCGGCGGGGGCGACCCCAGGGAAAGTGCAACAGAGAGCAGACCGCTTGGGCTTCGGCCCAAGTAAGGGTGAAAGGGTGGAGTAAGAGCCCACCGCGCGGGTGGCAACATCCGCGGCACGGCAAACCCCACCGGGAGCAAAGCCGAATAGGAACGGCATCGGGCAACCGAGATCCTGTCTCCGGATTCGCCGTTCGGGTTGGCTGCTTGAGGCGGCGAGCGATCGCCGTCCCAGAGGAATGGCCGCCGCGCGGGCTTTCTTGCGAAAGCAAAGAGATGCCCGCCTTACAGAACCCGGCTTACAGGCCGGCTGATGCTTGCGTGAGAGGGCTCGGCGGAATCCCCGCCGGGCCCTCGCCAGTTTCGGATGGCTGCCGGTACAATCGAACCTCGCTGGGACGAAACAAAGTTTCTTTCACACAAATAATCTTTCGTTTTTTGCTGCAGGGCAAAAGTTACGTCGTTGTTTCAAAACGATTTTTCGAAAATTGCCCTTTCAGGTTGCACGTGGCGAGCGCGCCATCCCTTGCGGAGACATTTTCGCCGGTTAGTCTCCAGCCAAGGCTAACTGGACGGGAGGACGCTTTGGATACCGCCCGCAGTCTCAATGCCCTCGCGGTCTGCACCGTGTTCGTGTTTTTGGGTGCCGTTCTGCTGGGAATGTTTTGAAATCCAAAGAGAGAGAACGCCGGGGATTTTCCCCGGCGTTTTTCTTTGCGCGTTTTGTTTTCCGCCTACGCGACTTCGCGCGGCGCATTCGCGATCAGCATCCGCCGGTCGCGCCCGAGCCAGAGCGAAACCGTGAGCCCTTCCTTCGTTTTTCCTTCCGGCGCGAGCGCCCGGTGCGAGACGAATTCAAGTCCCGCCGCCTTCATCCATTGCGCAATCGTCTCTTCCGCGAAGCCGAGGCGGCGATGCGCGTGTTGCTCGCGCAGGAATTCCAGCTCGTGCGGCGCGAAATCGATCACGAGCAAACGCCCGGCCGGCCGCAGGGCGCGCGCCGCCTCGCGGATCGCGCGCGCGCCGTCGTCGAGGAAGTGCAGCACCTGATGCACGATCACAGCGTCGAACTGGTCGCGCCCGAGCGAGAGATTGTAGATGTCGCCCTTGCGCACCGCGCAGTGGCGCAGTCCGGCTTTTTCCAGATTCGCGCGCGCGATCGACAGCATCTCCGGATTCATGTCGATCCCGACGCCGCGGTCGATCTCCGGCCCGAACATCTCCAGCATCCGTCCGGTGCCGGTACCGAGATCGAGCAGGCTCTCGATGCGGGTGCCCTTGAACGCGTCGCGGATGGCCGCTTCCACCGCGCTCTCCGAGATGTGCAGCCTGCGCAGTTCGTCCCAGTGCTTCGCGTGCTTGCGGAAATAGGATTGCGCCGCCGCCTGCCGCTGCGCGCGCACCTGCGCGAGCCGTTCGCGGTCGCGCGCGAGCACCGGATCGGCAGGATCGACGAGATCCAGCAGCGCCTGTCCGAATTTCGCGCCCTGCCCGCGCGAGACGCGGCGGTGGAACGCCCAGCTCCCTTCGCGGAAGCGCTCGATCAGCCCCGCGTCCGAAAGCAGTTTCAGATGCCGCGAAATGCGCGGCTGCGACTGGCGCAGGATGTCGGTGAGATCGGAGACGGTGAGTTCCTCCTCGCCCAGCAGCGCGAGCAGCCGAAAGCGCGTGTCCTCGCCCGAGGCCTTCAGCCCCGCCAGCAGTGCCTGGAAACCCAATCGAGTCGTATCCGTCATCGCTTCGTTTCGGTGGTTCGTTCCACAGCCTTCGCATACATCGCCCGTCCCGGGGCCGCGAGAGGGCAAAGAATCGGGGCATTATGCAGGTTAACGAACGC
>Ga0153956_1002914_pt1 | contig 11823 bp, 10 predicted proteins | sample TSFL040MetaG_FD_104704 | JGI IMG/M metagenome (GOLD analysis project Ga0153956, IMG submission 104704) | Attine ant fungus gardens microbial communities from Florida, USA - TSFL040 MetaG | ecosystem: Host-associated > Fungi > Mycelium > Unclassified | place: USA: Florida, Wekiwa Springs...
ATCGTTCAACTCGTATCGCTTGTTCCCCATCGCCCACTCCGCGCTCCAACACGGAGTCCTATCAATCAGCGATCAGCCCGTTTGGGAATCCTGAATGTCGATCCCGCCTAATAATGCGCGCTCCGCATAGCGCGCGATGGTCAGGTGCGCTTGATCATATCTTGGTTGAGCTAGGCCGAGCGATGAGAGCACCTCGCCACATCTCCGTCGTATATCCAGCAGGTAATTGGGCTGATCACGCGTAGCTACGATGAGCGCACGTTCTGTATACTTCATTGTGGTGAAGGTGACGGTTAGCCGCTCGTTGGGGCGGCATAGTGTTGAATCGATGGTGATCGCGTCTTTGATCTCAATCCAATGCCGCTCGGCAACATCTGATGGAGGTTGAGCCGGTACGAAAGTCATGACCGAAAGGTGGAGCGCGTCTTGGGGAATGAGGTGAAGGGCAACAGGCGAAGCGTGCGCGATGTCTTGCTGTAGGGCCAGCAAACGTTGGGTGGACGAACGATCGGGATATGCCTGGATATGATACCCAGTACACGTCATCCCCCAGCGCTGATCAACCTCTAGCGTCCGCACCATGAGCCTCTCGAGTTCCAAGCGCAGCCAGACACCCAATAGGCGCTAAGGTCGCTAGCTTCCTGGATCAATGCACCCCGTTGGAGGTGCTATAGACCGCTACGCTCGGTGCCAGCGCGTCCAGCCGCACCCACAAGGCGATGCCGAGTGCGACGGCGAGCAGGACTAACGCCGCGATCCGCGCGCTACTCTGCTCGACCGGCCCGGCCAGCGGCATCAGCACCAGCGCCGAGATCACCAGCGGCAGTGCGGCGATCATCGGCATGCCGGGGCCGACCGCTTCGAGCAGGAAGAAGCCGAAGCCGAGCATATAGCCCACCACCAGCATCGCCGCGGTAATGTTGGCGATCGGGCCGAAACGCGGCGCCTTCGCCGCGATCATCGCAGCCAGCCCGCCCAGCATCAGCGGTACCGCTATAGGATAGGCGGCGGTCGGCGCGGCGATTTGTGCGAAGATGCCGAGCGCGAAGAGTGGCAACGCCGCGCCGGTCATCGCGCCGATGATCGGCCGCAACGCCCAGCTTCGCACCAGCAACAGCGCCGAGAGGCAGACGGCCAGCGCCTGCACTTCCAGCCGCGGGATCGCCGCCAGCCGGTCGTAATAATTGACGTGGCCGTATCCGCCCGAGAGCCAATTGACGGCGTAGAGCAGCAAAGCCGCCAGCATAAACAAGGCGATCTGCGCACCCGCGCCCTTGAGCACCTCCCCGATCGTCGCGCGCCGCCACGATGCGACGCCATAGCCGATCGCGCCGATCGCCAGGATCAACCAGCCGGCCCAAACCGCGTAGCTCACGAAGAAGAGTCCGAACGCATCGAAGAACACCCGGTCGGGCATCTTGCCCGGCAGCGCGGGCGCATCGAGCAGCGCGCGCGTCAGGTCGAGCACCTGCCGCCCCATGTCCTGCAGCGCGCCCTGATCGAGCGCCTCGGGCGTGGCGGTCGGCGAATGATATTGCGACGGGCGGCCGATGAAGGCGAAATTGAACCCCGGAATGCCGAGCACCTTGGCGACGGTATAGTCGGTCGAATTGGGCAGCTTCTTGTAGATGAAGGTGCTGAGCGACGTGCTCACCGGGCGATGCACGCTCGCGGCGAACAGCTGCATCATCGCACCGTTCCGATCCCCCGTCTCGAACATCGAGGCGCGGCCGCCGCCGCCGCGCGTCTCGGCGTTGACGATCACGCCGACATGGCCGCGATGCGGATCGGTCGCGAAGAACGACTTCGCGCCCTCCAGCCCCAGTTCCTCGCCGTCGGTCAGCAGCACCATCAGGTCGCGCTTCGGCTGCCCGCCCGCCTTGATCGCGCGCACCGTCTCCAGCACCGACGAGACCCCCGCCCCGTCGTCCGCCGCGCCGGGCGATCCCCAGACGCTGTCGTGATGCGCCATCAGCAGCACGGCGGGCTGCGACCGGTCCGCACCCGGCAGGATCGCGAGGATATTGGCCAGCGGCGGCGCGGCGGCGGGCGACCCGCGCCAATCGTCCAGCCGCTTCTTCGCAATCGGCTCCATCGTCCCCTGCACGGTCGCCACTTCCAGCCCCATCCCGCGCAGTCGCCCGACAATGTAAGCGCGCACTTGCGCGTCCTCGGCGCTGCCGGTCGGATGCGGGGCGCGGCCGATCACGCGGTCGTCGATCATCGCGCGCGTGGCGGAGAAAGCAGTGGCGGGCGCATCGGCCCCCACCGGCCCGGGCGGTGTGGTCGCGACGATCGCCAACACGATTGCACCGGCCATCGCGGCCAGCAATGCCCACCAATTCCGCATCATCCCCCCTTCGTTGCGGCGGATGCTATGGCGCGGGTACGGAAGGAGCAAGATACCGGATATACGAAAAAAGCTCCGGCGGAGGGGGACCATTCCTCCGCCGGAGATGCTCCTCCCGGATGGGACGGGCGAAGCCTGCCGGCCACGATGTGCGGGACCATGTCGCCGTGGCCTTCGGACCGGCGCAGCGGTGAAATCACCATCCCCCGCCGATCCATGACGCTTTTTACGACGCGCGCGTTAACCATTGTACCGCTGACCCAGGCGATCCGGCCGCGTGGTTTACGCAGACCCAGGTCAAGCTCGCCCTCATCGCTCGGATAAGGCCACTCCGATCCGGAGCCGATTTGCACAAGTTCCGCAATGCGGGCCCTTTTATTCGGTCCGATACGGGCACGATTGCGCACTTTTTGCGCCGTTTCAGCGGTTATCATCGCTACATGAATTACGTGACGCCCCCTTTCGCAGCACCGGATCGCGAGCACAGCGTCACCGCCTCCGAGCTCGTGCGGCAATTCGGCGTCTGGCAAAATCGCGCGATGCGCGCTCCGGTCTATATCTTCAACCGCGGCCATCCACGGTTCGTGCTCGCCGCGGTCGAACTGATCGAGGAGCTTTGCGCGCCCTATCGCGAGGCGCAGGACGGCACGCATCTGGCGCCGCTGCTCGATGCGCTCCCCGAAATCGTCGTGCTGCTCGACGACAAACACTGCATCACGGCCACCAGCGCCGCCGCGCGCAGCTATTTCGGCGCGGGCGCGCGGATCGGCAACCCGGTCGAAGCGATCGAGGCCAGCATCGCGCGCGGCTTCCTTGAAGCCGCCGTCCGGCGAGTCGCTGCGACCGGCCTGATCGATACCATCGAGCTGCCCTCGCCGTCCTATCTCGGCCGGGCGCTTGCGGTGATGATCGCCCCGCAACCCTTCGGCATCGCGTTGATCGCGCGCGACGCGACCGTGGCGGACGAGCTGCGCATCGCGGAGGCCGAGGCGCTGGCGCTGGACGATGCGCTCGGCGCCGCGCGCGGCATCGCCGACGTACGGATCAATCTGCGCGGCTATCTCGAACGGCCGAGCCCGGCACTGGTGCATCTCACCGCATTGACACGCGAGGCGCTGGCGAGCGTCCGATTCGTCACCCTGCTCGACATTTCCAGCCGCGTCGCGGCCGGCAATGCGATCGAAGCGGTGATCGCGGATGGCACGCCACGCGCTGTTTCCGCCGATCTGCTCGTCAATCGCGAGGCCCCCGTGCCGATCCGGATCGGCTTCGCGGCGTTGCGGATCGGCCCCGCGGTGGAAGCGGTGCGCGCGCTGATCGCGACCGAGACGCGTGCCGGTTGAGAACGGCTTAATCGCGCATACACCACGTCTTTACGTGCTTCGTATATTCCCCGGCGCGATAAGCTTCGCCAACGCGGCATCATCGTCGCCAACCGGGGATACATGGCACTCGATCCTGTACTACGCGCCCGACACGGCGATTGCTGGAGCACCATCCTGGCGCTCGTCTCCGCCGATGGCAGCGCCGCGCACGGCTGGGCACGGCACCTGACCACGTCGCGCGCATCGACCCGCGACCTCGCCGATGCGGCGCATACCCTGTGTGCGCTGCATGGCCGCCATCCCGGTGTGATCGATCACGCCGCCGAGCATGACCGGCAATCGATCGCGCGCGAATGGCTGATCGAAGCCGCCGCCGCTTTTGCCGTCGAGCGCTCGTGGCTGGCCAGCGTCACCGCGGCGGCGGGCCCGTTGCCCTCGACGCCCGGCCAGGCCGAGTCCGAATCCGCGATCACCGCGCAGCATCACGCGCTCGAAATGCTCGCGCAATCGGACCGCAGCGGCTGCGCGGTCGGCGCATCGGTGGCGCTCGTGCTCGATTGGGCGATCGTGCGCGCGGTGCTCGACAATACTGCCGAGCGCGCCGGGCTGCGGCAGGCCGATTCGGCGCTGCCGGTCGAGAACGAGACCGCGATCATCGTCTCCGTCGCCTCGGAAAATCCGGCGATCGAACGGGCGATGGCGTTCGGCGCGCAACAGCTTCTCGCGCAGCATCGCGGACTGTGGGATCTGCTCGAAGCGCGGGCCGGAGCGCGCGAGCACCTCTGATCATCCACCGCTTGCGCGGGCGCGCAAAAGCCCGCTATCGCCGAACCCGATTTTCGAATGAAACGGGATACAGGCATGCAGCGCTTCGAGGGCACGCAGAGTTACGTCGCGACCGACGATCTGAAAGTCGCGGTCAACGCCGCCGTGACGCTGCGCCGTCCCCTCCTCGTCAAAGGTGAGCCCGGCACCGGCAAGACCGTCCTCGCCTATGAGATCGCCAAGGCGACCGGCGCACCGCTGATCGAGTGGAACGTCAAGTCCACCACCAAGGCGCAGCAGGGCCTCTACGAATATGACGCGGTCGCGCGTCTCCGCGACGGCCAGCTCGGCGACGAGCGCGTCCACGACATCTCGAACTATATCCGCAAGGGCAAGCTCTGGGAGGCGTTCACCTCGCCCGAGGTCCCGGTCCTGCTGATCGACGAGATCGACAAGGCCGATATCGAATTCCCCAACGATCTGCTCCAGGAACTCGATCGCATGGAATTCCATGTCTACGAGACGAAGGAGACGGTGCGCGCCGCCGAGCGGCCGATCGTGGTGATCACCAGCAACAACGAGAAGGAACTGCCCGACGCGTTCCTGCGCCGCTGCTTCTTCCACTATATCAAGTTCCCCGATCGCGAGACGATGCAGGCGATCGTCGATGTCCATTTTCCCGGCATCCAGAAGATCCTCGTCTCCAGGGCGATGGACATCTTCTACGAGGTCCGCGACGTGCCCGGCCTGAAGAAGAAGCCGAGCACCAGTGAATTGCTCGACTGGCTTAAGCTGCTGCTCCACGAGGACATGCCGCTCGACGTGCTCCAGAACCGCGACCCGACCAAGGCGATCCCGCCTTTGCATGGCGCCTTGCTCAAGAACGAGCAGGACGTCATGCTGTTCGAGCGGCTGGCGTTCATGGCCAAGCGCCAGGGGGCGCCGCGCTGAGATCCATTCCTCGTCACCCCGGACTTGTTCCGGCACCCGCCGTGCCTCATGCTGGATCGGTGCGGCGGCGCAGTAGGCCCCGGACCAAGTCCGGGGTGACGATCGAATGACCGATTCCGAAGGCTACGCAAATACCGGCGCCACCCGCTTCGCGCGCGTCCGCGCGGCGCTGGAGGCGGCGCAACCGGAGCGCGGGCCGGCAGCGTGGCTGTACGAATTCGCCTTGTTCGGGTTCAAGCAAGGCTGGGCGTGCCTGTTCGGCGCGCTGATGCTGGCGCTGCTGCTCGGCACGCATTTCGCCTGGCCCGCCCACGCGCCGATCGCGCGCTACGATTTCCTTACGATCGCCGCGATCCTGATCCAGGCCGGCATGCTCGCTTTCCGGCTGGAGAATTGGGAGGAAGCGCGCGTCATCCTCGCCTTCCACGTTACCGGCACGGTGATGGAATTGTTCAAGACCGCGCACGGATCGTGGATCTATCCCGAGGGCGGCGTACTCCATATCGGCGGCGTGCCGCTCTTCTCGGGCTTCATGTACGCCGCGGTCGGCAGCTATATCGCGCGCGTCTGGCGCATCTTCCATTTCCGCTTCGCGCCTTATCCGCCGCGTTGGACGACGGTCGCGCTGGCGATCGCGATCTACGTCAATTTCTTTTCGCACCACTGGCTGCCCGACTTCCGGATCGGGCTGTTCGCGATCACCGCGATCCTGTTCTGGCGCACGCAGGTGTGGTTCACGCCGTTCCGCACCGAGCGGCGCATGCCCTTGCTGCTCGGCTGGTTCCTCGTCGCCTTGTTCATCTGGTTCGCCGAGAATATCGGCACCTTCGCCGGCGCGTGGGCCTATCCCAACCAGGCGGGCGGCTGGCATCTCGTCAGTCCGATGAAGCTCGGGGCCTGGTATCTGCTGATGATCATCTCGTTCGTGCTCGTTTCGCTGATCCATCACGACCGCGATGAGAACGTTGCTGACTAAATTCATGGTAACACAGTCTTAAACCATTCCCGGATACCAAATGCTCGGGGGGGCGCCTGCATGGGTGCCCGAGTATGCGTATCTCCAGCCTGTTTGCGATGCTGCTTGCCGCCGCGTGTGTTTGCGGACCGGCCCGCGCATCCTCATTGCTCGACTATGTCGGCGAATGCGTGCCGTTCGCGCGCGAGATTTCCGGCATCCAGATCTACGGCGACGCCTGGACGTGGTGGGACAAGGCGGAAGGCCGCTACCAGCGCGGCTACGAACCGCGCGTCGGCGCGGTCGTAGTATTCGCCAAGACCTCGCGCCTGCCGCTCGGCCATGTCGCGGTGGTCAGCCGGATCGTCGAGCACCGCGTCGTCATGCTCACGCATGCCAACTGGTCGCGCCAGAACGGCGAACGCGGCCATACCGAGCAGGACGTGACGCTGACCGACGTCTCGCAAAACAACGACTGGAGCGAGGTCCGCGTCTGGTATCGCGACATGGACGGACTCGGCAGCACGACCTACCCGATCTACGGCTTCATCTACGGCAATGCGGCCGAGCGCGGCATGCCCAGCGCGCACCCGGCGCGCGAACTGACCGGCCGCGATCCCGACTACGTCGGCGCGTTGCTCGACGCCTATCGCTGAAAAGCGGCTGTTCCGCGGCGTCCGGCTGTGGCAGGTCCCCCCTGACACTGGGTTGAGGGGCTTCCATGACGAGACTTGCGGTTCTGCTGGCCGGCGCGGCGCTGGCGCTTTCGACCTCGGGCGGCGCGCAGCAATTGCCCAACGGCATCCCCGCCAAGTTCGTCCCCGTCAATTCCACCTTCGATTACGACCGCCGCGAGGTGGATGTGAAGATGCGCGACGGTATCACGCTGCACATGGTGCTGGTCGTCCCCAAGGGCACGCACGACGCGCCGATCCTGCTCGAACGCACGCCCTATAATGCCGACGGCGGCACCAGCCGCACCGAGAGCAGCCATGCGGTGATGCTGGTCGGCGCAGCGGCGGCGGATTTTCTCCAGGCCGGCTACATCCTCGCGTACGAGGACGTGCGCGGGAAATACGGCTCCAAGGGCGAATATGTGAACGAGCGCCCGCTGATCGGTCCGCTCAACGGCACCAAGGTCGATCACTCCACCGACGCCTGGGATACGATCGACTGGCTGGTGAAGAACGTGAAGGAATCGAACGGCCGCGTCGGCATCGTCGGCACCAGCTATGACGGGATGATGGCGGCGATGGCTTTGGTCCATCCGCATCCCGCGCTGAAGGCCGCGGCGCCGATGAACCCGGTGATCGACACCTGGATGGGAGACGACGATTTCCACAGCGGCGCGTTCCGCATGGTCGGCTACGATTATTATTTCAGCCAGGACACCGCGCGCGGCAGCGGCGGCAATCTGTGGCGCGACGCCTATGACGATTACGACACCTTCCTGCGCGCCGGATCGGCGAGCGATTTCGTGAAGAGCCGCGGGCTCGACCAGATCCAGGTCGTGAAGGACCTTCACGATCATCCCGCCTACGACGCCTATTGGCAGGCGCAGGCGCTGCAGACGATCCTGCCCAAGCAACCGCAGACCGTGCCGACGCTGTGGATCGGGAGTTTGTGGGATCAGGAAGACATGTACGGCGCGGTCGCCGCGTATGAGGCGGTGAGCAAGAACGATCCCGACCACATGAACCACCTCGCGGTCGGCCCGTGGCAGCATGGCGGCTGGGCCGGCACCGGCGACAGCCTCGGTGCGATCCGCTTCGGATCGGACACCGGCGTCTGGTTCCGCGCGCATGTGCTGATCCCGTTCCTCGACGCGCATCTGAAGAGCAATCCTCCGGTCGACACCACGCCGCCGGTCACCGTCTTCCAGACCGGCACCAATGAGTGGCAGACACGCGACACCTGGCCGATCGCGTGCACCAGCGGCTGTAACCAGCCGATGCAGAAGCTTTATCTGCAGGCCAATAGCGGGCTGGGCTTCGCGGCGCCGACCGCGGATGGCGCCGACGAATATGTTTCCGATCCGGCCAAGCCGATCCCCTATCGCCTCCGCCCGAACCGCCCGCTCTACGCGCCCGGATCGACCTGGCGGCAATGGCTGGTGGACGACCAGCGCCCCTTCTCCGACCGCACCGACGTGCTGACCTACGAGACCGCGCCGCTCGACAAGCCCGTCACGGTCGCGGGCGCGCCGATCGCCGACCTGATCGCCGCCACCACCGGCACCGATGGCGATTTCGTGGTGAAGCTGATCGACGTGTACCCGGACGAATATTACCAGAAGCCGGAAATGGGCGGCTATCAGTTGCCGATCGCGATGGACATCCTGCGCGGCCGCTATCGCGAGAGCTTCTCCGATCCCAAGCCGATCACCCCGAACACGCCGCTCGCCTACAAGTTCACGCTCCCCAACGTGAACCACGTCTTCCTGCCCGGCCATCGGATCATGGTGCAGATCCAGTCGAGCTGGTTCCCGCTCTACGACCGCAATCCGCAGACCTTCGTGCCCAACATCTTCGACGCCAGGCCCGGCGACTACAAGAAGGCGACGATCCGCGTGTTCCATTCGCCCGCGCAGGCGAGCGCGATCGAATTGCCGGTGGTGAACGGGCAATAATCTCTCTTCACGTCATCCCCGCGAAAGCGGGGACGACGATAAGCGGCTTACCCCTGCGCCTCACGCGCCTGCCGGGCGCGCTCGTTGAGCTGGGCGACCGTCTCGTTGAACCGTCCCTCGGCCTCGGCGTCGCGCAGGAAATGCACCTGCTTAACCAGGATTTCCTTCGGCGTCGGCACCTGCCCGAACAACGCCATCACTTCGTCGGTAAACGCGCCAAGCGGCTGATAGCCCGGCCGCGTCTCCTGCCCCGGCGTGAGGCCGGTCTGCACGGCGGGCGGCGCGAGTTCGATCACCTCGACCTTGCCCCTCAGCTCTTCGCGCAACGAGACGGTGTAGGAATGGATCGCCGCCTTGGTCGCATTGTAGGTCGCCGTGACGGTCAGCGGCACGAAGGCCAGCCCGGACGTCACGTTGACGATCGCCGCGTCAGGCTGCGCCGTCAGATGGTCGATCAGCGCATTGGTCAGCCGGATCGGGCCGAGCAGATTGGTGGTGACCGTCGCTTCGGCATCGGCCAGGTCGCGGCTGTGCGTGATATCCTCGAAGCGCATGATGCCGGCATTGTTGATCAGCACGTTGAGCGCGGGATGCGCCGCCAGCACGCGCTTCGCGAAGTCGGCCACGCCCCCGGCGCTCTCCACGTCTAGCGTGATCGCGTGCATGTTCGCACGGCCCGCAATCGCCTTGTCGAGCGCCTCCTGCCGCCGCCCGGCGACGATCACCGTGTTGCCGAGATCATGGAACCGGTGCGCGAGCGCCTCGCCGATCCCGGAGCCGCCGCCGGTGATCAGGATCGTGTTGCCGGTCTGCTTCATGGGGATGCTCCTTCGCGTGAGGTGCGCGTGATGTAGGTCGCATCGTCCGGATAGGAAGACGCTAATCCTTCTTCTTTCTCCCCTCCCTGAAAGGGAGGGGTTGGGGGTGGGTGCCGCCGAGGCACTCGGCGGCGACCGACAGAATGTGCAGGGTGGCACCGTCTGGATTGGCGAGAACCTCGGAATTCCACAAACGGATGATCCGCCAACCCTTGCGCTCCAGATACGCTGTGCGCCGCACATCCTCGGCAATGCGTTCGATATGCTGGCCTCCGTCGAATTCGATCCCCAGCTTGGCAGTCCGACAGGCGAGATCGACGATGAACGGCGCTATGACCAGCTGCCTCGTAAACGCGGGCCTGTAGCGAGAGATGCGATGCCAGACCGCGAGTTCCGTTGGCGTCGGATTGTTGCGCAGTTCACGTGCCCGTCGAGTCAATTCCGGATCTATGCGGTGTCGCATGACGCGAGCCTAGGATGGCGAGCTGCGCTCGCCAACCCACCCCCGACCCCTCCCTTGCAGGGAGGGGAGAAGATTACGGCATGCTCGACTCTGGAAATCTCGCCCAACTTCCGGCACTCCCTGCCGGATGTTCCTGAACTTCCTCGACGAGCTCCGCAGCGCGGGCATTCCGGCCAGCCTGAAGGAGCATCTGATCCTGCTGGAGGCGCTCGACGCCGAGGTGATCGGGCGCACGCCGGAGGAATTCTATTACCTCTCGCGCTCGGTCTATGTGAAGGACGAGGGGCTGCTCGATCGCTTCGATCAGGTTTTCGCCAAGGTCTTCAGGGGCATCGCCACCAGCTATGGCGTGCAGCAGGCCGAGATCCCGGCCGACTGGCTGAAGGCGGTGGCCGAGAAATATCTCACCCCCGAGGAGATGGAAGCGATCAAGTCGCTCGGCTCGTGGGACGAGATCATGGAGACGCTGAAGAAGCGGCTCGCAGAGCAGCAGGAGCGCCATCAGGGCGGCAACAAGTGGATCGGCACCGGCGGCACCTCCCCGTACGGCAATTCGGGCTACAATCCCGAAGGCGTGCGGATCGGCGGCGAGAGCACGCACAAGCGCGCGCTGAAAGTGTGGGACCAGCGCGCGTTCCGCAATCTCGACAACACCAGGGAACTCGGCACCCGCAACATCAAGATCGCGCTCAGGCGCCTGCGCCGCTTCGCGCGCGAGGGCGCCGCCGACGAGCTCGATCTCGACGCTACGATCGAGGGCACCGCGCGGCAGGGCTGGCTCGACATCCATATGCGCCCCGAGCGGCACAATGCGGTGAAATTGCTGCTGTTCCTCGATGTCGGCGGATCGATGGACCCGTTCATCAAGCTGTGCGAGGAACTGTTCAGCGCGGCGACCAGCGAGTTCAAGAATCTCGAATTCTTCTATTTCCACAATTGCCCGTACGAAGGCGTATGGAAGGACAACAAGCGCCGCTTCACCGAGCGCACGCCGACCTGGGACGTGCTGCACAAATACGGCCATGATTATAAGCTGGTGTTCGTCGGCGACGCCTCGATGAGCCCGTACGAGATCACCCATCCCGGCGGATCGGTCGAGCATTTCAACGAGGAATCGGGCGCGGTGTGGATGCATCGCATGACAACGACCTACCCAGCGGCGGTGTGGCTCAATCCCGTGCCCGAGCAGCAATGGGGCTATTCGCAGTCGGTCAAGATCATGCGCGAGCTGATGAACGATCGCATGTATCCGCTGAGCCTCACCGGCCTCGACGACGCGATGCGCGAGTTGACGCGGAAGCGCTAAACGGGAACTATTCCGTCTCCGTTCCGGTTGAAGCGTCCGAAACAGCATAATCTGGAGCAATCCGATGTCGCATATTCCCGAATCCGCCATGCATCATGCCAAGGCGCCGCAAGAACCGGAGCCGGAGCGCTTCCTCGACAAGGTGAAGAGCTTTCTCGGCCTCGGCGCGAAGACGGGCCGTGAGAAGGTGTCGCAGGCGGCCGAGGCCGTCTCGCAATCGGTCAGCCAGGTGGCGGAAGTGGTGACGCAGACGGTGAAGGA
>Ga0153956_1002915_pt1 | contig 11820 bp, 6 predicted proteins | sample TSFL040MetaG_FD_104704 | JGI IMG/M metagenome (GOLD analysis project Ga0153956, IMG submission 104704) | Attine ant fungus gardens microbial communities from Florida, USA - TSFL040 MetaG | ecosystem: Host-associated > Fungi > Mycelium > Unclassified | place: USA: Florida, Wekiwa Springs...
ACGCCGGGACCAATCGTCGCGGCCAGCGCGCCGGGGCGCGTATTGCCGGGTGCCGCGCGCATCAGATCGGCTATGTGCAGCCGCGCCGCACCGCCCGCGCCCTGGAGCAGGGCAAGGCGCGCTTCCTCAGGCATCGCCGCCCGCTCGATCGCTTCGAACAGGCTTTCGAGGTCGAAGATCGCATCGACCGCGGCATAGGCGGAAGCGACGTGCGACAGAGCGGCGCCTTCCTCCTCGGCCAGCTCGAACGGTGCGGCGAGGCCGAGCCGGTTGACCACGCGGTTGGCGAGCTTGGTGGCAATGATCTCCGGACGCAGGCGATGTGCGTCGATCGCGCTGGTGAAGCGCGCCTGCATCGCCGACGGGAAAGCGGCGTGGAGCAGGCTGGCGAAGGTCGGATCGGCGGCCACGTCGCTCGCCTCGATCGCCGCCTGCAGCGCGAGCTTGCCGTGGCTCAGGATCACGGCGAGTTCGGGCCGGGTGAGCCCGCGGTCCTCCTGCGCCCGGCGCAGCAGGGTTTCGTTAGGTTCGAGCCCGTCGACCGTCCGGTCGATGCGACCCGCCGCCTCGAGCAGCTCGATGACACGCAATTGCGCGGGCAGGGCCGCCGCCCCGCCCCGCTCGGCCAGCGACAGGCCGAGTGTCTGCAGGCGATTGTCCTCGAGCACGATGTGCGCGACGTCGTCGGTCATCTCGGCCAGGAGGGCATTGCGGTCGTCGAATGCCAGCCGGCCCTCGTTCATCTCGCGGTTGAGCGCGATCTTGATGTTGACCTCGTTGTCCGAGCAATCGACGCCCGCCGAATTGTCGATGAAATCGGTGTTGATGCGCCCGCCGCGCTCGGCAAAGGCGATGCGTCCGGCCTGGGTCACGCCCAGATTGGCGCCTTCGCCGATCACCTTGGCGCGGACATCCTCGCCATTCACGCGATGCCCGTCATTGGCGACGTCACCGACATCGGCATTGCTCTCGTCGGCGGCCTTCACATAAGTGCCGATCCCGCCGAACCACAGAAGATCGGCCGGCGCCTTGAGGATCGCGGCGATCAGGGCCGACGGATCGAGCGTCGCCGCGTCGATGCCGAGCGCGACGCGGGCCTCCGCCGAAAGCGGAATCTCTTTCTGGGTACGCGGGAACACACCGCCGCCCGGCGAGATCAGGTTGGCGTCGTAATCGGCCCAGGACGAGCGTGGCAGATCGAACATCCTCTTGCGCTCGGCCCATGACCGCGCCGGATCGGGCTCGGGATCGAGGAAGATGTGGCGGTGGTCGAAGGCTGCCACCAGCCGGATCGCCTTCGACAACAGCATGCCGTTGCCGAACACGTCGCCTGACATATCACCGCAGCCGACGACGTTGACTGGATCGTTCTGCACGTCGACGCCCATTTCGGCGAAGTGGCGCTGGACCGAAACCCAGGCACCGCGCGCGGTGATGGCCATTGCCTTGTGGTCGTACCCATGGCTGCCGCCGCTGGCGAAGGCGTCGCCCAGCCAGAAGCCCTTGTCGACAGCGATCGCATTGGCGACGTCGGAGAATGAGGCGGTGCCCTTGTCGGCGGCGACGACGAAATAGGGATCGTCGCCATCGAGGATACGGACCGAGTCCGGATGGGCCACCGCGCCTTCGACGAAATTGTCGGTTACCGACAGAAGCGTACGGATGAAGATGCGGTAGCTCTCGGTCCCTTCGGCCATCCAGGCGTCGCGATTGGCCGACGGCGGCAATTGCTTGGGATAGAAGCCGCCCTTGGCGCCGGTCGGCACGATGACGGCATTCTTCACTACCTGCGCCTTCATCAGGCCCAGGATCTCGGTGCGGAAATCGTCGCGCCGATCGGACCAGCGCAAGCCGCCGCGGGCGATCGGGCCGCCGCGCAGATGGATGCCCTCGACCCGCGGGGAATAGACCCAGATCTCGCGCCACGGCAGCGGTCGCGGCAGGCCGGGTACGATCGCGCTGTCGAGCTTGAAGGCGAGCGCCTCGGCCGCGGCCGGCGCGAAGGCGTTGGTGCGGAGGATGGCAAGGATCAGCCCGCGCATCCGCCGCAGGATGCGGTCGTCCTCGATCGAGACGACCTCGGCGAGTGCGGCGTCGAGCGTCGCCAGCGCGTCGGCGCCGTCGCCCGTCCCCGCCGGATCATGCCGCGCGTCGAACAGGGCAATCAGCGCACCGGCGACCATCGGCGCGCGATGCAGCGCATCGGCGACGGTGTTGAGGCCATAGGGCAGGCCGGTCTGGCGCATATAGCGGAACCAGGCGCGGACGAGGACGATGTCGCGCGGGCCTAGGCCGACCGCGACGAGCAAGGCATTGAATTCGTCATTCTCGGCATTGCCGGCCAGCACGTCGGCAATCGCCTGCTCGGCGATCTCGGCGCGCGCGCTCAACGTCTCGATGGCAGTCGCATCGTCCGATTCCAGCAGGAACTGGTGGATGTAGCCGGCTTCGCCGCCCCGGAGCGGGGTTGGGACTTCCTCGAGCACGCGGAAACCAAAATTCTCGAACACCGGTACCGCTTCGGACAGGGGGATGAGCCCGCCGATGCGGTAGGTCTTGAGGCGCAGGCGATTCGCCGCGTCCCCCGGATAGCGATAGATGCGGACCGCGCGATCCTCATAGCTGCCGAGCGTGGCGAGGCGCTGGATGTCTGCGACGGCCTCGTCGGCGCCGAAGCGCGATCGGTAATCGTCGGGGAAACTTTCGGCCCAGTCGAGCGCGAGACGCGCGGCGCGGGTCGCGTTGTTGCTTTCGCCGAGCTTCAGTTCGATCGCCGGCGCCCAACCGCGCAGCATCGCCTCGATCTGGCGATCGAGCGGCGCGGCGTCGGGCAGGGCCGCGCCCGCCGCGAGATCGAGCGTATAGCGGATCAGCGCGAGATCGCCCTCGCCGAGTTCGAGCGCCCAGCTCGATATCCGGGCCCTGGCAGCGGTTTCGAGCAGGTCGCCGATGGCCTCGCGCCGCCCGGTCGACAGCGCGTCGCGCGGCAGCCAGACAAAGGCGAACAGGTGCCGCGCCAGCGGTCCGCATGCGAGCACCAGCTTCGGGCGCGGCCGGTCGGCCAGGCCCATCGCGGTCAGCGCGAGTTGTTCGAGCGCGTCGCCACTCAGCCCGACGAGCAAATCGTGCGGCAGCGCCGACAGAGCGTGGCGCAGCGCCTTGCCGGCGTGCGCCGACGGATCGAAGCCGTATTTCTCCTCGATCGCGCCCAGCCGCGCGCGCAGCACGGGCACGCGATCGGATGGCGCTGCCAGCGCGGCGCTGGTCCACAGGCCGACGATCGTCGCCAGGCCGACGATCGCGCCATCCTTGCGCACCGGCACGATCAACATGTCGAGCGGCGCCCGGCGATGCACGGTCGCGACCCGATCGCTCTTGAGCACCAGGGGCGCGTCGCCGCCTTGCTCGAACCAGCGGAAAGCGGCGTCGCGCACCGCCGGGGTCCACAGGGCGTCGCCGCCGCTGCGCAGGATGCCGATCGCGTCGCGCGTTTCGCCGTCGCGTGCTTCGGTGTGCGCGCCGAGCAGGGTGAAATGGCGTTCGAGGAACCAGCGGAGCAAGGCCGCGCCTTCGCCGTCCGGCAATGTCGCGGCGGCATCGCGCAGCGCGAGCTGGGTGCGCGGCCAATCCTCGACCGCGGCGCGTACGTCGGCAAGCAGGGCTTCGAGTTCGCTGGCCAGCGAGCGGCGCAGCCTGGCCTCGACGCGGTCGGCTTCGATGTAGATCATCGATTCGCGCCGCTCGCCGCTCGTGCCCGACGGAAGCACCGCGGTTAGCGTGCCCTCGCCGTCGCGGCGGACCGACAATACGGGGTGGAGCAGGCGGTGGATGTCGATGCCGTGGCTGGCCAGTGCGCCCGCGATCGAATCGACCAGAAAAGGCATGTCGTCGTTGACGACGGCCAGACGCATGCGGCGCTGGACGCCTTCGCCGCCCGTCGATTCGAGTGCAATGGCCGGGGTGCCAGGTTTGCGCTGGGCGGCGGCTTCGGCGACGAATCGGCCGGCCGCTTCGCGGGCCTCGCCGTCGAAGCCGTCGGTTTCTCCAGGGAGCGCGCCCTCGACCAGGGCGGCGCCGATCGCGTCGGACGAATCGAGCGAAGTGATTTGATCCATGTCCTGCTCCGTACGGTGCGCACACGCCCGCAGTATCGGGGCAGGCTATGCGCCCGCGCCGATGCCCGCACAAGGCAGGCGCTCGGCCGATCGATCAGGCGGCGCTGCGCGCGCCGTCGGTAAGGGCAGGGGCCATTTCGATCGGGGTCAGAGAGAGCGCGCCGTTGACCGGCTCGCTGGTCGCCGGTGCGGCTCGCAAGGCCGCACGGCGGGCGCGTCGCTCGGCCGTGACGAACGATTCATACCCCTGTTCCTGCGCGTCGAGCATGCGGCCGAGCAGGGCCGGGCCGATGCCAAGCCGGGCGGCGTGACCGAGCACGCCGAGGCAGCGTATCCGCTCGCGGCGCGATATTTTCTCGCCGAACACCAGGTCGATCGCTGTCCGGGCGTCGAACGCGTCGGACTCGCCTTGGGTGGCGAGGACGAGGTCATAGGCCGCGCCCAGCGCGGCGTGGAAGCTCGGACGCCCGTTCGCGCCGTTGATCGCGGCGAGCGCGACCCACGTGCGTGCCGCCGCAATCCTTTGGTCGAGCGCCTGCGGCGGCGGCGAATAGCCGCTGGTCACGCCCCACGGCATGGGCGGCCGCGGCCCCGGCCGCCCGCGCATCGCGCTGCCGACCGCGGCGACGATGTCGGGCGATCCGCCGACGCTCGCCAGCAGCCGCCAGTTGATCACGCCATAGATGCCCTCGATGCGGCGGCCGTCCGCCGAAAAGGGCAGGAGGATGCCGCGATAGGCGGTCGGCTGGCCGGTATAGCCGACGAATTCGGCTTCGATGCGCAGAGGCGCGCGGTGGCTGACGATATCGGGATAGCGGCGCAGCAATTCGGATAGCAGGCTACCGGGCGGGATATCGCCGAGTGGCGGCTGTTCGTCGACCAGGCCGGCTTCGTCGCGCAGCTCGCGCCCGACGAAGGCCACCGACGGACCGGGGGGCGCGTCGGGCGTGCGAATCAGCAGGCTGTTGGGGGCGAAGAGGGCGAGTCGTTGCGGATCAAGGTCGGCGAGCGCGGGCATCGCCCGGCCGCGCAGCAATGACGTCCAGTAATCGAGCGCGCGCGCGTGGAGGCGGCGTTCGTGGCCGAAGGCGATCGGCTCGGCATAGACTGTGGTCTGCGCGTCTTCGTGCATCTCTTGGCCCTGCATCCTGGGCAGACGACCATGGGCGCGCGAGATTGAAGATCGGTAAATGGACCCCAGTCTGGCGCGGTGCCGGCCCTCTCCAGCTTACGTGAGAGAGGGCGGCAAGGTTGCAGGCCGGGGCGGGGAACCCCGCTCAGTCGCGGAACACGACCGAGCGATTGCCGGCGACGAACACGCGGCCTTCGAGGTGCCAGCGCACCGCGCGGGCGAGCACGCGGCGTTCGATGTCCCGACCCTTGCGGACCAGGTCCTCGGGCGTGTCGAGGTGGCTGATATGTTCGACGTCCTGGCTGATGATTGGCCCTTCGTCGAGGTCGGCGGTGACGTAATGAGCTGTGGCGCCGATGATCTTCACGCCGCGCTCATGCGCCTGGTGATAGGGCTTGGCGCCCTTGAAGCCCGGCAGGAAGCTGTGGTGGATGTTGATGCAGCGGCCTGACAGGAAGCTGGCGAGATCGTCCGACAGGATCTGCATGTAGCGGGCGAGGACGACCAGCTCGGCGCCGGTTTCGTTGACCACCTGCTTGATGCGGGCTTCCTGCTCGGCCTTCTTGCCCTTCTCCATCGGGAAATAATGGAAGGGGATGTCGTTGCCGATCATCGCCGCATTGATCGATTCCTTCGGGTGGTTGGACACGATCGCGACGACGTCCATCTCGAGCTCGCCGATCCGGTTGCGATAGAGCAGGTCGATCAGGCAGTGATCGAACTTCGACACCATCAGCACGACCTTGCGGCGGCGATGCTTGGCGAAGACGTCCCAGGTCATGCCATAGGCGTCGGCGATCGTCGTGAACTTCTCGCGGAAGGCGTCGATCGACTCGGGCGCCATGGTGAAGGCGACGCGCATGAAGAACATGCCTGATTGGGGCGCGTCGAACTGCTGCGCCTCATTGATGTTGCCGCCCGCGCCGGCCAACGCGCCGGCGACGGCGGCAACGATGCCCGGCCTGTCCTCGCACGACAACGTCAGAATCTGCGCGTTTTCCACCCAACCTCTCCTCAGTGAATCAAGGACGCCTTAGCGCGTCGCCAAGCGGGCGTCACGCCCGCCAAAGTTTGTAAGCAACACCTACATATTTTGCGCTGCTTCAGCTTGCAAGTTTCTCGACGGTCCCATAGGAATCGCGCCGATTTTGACCCCCGCCCGACTCGGTACTGCCAGTCCTTGAGGGCGACAGCTGAGAGGACCTCCAATGGCCGCGAACAATCTCGAGGAAGTGCTGAAGGGCGCCGGTAACCCGGTGCATATGCTGCGGAATTCGCAGATCGGTGCCTATGTCTACCCGGTCGTCGCCAGCGAATTCTCCAACTGGCGCAGCGAGCAGTGGGCATGGCAGCATTCGGCCGTCCTTTTCGACCAGACCCACCACATGGTTGACGTCTATATCCGCGGCAAGGACGCGCTGAAGCTCCTCTCCGACACCGCGATCAACTCGATGGCGAACTTCAAGGTCAACCAGGCCAAGCAGTATGTCCCGACGACGCCCTACGGCCATGTCATCGGCGACGGCATCCTGTTCTACCTCGCCGAGGAAGAGTTCGTGTATGTCGGCCGCGCGCCCGCCGCGAACTGGCTGATGTTCCACGGCACTACCGGCGGCTACGACGTCGATCTGGTCTATGACGATCGTTCGCCCAGCCGCCCGATGGGCAAGCCGGTCAACCGGATCAGCTGGCGCTTCCAGATCCAGGGCCCGCAGGCATGGAACGTGATCGAGAAGCTGCATGGCGGCCCGCTCGAACAGCTCCGCTTCTTCAACATGTCCGAGATGAACATTGCTGGCCACAAGGTCCGCACGCTGCGTCACGGCATGGCCGGCGCCCCCGGTCTCGAAATCTGGGGCCCCTATGCCGAGCAGGAAGAAATCCGCGCCGCAATCCTCGAGGCGGGCAAGGAATTCGGCCTGATCCCGGTCGGTTCGCGCGCTTATCCGTCGAACACGCTCGAATCCGGCTGGATCCCCTCGCCGCTGCCGGCGATCTACACCGGCGACAAGCTCAAGGCGTATCGCGAGTGGCTGCCCGCCAACTCGTACGAGGCGACCGGCGCGCTCGGCGGTTCGTTCGTCAGCGAGAATATCGAAGACTATTACGTCAACCCGTACGAGATCGGCTACGGCCCGTTCGTCAAGTTCGACCATGACTTCCACGGCCGCGAAGCCCTGGAAGCGCTCAACAAGGAGCAGCAGCGCCACAAGGTAACGCTGGCCTGGGACGGCGCGACGATGGGCAAGATCTATGGCTCGCTGTTCACCGCCGAGCAGGGCAAGACCTACAAGTTCTTCGACCTGCCGCTCGCCAACTATGCCAACTCGAACTACGACGCGGTCGTCAACGCCAATGGCGATGTCGTCGGCATGTCGATGTTCACCGGCTACAGCTGGAATGAGAAGTCGGCGCTGAGCCTCGCCACCGTCAACCGCGACATCAAGGTCGGCGACGACGTCAAGGTCGTGTGGGGCGAAGAGAATGGCGGCACCAAGAAGACCACGGTCGAGCCGCACATCCAGATCGACGTGCCGGCGGTCGTGAGCCCGATCCCCTACTCGAAGGTCGCTCGCGAAGAATATGAGGGCGGCTGGCGCCTGAAGGTCAACGCCTAGAACCTGATCGCTTCGGGCGAAAGCGCGCCGCGCTTCCGCCCGAAGCGTGGATCAGGCTCTCAAGGTCCTGACCGTCCTTCACGGACAAAAAAAGGGGGCGGGTGGTCTTTCCACCCGCCCCCTTTTGTCTTTTGTGTCGTCGCCCTGGCGCAGGCCAAGGCCTCGGTAAGGAAGGGCGCAGCAGATATCCTGAGGCCCTGACCTGCGTCAGGGCGACGGAGATTTCCGCAGCGCCAATCCCTCAAAGCCGCGAGGCGCGGGTTTCCTTGGCGGTGATGAACTCGATCAACGCCGCCTGGCCGTTGCGGTTCGCTTCGATGCCGCGCTTGATCGCCGCGGCGATATCCTCGGGCTTGGTGACGCGCTCGCCATAGCCGCCGAGCGCGCGGGCGAAGGCGGCATAGTCGCCTGAAATGTCGGTGGCGCGATAGCGTTCGGTCGCGACCGGCATGATCGGCAGTTCGACCGCCATCGCCTGGTTGTTGAGCAGGATCGACAGGATCGGCAGCCGTTCGCGCACCGCGGTCTCGAAATCCATCCCGGTGAAGCCGATCGCCGCGTCGCCCCAGACGTTGATGCAGATCTTGTCGGGGTGCGCCAGCTTGGCGCCCATCGCCAGGCCGAGCCCGTAGCCGAGCTGCGTGGTCTTGCCCCAGCCGAGATAGGAAAGCGGCGTGGTCGCTTTCCAGAAGGGCGTGAGCTGGTCGCGCGGGGATCCGGCGTCGTGGGTCACGATGACATTGTCGATGTCGATCGCGTCGTAAAGTTCCTTGAGCACGCGATAGGGGCTCAGCGGAGCGTCGTTCGATTCGCGCAAATGGCGCCATTCCTCGAGCCAGCCGGCCTCGACCTCCTTAATCTCGCGCGCGACCGCATCGGCCGGACGATTCTCCTTCACCTCCTCGCGCACCGCGGCGATCAGCGCGCGGAGGATGAGCTGGGCGTCGCCGATCAGCGCCTCGTTGGCGATGACGAAGCGGTTGAGGTCGGCCGGGTCGAGCGTCGCGTGGATGATGTGCTTGCCCTCGGGCATCGTCACCCCGAACGCGGTCTTGGTGAAGCTGCAGCCAAGGCCGAGAATCACGTCGGATGCGTTGAGGAAGTGGCGCACCGTCTTGGGGATCGCCGCGCCGCCCGAGCCGAGCGCGAGCGGATGCGTCTCGTTGAACGCGCTCTTGCCCTCGAGGCTGGTGCAGACCGGGATGGCGAGCAGCTCTGCCAGCTCCTGGAGCTCGGCCCAGGCACCCGCCCAATGCACGCCCTGGCCGGCATAGATGACCGGGCGCTTGGCGGCGATCAGCGTCCTTGCAGCCTGCGCGACCGCGTCGGGATCGGGCGCGGAACGCGTGCGGATGACGGGCTCGTAGGCCAGTTCCTTGCTCAGCATTTGGCTGGTCACGTCATTGGTCATCTCGACGATCACCGGGCGCAGGCGGCCGTTGCGTAGCTGGGTGAAGGCGCGGCGCATGATGTTGCCGATCTCGTCGGCATCGAGGATCGGCTCGACCGTCTTGCTGATCGTCCGCATCGAAACCGTCGCGTTGTAGCCGGCGACGAAAGCGTCCTTGGTCGAATAGCCGCCCGGAAGAATGAGCACGGGCACCGATTCCGAATAGGCCTGGGCGACGCCGCCATAGGCATTTTCGGTGCCGGGACCGGCCTGCATCGCGAACACGCCCATCCGCTGGCCGCGCGTCACGCGCGACAGGCCGTCGGCCATGTGGATGCCGGTGCGTTCCTGACGGACGATGATCGGACGGATGCCGGCGGCGGCGCCATCCTCGAGCACGGCATTGCGGGGGTAACCGAAGATCACGTCCACGCCCTCGCGTTTCAGCACTTCGGCCATGGCTTCGCTGACTTTCATCACACCCTCCTCGCTATACGCCATAGCGGTTAGGCAACGGGCCGGGCGATTCCAAGCAGGAAAGCATCATATGGTTCGCTTTCTAAGCGCTTCGTCGCGTATCGCGCTTGCATCGCAGCCTGGCTGATATAGGCTCGCGACAAACTGCGGCATGCATCCGCAAGGGGAGGGATAAGATGTCCACCGCGTCGTCCGGGGGCCTGCTCGACAACCGTACGATGACGGCCATGCAGGTCGCGATCATCCTGATCTGCTGCCTGACCAACATCGCCGACGGTGTCGACATTGCCAGCCTCGCCTTCGCCGCCCCGGTATTGATGAAGGAATGGGGCCTCCGCCCCGGCATGCTCGGCATCGTGTTCGGCGCGACCGGCTTCGGCTTGCTCGCCGGCGCGGTGCTGATCGCACCGCTTGCCGACAAGTTCGGGCGGCGGCGGGTCATCCTGACCGCCCTGGCGACGCTGGCGATCAGCCTGGTGCTGACCTCGCACGTGCCCAATGTTCCGGCGCTTGCCGTCCTGCGCTTCGTCACCGGCATCGCGCTGGGGACGATGACCGTCTGCCTCAACGTCGCCGTCGCTGAATTCAGCAATGCGCGCTGGCGGACCTTCGCCGTCGCCATGCTGCACACCGGCTTCACGCTCGGCACGATGCTCGGCGGAACCTTGGCTGCGTTGCTGCTCAAGCCTTATGGCTGGCGTTCGGTGTTCCTTGCCGCCGGCCTGCTCAACACGCTGACCTTCGTGCTGACGCTTCTGCTCATCCCCGAATCGCCGAGCTTCCTGGTCGCGCGCCGCCCGGCCGGCGCGCTCGACCGGCTCAACAAGGTCCTGCGCCATATCCGCCAGGCGCCCGTCCCCGCCTTGCCCGATGCCGAAGCGCAGCAGGCGAGGGCCGGCCTGCCATCGCTCTTCGTGCCGTCGCTGCGCACCGGCACGCTGTTGATCTGGCTCGCCCAGTTCCTGTTCGCGGTGGTTGGCTACCTGCTGATGAGCTGGCAACCGACCGTCCTCGTCAAAGCCGGCTTCACGCCGCAGCAGGCAGGCTATTCCTCGATCGTCGTCGGCACGTTCGGCATTGCCGGCCATGCGGTAATGGGCTGGCTGGCGCGCCGGCTCGGCCCGGCGCGGTTGAGCGTGATCTTCCTCGCTCTGCTGGCGGGCACCTTCCTCGCTTACGGGTGGGAGCCTGCGACCTTGCCGGGCCTGATTCTGACGGGGGCGCTGGCGGCCTTCTTCAATGTCGGCGTCTATAGCGGTCTCTTCCTCATCACGCTGGCTTTCTATCCGCCAGCGCTACGCACTTCGGGCGTCGGCTCGCTGGTCGGCATCGCGCGGATCGGCGGCATCGTCGGCCCGGTGCTCGGCGGCCTGATGTTCGAGCTCGGCGTCGCGCGCGGGGCGATGTTCAGCATCCTCGCCGTGATCGCGCTACTGACGATGGCGTCCCTGGTCGCGGTGCGCCGGCAGGTCGGGGAGGCGCCGTCCGCCGCCTGATGTGGTAGGATCGCGGCGATGGACGAGGTCAACCACGCCAACCGGATTCCCTGCGACGGGTGCACGATCTGCTGCACGAGCGAGCAGGTCATATTGCGCGAGGAAGCGGGCGACGATCTCGCCACCTTCGATTTCGAATGGGTCGAAACCCCGCTCTACCCGGGCCGTAGGATGCCGGCGCTCAAGCGCAACCCTCTGACCGGCCATTGCATCTATCTGGTCGAGCATGGCTGCGCGATTCACGGCCGCGCGCCGGCGATCTGCCGTCGCTTCCACTGCGCGCGGACCTTCAAGGCGCTCGGCCGCATCTCTCGCGCACGCCGCGACCGCCTGCATGCAATGGGCAACGTCCTCGAACCGGCGCTGGTCGAGCGCGGCCGTGACCGGATGGCTTTGGCCAAGGCAATGGGCATCGATCACCTGATCGACACCGACCTGCAGGTCGCCGCCTTCGAACGGATCGCCGATAGCGCGCTGCCACCGCGGCGCTGAAGCGTCGGCGACAATGGACCGTCGCCCTGACGAAGGTCAGGGCCTCCGGAAGTCGAAGAGATACGGTCGAGCCAGCCTCACCGGGTAGACGTCAGCCTCA
>Ga0153956_1002916_pt1 | contig 11818 bp, 8 predicted proteins | sample TSFL040MetaG_FD_104704 | JGI IMG/M metagenome (GOLD analysis project Ga0153956, IMG submission 104704) | Attine ant fungus gardens microbial communities from Florida, USA - TSFL040 MetaG | ecosystem: Host-associated > Fungi > Mycelium > Unclassified | place: USA: Florida, Wekiwa Springs...
CGTCGCCGAGGCGAACAGCAGCTGCGACAGCGGGGTGCGCAGCCGCGGCAGCACGACCTGGGTCTCGGGGTCGCCGAAGCGGGCGTTGAACTCGATCACGCGGACGCCGCGCGGCGTCAGCACGAGGCCGCAGTACAGGAGTCCCGCGAACGGCGTCTCCTCCTCCTCGAGCGCGCGGATCGTGGGCAGCGCGATCGTGTCGAGCACCTCGTCGACGAACGAGGCCTCGGAACCCCAGCGGTCCGCGAGCCAGGGCAGCGGGGAGTAGGCGCCCATCCCGCCCGTGTTCGGACCGTCGTCGTCGTCGTGCAGGCGCTTGAAGTCCTGCGCGGGGCTCAGCGGCACGACGTCGTGGCCGTCGGCGATGAAGAACAGGGAGACCTCGGGTCCCGACAGGTACTCCTCCACGAGCACCGGGCCCTGCTGCAGGTAGTGGTCGGCGTGCGCGAGGGCCGCATCGCGGTCCTCGGTGACGAGCACGCCCTTGCCCGCGGCGAGGCCGTCGGCCTTCACGACGTGCGGGGCGCCGAGCTCGTCGAGCGCGGCCGTCACCTCGGCACGTGTGGATGCCGTGATCGCGCGTCCGGTGGGGACCTTCGCAGCGTCCATGATCCGCTTCGCGAACGCCTTCGAGCCCTCGAGCGCGGCGGCGGCCCTGCCGGGGCCGAACACCGGGATGCCGCGGGCGCGCAGCGCGTCGGCGACGCCCGCGACGAGGGGCGCCTCCGGTCCGATCACGACGAGCTCCACGTCGTTGTCGAGGGCGTAGTCGGTGACGATGCGGCCGTTGCTCGCGTCGAGCTTGACGGTCTCCACCTGCTGCGCGATGCCGGCGTTGCCGGGGGCCGCGATGATCTCGTGGCCGGCGTCCTCCGCGAGCAGCGCGACGACGATGGCGTGCTCGCGGGCGCCCGAGCCCAGCACGAGGATCCTCACCGGTTCAGGCTACCCGGGGCCGTGGGGCCCTCCGACCACCCCCGTCCCGCCCGTTCGGGCCCCGTCGAGGTGGCGCGAATGACCGGTTGCTCAGCGCCGCGACCGGGCGTCTGTGCAAAGCCGCCCTGGGGCGGCGCGGCAACGGGCGGGGCCCGGGGCGACACGGTGGGAGGATCGGGGGGTGGCGGTGCGGAGGCGGATCGACCCGGAGGCCGGACGGGCCGCGGTGCGCGCGGTGCAGGCCGACTCGCCGGAGACGTCCGACCTCGCGACGGCAACCCGCTTCCTCCTCGAGGAGCTCGCGAGCGCGTACGAGGGGCACACCGTCGAGGTCCGGGTCCCGCCCTACGGAGCGGCTCAGGCGATCGCCGGCCCGCGGCACACCCGCGGCACCCCGCCGAACGTCGTCGAGACCGACCCGGTCACCTGGATCGCGCTCGCGACCGGCAGCCTCAGCTGGGCCGAGGCGACGGCGACCGCCCGGATCGCGGCCTCCGGCTCCCGCGCGGACCTCTCGCAGGAGCTTCCCCTAGCCTGGGACTCGTGAGCGACCCCACCACCGAGACCACCCAGGCGCGCGTGCGCCGGGCGCCGCGGCTCTCGGTGTTCCTCGTCGCGGGTGCGGTGCTCGGCGTGATCTCGGCGATCGTGCTGACCGCGGTCGGCCACGTGGATCCGGCGGTCGGCGTCGGGGCGACGTTCGGCTACCTGTGCCTCTGGTGCATCCCCATCGGGTTGGTGGTCGGCGCGGTCGTCGCCATCACCATCGATCAGGTTTCCCGCCGCGGCGCGAAGCTCGTGACCGTCGAGCGGGCGAGCGTCGAAGGCGACGACTCGGATGAGTGAGCAGTGCGAGGTTTCGGCTGACTCACGTCAAGCTGAGCCGCGCAACGTCAGTGCGGCGTTCCGCTCGAATTCGGGGAAGCGCGATTTCGTCGAGAACCTGCCCTGATTGCTCAATGCCAAGAAACCGCCGCCCTGATCGTGCTGCGACCACCGCAGTGGTGCCGGAGCCCAGATACGGATCTAGGACGAGGTCGCCGGGGTTCGTGGCGATGTCGATGATTCGGGTCATGAGAAGTTCGGGCTTCGGGGTATCGAAGACAGCCTGGCCCGGGAATTGTCGCAAGATCTCACGTTTGGCTTGTCCGGTATCACCGGCGAAGTCAGACGTCCAGAGCGTTGATGGTGAGAGGTCGGATACCTCGCTCTCGTAGCGTTTCAGCCTTGGGCGGCCAGCGCCGTTGCGCGGCCAGTAGACACGGCCCTCGCTTAGCAATTCACGCAAACGGGCCTCGGAATAGGTCCAACACCTTCCGGGTGGAGGCTCGTGCCGCTCGCCCGATGGAGCAACGACCGTGTAGAACTGAGCCGAAGTCGCATGACCGGCTTGAGCGGTCATCGGCACCGATCTCCACGGCCCCCTAGGGTCATGGTCGGGATTCGAAAAGCCCCCCTCATTCGGCAGACCGTTGCGCACAGACTTCCATGCTCGGGCGCCGAGCGGTGCATATATGTGGATGTAGTCGTGGGCCGGACTGAAAGCTTTGCGGCTGTCGCGCGACGTGCGCTTCTGCCACACGATCGTGGAAACAAAGGAGTCGGGCCCGAAGACCTCGTCGAGCAGCATCCGACCTCGATGCTGCTGGCTGTCGTCCAGGTGCAGCCAGACGCTTCCGTCGGTGGCCAACAGCGCCCTCACGTGAACGAGAAGTTCGCGGAGTCCGTGAAGCCAATTCACCATCGTGTCAGAGTCGCGGTATGTGCTGAAGTCCGCTCCTGTGTTGTACGGCGGGTCAAGATAGGCGATCTTCACCTTGCCCACGTAGAACCGTTCGCTGCCGGGAGTGTGGATAATCGAGCGGAGCACCGCGGTGTTGTCACCCGAGATCACGACGTTGCCGGCTGCCACTGCAGCCAATTCAGCGGCACGGCCCCGAGCCGCCAGCTCATCGGCGGGACCGACGAGCCCTAGGTCGGAGACGGGCTGTTTGCCGGCCCAGATCAGCTCGGGCTGTGAGGCAACCAGCCGCCGAACTCTTGTCGAAGATCGCTTCCGTGAGATAGATTCACGCTCGACGCCAGTGCTCACGCAGCCAAGCTAGACGTACCGGCCGACTCCGCCTACGACGACGCACGAAAGACCGAAGATGCGGACGCTAATCCTCCAGCAGCCGGGGAGCGCGTCGGCGTCCATGCTCGCGGCCGTAGCCGAGGCCTCCATGGGCGCAGTCGAGGGCGTCGGCGTATTTGCCTGGGCCACGGCATACGGCCTCGAGGCATTCTTCGCCGTCGATGGGGTCAGCAGGCTGGCGAGCCTCGGTCGTCTGCGCTTGGTGATTGGTACGGACTCGATCACGGATCTCAAAGCTCTCCTCAAAGCGGAAGAGCTCCAAGGCCGCTATCCCCGTGTGGATATCTCTTTCGTTGTGAACGCCGGGAACAACCTTTTCCACCCGAAGCTCTGCTGGTTCGAGCGTCCGAACGGCACACGGCTCATAGTCGGTTCGGCGAACCTCACGCGTGGAGGCCTTCAGGGCAACTGGGAAGCCTCGGCCGTACTTGAGGTTGATTCAGCGGAGCTTTCACGAGCCGTCGACGACTGGCTCGACGGCATCGAGCCCGGCGCGCTCCTTGTCTCGGATCAGCGAGTTCGGGAAGCGGTCGCGGACAACATTGGCGACGAGAGATCGACGCGTCGCGCCAGACGAAGCACAACGCCCGTCATTCCGGAGCCACCTGCGTCGTCCGAGGTCGATTCGTGGCTGGTTGCCGAACTCAATAAGAGCCGAAAGAACAGCGCTGGCCAGTCCTTGTTTAGCCAGGCTTCTTTCGACGAGTCGACTTTCACAAAGTTCTTCGGATATCCGGGAGTTGAGTTCGAGCTGGGCCTGATTCCGGTTGCGGATGACGGTTCGCTCGGCGCACTTGAGTCTCGGAAGGGTCGTTTCAAGTCGGCGTCGGTGAATTACTACTTCGAGCTCGGGGCAGTGCAGGGCGTGCCTTACCCGGCGTCGGGACGACCCGTTGCGGTTTTCGGCAGGCTCGCCGGCGGTGGGTATCTATACCTCGTTCGTCTACCAGGCGAGGCGGGCCATCAAGAGCTCGAAGGCGTCTTAGCGCGTGTCGACCCATCACCAGGGACGCGCATGCGGCGGGAGGTAGTCGCTGCCGATGTCATCCGCGACGCATGGCCAGCGGCGCCGATCTTGGTCACGCCCGCGATCCCGCTCTAGCGGGGACGTGCGGCAATCAGGACCTCGGCTTCATCCACAAGCGGGGCATTGAGGCCCGCGCGATTGAACTTCGAGTGACGCACGCCATCGACGGTTGCGAGTTCGACTCGCGGGAAGAACGCTCGGGCAAGTTCGATGAGGTCTGAGAGTTCGACCACTCGCGCACGTGGCTTCTCGTTATCGGGCACCGGTGAATAGGAGACGAGTACGGCCACGTCTCTCGCACGCGCTGCCTCGAAGAGTGTGGCGAACGCCGAAGGGGCCTGGCTGACGATGCTGAATGGCGACTGGTGTCGATCAATCCGGTACAGGCCGCGGCTCGCCTGCCGTCGACCGTGGATCGTGACTTCGGAGAGGCCTGGCTGGTCGCCGCGGGCGATCGTTTCCAGCACGTGATAAAAGCGGCTGTAGTGGTCGCGCGTGTATGGCGGATCGGCGTAGATGGCTCCGACCTCGTCGGGCAATGCGGACAAGGCGTCGCGAAAGTCCGCGCGGATGCTGCGGACGGCGAAGGGCGGGGGGGCGAGCCGTTTATAGCGCTCGATGCGCCGAGCAAACTCGACCCTGACCGAGCGGCGGCGCAGACCACGTAGCCGGGAAAGCGTGACCGTTTTGAGGGCCCCGTGCCTGTCTGTCGGTCGGACAGGCTGAGCGAAGTGGCTTCCAATGCTGCTTGCCAGATCGCTTGCCGCTCCGAGGAGGGCAGCGAGCGCAGTGTCGCGCGCGGCGGGATCGGGAAGGTCGCGGATTGCGCACGAGATGGCGTCAAGCTCTGCTGCCTGGCGATAAGAGAAGTAGACGCCGCCATAGTGGTGGAGAAGCGTCCAACCGGAACTGTCCGACATTTTTGCGGCCGCCTGCCGCGCATGTGGGGCGGCGCGCTCCCCCAAGACCATGGCGCCGCTTTCCAAATCCTCGGCAAGCATCTGAGCCCAGCGCGGGTCTGCCAGCCGGGAATCCTCAGTTACGAGAAGGAGTTCGATCGCTTCTCCACCAGCCTCGAGAAGCACTTGGGCGTTATCGAGAAGGAGGGACACGTCGGGTATCACCGGCGCGGTGACCGCCGCGGTTAATACGCGGGAATACTCCTGGATGTCTGATGCCGCGACCTCAGACGATTGGGCAAGGCGTCTCGCGACGACTCCACTGCCGGCAAAGAGATCCGCGACCATAGGCCGGCGAGGATCCTGGAGGTCCGCCATGGCCGCAGAGATGTGATCCAGGACGCGCCACTTGCTCCCGAGATACTGGATCGGCCGGAACGCTTCGTCGTCGATCATGGACTAGCTGAGCTGGTTGCGCTCGACCCAGTCGAGGTACTCCGGCGTCACGGCGCCGGTCACGTAGTCGCCCGTGAAGCAGCTCATCTCGAGGCCTGCGATGCCGGTGCCCTCGAGGATCGCGGCCTCCATGTCGGCGACCTCCTGGTAGACGAGGTGGTCGGCGCCGAGCTCGCGCGCGATCTCGGGGATGCTGCGCCCCGCGGCGACGAGCTCGTGCCGCGTGGGCATGTTGATCCCGTACACGTGCGGATACCGCACCGGCGGCGCCGCGGAGGTGAACGTCACCGAGTTGGCCCCCGCGATCCGCGCCATGTCGACGATCTCGCGCGAGGTCGTGCCGCGCACGATCGAGTCGTCGACGATGAGCACGTTCTTGCCGCGGAACTCCGAGCTCATGGCGTTGAGCTTCTGCTTGACGCTCTTCGCGCGCTGCTCCTGCCCCGGCATGATGAACGTCCGGCCGACATAGCGGTTCTTGTAGAACCCCTCGCGGTACTCGATGCCGAGCTTGCGGGCGACCTGCATCGCGGCGGGGCGGGAGGAGTCGGGGATCGGCATGACGACGTCGATGTCGCCGGCCGGGGTGTGCCGCGCGATCGTGTCGGCCAGGCGGTCGCCGAGGCGCAGCCGCGCGTCGTAGACCGAGATCCCGTTCATGACCGAGTCGGGACGGGCGAGGTACACGTACTCGAACGAGCACGGGATGAGGCGCGGCTTCGTCGCGCACTGGCGTGAGAACAGCTCCCCGCTCTGCGACACGAAGACCGCCTCGCCGGGCGCGATGTCGCGCACCACCTCGTAGCCGCCGTGCTCGAGCACGAGCGACTCGCTCGCGACCACCCACTCGGCGCCGACCAGCCCGGCGGAGCGCTTGCCGAGGATGAGCGGGCGGATGCCGAACGGGTCTCGGAACGCGAGCAGCCCGTGCCCCGCGATGAGCGCGATCGCCGCGTACGACCCCTCGACCCGCTCGTGCAGCGTCGCGATGGCGTCGAACACCTGATCCGGGTCGAGGTCGGTGCCGCGCACCTGCGCCTGCAGCTCGTTGGCGAGCACGTTGACGAGCAGCTCGGTGTCGGAGCTGGTGTTGAGGTGGCGGCGGTCGACGCGGAAGAGCTCATCCGTCAGCTCGCGCGTGTTGGTGAGGTTGCCGTTGTGCACGAGGACGATGCCGTACGGCGCGTTCACGTAGAACGGCTGCGCCTCCTGCTCCTTCGCGGCGTCGCCGCGGGTCGCGTAGCGCACGTGGCCGAGGCCCGTCGTGCCGAGCAGGCCGCGCATGTCGCGCGTGCGGTAGGCCTCGCGCACCTGACCCTTGGCCTTGTGCATGTGGATGACGTTGCCCTCGGCCGTCGCGATGCCGGTCGAGTCCTGGCCGCGGTGCTGCAGGAGCCCCAGCGCGTCGTAGATCTGCTGGTTGACGGGGCTCGCGGAGACGATGCCGACGATGCCGCACATGCTGCGGTGGACTCCGATGAATCGAGGAACCGCACCCGACCGGGTGCGGTTCAGTCTCCCACAGGGAGCCGGTCAGTCGCCGAACGCCCGGTTCCGCAGCTCGGCGGAGATGCCCGTCGGGATGCGACGTCCGCGCTGCAGGAGGTGCGCGGCCTCGAGCGCCGCCTGGTACGCGAGCCACGCGAGCGCGCCCCCGGTGGAGACGCGGCGCACGCCGAGCACGATCAGCTCGGCGACGCTCGGTCCGTCGGGGAGGGCGAGGACGTTCACGGGGGCGCCGGTCGCGACGACGACGCGCGCGATGTCGCCGGCGTCGGTGAGCCCGGGCGCGTAGACGACGTCGGCGCCGGCCTCGCGGTAGGCGACCAGGCGCTCGAGGACGGTGTCGAGGTCCCAGGCTTCGTAGAGCAGGCCCTCGGCGCGGGCGGTGAGCACGAGCCCGCCGGCCTCCCGGGCGGCCTCGGCGGCGGCGGCGATGCGGGCGACGGCGGTCTCCGGGTCGCGGACCGCGCCGGCTGCGGCATCCCAGTCCTCGATCGACAGACCCGCGGCTCCGGCGTCGGCGAGGCGGCGGACGGTCGCGGCGACGCCGCCGGGGTCGTCGGCGTAGCCGTCCTCGGCGTCCACCGAGAGGGGCAGCTCGGTCGCGGAGGCGAGGGCTTCGACGTGGGCTGCGAGCTCGTCGAGGGTGACGTGCTGGTCGAGGCGCCCGAGGGTCGCGGCGAAGCCGGAGCTCGTGGTCGCGAGGGCGACGGCGCCGTCGGCGGCGAGCAGCTTCGCCGAGGCGAGGTCCCAGGCGTTCGGGATGACGAAGGTGCCCTCGGCGTGCAGCTCGCGGAACCGGGCGATGCGCTCCTCGCTCGTGGTGCTCATCCCTCGACGGTACCCGGGCACCGACTGCTCCACGGTCCGCGCACAGGCTGCTGCTAGCGTCCGGAAGATGACAGGACGTCGACGTCCGGTGCTCGCCGCGGTCGCGGGCGCGGTGCTGCTCGCCCTCGGGGCGGGTGCCGCGTTCGTGCTCACGGATGCGCTCGGCATCAGCACGGCGCCGAGCGCGGCCCCGCCCGAGCACGCGGTCGCGGCCCCGGTGACCGCGGTCGTCGCGCCGCCCGAGCTGACGGCCATCGACGCCCCGGGCGGCGCGCGGATGGACCTCGCGCTCGGGGAACTGCGCTCGGCGATCGCGGCGGCGCCTGCGCGGGAGGGGACCGCGACGCTCACCGTGCGGGCGGCGTCCGGCGACGCAGCGGGGACCGACGAGACCTACACGCTCGGCGGCACCCCTGACGCCCTCCGCATCGACGCGCCGACCCTCGCCGGCGCGGTGCGCGGCGTGTACGACCTCGCCGCCGCGGCCAGGGCCGGCCGCGCGCTCACCGCGGACCTCGGCCGCGCGGTCACCTCGCGGCTGCCGTTCCGGATGGTCGACTACGGCTCCGTCGGCGTCGACGCGGACCCGGCCCAGTGGCTTCCCGGCACCGACTACTCGCTCAACTCGCAGGCGTTCGCGGACGTCATCCTGCCGGCCGCGCCGTACATCGACGCCGCCGCGCTCGCCCGGGCGCACGCGCAGTTCGAGGCCTACGTCGACCATGTGCTCGCGGAGGGCGCGACGGCCATCGCGATCCCGGGATTCCTCGAGTACCTGAGCTTCGACGGCGTCGGCGACGGGCACGCGGTCTACGCCGCCGGCGATCCGCACCTCGCCCGCGCCGCCGCGATGCGCGCGGCGTTCGGCCCGTGGTTCGCGCAGGCGCACGAGCTCGGTCTGCAGGTGTACCTGAGCACCGACATGCTCGCCCTCGACACCCCGCTGGAGGCCTACCTCACGTCGAGGTTCGGCGGCCTGGACACCGAGGACCCGGCGCTCTGGGGCGTCTACGCCGACGGACTCGACGAGCTGGCGCGCACGGTCCCGGACATCGCGGGCCTCGTGATCCGGATCGGCGAGGGCGGCGCCGCCTACCAGTTCGCCGGCTCCGACTTCCGCTCGGAGCTCGACGTCACGACGGTCGCCGCGGCGCGCGCGATGCTGCGGGCGTTCACGGGCGCCGCCGAGCGCGACGGCAAGACCATCGTCTTCCGCACCTGGAGCGTGGGGGTCGGCGCCGTCGGCGACATGCACACGAACCCCGCGTCGTACCGCGCGGTGCTCGACGGCATCGACTCGCCCGCGCTCGTCGTCTCGACCAAGTTCACCCTCGGCGACTTCTACAGCCACCTGCCGCTCAACGACACCCTCGAGATCGGCGACCAGCGCCGCATCATCGAGTTCCAGAGCCGGCGCGAGTTCGAGGGGTTCGGCGCCTTCCCGAACGACCTCGGTGCGCTCACCCGGACGGCGCTGCAGACCTTCCTCGCGAAGAATCCCCACATCGAGGGCGTCTGGGTGTGGACCCAGGACGGCGGCCCGCTCCGCGCCGGACCGATGACGCTCGAGACGCAGTCCGGCTTCTGGCAGCTGTACGACCTCAACACCCAGCTCGCGCTCGCGCTCGCCCGCGACCCGGACGCCGACCCCGCCGAGATCACCGCCGACTGGGCCCGTCGCTGGTTCAGCGCCGATCCCGCGACGGTCGCCGCGATCGGCGACGTCATGGCGCAGTCCCGCGCGGCCATCACCGACGGCCTGTACATCGGGCCGTACGCGTCGAAGAAGGTCGCGGCCCTCGGCCTCGAGCCGCCGCCGATGATGTGGATCTTCGAGTGGGACATCCCGACCGGCGACTCCGCGGCGCTCGACGTCATCGAGACGATCAGCCGCGGGCACCTCGATCAGGCGATCGCCGAGGGGCGGGATGCCGTGACCCGCACCGCGCGGATGCGGGCCGAGCTCGCGGCGACCGATCCGTCCACCTGGCGCAGCCCCGCCCTCCGCGCCGCCTTCCTGTCGTCGCTGGAGTACGAGCACAGCACGCTCGCGATGCTGTCGGACTACCGCACGATGGTGCTGCGGCAGGCGCAGTACCACGACACCCTGGACCCGGGCGTGTTCGCGACGTGGCAGGCCGCGACGGCCGCGTTCACGACGAGCTCCGCCGCGTACGAGCGGCGCTGGGCGGGCGATGTGCGGCATCCCGCCTACAACCTCACCGCGGCGCGGCTCGGGGTCGCCCGCGGGGCGCTCGACCCGTCGATGGCGTGGGCGGCGCGCGCCGTCGGACTGCTCGCGCTGGCGTGGATCGCGTGGGGCCTCGTCGCCGACGTCCGGGCCCGCCGCGGTCGTCGCACCCCCGGAGCGACGGCCGCGCGGGCGACGTGGGTGGCCGCGACCCGGCCGTGGCGCGCCGCGGAGGCCGTGCGCGGCCTCGGGCGCCGCGACCGCGTGCTCCTCGTCGCGGTCCCCGCCGTCGCGGTGGCGGCGAGCCGCGGCATCGCGACCTGGTTCGAGGCGCCCGCGCACCTCGTGACCGTCCTCGCGGCGTGGCTCGTGTTCGGGCTGATCGCGACCCTCGTGCTCCGTCGGGCGGGATGGCCCGCGCTCGCCGCGCTCGGCGGCGTCGCGATGGCGCGGGTCGTGGTCCTCATGGCCGGCAACGTCCTCAGCGGACCGGGCGGCTACTGGTTCGGGTTCTGGACCGACCCGGTCGCGCGCTCCGGCTACGTCGTGGTCGCGTTCGCGCTGTTCGGCTGGCTGCTGGTCGCGACCGGATGGGCGATCGCGGTCGTGTCGGGGCCGCGTCGCGCGCTCGGCGTGGTCCTCGGCGGCGCCGGCCTGGTGCTCGCCGCGCTGGGCCTCGTGGTCGCCGCGATCGGGCTGGAGCAGGCGGTGACCGTCTGGAACGACCAGATGGGGCTGCTGCCGTGGGGGCTGTCGCGCATCCTCGGCATCACCGTCTACCTCGGCATCCCCGCCGAGACGCCGTGGGCGATCGCGGCGGCGGGGGCGGTGCTCCTCGTCGCTGGGGCGCTGCTGGTCGGCATCCCGCCGAGGCGGCGGATGGTCGCGAAGCCCGCGACCTGACGGGCGAGGGCCAGGCGCCGGCGGGCGGCGCGCAGCTCGTCGCGGAGGCGTCGGACGGCCTCCTCGGGGTCGTCGGGCAGGTCGATCACGATGTTGGTCGTCATGCCCGGTGGTCGGAGCGGAGGGTGCGCGACCGGACATCGGTGCCGATCCGCGCGGGGCGTGTCCGATCCGGGCTGTCGGCTCCGACCGGGGTGTGACAGCGTTCGAGGAGGGAGGCGACGATGCCGCGGACCGACACCATCATCGACGCGAGCGTGCGCGCCGCGATCCCGCTCGTGGTCGCCGCGCTCGTGCGCCGCTACGGGAGCCTCGCCGACTGCGAGGACGCCGTGCAGGAGGCGCTGCTCGAGGCCGCCACGTCGTGGCCGGGGTCGGGGCGTCCCGACGATCCGCGCGCATGGCTCCTCACGGTCGCGCGCCGCCGGTACATCGACGGCATCCGGGCGGATGCCGCCCGCCGCGCCCGCGAGGACCGCGACGCCGCGCTCGAGGTGCGCGACGCGCCCGCGTCCGACCGCGACGACTCGCTCGCCCTGCTCGCGCTGTGCTGCCATCCCGCGCTCGAGCCGACCTCGCAGCTCGCGCTGACCCTCCGGGCCGTGGCCGGTCTCCCGACCGCCGAGATCGCGGCCGCGTTCTATGCCACCGAGGCGGCGATGACGCGCCGCATCACGCGCGCCAAGCGCGCCATCGACGACGCGGGCCGCGACTTCGGCGCTCGCGGCCTCGGTGCCGACGCGATTCTGCTCACGGACCGCGTCGACGCGGTCCGCACGACGATCTACCTCCTCTTCACCGCCGGCCACGCGCCCGCGGAGGGCGAGCTCCCGGTGCACGCGGAGCTGACCGCGGAGGCGATCCGGCTCGCCCGGATGCTGCACGATGCCCGCCCGGACGACACCGAGACGACCGCGCTGCTCGCCCTCCTGCTCCTC
>Ga0153956_1002917_pt1 | contig 11813 bp, 11 predicted proteins | sample TSFL040MetaG_FD_104704 | JGI IMG/M metagenome (GOLD analysis project Ga0153956, IMG submission 104704) | Attine ant fungus gardens microbial communities from Florida, USA - TSFL040 MetaG | ecosystem: Host-associated > Fungi > Mycelium > Unclassified | place: USA: Florida, Wekiwa Springs...
ACCACGCTGAACTACCTGCCGCATGACAACGAAGTTGAGATCGTTCTGGCGAAAGCGCCGGGCTACAACACCGCGGAAGGCAAGAAGAAGATTTCCGCGATGGTTCGCGTTGCCGACATGACGCGCAATGCGTTCATCAACGGCGATCTGTCCACCGTGATGAGCCCGCGTACCGTCATCACCTGGGCGGAGAATGCCGAGATCTTCAACGACATCGGCTTTGCCTTCCGCCTCACCTTCCTGAACAAATGCGACGAACTGGAACGCGCCAGCGTCGCCGAGTTCTATCAGCGCGCCTTCGGTGAAGAGCTTCCCGAGAGCGCAGCGAAGGTCCTGGTCGCGTGAATGCGACGAAGCGAATAGCGAATAGCGAGTGGCGAGTAGAGGTTAGTCGCCGTCCGCTTTCTATTCGCTACTCGCTATTCGCTATTCGCTTGGCTGCAAGCCATGAAACCTGAAAATCCCTCCGAACCCTTCAAACGCGCCGTCGGCACCGCCGTGCGCGCGTTGGCGGGCGAGCCGGAGCTGGAAGTCAATTTCTCCGCCGAACCACCTGCTCTGAAAGGCCTGAAGGCGCGCTTGCCCCTGCCCTCGCGCAACCTTTCGCCCAACGAGATCGCCATCGTGCGCGGTCAGGGCGACGCTTATGCGCTTCGCCGCGCGTATCACGAAGACAAAGTCCACGATCAGTTCCGCCCGCAATCGACGGATGCCGCCGCGATCTTCGAAGCCGCCGAACAGGCGCGCGTCGAAGCCATCGGCGCGAATGCGATGCGAGGCGTTTCGAACAACCTCACCGCCAATCTCGACGCGAAGTTGACATCGCGCGGCATCGCCAAGGTGCGCGAACGCGCGGACATGCCGCTTGCCGATGCGGTCGGCTTGATCGTGCGTGAGAAACTGACCGGCCTGCCCTCGCCGGAGAATGCGCAGAAGGCCGTCGAGCTGTGGCGCCCATGGATCGAAGAACGCGCCGGCAAGGATCTTGCCAAACTTGAAGAGGCCATGCGCGATCAGAAGAGCTTCGCCAAACTCACGCGCACGATCCTGCACGATCTCGAACTGGGCGATGAATTCGCCGACGATTCCGAGGCCGAGGGCGAAAGCTCCGATGCCGAGCCATCGCCGCAGTCCGAAGAAGGCGGCGAAAGCGATCAGGAAAGCTCGCAGGAAGCCTCCGAAGCCGAGATGGCCGAGGGCAAAGGGGAAGAAGGCGAAGAAGTCTCCGCCGAGATGACCTCCGAGCAGATGGCCGAGGCCAGCGAGCAGGAATCCGACGAAGGCATGAAGCCGTGGCGGCCGGAACAGCCGTTCAGCCATGCCGACGAATGGGGCTACAAGGTCCATACCACGCAATTCGACGAGACCGTTCACGCGACCGAGCTGTGCGACGCCGACGAACTGACGCGCCTGCGCAATTTCCTCGACCAGCAACTGGCGTCGATGCAAGGCGTCGTCTCGCGCCTCGCCAACAAGCTTCAGCGCCTGTTGATGGCGCAGCAGAACCGCACATGGGAATACGACCTGGAAGAAGGCCTGCTCGATACCTCGCGCCTCACCCGCATCATCATCGATCCCATGTTCCCGCTCTCGTTCAAGCGCGAGAAGGACATGGTGTTCCGCGATACGGTGGTGACCTTGCTGCTCGACAATTCCGGCTCCATGCGCGGCCGCCCGATCATGGTGGCTGCGATGTGCGCCGACATTCTGGCGCGCACGCTGGAGCGTTGCGCGGTGAAAACCGAAATTCTGGGCTTCACCACGCGCGCGTGGAAAGGCGGCCAATCGCGCGAGAAGTGGATCGCCGACGGCAAGCCCCCGCATCCGGGCCGCCTGAACGATCTGCGCCACATCATCTACAAGGACGCCGACGAGCCGTGGCGCCGCGCGCGCAAGAATCTCGGCCTGATGATGCGCGAAGGCCTGCTCAAGGAGAACATCGACGGCGAAGCGCTGATGTGGGCGCACAACCGCATCGTCGCGCGCCCCGAACAGCGCAAGATCCTGATGGTGATCTCCGACGGCGCGCCCGTGGACGATTCAACGCTGTCGGTGAACAGCGGCAACTATCTGGAAAAGCACCTACGCAAGGTGATCGAAGAGATCGAGGAGCGGTCTTCCGTCGAACTCACCGCCATCGGTATCGGCCATGACGTCACGCGCTATTACCGCAAAGCCGTGACCATCGTGGACGCCGAGCAGCTTGGCGGCGCGATGACCGAGCAGCTCATTTCATTGTTCGCGGAAGAGAACGCTCACCTCGCCCATAAGGGCGGTCACCACCGCGTGGCGCCCAAGCGGCGCGAACACGCGGTGGCTTGAGCGTTTAGTATCCGCCGAAGCCCGAGCGCGGCGGCACCAGCGGGCGGAACACCCAATACGGGATCACCAGCAACACGGCGGCGATGCTTGTCACCGCCATGTAGTCCAACATGCGGCCGGTCCAATCGATATTCGTGCCGAAATAGGAAGCCGGGAACGCGACCGCGCAAAGCACGATGCCGCCGATCAGCGAGGCGAACAGCGGTGCCTGCCACCAATGTGGGCCGCGAAGCCCGTCAAACACTACGATGGAAACGGTATGCGCCATGAAAAGCGCCGCGCCGAAACCCACGACCTCGCGGAGCGCCGCGTGCTGATCGCCCAGCGCCAGCGTCACATATTGCTGGCCGAACACCACGAGCGCGACGACCGCCGAATAGGTCAGCACGATCTGGGCGAAGGCGTAACCGGCGCCATAGCGGCGGCTGGTGAGGTGGATGGCAAGGAACGTCAGCGGCAGGATCAGCAGGCCCAGATTCATCCAGCTATGCAGCGGGATCGGCGACGGTGTGCCGGCATAGGCGAACGACGCCCCACCCAGGGTCGCCAACAGGAGAATAGGAACCACGAGACGGGCAAACGCGCCCATCATCTGGCCGGCCCGCTTGAGAAGACCCGCGTCCTCCTGCGGCCGCGCATAGCGCCCGCCGAAGTCGCGGCCCACATCCACGCTGGCCGCAAACCTGCCCATGCCGGTGCGATGACCGGCCTCTACGCCCGATTCGTATACTGACACGACACCCCATACCCCGGCCGGTCTCTGTCGGACCTGACCTGTTTTGAAACACTACAGGGGAATAGGTGCATGCGCCATGCCCGTTTTATGAACGGTTGGCGACAAAAAAATGGTTACGGTTGTTAAGGCTGCTTAGGCCGCGATCTTCTTTGCGATCATGCGCTTAAGGCGCAAAGCTTTCACGGAGAGTGAAGAGTCCTTGGCCTTCATCAGATAGGCGTCGATGCCGCCCGTGCGGTCCACGGTGCGCAGCGCGTTCATGCTGACCTTCAGGCGATAGGAATTCCCCAGCGCATCGCTGGCGAAGGAGATCAACTGGAGATTGGGCCGGTAGATCTTCTTGGTCTTGTTGTTGGCGTGGCTGACATTGTTGCCAACCAACAGGCCTTTTCCGGTCAATTCGCAGCGGCGTGCCATAGACTTAGTCCCAGATTCTTGAAAAGAGGCGTCCTCATAAGGGGATGGTCCGCCCCCGTCAAGGCTGCCGGTCAGCCCGGAATCCAGCAGCTATAACCATATTGATAGCTGCCCGGATCGACCGGGTTTCCGGCGTCCGGGGTACAGAACCGGCCGGTCGTGGCGAACCAGCCCATGGCCGCGGCCCGGAACTCGGACTGGGGCATTGTCCCCACAGGGTGGCGCTTATCCGCAATTGTCCCCATTCCGGTCAGCCGGGGATCGACGGCCGTGATTTCCAGACGCCCCGCTCCGCGGTCATCGGCGACCCGCCAGCTATTGCCGTTATAGGTGAAGGGCTGGCCCGGCGGCAGATCGGGTGTGGTCCCGAAGCAGTTGCAGATCCCGCAACCCGAAAGCAGCGTCAGTGCAGCCAGCGCTGCTCCACGCACCGATCGCGTCATGCCCGTCATAGAACCAATCCCCACAGAGAATCCCGTCGGGCGGAGATTGTCACTTCCAGGGGCAGATTGCACCCGTCAGATGACCGGCCAGATGTCCAGCACGCCGAACAGCATCTGAACCGTCCCGTCTTCACCCAACGGCGCAACGAAGACTTCCTGCTTCAGATGCCGCTGATTGTTGAACGCGACGCGGCTGGTGGCGACGAGTGGCGATTGGCTCCGGCGCACCTCATCGAAGACCAGCCGCCAGCGGGCGGCGATTTCCGGCGGCAATGTGTTGCGAATGGGCTGGCCGGTCAGCGAACCGAATATTTCCTCGACCTTCCCGCCCGCAAGACGCACCGAATAATCTTCGCCACCACCCGGCAACAGCGCGAATTCGATCAGCCCGACATAAGGAAGGAACTCGCGCATGCTGCGCGGCGAAAGCTCCGCGCGTGCGGGCATCGGCTTATCGCCGCGCAGCGCGAGCCAATAGTCGCGTCCTTTTGTGGTGGACGCGCGCGTTACGTTCAGCAGACGGTCGATATGAACAGGCGGCATGTCGTCCGCTATGGACGCAAAGCCATCATCAGGGGGACACATCGCACAAACCAATCTTTTAAAAAGCGATCGAACTCTGCGGTGACCCTAAGCGTCACGCGTCGATATCATGGTGCGCTGCGCGCCTGTGTCATGAATCGTACGCTTCGATATGCGCGCCTGATAGGAACATGGGAACTTGCGGTCAAGCGGCAAGAATGTGGCGAAAAAGCGCGCGTGCTGCCGTATAGGGTAACGCCTTCCCCGCGACGACAGAGGCTTCGAGTTTTTTTGCCTCTTTGCCCAGTCTTTCGTTGCTAAGAATGTCTTCACTCAACACGGTTTGCATCTCATTCCAGAACCAGCGCCGCGCCTGATCTTCGCGCAGATGCTTCAAATGACCGCGCTCTTTCAGCTTATCGTGCAAAACATGCATGGCTTTCCACGCTTCCACGATTCCGATTCCCTCCAATGCTGACACCTGCAGAACACCCGGCGGCAGAGTCGGATATTTCGGGCGCATCAGATGGAGTGCGCCTTTGTAATCCGCCGCGGCGCGATTGGCGGCGGCTTTCAGATCGCCATCCGCTTTCGTGACCAGCACAAGATCGGCAAGTTCCATCACGCCGCGCTTGATGCCTTGCAGATCGTCGCCACCGCCGGGTGACAGCAGCAGCACGAAGAGATCGACCATTTCGGACACCGCGGTCTCGCTTTGGCCGACACCAACTGTCTCGACGATCACCACGTCGAAGCCCGCAGCCTCCACCAGCAGCAGCGCCTCGCGCGTGCGCCGCGCCACGCCGCCGAGCGTTGTGCCGGCAGGCGACGGACGGATAAATGCGCTGGGATCGCGCGCAAGTTTTTCCATGCGCGTCTTGTCACCCAGGATCGAGCCGCCGGAGCGGCGCGATGAAGGATCGACAGCGAGCACGGCCACCTTATGACCCTGCCCCGTCAGATAAGTTCCGAAGGCCTCAATGAACGTCGACTTGCCGGCACCCGGCGCGCCGGAAATGCCAAGGCGGATCGCTTTTCCTGCATGTGGTAGAACTTCTGAGAGCAAGCTTTCCGCTTTTTCACGATCGGTGGATCTGGTGGATTCCACCAGCGTGATCGCGCGCGCCAACGCGCGGCGGTCGCCGCTGCGCAGCGCATCAAGCTCGTTCATCTTCCTGTCGGTCATAATTGGACCATCTTGCACTGCAGACTTATTCTCTTGGAAGGCGCGACATGCGCTTCCATCAAATCAGATTCGCTTCGTGGAGTAGCCTATGCCGGACCCGCGCCGAATTCTTCTTGCCGTCCTGGCCGCGGCGGCATTTGCCGGTTCGTCCGCGCAGGCCGACGCGCCCGCGGGGAATGCGCTCAGCGTCGGTTACGGCATCACCTTCTGGGCCATCCCTTTCGGCCACACCCGCTATGAGGGCACAGTCACCCCGGCGAACTATTCCGCCAAGATGCATTTCGAAACCAGCGGCGTCATCAGCCTGTTCTGGAAATCGAAGATCGACGCAACGGTGAATGGCGGGATCGGCCCCCACACCATCACGCCCGTTCTTTACGACTCCTATTCGCAGGATCGCGACAAGCCGGTGCAGCGCGTGAAGGTGACATTCGACAAGCCCGTTCCGGAAACGCTCGCCGAACCCGCCTACAACACCACCAAATATCCGGTCACCGACGAGCAGAAGAAAGGCACGCTCGATCCGATGAGCGCGATCACCGCGATCCTCTCGGGCGTGAAGGTCACCGACAACAACCCCTGCGGCACCGGTGTTCAGGTGTTCGACGGCCGCCGCAGATACGATGTCAGTTTCACTTATAAGAAAGACGAGCACGTCGAACTCAAGAACGGTCCATTCAACGGCACGGCGCATCTGTGCCAGATCCACTACAAGCAGATCGCGGGCTACAAGCAGAAGATAATTAAGGAGGGCAAAAGCCTTCCCGACATGTTTGTGGATTTTGCCGAAGTGCCCGCTCCACATACGCCGAACAAGCACTATCTCGTCGCCGTGAAGCTGTGGGCGCCCATGACGCTGGGCACCGTGACCGCGACCCTGGACGAGTTGAAGGTGGACGGCGCGCCGCCCCGCGCCTGAACTCTCGACGCAGGAGCCTTCCCCGGTAAGATGGCCAAGGGGGGACTCATGTACCAATTCCTGCACGACATGCATTGGGTGCTGCCGTTTCGCAGCCCGCTCGCGACGCAATTCGCCGACGGCTTCACCTTCCTGGGCTATACGCCGTTCTTCCTGATCTTCATGCCGCTGGTTTACTGGTTCTGGGACCGTAGCCTGTTCATGCGGCTGGCGGTGGTCATCGTCATCACCGCGATCCTGAACGGATGGCTGAAGGACTACTGGCAGGACCCGCGCCCGCCCGTCGAACTGCAGCTCGATCATGATCGCGTCGTCGGCTCTTACGGACGCCCCAGCGGCCACGTGCAAGTCGCGGCTGCCATGTGGTTCTGGCTCGCCTACGAAATTCGCAAACGCTGGGCCTGGGCCGCGGCGGCGTTCATCACCGTCGCCGTGTCGCTGAGCCGTCTCTATCTCGCGGTGCATGATGTGGACGATGTACTCACCGGCCTCGCGCTCGGCATTGGCGGGCTGTTCCTGCTCGCGATCCTCATCAGTCCGCGCTTCGACTGGTGGCGCGCGCTGCCGAACTGGGTGCACTACCTCGCCTTTGCCGCGCTGTTTGCGGTGCTGTGGTGGTCGTGGCCGTTGCCAAAATATCCGGCGGATACGGAGAACACATTGTTCTTCTTCATCGGCGCGTATAGCGGCACGATCCTCGATCATCGCGCGGTGCCGACGCAGCCAAAGCGCCCGGCGTGGTGGGCGTGTATCGTGCTCGGTGTTCTCGGCGTCGTGGGATTGTTCGTCTTGCGCGGATTGCTGACAGCCGCCTTCACACACATGACAGTGGCGACCGATGTTTCCGGCGGCATCGTCGCGTTCGCGCTCGGCTTCTACATGACCGCGATTGCACCGTTCCTCTTCCGGCTTGTCGGCGTCGGGCGCGAACCGCCCGCGCATCATGCGCAAGGGCTAGTGACGGAAGAACCGGCCTGATCATTCCTTCTCTTCGATGGCGGCGCGCACGGTGTGCATCTGAGGTTCGAACCACCAGATGCTGATCCAATGCATCGCGACATAGGCCACGATCCCGACGATGGCGAGATGCGGGTTGAGCGGCGATAGATAAAGGCAACAAAATCCCGCCCAGCAGACCGCTCCGATGTGCGCGGTAATGATCTGATTGATTAGAGACGGGCTTATCGCGTCGGAAATCAGTGACTTTCGCGATAGAACCAGGTCGAGCGTGTAGACGCCAACGAGAACGGTCACATTGCCGCTGAAAAGCATAGGCCCAAGCGGTAAACTGGAATAGGCGCCCATCGCGGCCGTGGTGAAGGGCAGCGCGCAGACAAGCATCAACGAGGCAATCGTGCGGACGAGATGCCCAAGATTGGTGCGCGTGTATAGCGCTGAAATCTGATGCACATAAATCCACGCCGATGCCGCCATGACGAACCCCAGCACGAAACTCAAAGCCTTCGGAAGAATCACGGGCCAATAGGCATCGAGCTGCTCAGGCGAAAGTCCGTCGGGGATTTTCAGATCCAGAACGAACAAGGTGAGCGCGACGGAATAGACACCGTCAACCAGCGCATCCTGTCGCGCATGACCAAGCACGGCAACGGATAAACGGCGGTGCCGTAGTCCGAACATTATTCCGCCGCGTGATCCATGCGGCGGGCGCGAATGAGCTTGAGCACATCGCGTGCGGCATCGGGAATGTTGGTGCCGGGACCGAAGATCGCCGCCACGCCCGCCTTATAGAGGAAGTCATAGTCCTGCGCGGGGATCACGCCGCCGACGATGACGAGAATGTCTTCGGCTTTCGCTTTCTTCAGCGCTTCGATCAGCATCGGCACCAGCGTCTTGTGGCCCGCTGCCTGGCTGGAAATGCCGACGACATGCACGTCCGCTTCCACCGCGTCCTTCGCCACTTCTTCCGGCGTCTGGAACAGCGGACCGATATCGACGTCGAAGCCCAGATCGGCGAACGCGGTCGCGATCACTTTCGCGCCACGGTCATGACCGTCCTGCCCCATCTTGGCGACGAGCATGCGCGGGCGGCGGCCTTCGTCCTTCGCGAAGGTTTCGATGTCGCCACGGATGGCGGCGAATTCGTTGTCGCCTTCATAGGCGCCGCCATAGACGCCGCTGATGGAGCGGATTTCCGCGCGATGGCGGCCGAAATGTTTTTCCATGGCGTCCGAGATTTCTCCCACCGTCGCGCGCGCGCGCGCCGCTTCTACCGCAAGTTCCAGAAGATTGGCGTTGCCCTTGGCGCCTTCGGCCAGCGCCGTCAGCGCGGCCTGCGCCCTGGCCTCATCGCGTGAGGCCTTGGTCTTCTTGATGCGCGCAATCTGCGCATCGCGCACGGCAACGTTGTCGACATCGAGCACATCGATCGGCGCTTCGTTCTTCAACTGGAATTTGTTGACGCCGACGATGACGTCTTCGCCGCGGTCCACGCGCGCCTGACGCAGCGCGGCCGCTTCTTCGATGCGCAGCTTGGGAATACCGGCTTCGACCGCTTTGGTCATGCCGCCCATCTTCTCGACTTCGTCGATGATCGCGCGGGCGTGTGTGGCCAGCGAATGCGTGAGCGCCTCGACGTAGTACGAGCCGCCGAGCGGATCGACCACATGGGTGATCTGCGCTTCGTTCTGCAAAATAAGCTGCGTATTGCGCGCGATGCGGGCGGAGAATTCCGTCGGCAATGCGATGGCTTCGTCCAGCGAGTTGGTGTGCAGCGATTGCGTGCCGCCCAGCACGGATGCCAGCGCCTCGATCGTGGTGCGCACGACGTTGTTGTAGGGGTCCTGCTCCGTCAGCGACACGCCGGATGTCTGGCAATGCGTGCGCAGCATCAGGCTTTCCGGATTCTTCGCGCCGAACTTGTCCATGATCTGCGACCACAACAGGCGCGCGGCGCGCAGCTTGGCCACTTCCATGAAGAAGTTCATGCCGATGCCGAAGAAGAACGACAGGCGCGGCGCGAACTTGTCGACTTCGAGACCTTTTGCCATCGCGGCGCGGACATACTCCATGCCATCGGCCAGCGTGAACGCCAGCTCCTGCACCGCCGTGCCGCCCGCTTCGTGGATGTGATAGCCGCTGATCGAGATCGAATTGAACTTCGGCATCTTCTTCGCCGTGTATTCGATGATGTCCGCGATGATGCGCATCGAAGGCGTCGGCGGATAGATATAAGTGTTGCGCACCATGAACTCTTTCAGAATGTCGTTCTGAATGGTGCCGGAGAGTTTTTCCGTCGCAACGCCCTGCTCTTCGCCCGCGACGATGAAGTTCGCGAGGATCGGAATGACCGCGCCGTTCATCGTCATCGACACGCTCATCTTGTCGAGCGGGATGCCGTCGAACAGGATTTTCATGTCCTCGACGCTGTCGATCGCAACGCCGGCCTTGCCGACATCGCCCGACACGCGCGGATGATCGCTGTCGTAACCGCGATGGGTCGCGAGATCGAACGCCACCGACAGGCCCATCTGACCGGCTGCGAGATTCTTGCGATAGAAGGCGTTGGATTCTTCGGCGGTGGAGAACCCCGCATATTGGCGGATGGTCCACGGACGGCCCGCATACATGGTCGAGCGCACGCCGCGCATGAACGGCATCTGGCCCGGCAGCGAATTCACCGCCGCGATGCCTTCCAGATCGGCCGCCGTGTAGAGCGGCTTCACATCGAAGCCTTCCGGGGTGTGCCAGGTGAGATCGGAGAGCGGGCGGTCTTTCAGCTCCTTCTGGGCCGCTTTCGCCCACGCTTCGGGTGTCTTGTCGGTCATGGCATCATCCACGCAGCAATTTGGTCAGCATCTTATGCGGGTTTTCCGCGAACGGGTTTACCACCGTCACGCCGCGCCAGGCGAACCCATCCTGAAAATCTTCGGACAGCAATATGTCGCAATGTGCTTCCGCTGCGGCAGCAAGAATAATCGCGTCCCAGATTTGCAGTTTGCTTTCGGCCGCCAAGCCTACCGCATGGGAAAGCAACTCACCGGTCGTCTCAACCAACGTAAAGGTAGCACGCCAGAACTCTATCGCCTGCTTGGCCACATCGCGTCCGCGGCCACGGCGCACCAGGACATTGAACAATTCGCCTAGGGCTTGTGCGGAAACGAATGTGTCCTCGACGGAAAGCATTTGCGTGTAGTTTTCCGCGATGCTCTGCCTTCCAGCATCATCCACGCCTTGCGCATAGACGAGGATATTGGTGTCCAGCGAGACCTTCATAGGTCTTCGTCATAAGCTTCAGCGCGAGACCACGATCCGGAGTTCATAGGTTTCTGACCGCGCAAATGCTCCAGCAATCGTTCGCGCGCTTTTTCGCGATCTGCCACGGAAGGTGCGGACGGCGGCACGATGCGCGCCACCACTCGTCCGTGGTTGGTTACGGTGATCTCATGCCCTTTGTTCACTTCGCCGAGCAGCTTCGAAAAACTGCGGTTAGCTTCGGATGCAGAGACGATTTTGTTCATGGAGGAAATATAGTGAGATTGCCTACATTTGTCCAAATGGCTGGCGAAATTGGCGAAAGACAGGTCTGCGACGGTTCCGTGAATGCTCCGTCCACGGAATGTTGAATCGGGCGAGTCGCCAGCCCCCATAGATTCTGTGAACCACTACATCTAGGGATCAACGAATCGTTGACATTCTATATGGAGTGTAAGAACAAAGGATGATACTGAGTCGGTTAGCGATTCGTCCCTGATTCGTGCAGGGGACGTTCACGGTCGTTAACTGCCTATCCACAGAACCGTTCACAGTGTCTTTCCGGTTGCCTTTTGGGCGCTTCCGCCGCCTTGAAGCCCCGCCGCAAAGCCCCGATGTTGCACCGATGATCCCGAAACAGTTGCGTATGAACGAGCGGCACAGCATCGGCCGCGTGGCTGCCATCCTCGGCCCCACAAACACCGGCAAAACCCATTACGCCATCGAGCGCATGCTGGCGCACAAATCCGGCATGATCGGCCTGCCGCTGCGCCTTCTCGCGCGCGAGGTCTACGACAAGATCGTCAAAATGAAAGGCGCGAACCTTTGCGCGCTCATCACCGGCGAAGAGAAGATCGTTCCGGCTGACGCGAAATATTTCGTCTGCACCGTCGAAGCAATGCCGGTCGATCTCGGTGTCGCGTTTCTCGCCGTCGATGAAATCCAGCTCTGCGCCGACCCCGAACGCGGTCATGTGTTCACCGATCGCCTGCTGAATGCGCGCGGCGAAGAAGAAACACTATTCATGGGCGCGGAGACGATGCGCGGCGCAATCCA
>Ga0153956_1002918_pt1 | contig 11807 bp, 11 predicted proteins | sample TSFL040MetaG_FD_104704 | JGI IMG/M metagenome (GOLD analysis project Ga0153956, IMG submission 104704) | Attine ant fungus gardens microbial communities from Florida, USA - TSFL040 MetaG | ecosystem: Host-associated > Fungi > Mycelium > Unclassified | place: USA: Florida, Wekiwa Springs...
CAGGGCGGTGTCGCGCAACGGCATGGCGGCGCTGCAGGGCAAGGTCGCCGACAGCATGACGCATCCGGTCGTCACCTGTGGATTGCACGATACGCTGGCTGATCTGATGAACCGGATGACGGCGGGACGCTTTCGTCATTTGCCGGTGATCGAAAACGGCAAGCTCGTCGGCATCGTGTCGATCGGCGACGTCGTGAAGCACCGGCTCGCGGAGATCGAGCGCGAAAGCTCGCAGCTGCGCGACTACATCATGACGGCGTGAGCGTCAGGTCAGAGCCGCAGCCGCTTCGCCGATTTCCTCGAGTCCGCGCTCGACGGCTTCCTCGCCGAGCCGGATCGCATTCGCGGCGTTGGCGAAATCGAACAGCCCGATATTGCCGAGCTTGGGCGAAAGCAGGACGTCGGGCGGATCGCCCGCGAGGCGCGAGCGCGAGATGCGGTCCTGCGTGATGTTGAAGGCGTCGATCATCACCGACGAGATTCCGCTCGGGCCGTCGTGCCGGGTGTTGCCGAAGAATTGCCGCCGGATGAGACGGTCGATCCGGAACATCGAGCCGAAGCGCGTCTCCCGCGAAATCTCGACGCTCACTTCCGTCGGCTCCTCTTCCAGCCCGTGGTTCTGGATCACGGTGCCGCGCCCGAACGCATCGGCGTTGAGGTTGACGGCGATCACCACGCGCGCGCCGAGCGCGCGCGCGGCGGTGACGGGGACCGGATTGACGAGCGCGCCGTCCATCAGCCAGCGGCCGGCGACCTTCACCGGGTTGAAGATGCCGGGGAGGGCGTAGCTCGCGCGCATCGCATCGGCGAGATTTCCCTGCGTGAGCCAGATCTCGTGGCCGGTGCTGATTTCGGTCGCGATGGCGGCGAAACGGACCGGCAGGCTTTCGATCGAAAGGTCGCCGAGATTTCTACCGAGGAGATCCGCGAGGCGCGAGCCGGCGATCAGGCCGGCGCCGCCGAAACGGAAATCCATCAAGCCGAGAATGCGCCGCTTATTGATGGAGCGGACCCATTCCTCGAGCTCGTCGAGCTTGCCGGCCGCCCATACGCCGCCGACCAGCGCGCCGATGGAGGTGCCGGCGACGACATCGGGGGTATAGCCGTTCGCAACCAGTGCCTTGATGACGCCGATATGCGCCCAGCCGCGCGCGGCGCCGCCGGAAAGCGCGAGGCCTATTTTCGGAAGACCGGTTTTCGGCTCTTGCCGTTCGAGCGAGGGAGTGGACACGGGCTCAATCGCGTTACGTTTGGTAAAAACCTGAAACACGCCGTTATCGTCCCTTGATCGCACTCCGATGTCGAGCCCTCGTTGCAATCGCAATTCAAGCGATGCGAGCGCCCGGCCCGAAAGGCTCTAGACATCAACCGTGACGAAAACGCGTCGCGACGAACGTCATTTTCCGGCAGGAGCGAGTCTAACGGGATTATCCGCCGAAAGTTTCACGGAAGGCTTAACCGGCAGGCGGCGGAAGAAGCACGACCGCTCGCCGGTGTGGCAGGCGACGCCGGCGCCGCCGACGCGAACCTTGAGCAGGATTGCGTCCTGGTCGCAGTCCACGCGGATATCCTCGACCGTCAGCGTGTTGCCGCTGCTCTCGCCCTTGCGCCAGAACTGCTTGCGGGAGCGCGACCAGAACCAGGCTTCGCCGGTCTCGATCGTGCGGGCGAGCGCTTCCTCGTTCATATACGCGAACATCAGCACCGCGCCGTCGCCCGCGTCGGTCACGATGCAGGCGATCAATCCGTGCTCGTCGAATTTCGGCATGAAGACATCGCCGGTTTCGATTTCGCGGTCGTTTCCGCGGGCGGAAAATCGCGGGGACATGGGTCGGCTCCGTTAGCGCTTCATCCTTCGAGACGGCGCATCCAAGTCCGCTATCACGGACTTGGACATTAAGATGCCGATGTAGCGTAAACGTGCCATCGGTGCGCCTCCTCGGGACGGGGCTTTGGTGTTTACCGCATCCTGCGATATCTGCCGAGCGCAAGCGAAGCAGGCGTCCCGAAGGATGAGGGTGGTTATCCTAAAATAAAAAGCCCCGCCGCTGAGGCGGCGAGGCCATCGCGACTTTTATTCCCGGAAATTCAGTAGGAGCGGTCGTCGCGAACCAGCCGGAAGAAGCGGACCTGCTCGTCCGGATCGTTGCGGAAAGAGCCGCTGAACTGCGTCGTGACCGTCGAGACGCCCTGTTTCTGGACGCCGCGCATGGCCATGCACATATGCTCGGCCTCGATCATGACGGCGACGCCGCGCGGTCTCAGATTCTCCTCGATCGCGGTGAGGACCTGCGAGGTGAGGTGCTCCTGCGTCTGCAGGCGGCGGGCGTACATGTCGATGACGCGCGCGATCTTGGAAAGACCGACGACGCGGTCGATCGGCATATACGCGACATGCGCGTGGCCGATCATCGGAAACATGTGATGCTCGCAGAAGGAATAGAACGGGATTTTGCGGACGACGACGATGTCGTCGAAGTTCCCGATCTCGCCGAAGGTGCGGTCGAGCACGTCTTCGGGTTTTTCGCGATAGCCGCCGAAAACGTCCTCGAAGGCTTTCACGACGCGGCGAGGCGTATCGATCAGGCCTTCGCGGTTCGGGTTGTCGCCGATCCAGGCGATCAACGTCTTCGCGGCCGCCTCGGCGGCTTCCCGCGTCGGACGTTCGACTGGTTCAAGCTTGGAATCGGTCTTCGATTCAGCGCGCGGAAAACTCTTTACGACAGCATCCATCAAACTCTCCCGTTCGACCGGCCACTTCTGCGGCGGCCGGAGTGTCACCGGTGTTGCACATGCGGCTAAATCGAGGCGCCTCCCGGACCAGCGCCTTTGTAGTCAACCAGCCAGATACTATATTTGTTCCTAATTGTGTCTTGCAATTGACCGGGTGGCCTACGAGAAAAAAATCTATGCTCGACGACGTCTATAACAAGCGCATCCTGGAGCTGGCAGGCGATATCCCTAGAATTGGGCGCCTGGCGCACCCCGGGGCGTCGGCCACGGCACATTCCAAGCTGTGCGGATCGACGGTCACGGTCGATTTAACCATGAAAGATGGCAAAGTCGCCGATTTTGCCCATGAAGTCCGGGCCTGTGCCCTCGGGCAGGCCTCGTCCTCGGTCATGGCCCGGCATGTCGTGGGCTCTACCCCCGACGAGTTGCGGAAGCTTCGGGAAGACATGCGGAAGATGCTGAAGGAAAACGGGCCTCCGCCTAACGGGAAGTGGGAAGACCTCAAGGTTCTAGAACCGGTACGTAATTACCAAGCGCGCCATGCCTCCACCATGCTGACCTTCGACGCGGTGGTGGACGCGATCGGCCAGATCGAGGCCAAGAACCGGCAGGCGGCGGAGTGAGCGGCACCCGCGCCGAAAAGAAAAACGGCGAGCGCGGATTTGCTTTTCATCTGCCGCGTCTGTTCGGACGCGGCCTCATCAAAATTTATCGCTACACGCTTTCGCCGTTCATCGGCTGGAACTGCCGGCATCTGCCGACATGCTCCGAATACGGCGACGAAGCGATCGCGCGTTTCGGATTGTGGGCAGGGGGATGGATGACGCTCGCGCGTCTTCTGCGCTGCCATCCGTTCGGCACTTCGGGCCTGGATTTCGTGCCGAAGGAATTGCCGGAAAACGCGCGGTGGTTCTTGCCGTGGCGCTACGGCCTGTGGCGGAAAGCGAACACGGACGCGAACGGACGCGCCGGGGGCTGATACAAGTACACCACCCCCGGCGCGCCGAGCGCTTCAACGACTCTGACTTGCCAGCGACTCGAGCCGTTTAGGCGCTTCCCTCGACCCGTACTCACTGGCTTTGCGATACCAGTACCGGGCCTTCTCCACGTCCGCCTCCACCCCGCGGACACCTAAATTCTGCATCACGCCTGGATCGTAGGTCGCGGCCATCGCCATCGCGGCGGTCTGATCGCCGGCTTCGGCGGCGCGCTGCAACAGCAGCCGCGCCCCGGCGATGTCGCCGTTCTCGAACAGGGTCTGGCCCCGGCTCACCATCGTGGCGATCTCGTCGGACTGAAGCTTGCGCTTCGGTTCGCGATCCAGTTGCGACCACTGCAAGCGCAGCGTCTGGCGATCCGCGATTTTCGAGTCCGGCATCCTGAGCGCGACGGTGTACTGCATCACGCCGGAAAAATCGGCGGGAGGATGCAATTTCGTCTCCGCGAGCTCCGCAGCGGGCACGATCCATTCCGCGATGCCCGAGGGCTGGCCGCGCGTGAGCTTGCTGCCGGGCGCGAGCCCGCTGACGAGCGCCGTCACGCCTTCGACGCGGCCGGCGATTTTTACGCCAAGACCGATCTCGTCGCTGTTGCCGGCATCGGCGCCTTCGACGACGAGCTTCGGAAGCGAGGCGGGCTGCGGCGCCGGTTGCGGCGCAGGCACCGTGGGCGCCGAACGCACGAGGGAGGCGAAATGCTGCCACGGCGCGGCCGCGGCGGACTTCCAGCCCGCGGGCAGGGGAATCTTCCCCGTGAGCAGAAGCGCGGCGAACACGATGACCGCGGCGACGAGGCCGAGGCGGATCATCAGGCCGCCCATGCCGCCGTTTCCGATTTTCGCTTTCGGCCGCAACGGCGGCGGAGGCACGAAATCCGGCGAAAGCGAGCGGCGGAGCCGGGGCTGTGGTTGCGGCTGCACGGAGGCGATCTGCCGCTCGAGTTCTTCGAGCTCGACCGGCGAAAGACCCGGCGATTCCTCCATCATCGTCTCATCGTTGAGCACCGGCACGACCGTGTCGCGCGGAACGCGCGGGCGCGGCGGCGCCTGCTCCTGATGGTGGCGCTGGAGAAATTCGGGGATGGGCTGCCCGGCCGCCGGACGATGGCTGCGCGAATAGGCGGCTTCGCCGGACTGCGGTTGCGGATTGAATTGCGGATCGTTCGGGTAATGCGGAGGGTTGGCTTGGGTACTCATCTACGCTCTCCCACTCGTCCCATGACGCGAATGACTCTCCATCTGTCAGCGGCCGCGCGATTGCTTCCAGCGCATGAATTCCTGGAACAGCTGCTCGCGCTCCTCGAACGAGCCGCCTTCGGAGAGAGGCGAGCTTGCCGGCCCGCGCGCCGCGACGAATTCGTTGAACTGCTTGCGCTCGAGATCCGCCGACGCGGCGACTTTCGGACGATGCTTCTGCAGCCATTCCTCGGCGTAAGGGAAGCGCGTCCAGCCCGGCAGCGTCGCCGCAAGATTGGTTTCGCGCCATTTCACGTGCCGCGGCGGTTTCTGGAATTCCGATATCCGCGGAAAGAAATGATCGACGAAGCTGACGAGCCGGTTGTAGCGATCCGTGCCCTTCGGCCAGTTGTAGGCGATCAGCACGGCGCCGACGGCGACGGTATCGACCTGTTCGCCTTCGCCGATAAGATTCGGGTAGTCGGCATGCGTGAGCACGGCCGGGAGATAGTCCTGCTGCAGTTCCTTCGCGTAAGCGACCGGCAGCAGGCGGAAACCGTCGGCGGATTTCAGCTTGACGGTGGAGCCCGTGGGCTTGCCCGCGATCAGGATCGTGGCGTCGATCTCGCCTTTCTTGAGCGCGACCGCCGCGTCGTTCTGGCCCATGTTCACTTCATGCGCCTGGATCCCGAGTTTCTCGAAGATGTCGTGCGTGGAAAGCTGCGTGCCGGAGCCGACGTCGCTGAAGTTGACGGTCTTGCCGTTCAGATCCTGCAGCGTGCGGATATTGGAATCCGACCGCACGATGAAATGCATCTCTTCGTTATAGAGCTTGGCGATATAGACGATCTTGTCGTCGAGATTGCCGATCTCGTTGGTGCGCCGCATCCGGTTCAGCAGGTTGGACTGCGTGATGCCGAGGTCGACGCCTTTCAGGAAGCGGACGTCCCGCAGGTTCTGTCCGCCGCCCTTGCCGATCACGGGCAGGATGCGGAAATTATCGCCGTCGTCCAGCACCGACGAAAGATCGTAGGCGATCGAAAGATAGGTGGCGTTCGGATTGCCCGACATGATGGCAACCGTATTCTGATTGATCTGGTCGCCGAGCTTCTGAATGGCGGCCGGGTCGTTTCGGGCCGTCTTGATCGGCCGTGAATCTTGTGCATTTGCAAATTGGGAAGAAATACAGAGGGTGGCGGCGACCGCGATCCCCCACAGTTGGATACTCTTGCGCGCGCGCGATTGCGCCCACAGAGGCTCCCGCAAGCCTCGAACCATAACGCTCTCCCGTTTGACGGCCTGGTACGCAACGCAGGCCGCTTCCGCCTTCCGCGCCGGCCTCGTTTCTTGATTGGGGAGGGGTCCGGTTCTCTTGTTGGCGTGATATTTATTTCAGATTGTGTCATCCGTTCGGATCGATTGTGACGCGATTGGGGTATTGCGATTACAAAAATATTTTTGTAATTCCGCTCTCGCGATGCAGCGCGCACAACATCTTGCGCCGTGCCGCGAATCCGCAAAATCGAAACGGCGGATTCTCAAGGTTTCGAAAAATCTTACCGCTTACCTGCGTTCGTTTGCAGCGAGTGAGCAGAAGAGGAAAAAATGATTACGGTTACTTTTCCCGACGGCGCGCGTCGAGAATTCTCCCCCGGCATTAGCGGTTTGGAAATCGCGAAAGGAATTTCTCCCTCGCTGGCGAAACGCACCGTCGCGATGACGCTGGACGGCGTGCTTTCCGACCTCTCCGACAAGATCGAGCGCGATGCCGCCATCGAATTCGTCTCGCGCGACGACCCGCGCAGTCTCGAATTGATACGGCACGACGCCGCGCACGTGCTCGCGGAAGCCGTGCAATCGCTCTGGCCCGGTACTCAGGTAACAATCGGGCCGGTGATCGAGAACGGATTTTATTACGACTTCTTCCGCAACGAGCCGTTCACGCCGGAAGATTTCCCCGCGATCGAGAAAAAAATGAGGGAAATCATCGCGCAGGACAGGCCGTTTACGAAAGAGGTTTGGTCGCGCGAGCAGGCGAAGAAAGTCTTCAAGGACAAGGGCGAGAATTTCAAGGTCGAGCTGGTCGACGCCATTCCGGCCGGCGAGGACCTGAAAATCTACAAGCAGGGCGAATGGTTCGATCTCTGCCGCGGCCCGCACATGCCTTCGACCGGCAAGGTCGGCAACGCCTTCAAGCTGATGAAGGTGGCCGGCGCCTATTGGCGGGGCGACGCCAAAAATCCGATGCTGACGCGCCTCTACGGGACCGCCTGGGCGGACCAGAAGCAGCTCGACCAGTACCTGCACATGCTGGAAGAGGCGGAGAAGCGCGACCATCGCCGCCTCGGCCGCGAGATGAATCTCTATCACTTCCAGGAAGAGGCGCCGGGCGCCGTGTTCTGGCACGCCAAGGGCTGGACGCTGTTCGAGACGCTGACCGCTTACCTGCGCCGGGCGCAGATGGCGGCGAATTATCTCGAGGTGAACACGCCGCAGCTGATGGACCAGCAGCTCTGGATCACCTCCGGCCACATGGAAAAATATCGCGACATGATGTTCCTCACGGAAAAGCGTGAGGACGACGAGCGCGTTTACACCATCAAGCCGATGAACTGCCCGGGCCACGTGCAAATCTTCAAGAACGGCCTGAAGTCGTATCGCGATCTGCCGCTGAAGATCGCCGAATTCGGCAAGGTGCATCGCTTCGAGCCGTCCGGCGCGCTGCATGGCCTGATGCGCGTGCGCGCCTTCACGCAGGACGACGCGCATGTGTTCGTGACCGAGGAGCAGATCGCCGAGGAGACGCTGAAGATCAACAATCAGCTCCTCGACATCTACAAGGACTTCGGTTTCGACGACGTGCGGATCAAGTTCTCCGACCGGCCGGAAATGCGGATCGGCGATGACGCCGTGTGGGACCGGGCGGAAGCGGCGCTCAAGGACGCGCTCGATAAATCCGGCAAGCCGTGGACGCTGAACAAGGGCGAGGGCGCGTTCTACGGCCCCAAGCTCGAATACGTGTTGCGCGACGCCATCGGCCGCGACTGGCAGTGCGGCACCATTCAGGTCGACCTGAACCTGCCGGGACGGCTCGGCGCCTTCTACATCGCGCCGTCGGGCGAGAAGGTGACGCCGGTGATGCTGCATCGCGCGATGTTCGGCTCGTTGGAGCGCTTCATCGGCATCCTGATCGAGCATTACGCGGGGCATCTGCCGCTATGGCTTTCGCCGACGCAGGCGATGGTCTGCACCATCACCTCCGACGCCGACGGCTATGCGCGGGAACTGGTGCAGGCGGCATCGCGCGCCGGGCTTCGTTTCGAGGCGGATCTCGCCAACGAGAAGATCAATTACAAGGTGCGCGAGCACTCGCTCGCGAAAATCCCGGTGCTGCTCGTCGTCGGCAAGAAGGAAGCGGCGGAGCGCACCGTTTCGATCCGCCGTCTCGGCTCGCCCGACCAGAAGTCGATGGGCTGGGACGATGCGCTGGCGATGCTGAAGGCGGAGTCCGTCGCGCCCGATCTGCAGCGCGCCGGGGGCCCGGCATGAAGACCTGGTACGAGGGCTTGGCATAGCGGAGGGAAGGGCTATGCTTCCGGCATGAGCCGGGCCAAAGCCTTTTCGTTGATCGTCCTCGCCGCCGCCGCGTTCGCGCTGTCGGCCTGCGACCGCTGCGGCGATCCGATCACGTCGCAGAACGGCGACCGGATTCTTGCATGCAAGGGCGACGGGTCGAGCGTTCGCTAGATTCAGCGTGCGAGCGCTTCAGCGCGCGAGGACTTCGATCTCGCGGTCCTTGCCCGGCTCGACCTTGAAGTTTTGCTGATAGGTCTTGTCGCCCGACCGGGCGACGGCAACATAATCGCCTTCGGACAGCACGACCGTGGGGAAGGCGCCGATCGATTCCTTGATCGAGTCGCCGCCCGGCGTGAGCACCGACCATTGGGTGTTGGCGATCGCTTCGCCGCCCGCGTTGTTCACGAGCCGCAACGTGACCTGCGCGGCATGATGATGCACGGTGGCGTCGGTGAGCTTGCCGACCTCGATGCGGACGTCGGCTTGAATCTGCGCGTTGCCTTCGCCGTAGGTGGACTGGATGTAGTAAACGCCGGCGGGGAGATACACGACGTCGCCGCCGCTCGCATTCCGGAGAACGGGCGGCCGCTCGTTCTGCTTCATGCGGCCTTTCACCGCCGCGCCGCGCTGCAGAAAACTTCCTTCATAGACATCGAAGCGAAGCCGGGAGGAAGGGATCGGCCGATTGCCGACACGGCCCTGCACGCGCAGGGCTCCAACCGGAAGGACGAACGTCTCCTTCTTCGGTTCGTTGCCGATCCGCACGCTTTTCGCCGCGCTCGCAAGTCCCGAGGAGACGTGGACGAGATAGTTTCCCGGCGCGAGCGAGAAGGTGGGGAAGGCGTCCTGCGCTTCCGAAACGAGCGCGGGGACGCCGTTCTCGCCTTTTTCCGTGAAGACGCGCCAGACCAGCTTTCGCTGGATCAGCGGGCCGTCGGGGGAATAGCGGGCGGCGACGCCGAGAGGGTACTTGCCGGCGGGCGTCTCGGGCATGTCGACATGCGGATCGCGCACCGCCTGCTTTGGCGCAGGGGTGGAAGCGCGCGCCGGAGGCGGTGCCGGCGGAGCGATTTCCGCGGCCGGCGGCGTGCTGGGCGGCGGCGGTTGGGGGATATCGGCTGGCGGGACCGGGTTCAGCGGAGGCGGGGCGAAGGTCGGCCCGCCGGAGCCGGTAAAGCCAGCCTGCGCGAAAGCGTGCGAGACCTGGATTCCGCATAAAAGAGCGGCCACAAGCGCGATCACGGCGCGGCGGCTTGCGGATTCTCTGAAGCGGCGGAACGGCATGACGGTGTTTTCCACCCGGTGCGGGGCGATTGCAAGGCGGCAGGGGCGGTCTTTTGTCCCGGCCGGCGGTGGCTGGAGCGGCGCCGCCGTGCTACGGGATCGCGAAACAGATATTCCATGACCGACACGATCGAGCTTCTCAAAACCCGCCGTTCGCCCCGCATTTCCGATCTCGCGGAGCCGGGGCCATCGCCCGCCGAAATCGAGACGTTGCTCACCGTGGCGGCGCGCGTGCCGGACCACGGCAAGCTCGCGCCGTGGCGGTTCATCGTGATGCAGGGCGAGAAAAAGAAACGCTTTGCCGAAGCGTCAATTCCGGTTTTCCGGAAATCCCATCCCGAAGCGACGGAAGACCAGTTGCGGAAGGAGCCGGAGCGCTTCGCCCATTCGCCGCTCGTGATCGCGGTGATCTCGCGCGCGGGCGAGCATGTGAAAATTCCGGAATGGGAGCAGGTTCTTTCCGCGGGCGCGGCGTGCATGAATCTCGTGCTGGCCGCGCATGCCATCGGCTACGGCGCGAACTGGGTGACGGGCTGGGCGGCTTACGAGCGCCCAGCGCTGGAATTGCTCGGCGTCGGCGCGGATGAGCGGGTCGCCGGCTTCATCCATGTCGGAACGCCCAAGACGGCGCAGCAGGAGCGTCCGCGCCCGGCGCTCGCTGACATCGTGACCCATCTCTAGATGTTTTACGAACCCGCCAAGCGCAATCACGGCCTGCCGCACGATCCGTTCAAGGCGATCGTGGCGCCGCGGCCGATCGGCTGGATCACGACGACGAGCGCGAAGGGCGAGATCAACCTCGCGCCGTACTCGTTCTTCAACGGCGTCTCGACGCATCCGCCCGTCGTGATGTTTTCGAGCGAAGGGCACAAGGACTCGGTCACGAACGCCAAGGAAACCGGCGAATTCGTCTGCAATCTCGCGACCTGGGATCTGCGCGAGAAGATGAACGCGACGTCGGCGACGTTCCCGCATGGCGTGAACGAAATGGAAAAGGCGGGACTTGCCGCCGCGCCGTCGAAGCTCGTGAAGCCGCCGCGCGTCGCGGCTTCGCCCTGCGCGCTGGAATGCAGGGTGACGCAGGTCGTGCGGCTCGAATATCTGCCGGGCACCGCGCCCGAAACCTACGTCACGTTCGGGCAGGTCGTCGGCGTTCATATCGACGAGAAGTTCATCAACGGGCAGGGCCTGCTCGATTCCGCCGCGATGAAATCGCTCGCGCGCTGCGGCTATCAGGATTATTCCGTGCTCGACGAAACCTTCACCATGGTGAGGCCGCGCTGATGCGCTCGCTTCTTTTCATTCCGGGGGACAGCGAAAAGAAGCTTGCGAAAGCGCAAAGCTGCGGCGCGGATGTATTGATCCTCGATCTCGAGGACGCGGTCGCGCCCGCTTCCAAGGCCAAGGCGCGCGGGATGGTGGCGGAGTATCTCGGATCGCTCAAGGATCGGGAATCGCGATTCTATGTGCGCGTGAACGCGCTTGCCACCGGGCTTGCCGACGACGACCTCGACGCGGTGGTGGCGGGGAAGCCCGACGGCATCATGCTGCCGAAAAGCGGCGGCGGGGCGGATGCGATCGCGCTCGGCGCGAAACTTGCCGCGCGCGAAGCGATCAACGGCTTGCCTGACGGCTCGATCAGGACCATTGCGATCTCGACCGAAACGGCGGCTTCCGTCTTCAACATGGGAAGCTATCGCGGCGCGAGCGCGCGCATGGAAGCGCTCACCTGGGGCGCCGAGGATCTCGCCGCGGAAGCCGCGGCGGAGACGCAGCGTTTCGAGGACGGCAGCTATACGCCGCCGTATCAGCTTGCGCGTTCGCTCTGCCTGTTCGCGGCGGTGGCGTCGAATGTGACGCCGATCGACACCGTATTCACGAATTTTCGCGATGCGGCCGGACTAAGGAGAGAAGCGCTTGCGGCGCGGCGCGACGGCTTTCTCGGCAAGATGCTTATCCATCCCGATCAAGTCGGGCCGGTGAACGAGATTTTCACGCCGTCGAAAGAATCGATCGCGCGCGCGCAGGCGATCCTCAAGGC
>Ga0153956_1002919_pt1 | contig 11795 bp, 10 predicted proteins | sample TSFL040MetaG_FD_104704 | JGI IMG/M metagenome (GOLD analysis project Ga0153956, IMG submission 104704) | Attine ant fungus gardens microbial communities from Florida, USA - TSFL040 MetaG | ecosystem: Host-associated > Fungi > Mycelium > Unclassified | place: USA: Florida, Wekiwa Springs...
GAATGCGGGGCCGCACCGCTACATGGTCTGCGGCAAATCCTGCCTCGCCGGCGATATTTTCGGCGAGTTCGATTTTCCCGGCGAATTGAAGGTCGGCGACCGCGTGTCCTTCCAGGATGCGGCCGGTTACACAATGGTCAAGAAGAACTGGTTCAATGGCGTGAAGATGCCGGCGATCGCCGTCAGGCAACTCGACGGCACAATCGAAACGGTCCGTGAATTCACCTACGCGGACTACGAGCGGAGCCTCTCCTGAGGCTCATCGGACGGATAGAAGGAGATATCCAATATCATGAAGAAGACTGTCCTCATCATCGGCGCGGGCGGCGTCGCCCAGGTGGTGGCGCATAAATGCGCTCAGAACAACGATGTCCTGGGGGACATCCATATCGCCTCGCGCACCAGGGCGAACGCTGAGAAGGTGGCCACGCGCTGGGGTATCCCGACGGTTCACGACACGCCGGAGCAGCTCATCGAGGACCCGAATGTCGAGATCATCGATCTCGCCTTCCCGCCGGACCAGCAGCCGGCGCTGATCCGCCACGCGCTGAAGCAGAAGCACATCAAGGCGATCCTGGCGCAGAAGCCGCTGTCGCTGACGGTGGAGGAAGCGGTAAAGCTGCGCGACGAGGCGGCGAAGGCCGGCAAGATCCTGTCGGTCAACCAGAACATGCGCTACGACCAGTCGATGCGCGTGCTGAAGCAGATCATCGACAGCGGCGCGCTCGGCGACGTCGTCTTCGCGCAGATCGACATGCACGCGATCCCGCACTGGCAGACCTTCCTTCAGGGCTACGACCGGCTGACGCTCGCCAACATGAGCGTGCACCACCTCGACGTGCTGCGCTTCCTGTTCGGCGATCCCGAAGAGATCACGACGCTGACGCGCAAGGATCCGCGCACCCAGTTCGACCATTCCGACGGCATCACCGTCTCGACGCTGCGCTTCCCGTCCGGCGTGCTGGCGGTTTCGCTGGAGGACGTCTGGTCCGGCCCGCGCCAGGAGGGCTACAAGGACGACCAGCACATCAACTGGCGCGTCGACGGCACCAAGGGCGTGGCCAAGGGAACGATCGGCTGGCCGACGGGCGCCGCCTCGACGCTGACCTACGCTTCGGCCGAGACGACCGGCGGCGAATGGGTCAGCCCGAGCTGGGAGACGATGTGGTTCCCGCATGCCTTCATCGGCGTCATGGAGCAGCTCCAGCACGCCGTGAAGACGGCCACGCCGCCGGCGCTCTCCGTCGCCGACAACGTCAAGACCATGGCGCTGGTGGAAGCGGGCTACCGCTCGATGGCGTCGGGCCGCACGGTCAAGCTCTCCGAAATACCGACAAACTGAACCAACTGAATCGCTTACAAGGAGGAATTCACATCATGATGCAGGCAGGCATTTTCACGGGCTACTTCCCGTACGGCCTCGAAGAGACCGCGAACAAGATCCGCGGGCTCGGCTTCAACACGGTGCAGCTCGACCTGCACTTCAAGGACGTCGACCTCTCGGCCGGCCAGATCACCAAGGACAAGGCGAAGAAGGTGCGCGACACCTTCCGCGACCATAACCTGCCGATCTGCTGCGTGTCGGGCTATACGAACATCATCCACCCCGACAAGGGCGAGCGCGAGAAGCGCGTCGGCTATCTCAAGGAGATCATCCGCAACGCCCGCCATTTCGGCTCGCCCTACGTGATCTCGGAGACCGGCACCTACAACACCGAGTCCGACTGGGTGCATCACCCGAAGAACAAGACCGAGGAAGGCTTCGAGGAGTGCCGCAAGGTGATCGCGGACCTCGCCCAGACGGCTTATGACCACGGCGCGGTCTTCCTGCTGGAGACCTATGTCAACAACGTCGTCGGCTCGGTCGAGGAGACGGTGAAGATGTTCGCCCAGGTCGACCATCCCGGCCTCGGCCTCTTGATGGATCCGACCAACTATTTCGAGACCCACAACATCGACCGGATGGACCAGATCCTCAACCAGGTCTTCGACACGCTGACCGACAAGATCAGGATAGCCCACGCCAAGGACGTGAAGCGTTCGGGTGACGACAAGTCTGAAAAGCATGCCGATATTGGCGACGCCGACGCGATGGAAAGCCACACCTTCCGCGGCGTGGGCGAAATCGAGCTGCCGGCGCCCGGCCTCGGTTCGCTGAACTACGACCTCTACCTGCAGCGCTTGGCCGAGAAGCACCCGAACATCCCGATGATCATCGAGCATCTGTCGGAAGACGACGTGCCGCGCGCCAAGAAGTTCCTCGACGGCAAGTTCCGCGCCAACGGCCTCTGAGATCACGACGGCGCCGCTTTTTTGAGGCGGCGCCGGCACGCCCGCACGACATGAAAGTGGAGGAAACGAGATGTTGAAGTTCGGTTTGAAGCTGGCGGCGGCCGCGACGGTGCTGGCCGGCGTTGCGTTCGGGTCGGCCGCGCAGGCGACGGACGGCCAGAAGACGTTCTACCTTTTGTCGCATGGCGGTCCGTCGGACGCGTTCTGGATCGACTGGAATGCCGGCGCCACCAAGGCCTGCGACCAGCTCAAGGTCACCTGCAAGATATCCTTCAGCGGCGGCGACATGGCGGCGCAGAAGGAAGCCTTCAATTCGGCGCTCGCCGCCAAGCCGGACGGCATTGCCACCACCTCGGCGCAGCCGGGCCTGTGGACCGAGGAGGTCAAGGCCGCCAAGGCCGCCGGCATCCCGATCGTGTTCTTCAACACCGACGATCCGGCGACCGGCCGCCAGGCCTATGTCGGCGCCGACCTCAAGGAAGCCGGCGCCATCTGGGCGAAATATCTCGTCGACCACAAGATGGTGAAGCAGGGCGACAAGGTGTTCCTGCCGGTCGAGGTTCCCGGCGCCAGCTATCAGCAGCTCGAGACCGAGGGCATCGCCGGCGTCTTCGATCCGCTCGGCATCAAGTATGACGTGGTCGATTGCGGCACCGATCCGGCCGGCATCATCGCCAAGATGACCGACTACATGGTCGCCAACCATCCGCCGGCGATCATCGCGCTGGGCGATTCCGTGGCAGCCAGCGTGAAGCGCGTGTTCGACGGCGCCGGCATCGCGGCGGGCAAGGTCCCGGTCGTGGGCTGGGGCAATTCGAAGGAGACGGCCGAGGCGGTCAAGGACGGCTTCGTCAACGCCGCCGCATGGCAGTACCCCTCGGCTCAAGGCTTCATGCCGGTGGCACTGCTCGATCTCGCCGCTTCGGGCGAGCCGATCGGCTACGACATCCACACCTTCGGCCTCTACGACTCCTCGAGCGTCGAACCGATCCTGAAGCTCTACGAGAAGAAGTAAAGAAACCGGCGCCCGCCGCGCGAGCGGCGGGCGCCGTCGAAGAAAGCATGGTCCGGCAAGTCATGGCAGTCACCGCGGAAGACGGCACACCGAGCGCGAAGGGCAGGTCGAACCTGATGCGCTCGCCGCAATTCTCCTCCTTCGTCATCCTCGTCATTCTCCTGGCGGTGTTCGCGATCGCCGACAGCAATTTCCTGTCGCCGCTCAACATCTCCAACATGATGGCCTTCCTGCCGGAGCTCGGCATCATCGCGCTCGGCATGACGCTGCTTTTGACGGCCGGCGAATTCGACCTGTCGGTCGGCGCGGTGTTCGGCCTTGCGCCGGTGGTGGTGATGCTGCTCGTCCAGAATGCCGGCGTCGATATCGGCGTGGCGCTGCTTGCCGGGCTCTTGCTGTGCATCGCCATCGGCGCCATCAACGGCGCGATCGTCACCAAGATCGGCATCTCCTCCTTCCTGGTGACGCTGTCGATGCTGCTGATCGTGCGGGGTGCGGCGCTCTACATCACGCAGGGCTTTCCGCTGAAATCCTGGGACCAGCCCGGCTTCTTCGTCACGCTGCTCGCCGGCAGCTTCAACATAGGCGCGTTCCGCCTCTATACCTCGCTCTGGTGGTTCATCGGCCTGTCGCTGCTCGCGGTCTATGTGCTGCGCTACGCCAAGCTCGGCAACTGGATCAGCGCCATCGGCTCCAACCGCAACGCGGCGGTGGCGCGCGGCGTGCCGGCCGACGCGGTCAAGATCTGGCTGTTCATCCTGACCTCGGTGCTGGCGGGGCTCGCCGGCATGATCAGCGCGTTCCGCATCTCGGCAGCCTCGCCGGTGGCGGGAACCGGCTATGAGCTGGAAGTGATCGCCATGGTCGTGGTCGGCGGCACGGCGCTGACCGGCGGCCGCGGCACGATCCTGGGCACCATCGTCGGCGCGCTGATGCTGCGCGCGATCCGCAACGGCATCGTGCTCGTCGGCGTGCCGGGGCTCGCCTACAACATCTTCGTCGGGGTCATCATCCTCGCCATGCTCATCCTGCACGCCCTGCTGCAGAAAAACGCCGCGAGGGGCTGACGATGACGCAGGAAGTGCTCCGGCTGCAAGATCTGCAAAAATCCTTCGGCAGCGTGCGCGCGCTGAAAAGCGCCTCGCTGACGCTGAGGGAAGGCGAGGTGGTGGCCCTGCTCGGCGACAACGGCGCCGGCAAATCCACGCTGATCAAGGCGATCTCCGGGGTCTATCCGTTCGATCGCGGCGACATCTATGTGCGGGGCGAGAAGGTCTCGATCCGCTCGACGCGCGAGGCGATGGATCTCGGCATCGAGACCATCCACCAGGATACCTCGCTGGCGCCCGACCTCAGCATCGCGCGCAACCTGTTTCTCGGCCGCGAGCCGGTCAACTTCAAATGGCTCGGCGTCTTTGCGCCGCTCGATCTGGCCAAGCTGCGCGAGGCGGCCACCGCGCTGCTGAAGCGGGTCGGCATCTCGAAGAAGCTCGACGCCGACGCGCCGGTATCGACGCTGTCCGGCGGCGAGCGCCAGTCGATCGCCATCTCGCGCGCCATGCAGTTCGCAGCCAAGGTCATCATCCTCGACGAGCCGACCAACAATCTGGGCGTCGAGGAGACCCACGGCGTGCTGCGCTTCGTCAAGGAGATGCGCGCGGCCGGGCATTCGGTGCTGCTCATCACCCACAACATCCACCACGTGTTCGAGGTCGCCGACCGCATCGTCGTCATGCGCCGCGGCGAGATCGTCGCCGAGCAGACGGTTGCCGGCACCGACCTTCTGACCGTGGAAAGCCTGATAACCGGCGCCGACCTGTCGGCCCTGATGAAAAAAGCGCAGTGACGACATGGTGAAGCTTTACGGGCAGACGCTTTCGCGCCGGCAGGTCGCCGAACGCTCCGGCATGCTGTCGCAGTTCGCGGGCGTGCGGCTGATGACGCTCGGCGACGGCGTGGAGCGCGGCATCCGCATGCTCGAGTTCCGCACCGGCTCGGGCCTGCGCTTCACGGCGCTGGTCGACCGCGCGCTCGACATCGCCGACTGCGAATACAAGGGCCAGGCGATCGGCTGGCACTCGCCGAGCGGCTTCCGCCATCCGGGGCTGCACGACTATGAGGGCGAGGACGGGTTCGCCTGGGGGCGGTCCTTCTCCGGCCTGCTCGTCACCTGCGGCCTCGACCATATTCTCGGCCGCAACGAGGTGCCGGCCGGGAACTACAACTATCCGGGCCGCAAGACGGTGACGCATTCGCTGCATGGACGCATCGGCACCATCCCGGCGCGGCTCAGCGGCTATGGCGAGAGCTGGGACGGCGACCGCTGCGTCCTGTGGGCCGAAGGCGTCGTCCAGCAGGCGAGCGTGTTCGGCGAGGACCTGCATCTGATCCGCCGCATCGAGGCCGATGTCGGCGGCAACGAGATCCGGCTTTCGGACCGCGTCGTCAACCACGGCTTCCACCGCACGCCGCATATGTATTTCTACCACGTCAATGTCGGGCATCCGCTGCTCGACGAGGGCTCGCGCTATCTTGCGCCGATCCGCGACGTGGTGTGGGCGGCGCATGCTGGCGCACGCTACGAGGCGCAGAAGGTGGGCTACCGCACCGTGCCGGCGCCGCAATTGGGGTTCAGCGAGCAGGTCTGGCAGCACGAGCTCGGCGGCGACGGCAAGGGCGAGGTGCCGGTGGCCGTCGTCAACGACCGTCTCGGCCTCGGCTTCGAGGTCGTCACCCGCAAGGACCAGTTGCCCTGCTGCTACGAGTGGCAGAATTTCCAGGCCGGCCAGTATGCGCTTGGCATCGAGCCCTCGACTCACCATGTGCTGGGCAACCTTGCCGCGCGCGAGCGCGGCGAGATGATCTGGCTGGAGCACGACGAAACCCGCGCCTATGACGCGGTGTTCCGGGTTCTCGACGGCAAGGAGGCGATCGCCGACGCCGAAGGCAGGATCGCCGCCATCGCCCGCCAGCCCGGGCAGGATTATCCCCGGCCGTCCGGCAATTTCGTCAAGCTGGCGGGCAGGGCATGAGCGCGACAGGCAACCACAGCGAGCGTTCCGGCCGGCGGACCGGAGCGCGAGCGGTGCGCGAAGATTGGAGGTCGATGTGACGACGATGGCGAAGAAGCGCGACTACAGCCTTGTCGGCGAAAGCACTCGGCGGGCGATCGAGACCGGGCTCGCGTCGGCAGACTGGTATCACACGGATGTGGCGCGCAAGACCATGAAGGAACTGATGCAGCGCTCCGACGGGCCGGCGATCCGCGACACCATCATCTGGCTCGTCGCGATCCTCGGCTCGGCCGCGGGCATCATCTGGTTCTGGGGCACGTGGTGGGTGGTGCCGTTCCTGCTGGTCTACGGCGTGCTCTACGGCTCGTCGAGCGACTCGCGCTGGCACGAATGCGGGCATGGCACCGCCTTCCGGACGCGCTGGATGAACGACGTCGTCTACCAGATCGCCAGCTTCATGCTGATGCGCAATCCGGTGCAGTGGCGCTGGAGCCATGCGCGCCACCACACCGACACCATCATCGTCGGCCGTGACGCCGAGATCGCCGTCATGCGGCCGCCGGACCTGCTGAAGACGGCGCTCGCCTTCACCGGGCTGCTCGACTTCCGCTATTCGCTGCCGGCGCTGGTGCGCCAGGCCTTCGGCAAGCTGTCGGACGAGGAGAAGAGCTACATCCCGGAGATGGAGCAGCACAAGGCGGTGGTCTGCGCGCGCTGGCATATGGCCGTCTATCTCGCGACGATCGCTATAGCGATCGCGCTTAAGTCATGGATACCGCTGGTGCTGATCGGCCTGCCGCGCCTCTACGGCACCTGGCACATGGTGATGACCGGCCTGCTGCAGCATATCGGGCTGGCCGACAATGTGATCGACCACCGGCTCAACACGCGCACCGTGTACATGAACCCGATCAGCCGGTTCATCTACTGGAACATGAACTACCATGTGGAGCACCACATGTTCCCGATGGTGCCCTATCACGCGCTGCCCAAGCTGCACGAACTGATCAAGCACGACCTGCCGGCGCCGAACCCGTCGATCTGGCATGCGTATCGCGAGGTGTGGCCCGTGCTGCTCAGGCAGCTGAAATATGAGGACTACTACCTGATGCGCGAGCTGCCGCCGACGGCGAAGCCTTACCGGGGCGAGTTCCACGAAGTAGACATGACGGCGGCGGCCGCGGAATAGAAACTGGCACGCCGCCTGACGGGGCGCGGCTCGAACCGGGAGAAGACGATGGTGGACTGGGTTGAAGCCTGCGCGACGGACGACGTGGACGAGGAGGATGTGATCCGCTTCGACCATGGCGGCCGCACCTTCGCGATCTACCGCTCGCCGGACGACCAGTTCTTCGCCACCGACGGCTACTGCACGCATGAAAAGGCGCATCTCGCCGACGGGCTGGTGATGGACGACATCATCGAGTGCCCCAAGCACAATGGCCGGTTCAGCTACAAGACCGGCCAGGCGAAGGGCGCGCCGGTCTGCGTCAACCTCAAGACCTATCCGGTCAAAGTCGAAGCCGGCAAGGTGATGATCGACATCGGCTGAGCCGTCGAAATCTCCCGAAGCATGAGGAATTGAAGTCAATGAGCCGAAAGAGACCGACCGTCGCCGACCTGCGCGCCATGAAGGGCAAGCGGCAACTGACCATGCTGCGCGTGCTGACGCTGGAGGAGGCCGAGGCCGCCGAGCGCGCGGGCATCGACATCGTCTCGGTGCCACCGGAGCTGGTGCTCAATCCGCAATACCGCGACGCGGCGCCGAGCCTTTTCACCATGCCCGGCGACAATTTCTTCGAGATCGGCACCGCAGACGATTTCGTGCGCTGGGCCTTCCGTCTCTACAAGGCAAGCGCCGACGCGGTCTATTGCAGCGCCGGCTACGCCACCATCAAGCGCATGGCGGACGATGCCATTCCCGTCATCGGCCATGTCGGCCTGATCCCCTCGCGCGCCACCTGGACCGGAGGCTTCAAGGCTGTCGGCAAGACCGCGGATACCGCCATGCAGGTGTTCGAGGCGGTCAAGCAACTGGAGGCCGTCGGCGCGGTCGGGGCCGAGATCGAGGTCGTGCCGGTCGAGGTCGCCAAGGCGATCTCCGAGCGCACCTCGCTGATCATGCTGTCGATGGGCGCGGGCACCGGCTGCGACGCGCAATACCTGTTCGCCGAGGATATACTGGGCACCAATCGCGGCCACATGCCGCGCCACTCGAAAGTCTACCGCAATTTCGCCGCCGAATACGACCGGCTGCAGGCGGAAAGGGTGGCGGCGTTCTCGGAATATGTCGCCGACGTCAACAGCGGCGCCTATCCGGAAGACAAGCATGTCGTGCACATGGAGCCGAATGAACTCTCGCGGTTCATGAAGCGAATGGACGCGAAGGCCTGAGCGCCGGAAGACAGGAAAGCTCGTTGGCGCCGCCCTCGATCGGCGTGGCCGGTTCGAGGGAGCCTGCCTGGCGTTCGCCGCTGCGTTCCGGACGGCTCCGCGATAATCGACGTCGCGCCGGGCGGATTGCGCGGATGCACTTTCCGCCGGTCGCGCCCATCTCGAGCCGGCGCTTTCGCGGACATCGCGATCGGCGCAACGAATTGCCAAAAGTCCAGAGCGGTCCGGCGTTTCACGAAATCGCCGGACTGCTCTAACTATTTGTTTTTGCGCAATTCCGGACGGAAAACCGCTCCGCAGTTTTCCTGGAATTGCTCCAGGAGTTTCCACCGATTGCGCCAGCTTCGGCAATCGATGCGTCCACTGGCCGAATAGCCGGTCGGGGGCCGCTCGCCGGACGCGGATTCATTTGACGAGCCGGTATTCAGCCGATTAGCTTTTGTCGAACATGGCAACCCGGCGGGATCGGGGCCATCGGGGACAAAAAACAGCAATGAACGCGACCAGCCGGCTCAACTGGAGGAGCCTCAATCAAGAGGGCATCGTCTTTGCGATCGCCATCCTGCTGTTTGCCGCGGCGGCCATCGGCCTGCCCGGCTTCCTCACCGCCGACAATCTCGTCGCCATCATCCGCTCCGTCTCGGTGCTCGGCATCCTGGCGCTCGGGATGGCGGTCGTCATCATCGGCCGCGGCATCGACCTGTCCGCGGTCGCCATCATGGCGATGTCGGTCGCCTGGTACCTGCAACTGCTCAACACCGACACGTCCGACGGGCTGGCCTTCGCCTATGTGCTGGCGGGCGTGATCGCGATCGGCCTGCTCAACGGCTTCCTGGTCGCCTACGCGGACGTGCCGGCGATCTTCGTCACGCTGGCGACCGGTTCCTTCGTCTTCGGCTATGTGCGCTCGCAACTGATCACGCAGGACGCGGTGCCCGTGCCCGAGGGCCACTGGGTCGAACTGCTGGGCGGCATGCGTTTCCTCGACATCCCGATCGAGGTGTTCGTCTTCGCCGGGCTTGCCTTCCTGGTCTTCCTGTTCCTGCGCTACACCAAATGGGGCCGCTTCATCTATTTCGCCGGCGACAACCCGACGGCCGCGCGCAACATGGGCATTCCGGTTCGGCCGATGCTCGTGCTGCGCTATGTGCTTTCGGCGGTCGTCGCGCTGGTCGCGGGCCTGCTGACGGCGGCGAGCCTGCATTCGATCAACACGCGCGTGGTGAATTCCACGCTGCTCTACGACATCGTGCTGGTGGCGGTGATCGGCGGCATCGGGCTTTCGGGCGGCCGGGGCGGGGTGCGCAACGTCCTGGTCGGGGCGGCGCTGATCGGCGTGCTGCTCAACGCCATGACCATCATCGACATTCCGCTGCTTTATCAGAACCTGATCAAGGCGGCGATCCTGCTCGGGGCCATCATCGTCGACGGCATCATCAACCCGCGCGACGAGCAGACCGCGCAGCAGGGCGACATCTAGGGGTACCCGGCCGGATCATGCCGACCGGCCGGCAACAATCGATAACCAGAGGATATGAGATGAGACTGATCAGGACATTGATGGCGGCGGCGACAGCGCTTGCCGTTTCCGCTTTCGCGGCGCCTGGCTTCGCCGCGGACGATCCGGGCCCGGCGGCCTACGCCAAGGCGCTCAACGGCAAGCGCGTCATGCTGGTGCCGCTGGCCATGGGCTTCGACCTTGCGCAGGGCTGGGCGCACTACCTCAAGAGAGAGGTCGAGGGCTGGGGCGGCGTCTTCGAGACGCGTGACCCGAACTGGGTCGTCGATGCCGGCGCGCAGGCGATCACCGACGCCATCTCGTCCGACACCAGGCCCGACGTGCTGATCATCCACGCGCCCGACCTCAACTCCTATTCCAAGCTGATGAAGAAGGCGCAGGCCGCCGGCACCTATGTGATGCTGGTCGACAACCCGGCCAACTTCCCGGCCGACGCCTTCGTCGGCAGCGACTGGGACCGGCTCGGCCAGCTCGAGGCGGAAGCCGCGATCAAGGGCTGCGGCGCGAACTCCTCGAAGAAGATCGGGCTGGTGCAGGGCGACCAGGCGAATTCCTCCAGCCTCTACCAGTATGCCGGCATCATGAAGGTGCTGGAGAAGCATCCGGACTTCCAGGTCGTCGCCAAGCCCGACTCGAACTGGGACGCGACCACCTCGCGCAACGTGACGACGACGATGCTGCAGCAGCATCCCGACATCTGCTCGATCATCGACTTCTGGGACGGCGACGCCACGGGCGCTTCCGCCGCGATCCGCGACGCCAAGCTCGACGGCAAGGTGTTCCTGGTCACCACCGGCGGCGGCGAAAAGGCAGCCGATTGCGACAAGCTGGAAGACGGCACCTATGGCGCCGTGGTGATGACCGATCTCGCCCGCCAGTCGGGCGACATGAACGCCATCATCAAGTTCCTGCTGCAGAGCGGCCAGCCGGCCGGCACTTCGCACACCTACATCTACACGCTGGAGAAGGCGACGACGAAGGCCGACCTCAAGCCCGACAGCTGCTGGGACCTGAAGGCGCTGCAGGCCGAAGCGGCGGCGAAGTAACCTCGAGTCCATTCGAAGCACCCACGAGGTGGCCGGATCGTCCGGCCGCCTCTTTCTCATAAGTGACAGCAGCAGCCGATGACTTTGCGTGAACGCCTCCAGGCCTGGCGCTACAATTTCGTGCCCGATCATCTGGTCGGCGAAATCCTGACCAAGCGCTGGACCGACAATGCCATTCCCTTCCTGGCGCTGGTCGCGACGCTGGGCGTGTTCGGCTCGATCATCCCCGGCTTCTTCAAGCTCAGCTCGCTGCAGGAATCGACGCGCCAGCTCGGCGAATTCTCGATGGTGGTCATCGGCATGACCGTGGTGATGCTGGGCGGCGGCATCGACCTCTCGGTCGGCTCGATCTTCGCGCTGTCGTGCTTTTCCGCCGTCTATGTGTTCTTCATCCTCGAGCAATCCGTGTGGCTGGCCCTGGCCGCGGCCATCGCCACCGGCCTCGTCTTCGGCGCCGTCAACGGCTACCTCGTCGGCTATCTGAGGTTGCGCGCCTTCCTCACCACGCTGGTGAC
>Ga0153956_1002920_pt1 | contig 11793 bp, 9 predicted proteins | sample TSFL040MetaG_FD_104704 | JGI IMG/M metagenome (GOLD analysis project Ga0153956, IMG submission 104704) | Attine ant fungus gardens microbial communities from Florida, USA - TSFL040 MetaG | ecosystem: Host-associated > Fungi > Mycelium > Unclassified | place: USA: Florida, Wekiwa Springs...
AACTAATCACTAATTAACTAACCCATGGCTTTATTCACCGACGAAGAACAACAACATATCCGTGAGGCTATAGCTGCGGCCGAAAAAAACACTTCGGGCGAGTTGCGGGTATGTATTGAAAAAACCTGCAGCGACGAGGTACTTGATCGCGCAGCAAAATACTTTTACCAGCTTAATATGGATAAAACCAGGTTGCGTAATGGCGTGCTCATTTACGTAGCGGTGGTTGACCGTAAGTTTGCCATTATTGGCGATGCCGGTATTAACCAGGTGGTTGCTGCCGATTTTTGGGACAGTACAAAAGAAGATATGCTTAACCACTTTAAAACCGGCGATATTGTTAAAGGTATTGTAACCGGTGTAAAAATAGCCGGCGACCAGCTGGGCAAATATTTTCCGCACGATTTAAACAGCGACACCAATGAGCTAAGCGATGATGTTGCCTTTATGGACGGCGATTAGAACGAAGACAATGTTTAAGAAACTCCTTTTATTTGTTGGTTTGGCGATATGTGCCTGCGGCGTATTTGCGCAGGAGATGCCGCCAAAGTCAAACACATTGGTGACCGATTACACCAACACCCTGTCGGCCGATGAAAAACAGCGGCTGGAAGATAAGTTAGTGGCCTTTAATGATTCTACCTCATCGCAAATTGCTATTGTGATGATCCACTCTATTGGCGATTACGATGTAAATGAATATGCCCAAAAACTGGGGCGTGCCTGGGGTATTGGCCAAAAGGGTAAAAACAACGGTATAGTTATTCTGGTAGCTAAAGACGATCGCAAGCTGTCTATCCAAACCGGTTACGGCATGGAAGGCGCCCTGCCCGATGTAATTACTCAGCAAATCCGCGTAAACGACATGAACCCGCGCTTTAAAGAGGGTAATTTTTACGAAGGACTGGACGCTGGCGTTGACGACATTATTAAATACACCAAGGGCGAGTATAAAGTCGACCCGCAAACCAAGCGTAAAAATAATGACCGCGGAGGCTCTGCCGGGTTTGTTATTATTATAGTTATTGTCATTTTGATCATCGTTTTTCGCAATCGCGGCGGCGGTGGCGGCGGGCATGTTATTGGCAGCCGCGGCGGAGCCAGCCCGTTTTGGTGGTTTTTGGCCGGCAATGCACTGGGGCGCGGTAGTCGTGGTGGTGGCTGGGGCGGCTTTAGCGGCGGCGGCGGCTTTAGCGGCGGCAGTGGCGGTGGCTTCGGCGGATTTGGAGGCGGCAGCTTTGGCGGCGGCGGCTCAGGCGGTAGTTGGTAAGTAAGTGATTGGTGGTTGGTTGAATAAGCCCGATAGTTTACATCTATAAAAAACAAAACATGAGTAACAACCTGGAATGGAAGATATGCCATTCAGAATATATACATAAAGGGCCCTGGGCTACCCTGCGTACAGACAAGTGCGAAATGCCCGATGGCCGTATTGTTGATCAATATTATGTGCTTGAGTACCCTAACTGGGTAAATGCAGTAGCGCTTACTGCCGATAATAAAGTTTTAATGGTGCGTCAATACCGCCATGCAGCAAATATTGTATCGCTTGAAATTCCCGGCGGTGTTATTGATGGCGATGAAGCTCCTGAGGCGGCCATGCGTCGCGAGCTTTTGGAAGAGACCGGCTACCGGTTTGACGATATCGAGTTGATCAGCGTGGTGTACCCTAATCCGTCGACCGCAAATAATAAAACGTTTTGCTACCTGGCCAAAGGCGGCATTAAAGTGCAGGAACAGGCTTTAGATGAACACGAGGAACTGCTTGTTGAAGAATATACCATTGACGAGGTAAAACAATTACTGGCCGATAACAAAATTGCACAGTCTTTGCATTGTACCGGCTTGTTTTATGCCTTTATGAAACTGGGAGAGCTGAAATAAGCGCCTATACCTAAACGAATAAAGCGGCTGTTTTAATACACTACGGTTCGGACGAGAACTATGGCATGTTGGAATAAAAAGGCATGAAGCCTATATCAAATACAACACCTTTGATAAGGAACAGGAGGACGGCATCAAAACGTTCGGTAACGATAGTCTGTATTACAACGAAGCGGAAAACTACCTGATCTGCCCGATGGGGGCGTATGTCATAAAGCAGATGGCAACCGGATAGTTGAGACCAACCATAGTTTGAGGAAACATAAACAGACAGCAAAAGAAAAGGCTTAATACGAAGCAAGGTATCAGATACCGAAAGCCAGCCGGTGTGGATCTTTTTAATTAGTTGATTTATTATGGTTGCCTTCGCTTTCCCGGCAAAAGAAACAGGTGCTACCCCGCGCTTACCATTATAAAGATCATCGCTATATCTATTAAAAATTTTCAGGTAAAAAAAGATCGCCTAATAGTTAGTCTTTCCAAACTAACTTAACAAACAAATGTTGATAACTATTGATTTTCAACAAAATATACTTATATTGCTTTAAATCCTAAAGCCATGAGAATAGTTATTCTATTAAATATTACCTTGATAATATTAACCGCCGTGGTGGTGGCTGATATATTACTTACCGTTTATAGCCCGGTAAAAACTGACTACACCCAACTGATTCGCCCCATTAGCGTTTGGCTTGGTTTGTTTTTAATCAGATCCATACACATAAGCCGCCAAAAAACGCTGAACCAATTAGAATCTGTAAGAATTAACAAGGCATGAATAATGGACATCAATATTCAAAATGAACTAATTGATATTAAATTGCCACATTTTTTGAGCAAAGGCATCTCGCCAAAATAAATGACGTACAGCGCCTACGTAGTGCCTTGCTATACATTGTTGATCAAATACAGGTTTTAAACTAAACTGATCGGCATAACCCAAAAAATATTGTTCTGGTAGCATTAACGAAGCGCCAGCTTGTTTTTGCAGATAAGCAAACACCGTTTGTTCACTCATATGTCCTGATTCCTTTTTAAGTATCTGTAACAAATTATCAATCATTGTACGATGTGATTTGCTGATGCTTTTGATGAACATAATTCCCGCACAATAATAAGGCTGGGTTGAAATAGCATCCAACTGTGCTTTTTGCATCAGGTTAAAATCATAACTCGGCCCCAAATCGTAAGACATATGGATCTCAACATTGTCACTTAACATTTGCTCGATACTTTGTAAAGGACTATTAAGCCATAAAACATCCGTATCGCTGCACAGCAGGGGCTTACCCAAATCGGCTATTTGTAGTATAGCTGCAAGCTTTAAACCCATAGGGTTTTGTTTTGCAAAACTAACCAGATCAGGCAAGTTTTGATGATATGCCAAACAGGATTCAGCATTAATTATGTGCAGTTTATCTTTAGGGTATAGTAACAATATTTTATCGATCACTTTTGCCGATGTTCCAAAATCGGTGAAAACATACACATCAGGCAGCCTTTCAAACTTTTTTTGAATGGAATAAAGAGCTTGTTTTAAAAATGGAAAATGATGAGCGCCACATAGCGTGACAAAATTAAAGCCGGCCGCTGATTTATTTGATGGCTTCGTGTGAGTAAAATTGGTAAGCCAGTTTTTATAAAATATAACGGGCTATCTAAATGCCAGGCTATTTTTGATTCTCTTGATCATTCAAGCCCTAAAGTATCTATAATTAAAAAAATAAAAAAGCCGCCCGGCATTACCCGGGCAGCACACAATTACCGGATGGTATCACCATCCTTCACCTCATCATTGGCATTGTTGAGTATCTTGTCGCCCGGCTTTAAATTGCCGAACACTTCAGTATCGTCTTTTCCAACCAGTCCTTCTTTAACGTCCACCAGTTTGGCTTTGCCGTTATCTATCGTAACCACATATCGGCGCTCGGTTGAGCGCACTATGGCGCCTGTAGGCACTAATAATGATTTAGCGCCGGACAGCATCGGGATCTTTACTTCGGCGTACATACCTGGTTTTAGCTCATCTTTATGGTTGATCACGTCAATCTCTACTAATTCTGACCGCATGCCCCCCAGGGTATTTGCCGAGCGGCTAATCCTGGCCGTGTGCTCAACACCCGGAATGGCATTGAAGGTAAATTTTACCGGTTGTTTCAGGTCAACTTTATCTACGTAATCTTCAGGAATAGCAACCTCTAAACGCAGCTTGCGGGTATCCTGTAAAACCAGCATGGGCTGGTCGGTTGATTTACCCGGCGCCACCAGCGCGCCCGGCGATACATTGCGTTGGGTTATGGTACCATCAAACGGTGCATACACGCTCAAATAGCCCTGCATAGTTTTTACCGATTGTACATTTGATTTTTCTGCTTGCGCAATGGCATTGTCGGCGCGCATGCGGGCGGCGGCATTGTCTAATTCTAACGGAGACACCGAGCCGGGCTCTGATGCCGCTTGTTTTAAACGGTTATATTTCTCTTTGGTAGCCGTAGCTGTTTCCTGGGCCTGCAAATAACGCGAGTTAGCCGCCTGCAACTGCGATTCCATTTCGGGGGCTTCAAGCAACAACAGCAGCTGTCCCTTTCGCACTTCCGAGCCACGGTCTACAAATATCTCTTTTACAAAGCCATTAGCTTTTGGGAACAGGTTCACTTCGTTAAACGGCACCAGTTGCCCCGGCAGGCGGGCATTGCTTGATAAGGCTTTTTCTGTAACGGTACCAATATCGGCTTTCTGGTTTTTGGTTGATTTGGTTTCGGTCAGGTCCACCGGCTTTTCTGTACCGCCGCAGGCTGCCAGGAAACAGCTCAGTGCACCTAATATGATCAATTTACTTTTCATGTCTTTTTATATAGTTGAGGGTTCAAGGATTTCAGTTTCTTCTGTCTCGGCTTCTGCTTCAGGCAATAGTGATGGCGACTCGTAAGTAGTTTTTTCCTGTATCCAGGCAAATACCATGGGCAGGATAAACAAGGCCGCCAGCGTTGAGGCAAATAAACCACCAATTACCGCACGGCCCAGCGGCGCAGACTGCTCGCCAGCCTCGCCCATACCCGATGCCATCGGTATCATGCCGGCTATCATGGCCAAACTGGTCATTAAAATAGGTCTTAACCTGATGGATGCGCTGGTGATTGCTGCACGGGTTGAATCTTTATATTCCAGGCGCAGCTTTTCGCCGTTGGTAACGATCAAGATCGCGTTAGCAACAGATACCCCCGTCGACATGATCATACCCATGTATGATTGCAGGTTAAGCGTTGAGCCTGTAGCCAGCAACATAAGCAACGACCCCAAAATTACAGCCGGCACGGTTGACAGTACCGTCAATGACAACTTAAACGACTGGTAATTAGCCGCCAGCAGCAAGAAGATCACCAACACTGCGAAACCCAACCCGCTTTGCAAGCTGTTCATGGTATCGGTTAGCAAAGTGGTCATACCTTTCAACTCCGCAACCAAGCCTTTCGGTGGGGTGCCCAGGCTTTTCATTACCTTTTGCACATCGGCAGTAGCGGTACCCAGATCTTTTTTGTAGATATTGGCGCTCACGGTTAAAAAGCGACGCGGGCCGGCGCGGTCGTACTCGCCCGGTGCAGAGGTTGTAGTAAAGCTGGCAACATCGGCAAGGGTTGGTGTGCTCTGACCTTTTAACAGTGGTATCTCCTTCAGTTCGTCCATGGTGTTCATGGTGTATTCAGGGATTTGTACCTGAACCTGGTAGGTGTACTGCTTATCCTCATCAAGCCATTGATTTTTTTCGGTGAAACGGCTTGATGAGGTGCTGGCAGTAACCGAACGGGCAATATCAGTGACATTCAACCCAAATTGCGACACCTTCTCACGATCAAGCGTTACGGCAATAACCGGAATTTTTAGCGGCTGCACAATTTGTACATCGCGCAGGTAATCTATCTTCTTTAATCCGGCTATGGCGCGGTTAGCATAATCCTCAATATTTTTCATGTCCTTACCGGCTACCCGTATTTCGATAGGGGTTGACGCGCCCTGGCTCATGATCTTTTCAGTCATATCAATAGGCTCAAAGGTGATGCGCAGGTCGGGCATTTCATGGGCGATATTTTTGCGCAGTGCGTCTTTCAGCTCGTCCATATTAACATGGTAGCTTTCGTCCAGCTTTACCTGCAACACGGCCTCATGTGTACCGGTATTAAATATGTACAGATTACTGCTACCGTAACTACTCGGTATAATACCCACATAGCCCGAGGTGATCTCGACGTGATGGTCAACCGTGCGATCAATGATATTGAGCACCTGTTTAAACTTATCTTCGGTACGCTCCAAACGGGTACCGTCGGGTGCTTTGATACGGATGAGGAACTGGCCATTATTCAGTTTCGGCATCATGTCTTTACCGATAACGGCAAAGCCGATAACCGCCAGCACAACCACCCCTACCAGGTAAACCGGAATGATAATTTTCTTACGGGGCATCCAACGGGTAATAATACCCATGAAACGCATTTTAACTCGTTCAAACAAATCATTCTTTTCAGGCTCTTCTTCTTCATGTTTCAGATGATAATTCACCTGGTCATGCTCGGGTTTATCTAATGATTCGCCGGCATGGGCATGTAGTTTACCATGCTCATAATGCTGATAACGCTCGGTCTTGATCATCCAGTTGCTTAAAATAGGTACCAGGGTTTGCGCCAGCAGGTACGACACGATCATGGTTAAACCGATAGATAACGACAGCGGCAAAAACATCGCCTTTGGCACACCCGTCATCAGGAATGACGGCGCAAACACGGCCAGGATACACAACAAGATCAGCAACAGCGGGAAGGAAATCTCCTCGCAGGCATCATAAATAGCCAGGCGTTTTGATTTACCCATCTCCAGGTGCTGATGTATGTTCTCTATGGTCACTGTCGCCTGGTCAACCAAAATACCGATAGCCAGCGCCAGGCCGCTTAGGGTCATAATGTTAACCGTTTGCCCGAACGCTTTAAGCAGCATCACCCCTAATAAAATAGATACAGGGATGGTGATCACCACGATCAGGCTGCTACGCCAGTCGCGCAGAAACAACAGCACCATTAAACCTGTAAGCAGGGCACCCAGACCTCCCTCGGTCATCAGGCTTTTTACAGCATTCACCACAAAAACCGATTGGTCAAACTCGTAAGATACCTTAACATCGTCAGGCAAAAGGCTTTGCATTTCGGGCAGTTTGCTTTTCAAGCCCTGCACTACCGACCAGGTTGAAGCGTCGGCCGTTTTTACCACGGGGATATAAACTGAGCGCTTACCGTTAATAAGTGCGTAATCCACCGTAACGTCCGAGGCATCGGCCACACGCGCCACATCTTTTACCAATACTGATATACCGTTTTTGGTTTTGATGGGGATATCGCCAAACTCATCGGCATGTTTTACCAGCGAGTTGATGGTAGTGGTGAACATGGTATTGTTGATACGCAGGTTACCCGACGGCGACATGGCATTAAATTTAGCCAGCGCCTCAACTACCTCATCGGGCGTAAGGTTGTAACTCCGTAGTTTGGCCGGATCAGCATTAACGGTGATTGACCGGGAGTTAGCACCAAAAGGTGGCGGCGCCGACAGACCCGGTACACTGGCAAACATTGGCCTGATGCGGGTAGCCGCCAAATCGTAAATTTCTTTTAAACTGCGTTTAGGGGCCGACAGCACCAACTGCCCTACCGGCAGCGACGATGCATCATAACGCACCACCTGCGGCGGCAAAGCACCCGGCGGGAAAAACTTCATGGCGCGGTTTACCTGTAAGGCTACCTGGGCCTGCGCCTCGGCCATATCTGTACTTTCATAAAAACTGATCTTGAGCATGGTTAGCCCCTGGATGTTTTTAGTAGTTATATTTTTGATACCATTTACGTACAAAAACTGGTCTTGCAAACGGGTGGAAAAGAAACCCTCCATTTGCTGCGGCGACATACCGCCGTACGACTCGATTACATAAATGGTAGGCAGGTTTAGCTGCGGGAAAATATCTATAGGGATATTAAGCGCGCTTAAAACGGCAAAAATTAAAAGGCTAAGGGTAATTACTACCACCGTTATAGGCCTTTTAAGCGCTGATGTGACCATTGACATAGTTAAATTAATTTAAAAGGTTTAAAACTGCGGGTAGTTGGTTACCGGTAATAGCTTTTTGAAACAGCGCACTGGTATACGCATAGCGCGCCTGCGCATAATCCGTCTCGGCGCGGAACAGAATGTTAACCGCAGCATTAAGCTCAATGATATCTGTTAAACCGCTTTTGTACAATGATAATTTTTGGCGATAACCGGCCGTTGCTGCTTTTAGCTGATCGGGGATTTCTATTAAGCGTTGCCTGGCGGTGTTCAGCTCAACATCGGCCTGGTTAATGCTAAGCTTGAGTAATGATCTTTGCTCGTCCAGTTTTTTGGCAGCAAAATCGGTAGCGGTTTTTTGGGTGCGCAGCTTGAGCTGTTTGCGGCGCAGGTCAAACAAATTGTAAGACACGCCTACGCCTACCAGGTAGTTATTCCGATCAAAACCCCAACCGTTTGATAAAGCGCCGAACCTGTCGTTCTCAATGCTTGAGCCGCGGCCCCAGGCAGCAGCCTCAACCAATATTTTAGGGTTGTATTGCTTGCGCACCAGATCCTCACGCTGCCGGCTGTTTTGCAATACCGATTTATAATAGTTGATGTAAGGATGAGTGGTAGTATCGGTATTAATGAACACCGGAGCACCAATTTCATCGCTCAGCTTATCGCCCATTAATGTATCAGGGATGATATTTTGCGATGGTATACCGCTCACTGCCGACAGCTGCAATTGCACTTGCTTGTATTGATTATTAAGCTCAATATAATTCAGACGTGCTTTTGAAAGTTCGGCCTCGGCAATGCTGGTGTCCACGCCGGGGCGTATACCGCTTTTAGCTAATGACTGAATGGACTTCCTGATCTGGTTGTTACGTTGTATGGTACGCGCCTGTATAGACAGGTAATCCTGCAAACGCATCAATTGCAGGTATCCGCCTATGGCGTAAGCTTGCAGTTGGTACCTTGAGCGTTGAAAGTTATTTTGTTCGATGGTTATTTCAGAATTGGCTACCTTATTCTGAGCAGCGTAAGCCCCAAAGTTGTAGGCTTCCCAGTCAAACGCAGCAATACCCAGGTTAACCAGAGCTGTATTGGTGTTGTTTTGTGCACGTACACCACTTGAGTTTGAGGGAACAATGCCGAAGCCAAAATAACCACCGGCTACGTTGTTGTTTGTGCCGATATCGGCTTGATAATTTAATTTTAGATTGGGCAGCCAGTTGTTACGAACCTCATTGGCCTGCGCCTGTTTGATACCGATGGCAGCCGAGTCGGCCAGCAGCGCAGGGGCTTTCCGGTCGACCGTAGTAAGCAACGCCTTTAAACTAAGGGGGGCGGGTTGCTGTGCATAGGCAGTTATCATGCAAAAACATAACACCACCATGCACTTATACTTTAAATAGTGCATTATTTAATAGTTTAAAAAAATTAAAATAAAATGATCGGGCATGGGTATTGCCTGCCGGCAACCATGCAAAATATGAGTGGTAAAAAAAGGGTGGAGTTTAAATAGTCAGCTTGCCACTAAGCAGGTAGAGTGGCTGCGGGGGGAGTAAGCTGTAAGAAATAGCGGCTAAAATACCATAAGTGGCAACTTTTGCCTGTTTAAAAATACGCGGTAAAAAAACATTAAGCGCGCAAGCCAGCAGCATAACGGTTGGCAAAACCGGGTCGGTTAGTTTTTTACTGATGGCAGCCATGCTGAACTCGCTGTTTTCAGAAAACTCCAGCTTGCGTTTGGTGAATGATTTTACCAGGATGTTTGGAGCCCGATGATGCAGCATCTTGAAATAGTGCTGATAGCGTAAGCTAAAACCAACGAAAGGTTTAGCCACAAACATAATCAGGGCTAACATCATTACGTATTTAAACTTCTGGTTTGGCATGCAGTATTAACACTTTACAATTTCAAAGTTGCTGATGATATGTTTAATAAAACAATATGTAACGGAAAAATTGCATTGAACGCATTTGAAAGATCAACCTTAATTCGGGAAAATCGTCTTTAAAACAGGCGCATATAATTGGCGGCTAAAGCCCGCTTAATTATTCCAAATTTGTCGGTTGGCCAAAAGTCAATGGCTATGACAGATAAAACAAAAGTTCATTGCCCGGCCATTATCTGACAGTTGGCGCATAGACAAAGAGTTTTTTTGAGACTTGATGATATTTCACTCTATTGATTACCAATAATTAACGGAATATTTTACCTTTAAAAATACTGACGAACGCTTTGTTCATTTTGTTTCAGCCGGCTTTATAAAGCGGTATAATTGAACTTATTGGTGTAAAACTTGTTTCATTTGCGTCACCTTCGCATGAAACAGAACGCGGGAGGCTTGCTTTAGAGTGCTGAGCTTTAGATTGTTGATTTAAACCGCTCGGCCAGGAATGCTCCGGTGTAGCTGTCCTTGAGTTTAATCAGATCTTCGGTCAGGCCTTCAAATACTACGTTGCCGCCGCGGTCGCCGCCTTCGGGGCCTATGTCTATGACCCAGTCGGCGCATTTGATCACGTCCATGTTATGTTCAATCACAATAATGGTGTTACCATGCTCCAGCAGCGCGTCGAATGATTTGAGCAGTTTCTTAATGTCGGCAAAGTGCAGGCCGGTAGTAGGCTCGTCAAACACAAACAGGGTTTTGTGCGGGTTGTTGCCCTTCACCAAAAACGACGCCAGCTTGATACGCTGCGCCTCGCCACCCGACAGGGTATTTGACGACTGCCCCAACTGCACATAACCCAAGCCCACGTCAAACAAAGGCTTGATCTTGGCAATGATCTTAGGCTCGGCCGCAAAGAACTCCAGCGCCTCCTCAATGGTCATGGCCAGCACGTCGGCAACGTTCTTGTCGTTATAGGTAACGTCCAAAATGTGTTGTTTAAAGCGTTTGCCGCCGCAGGTTTCGCAGGTAAGAAAGATATCGGCCATAAACTGCATCTCAATCTTCACCTCGCCCTCGCCCTGGCAAACGTCGCAACGGCCACCCTCTACGTTAAAAGAGAAAGCCGATGGTTTTAGTCCGGCAGCCTTGGCCGCCGGGCGTGTAGCGTACAGGTTACGGATGTCGTCCCAGGCCTTTACATAGGTAACCGGGTTTGAGCGCGATGAGCGGCCTATTGGATTTTGGTCAACCAGCTCTACCTGTTCAATTTTGTTATAATCGCCCTCAATGGCATCGTAGCTGCCGGTTTGCTCGCCGTTGTAGTTGCCCAGAGCTTTTTGCAGGGCAGGCGCCAAAATGCGTTTCACCAAACTGGTTTTGCCCGAGCCTGATACCCCTGTAACGGCCGTAAATACCCCCAGCGGGAACTTGACATCGACGTGTTTCAGATTGTTCTCGCGTGCGCCTTTGATCTCAATAAAGTCGTGCCATTTGCGGCGCTGCCCGGGTATTTCTATTTGTTCCTTACCGCTCAGGTATTTGCCGGTAAGGCTATTGTCGTTTTTAATAATAGCATCATAGTTGCCGCTGAAAATGAGCTCGCCGCCGTGTGTACCGGCTGCGGGGCCAATATCAATGATATGGTCGGCAGCTTTCATTACTTCCTCCTCGTGCTCAACCACCAGTACGGTGTTACCCACATCGCGCAGCGATTTTAGTACTCCAATGAGGCGCTGGGTATCGCGCGGGTGCAGGCCAATGCTCGGCTCGTCCAACACATAAATAGACCCCACCAGGCTGCTACCTAACGAGGTAGCCAGATTAATACGCTGCGACTCACCGCCAGAAAGCGTGTTCGACAGCCTATTCAGCGTGAGGTAACTCAAACCCACATCGTTCAAAAAGTTTAAGCGATTGGTGATCTCTGTCAGCA
>Ga0153956_1002921_pt1 | contig 11783 bp, 9 predicted proteins | sample TSFL040MetaG_FD_104704 | JGI IMG/M metagenome (GOLD analysis project Ga0153956, IMG submission 104704) | Attine ant fungus gardens microbial communities from Florida, USA - TSFL040 MetaG | ecosystem: Host-associated > Fungi > Mycelium > Unclassified | place: USA: Florida, Wekiwa Springs...
ATGGCCCCAACTGGGGCAAGGACGTTTTCATTCCGATGGACTATGTGATCGGCGGTCAGGCGCGGATCGGTCAGGGCTGGAAGATGCTGATGAGTGCGCTGGCGGCCGGGCGCGGCATTTCGCTTCCCTCGCAATCGGCGTCGGGCGCGGCTTATTGCGCGCGCACCGCGGGCGCGTATGCGCGGGTGCGCGAACAGTTCAAGGTGCCGATCGGCAAGTTCGAGGGCATCGAGGAGCCGCTCGCGCGCATCGCGGGCACCGCCTATCAGCTCGACGCCGCGCGACGGCTGACCTGCACGGCGCTCAATCAGGGCAAGCATCCCGCCGTGATCTCCGGCATCATGAAGCTGCACGCCACCGAGCGGCTGCGGATCGTCGTCGACGACGCGATGGACATCCACGGCGGCAAGGCGATCATCGAAGGCCCGCAGAACTACATGGGCAATCTCTACCGTTCGGTGCCGGTCGCGATCACGGTGGAAGGCGCGAATATTCTGACGCGCAACCTGATCGTGTTCGGGCAGGGCGCGACGCGTGCGCATCCCTATCTGCTGGCCGAGATCAACGCCATCGGCAATCCGGACAAGGATGCGGGGCTGGAAGCGTTCGACCAGTCGTTCTGGAAGCATGTCGGCCACGCCTTCGCCAATCTGTTCCGGGCGTGGGGACGAAGCTGGAGCGGCGGCATGTTCGCGCCCGCGCCCGATGCCGGGGCCGCGACCGGCTATTATCGGCAACTCTCCCGCTATTCCTCGGCCTTCGCGCTGTGCGCCGACATGGCGCTGCTGACGCTCGGCGGCGCGCTGAAGCGCAAGGAGATGCTGTCGGCGCGGTTCGGCGACATTCTCTCCGAATTGTATCTGCTCTCTGCGGCGCTGAAGCGCTGGGAAGACGAAGGACGGCAGGACTCCGATTTGCCAGCCTTGCGCTGGGTGATGGCGAACGGCATCCGTACCATGGAGCAGCGCTTTGCCGAGGTGCTGGCGAATTTGCCGAACCGTCCAGTCGCGTGGCTCCTGAAATTCGTGGTGCAGCCATTGGGCGCGAAGACGCTCGGCCCCTCCGACAAGATCGTGCATCAGTGCGCGCAGATGATCCTGTCGCCCTCGCCGGAGCGCGAGCGCCTGACCTCCGGTCTCTATCATGCCGGTGCCAATGACGATGGCCCGTTGTCTCGTCTCGATCGGGCCTTCCGTCTCGTCGTAGCCAATGAGCCAATTGAAAAGAAAATGCGCGCCGCTCATATTCGCGACTGGCAGGAGGCCGCTTCGCGCGGCATCATCACGGCGGCGGATGTGGAAGCGATCAAGACAGCGCAGGAGGCCGTGGCCAAGGTGATCGAGGTCGATGATTTCGCGCCGGAGGCCCTGTCTCCGATCTACCGCCAGAACCATCCTGCCACCGCAACAGCGGAAAGGGCCGCAAGCTGATGTCCCGTCCTGTCTATATTATCGATGGCAGCCGTACGCCGTTTCTCAAGGCGCAAGGCGGTCCGGGTCCGTTCACGCCGGTCGATCTGGCGGTGCAGGCCGGGCGGCCGCTGCTCGCGCGCCAGCCTTTCAAATCGTCCGAGTTCGATCAGGTCATCATCGGCTGCGTCAGCCCCATCGCCGACGAGGTCAATCCGGCGCGTGTCGCGGCATTGCGGCTCGGCATGGGCGAGGACATGGTCGCCTTCGGCGTGCAGATCAATTGCGGCTCCGGCATGCAGTCGATCGACACCGCTTATCGCTACATCCAGGCCGGGCAGGCCGACATGATCCTCGCGGGCGGCACGGAAGCGCTGAGCTATTCGCCGCTGGTGTTTCCGCAATCGGGCGTGCGCTGGTTCGCAGGCATGGCCTCGGCGCGCACCACGCTCGCCAAGCTCGCGGCGTTCTTCAAGCTGCGCCCCTCTTACTTCAAGCCGATCATCGGCCTTGAGCGCGGGCTGACCGATCCGGTGACCGCTCTCAACATGGGGCAGACCGCCGAGGTGATCGCGCATCTGATGGGCGTGACGCGCGAAGAGGCTGATGCCTATGCGGTGGAAAGCCACAAGCGGCTCGCCAATGCGCAGGGGCAGGGCTACCTCAAGGGCGAGGTCGAAACCGCGTTCGACCGCAAGGGCAAGTTCTACGATCACGACGACGGCGTGCGGCCGGACTCGTCGATGGACAAGCTCGCCAAGCTGAAGCCTGCTTTCGAACGGCCCTGGGGGCAGGTGACGCCGGGCAATTCCTCGCAGATCACCGACGGTGCCTGCTGGACCATTCTGGCCTCGGAAGAGGCCGTCAACAAATACGGCCTGAAGCCGAAAGCGCGCATCGTCGACAGCGCATGGTCGGGGTTGGATCCGACCGTGATGGGCTTCGGTCCGGTGCTGTCGTCGAACCGGCTTCTGAAGCGCAACAACATGACGATCCACGATGTCGATACATGGGAGATCAACGAGGCGTTCGCCTCGCAGGTGCTCGCCTGTCTTGCGGCGTGGAAGGACGACAAGTTCTGCCGCGACGTGCTCGGCCTCGAGGGCGCTGCGGGCGACATCGACCGCACGAAGCTCAATGTCGATGGCGGCGCGATCAGTCTCGGCCATCCGGTCGGCACCAGCGGCAATCGCATCGTGCTGCATCTGGTCAATGCGATGCAGCGCCTCGGCACCAAGCGCGGCGTTGCGACGGAATGTATCGGCGGCGGCCTCGGCGGCGCCATGTTGATCGAGACGGTTTAGGAAACGGCGATGGACAGCAAAATCCTCACTGTGATGAAGGACCACGTCCTCGAACTCGGACCGGCACCGTCATCCGGGCCTTATCGTCATTTCAAGCTGACGCGCGACGAAGACGGCATCGCGTGGCTGCTGTTCGACCGCGAGGGGTCGAGCGCCAACACTCTGTCGACCGAGGTGCTGGAGGAATTCTCGCAAATCCTGATCGCGCTTGAGAACGAGCGCCCCACGGGCCTCGTGATCCGCTCCGCGAAGCGCTCCGGCTTCATCGCGGGCGCGGACATCAATGAATTTCGCGGCCTGTCCGATACGGCTCTTGTCGAGCAACAGCTTGGGCGCGGCCATGACATCCTGAACCGGCTCGAGAACCTGAAACTGCCGACGGTCGCGGTGATCCACGGCTTCTGTCTCGGCGGCGGGCTCGAAGTCGTGCTCGCCTGCAACATGCGGATCGCGATCGACGGCGCGCGCTTCGGTTTCCCCGAAGTGCTGCTCGGCCTGCATCCGGGATTCGGCGGCACCGCGCGCGCGACGCATCTGTTCAGCCCTGTCGAGGCCATGACCATGATGCTGACGGGCAAGAACGTCGACGCCCGCAAGGCGAAGGCGCTCGGCCTTGTCGATGCGGTGACGCAGGAGCGTCATGTCCGCAATGCGGTGAAGGATGCGATCTTCGGCCGCCTGAAGCGTAATCGCTCGAAACTGCCGGTGGTGATGAACCTCGGGCCGGTGCGCGGGCTGCTGGCCTCGCGGATGCGCAAGGAGGCGGCCAAGAAGGCCCCGCAGGAGAATTATCCCGCACCTTATGCGCTGATCGACCTTTGGGAAAAGCACGGCGGCAATCGCGCGCAGATGCTCGCGGCGGAAATGCCGTCCTTCGCCAAACTGATGGTGGGGCAGGCGGCGCAGAATCTCATTCGCGTGTTCTTCCTGCGCGACGAAATGAAGAAGCTCGCGGGCGGCAGAAGCACGATCAAGCATGTGCACGTGATCGGCGCGGGCGCGATGGGCGGCGACATCGCTTCGTGGTGCGCGCATCAGGGATTGCGCGTGACGCTGGCCGACATGCAGCCCGCCGCCATCGCGGGCGCGATGAAGCGGGCCGCCGACCTGTTCTCGAAGATCACCCGCAACCGCGTCGGCCAGCGCGACGAACTCGATCGTTTGATCCCGGATATGACGGGTGAGGGGGCGAAGCACGCGGACCTCATCATCGAGGCGGTGCCGGAAAAGCTGCAACTCAAGCAGTCGATTTATGCCGGGCTCGAAAAGGTGATGAAGCCGGAGGCTATTCTGGCGACCAACACCTCCAGCATTCCATTGGAAGAACTGCGCACGTCGCTGCAGCGGCCGGAGCGGCTGCTCGGCATCCACTTCTTCAATCCGGTGTCGCGGCTGCAATTGGTCGAAGTCATCAGCCACGATCAGGTGGACCGCGAGGCGCTCGCGAGCGCGATGAAGTTCGTCGGCGGCATCGACCGCCTGCCGTTGCCGGTGAAAAGCTCGCCGGGCTTCCTCGTCAATCGCGCGCTGATGCCGTATCTGATGGAGGCGCTGCTGATGCTCGACGAGAAGGTGGACAAGCTCACCATCGACGAGGCGGCGGAAAAATTCGGCATGCCGATGGGGCCCATCGAACTGGCCGATCAGGTCGGTCTCGATATCTGCCTTGCGGTGGGTGACGAACTGCGCGCCAAGCTTGGCGATTCCATTCCGGCTACCCCTGAGTGGTTGCGTGAAAAGGTCGCCAAGGGCGAGCTTGGCCGCAAGAGCGGCCGTGGCTTCTACGAATGGAAGGACGGTCGCGTGCAGAAGGGTCATGCGCATGTCCAGCCGACGCCGGATATGATCGACCGCCTGGTGCTGCCGATGTCGAATGTCTGCGTCGCCTGTCTGCGCGAGGGAATCGTCGATAATCCGGATACGGTGGACGGTGCGATGATCTTCGGCACCGGCTACGCGCCGTTCCGTGGCGGACCTTTGAATTACGCGCGCGAGCGCGGGCCGGAGAATGTCGCCAATGCGCTTGCGGCGCTGGCGGCGAAATATGGCGAACGCTTCAAGCCGGATGCCGGCTGGGCGACATTCCGCTGATCTTCAACGAACGGACATCACATGACGGATACTCCTGTGACGGGTCATGAAACCAGATCGATCGTGCTGGATGATTCAGTGCCGCAAGGCGAACTGTGCGTCCGCACCATCGCGATGCCGGCCGACACCAACCAGAACGGCGATATTTTCGGCGGCTGGCTGCTGAGCCAGATGGATCTTGCGGGCAGCGTGTTCGCCTACAAGACGACGCTGGCGCGCAACGTCACGGTCGCCATCGAGGCGATGACGTTCCGCAAGCCGGTGTATGTGGGAGACCTCGTCTCGGTCTACGGCACGCAGGTGCGTGTCGGCCGCACCTCGATCACGGTGCACATCGAGGCATGGGTGCAGCGGCGCAACGAGATGGGGATGATCCTCGTCACCGACGGCAATTTTACCTACGTCGCGATCGACGATCACGGACGTCCGCATCCGATCAAGCCGGTCTCGGCCTGAAGCTGTTTGATGCGTCAGTTATGATGACGATGATGCCGATGGCGGCGCGCCGGTGTGGTGTCCAGCACGGGGATGATGTTCAGCGGCGTGGTTGAGTTCGCGGCGGCGTTGGCTTCCATCAGGCGCTGGCGCTTGGCGGCATAATAATATCCACCGGCATAATAAGCGACGGCGCGGTTGTGATTGCCGCCCGCGGCGCGATACGCACCGGCGAGATATTTCACCGCATAGGTGAGATTGGTTTCGGGATCGAGCAGACCTTGCGCGGTGCCGGTGTAGCCGAGGCCGCGCGCGGTCTGCAGCCTGATCTGCATCATGCCGTAATTGCCCGCGTGAACGGCGCGCGGATTGTAGCGGCTCTCGCGCATGATGACGCGGTGGACGAGTTCGACCGGGACGCCTTCGGCGGCGGCATGGCTTTCCACCATAGCGCGATAGGACTCGCCTTCGGCGTGAGCAAACGGGATCGCCGACAGCACCGCGATCGCGGCGAGAGCAAATCTTTTCATGTCGAAATCCTTGATCTGATAAATCGGGTTCGGCAGGCCCAATACTGGAAAGGCTAGAAAGGCCAGATGCGCGAACGATTGCGTCCCTCAAAGGCGACGCGCGGATGTGGCGTGAATGCCCCGCCAATGTGGAAATATCATGTCATCGGCAACGGGCCGCCGTGTCGGCTTGGCCATCGTTCATGATGGAACCCGCGCCGCAGCCTACGGCGACGGTAACTGGTTGACGACGACGTTGAGCGTGCCGGTCGCCTCGACGATGACGCGCAGCGTCGAGGAATCGAAGGAGACCTCGCCGAGTCTGACACCGGTCACGCTGGCATTCACCCTGGCGCCGTTCTGTTCGGTGCGAAGTCCGTCGATGATGCCGGCGAGCTTTTGCTGCGCGCCGGACGAAATCTGTTTCAGGTCGATGGTGGCATGCTCCTGCAGCGCCTGCTTCAGATAGGGTGCTGCGTGCTCCGCCAGCGCGCCGAACAGGCCGAAGCCGCCATCGGATGTGACCGCGACGGACAGATCGCTCAGGCGCAACACCTGCGCGTCTGCGTCGAGCACGGGGCGGCACCAGATTCGCACCGTGGCGTCGGCACCCAATCCGAACCAGCTTGCCTTTTCCTTCGCGTGCACCAGCAGCGAGACCAGCATCCGGTCGCCGCTGGCGTCGATATCGACGCTCTTGATGCGGGCGGCGATTGTGCCGTTGCCGTCTTCCGGGAAGGTACGGCCTTTGAGATTGGCCTCGGCGATCTTCGAAAGCTGCGCGAACGGAATGTCGATCGGCACGCCGATATCGACTTTGCCTTCGTCCAGCGCGGTCTGGATGTCGAGCGTGTTCGGGAACGGACATTGCGGTGTCGTTGCCTTGTCGACGATCCGCGTTTCGGCCTGCAGGCCGACCGCGAGTCGCAGCGATGCGTTGTCGATCTGCGGTTGCGCGGCCATCGCCCGGACCGGCCGCATTTCGAGAAACAGCGGCGGCGCGCCCGGTGCGGGCGGCGGCAGCGGAATCGATTTGCAGGCGCGCGCCCATTGCTGCTGCATCGCGCGGCGGAAATTGTCGTCATTGCGCAGCCGCTGTTGCAGGCGTGCGACCTGTTCGTTCACGGTCTTGTCGATCACCGGCTTGACCTGCGCGGGCACCGCGACCTTTGCGCCCGCGACCGACAGGCTGTTGTTGGCGAGCGCCACCTGCGCGGTGAGTTGCGGATCGAAGTGCCAGTCCGGCGTCAGACGCGGCCGCGCGGTTGCGGTGGCGCTGCCGTTGATCGCGGCGTTGGCATTGAGCGACTTGATCGAGATGTTGCCGAGCTTCTGCGCGGTCTTCGCGCCGAACAGATTGCCGAGCGCGTTGTTGAGCGGAGAGCCCGCCGCGGTGGAGAGCGATCCGGTGACGGTGAGCTGTCCGTTGAGCGGCGTGGAGACGGTGAGTGCGTTCTGTTCGCCGCTTGCGGTGATGGCGCCGCGCGTGATGTGCCAGTCGATGTCGGCATCGCTGAGAATCTGGCTGACGGGATTGTCGGCCTTGCCGCCGAAATCGCGCGGTGCTGCGCGATCGAGCGCGGATGCAATCACGCCGAGCGGAATGGTGACGGGTGCGATGAGCTCCGAGCGGCGTGTCGCGGGCGGCAGAGGCGGCAGCTTGACGAGTTCGGGCCTTGAGGCGCGCGGCGGCCAGATCCAGTCCATCGCCTTGAGACTGACGAAGAAGGAACCGGCGAGGATCAGAATTGCAGCGAGGAGTGATTTGAAACGCATGATGCCGTTGCTGTTTGAAAGAACACGCCCGCAACGGGGCCTCGGAGTGCCCATCGTGGTTAAAAGAATCTGAAAAGCAAGACGTTGATAAGTCTTTAAGTTTATTCGCCGACTGTCCGCGCATGGCACGTGGAGTAAGTTTGTATCTCGTCGGCTCCCTTGCTCTCGTCTCTTTGGCGGGTTGCGGCCGTGGTTTCTTTCAAACCGCGGAGCGCGAACCCTGGAGAGCCGAGGCGGAACAGGCATGCCTGAAGACCGGCGAGGTCAAGGAAACCGCCGAAGTTGTACGCATCAGTCCGATTTCGGGACCGGGAGTCTGTGGCGCGGAATTTCCGCTGAAGGTGAGCGCGCTTGGTGAAGCCAACAGTTCACTCGGCTATGCCGACGATCTGCGCCCGCCGGGTTCGATCGCAGGCCAGCCGCGCTGGCCGGTTGCGCAGCCTTCGCCGTCGTATCAACAGCCTGCTTCCTATCAGCGCCCGTCTTATCCATCCGCGTCCGGCGGCTATGTGCCGTCCGGTGCTCCGGTGCCGTTGAATGCGCAGGCGTCGCCCGCCGATGGCGAGGACGACATGGCGCATGAAGAGGCCGTGCAGAATCGCCCGCCTTACCGGCAGGCTCCGTATCAGCAGGGCGCGCAACAACCGCAGCCTTATTCGCAACCGCGTCTCGGTCCGGTCGGCAATCAGGTGTCGTCTGTCGGGCCGGTGGGATTGAAGCCCGCCGCGACGCTCGCATGTCCCATCGTCTCCGCGCTCGATCACTGGATTACCGAAGCGATACAGCCCGCGGCGATGCGCTGGTTCGGCGCGCGCGTCGTGGAGATCAAGCAGATCTCGGCCTATTCGTGCCGCGGCATGAACGGCAATCCCAACGCGCATATTTCGGAGCATGCGTTCGGCAACGCGCTCGATGTCGCGGGATTCACGCTGGCCGACGGACGCTACATCTCCGTGCAACACGGCTGGAAGGGATTGCCGGAAGAGCAGGGCTTCCTGCGCGACGTGGAGGGAGCCGCCTGCCAGCGGTTCAACACCGTGCTGGCGCCGGGCGCCAATGTCTATCACTACAATCACATCCACGTGGACCTGATGCGCCGCGCGAGCGGGCGCGTGATCTGCAAACCGGCGGCGGTATCGGGAGAAGAGATCGCGGCGCGTGCCGGTGGCCGCAATTATGCCAATCGCGATCCCGGCGTCACGGGCTCGATCGGGCAGAAGGTGCGCCGCGCCTTCGCGCATGGGCCGCTGTCGAAGGAAGATCGCGACACGATCGAGGACGAAAGCCGCGTCCGGTAGCGTATCGTCAAGGTCCGAGTTGCGTGGTCTTGTCGAGCATGATGGGCGCGAATGGCGGTTGGGTGTGCGCCATCGTGGTCTGCGAGTAGTGTCCCCATAGCTGATGAATGAGGACGGCGGTGATGAACGCCGCCACGAAGATCGTCAGAAATTCGGACCATGTCGGCGGCTTCATCCGGATCTTCTTGCGAAGGTCTGTGAGGCATGCCGGGACTAATGCATTTCGCCGTCGTTTGCAGACGGCCGTGCAGCGTCGTCCTGAAAATTCCGGAGCCGAATAAGGGAAGCCGGTCAGCGGCGGTAGGCGGCCAGGAACATGCGGGTGCCGCTGGCCACGACCTCGGCGATGCGCTCGGTGCTCGGCGCGGGCGTGACCTGGAAGATGAACGGCAGGAACAGGCCCGCCTGGCACGACAGCATGAACTGCGCCGCCGCCAGATCGCAATCCGCGATCGCCAGCGTTCCGTTGGCGACCTCGCCCTTCAGATATTCCGCGAGCTTGCCGAGCCACGCGGCGGGGACGTGTTCGTAATAACGCCGGCCCAGTTCGGGCATGCGTTCGGCAATCGCCATCATGGTGCGGATGGTGGAACCGCCGGTCGGGCGGCACAGCATTTCCATGTAGCCCTGGCCGAACTTCTTCAGCGTCGTCTCGACGTCGTCGTCCGGATCGATGGCGAGTTTGGTGATGCCCTGGTCGCGCAGTTCGCAGGCGACGATGGCGCCGAACAGCGCGAGCTTGTCGGCGAAATAGACGTAAAGCGTGCCCTTGGAGACCCCGGCCGCCTTGGCGATTTCACCCATGCTGGCGGCGTCGAACCCGAGTTCCCGGAATACCTTGCGTGCGCCCTCGACGATCTGGCGGCGCTTGGCGCTGTCCTCGTCGTTGGCGGGAAGGGGCTGGGTCGGGGTGGGAATCATGGGTCCAGTTTTATCCATGGAACGGGCATTTGCTCGCAAAAATGTGTTGCCCGGGGTGGTTTCTACTATTGACCGAACGGTTCGGTCAATAGTAAATAGCTGCTGACCGAACCGTTTGGTCAATGAAAGGCTCCTCAGATGGCCCCGCGTGAGCAATCTGCCGTTCGCAAAACCGACCTCGAAGCCGATGACGGCGCAACGCCCGCATCGAATGCTCCAGCACGTCCCCGGCTGGAGGATGTGACCGCACGCCGTGCCGCGGAGAGCCCCGACACCGCCGCCGATGCCCCGGCTGCGGCGGGCTCCCGCTGGGCGCGGCTGGGCCGCCGCCAGAAAATTCTCGCCGGGCTTGGAGCCGTGGCCGCGATCGCGGTGGCCGCGTTCGGCACCCACTATTTTCTCGTCGGCCGTTTCATGATTTCGACCGACGACGCCTATGTCCGCGCCAACAACACCATGCTGGGCGCGCGCGCGTCCGGCTACCTCGCGAAGATCGCTGTCCACGACAACACCGAGGTGAAGGCGGGCGACCTTCTGTTCCAGATCGACGACGGCGATTACCGGATCGCGGTCGATAACGCCCGCGCCAAGATCGCGACGCAGGAAGCCACCATCCAGCGCATCGGCCGTCAGGCGACGGCGCAGCAGAGTGCGGTCGAGCAGGCGCAGGCGCAGCTTGTCTCCGCGCAGGCGGCCGCCAAGCGCGCCGACGCCGATTTTGTCCGCCAGAGCCAGTTGAACGAGAAGGGCTTCGCCTCGAAGGCCGTCTACGATCAATCGCAGGCGACCCGCGACCAGAGCAACGCCTCGGTGCAGGGTGCGCAGGCCAGCCTCGATGCCGCGCAGGCGCAGGTCGACGTCATCAAGGCGCAGCAGGCCGAAGCCGAAGGACAGCTTGGCGAACTGAAGACCGCGCTGGCGAAGGCCGAGCGCGACCTGTCGTTCACCACCATTCGCGCGCCGATCGACGGCGTGTTTTCCAACCGTCTCGTCAACGAAGGCGACAATATTTCGGTGGGGCAGCGCCTCGCCAATGTCGTGCCGCTGGACGACGTCTACATCGACGCCAACTTCAAGGAAACGCAGCTCGCGCGCATCCGCCCCGGCCAGCCGGTTTACATCAGCGTCGACGCGGTGAAGGGCCGGGACATCGTCGGCACCGTCGAGAGCCTGTCGCCCGCGTCGGGATCGGTGTTCACGCTGCTGCCGCCGGACAACGCCACCGGCAACTTCACCAAGATCGTGCAGCGCCTGCCGGTTCGCGTGCGCGTGCCGAAATCCGTCGCGCATGAAAACCTGCTGCGCGCGGGCATGTCCGTCGTGGTCGATATCGATACGAGGAAATCCGCCAAGCAGACCGTCGCCAAGGTCGAACAGGCGAAATAACAGTCACGGAATTCGCGCATGAGCGCTGCATCCGGCACCATAGGATCGATACCCGCCGTCCCGCCCGCCTCGGAGACCGTGGCGCCGCGCCGCATGATCGCGTTCCTGATCATGATCTTCGGCATGTTCATGTCGATCCTCGACATTCAGATCGTTTCCGCGTCGCTGGCGGAAATTCAGGCCGGGCTGTCGGCGTCCTCGACCGAGGTGTCGTGGGTGCAGACCGCGTATCTGATCGCGGAAGTGATCGCGATTCCGCTGTCGGGCTTTCTGTCACGCGCGTTCGGCACGCGGCTGTTGTTCGCGATCTCGGCGGCGGGCTTCACCGCCGCGAGCCTGATGTGCGGCCTCACGTCGGACATCAATCAGATGATCCTGTGGCGCGCGGTGCAGGGCTTCCTCGGCGCGGGCATGATCCCGACGGTGTTCGCCTCCGCCTACACGGTGTTTCCGCGCAGCAAGCTCTCCATCGTCACCCCCGCGATCGGCCTCGTCGCGACGCTGGCGCCGACCATCGGTCCCACCGTCGGCGGCTACATCACCGACGCCGCATCGTGGCACTGGCTGTTCTTCATCAACGTGGTGCCGGGCATTCTGGTGACGCTCGGCGTGCTGGCGCTGGTGGATTTCGACCAGCCGAATTTCGCGCTGCTG